>Ga0163144_10023730_pt1 | contig 12084 bp, 10 predicted proteins | sample OliLak19BULKMAT1_FD_123175 | JGI IMG/M metagenome (GOLD analysis project Ga0163144, IMG submission 123175) | Freshwater microbial mat bacterial communities from Lake Vanda, McMurdo Dry Valleys, Antarctica - Oligotrophic Lake LV.19.BULKMAT1 | ecosystem: Environmental > Aquatic > Freshwater >...
CCTCCGCCCCTACACTCCCGCCGTCACCAGCACCGGGGCCCCGTGCTTCTCCACGGGCACCGGCACATTCACCTTGACCATTGCGGGCATTCCGTTGCCGCTGCGGGACGCAAGAGTGGCCGGCTCCTACGTGGGTAGCCCCGCCGGCAACATCGTCAATGGGCTGCTCATCGGGTTTGTGACCGAAGCAGACGCAACCGCCACCCTTGTCCCGGCCACGGGACCGCTTGTTGGCGCAATGGCGCTTTCAACGCTGCTGCCGGGCGGGACCGGCAACTGCGCTTCATGGAGTGATGTTGATACCAACAATGGCGTGCGTGGCTGGTGGTTCCATCTCAACTTCACCGCGCCCCGGGTGACGTGGGTGGACAACTGAGGGGGCCGTCACCCACGCCTCCAATCACAATCCGTGGCACTCCGGAGAGTGACAAAAAGACCCGCGTTCAGAGCGCCTCGCTGGCCAGCGCGTCCACAGCCTGCGTGCGCCCCGCCACAATGAGGACGTCCCCCGCCTGCAGCGCCAGGTCCGGCCCGGCGTCCAGGGTCTCCTCCTCACGGTGGCCGTTGGTGGTCCGGCTGCGCTTCACCGCAATGACGTTCACGCGCAGGCGGTGGCGCACTTCGCATTGTTTGAGGGTGAGGCCCACCATGGTGGCCGGGAGGACAATCTGCGCAAGCGTGTAGCCACTGGGGAGGGCCAGCGCGGCCTGCACGCCGGGGGACAGCAGGTTGTGTGCAAGCTGTTCCGCGGCATCCACCTCCGGGAAGATGAGGCTGGTGGCGCCCACGCGCTGCAGCACCTGGCCGCGGACAGCATTGAACGAACGCGCCACAATCCGCGGCACCTCCAGCGTCACCAGGTTCACCACGCCCAGGACGGCGGGTTCAAAATCCGTTTCACCCAGCGCCACAATGGCGCACTCCGCGGTGTTCACGCGCGCGGCTCGCAGCGCGCGCTCATCCGTGATGTCCGCGCGGACGGCGCGCGCCACGTGGTCCTTCACGTCCTCAACGCGCTGCGCATCCAGGTCCACCGCGGTCACCGGCACACCCGCGCGGCTCAGCGTCACGGCAAGGTGCCGCCCAAACTGGCCAAGACCCATCACTGCAAACCCAGACCTGCCCATCCCGGCCTCCAAGGCTCAACCCACAATGACGCGGCCCGTGGGGTAGTTGATGTCCGCACTGCGTGAACTGCTGCCCACTGCCAACGCCAGGGTGAAGGGCCCAACGCGCCCAATGAACATCAAGGCGGCAACCAGCAGACGGCCGGCGGATGAAAGCTGCGGCGTGAGTCCCAACGAGTGGCCCGTGGTGCTGAACGCGCTGACCGCTTCAAACATCAGCGCAAACGCCGGCAGGTCCGGCTCCAGCAGCAGCAGCACCACCATCAGCGAGCTCAGCAGCGCGCCGCTCAGTCCCACCACCATGAGCGCGCGGTAGACCTGGGTGGCCCGGATGGAGCGGCCAAACACTTCCAGCTCCTGGCGTCCGCGGATGGTGGTCCGGACGGCCACCGCAATCACCGCCACTGTGGTGGTCTTGATGCCCCCGGCGGTGCCACCCGAGGACCCGCCAATGAACATCAGCGCCATGGAAACCAGCACAGTGGGCGGCGCCAGGCCCGCCAGGTCAATGGTTGCAAAGCCCGCGGTTCGCATGCCCACGCTCTGGAAGAGTGACGCCAGCAGCCAGCCCGGCGCGCTGAGGCCGCGCATGCTGTGGGTGCGCTCAAACAGGGCAAAGCAGGCAGCGCCCACAACAACCAGCACCGTGGAGGTGGTGATGGCCAGCTTGGTGTGCAGCGAGAGGAAATCCCACGCCATCCGCGGTCCGTGCGCCAGCCACCGCCCGCTGACCAGCTCCATCAGCACCGTGGCGCCAATGCCGCCCAGGATGATGAGTGTCATCACCACCGCGTTGACGGGCAGGTGGGTGACGTAGCGCGCCAGGCTGTCCGGGTAGAGCGAGAAGCCCGCGTTGCACCACGCGCTGACGGCGTGGAATGCGGCATGGAAGAGGCGGTCACTGTCCGCCAGCGGAGTGCCGTCCGGCGCGGTCAGCAGACAGGGGAACAGCGCGGCGGTGCCGGCCATCTCCAGCAGCAGGGTCAGGGCCACCACACCCACCAGCAGCGTGCGCAGCTCTTCCAGGGTTTCGGTTTCCATCAGCTCTTCCGCGGCGTGCTGCATCCGCTTGCTGAGTCCGCGCTGCAACATGAGGGAGAGCGCGCTGGTCAACGTGATGATGCCCAGTCCGCCGGCCTGCATGAGGCCCAGGATCACCCACTGGCCAAAGCGCGTGTAGTGCGTGCCCACGTCCACCACGGACAGCCCGGTGACGCAGGTGGCGCTGGTGGCGGTGAACAGCGCGGTGAGCGGTGAGTCCACGGTGTGCGCCACGGTTGCCGAGGGCGCCATCAACAGGATGGTTCCGGCACCAATGAGCGCGCCAAAGGACGCCGTCAGCGCCAGAGCGGGGCGGCTGAGCAGCCGGTTGAGGAGCGCCGCGCCGTTGGCCGTCCGGCTGAAGTTGACGGCGCCGCGCAGGCAGAACCGCAACACTGCCAGCATGCCGGCGGCTCGCACGTCACCAAAGCCCAGCACGGTGAGCGCTGCAGCAAACAGCAGCAGGTCAGTCCCATGTTCCTGGAAGATGGCCAGGGGCCTGGTGAACACCGCCGCCGTGACAGACACGCCAACCAGCCCCAGGAGCAGGATGTGCAGCGTATCCAGCATGAGGAAGGCATTGGGGCCGGCATGGCGCGGCAAACCAAACTCCGCCACGGCCAGGAGCAGGATGAGCAGCCAGACGGACCGCCCCGGGCCGTCCACGGCGTGCATCAGGCGTTGGAGGCGGGGCCCGGCCAGCTCAACCATGGGGTCCCCGCGCAGCAGATGGCGGTGCCACCGCGTGGCCCGGCATGGAGGGAGTCATGCGGCCTTGTTCACACGCTGGCCGGGGGTCCGGGCAAGGGGTCAGCCCGCGCGCTTCACTGCCGGGTGACCGTGAACTCAAAATTGAGCGGCAGGTTGGGCACCTGGCTGGAAGCGTAAATCAGCACGTGCAGACGGGTCCCGGCTTCTGAGAACGGGACAATGTCCATCAAGGTCTCCTCAGTGCCCTGGGTCTGGGACACACTTGGGCCGTACTCCGAGCTGGTGAACGTCCCCGTCCCATTGTCCAGGTACATGGTGATGGAGTCCGTGGACGCCCCGCCGATCTGGCGCAGGTGCGCGGTAAATTCATCTCCCGCGGCAAACACTCCGTCAGACACCCAATAGTAATACAATTCATTTGAGTGCGCGCAGGCTGACGTGGTCACCGGGGTCCCCAGCGTGAAGGTGGTGGGATTGGCGGGCGGCGCGGTGCCGTCACTGCGGTTGGTGCTGCACGCGCTTGCGGGGTTGGTGTTGCGCACCGTGAAATCAAATTCCAGTGCCGCGCCCGGGGTGGTGGTATGCCCAAACGCCAGGAAGTGGAGTGCGGTGCCCGGAGCCACAAACGGATTGATGTCCCCCAGCGTGGCGGACGGCGTGGCAAAGCTGAGAGATGGGCCAAACATGGAATGGGTGAACGTGCCGGGTGCGCCATCCAGGTAGACGCTCAGCGTGTCACCCTGGCTTGGGTTGCGGAGCACAACTTCCGCTTCAAAGCGGTCATCCGCAACAAAGGTTCCGGGGGCTTCCCAATAGTAATACTCGCTGGCGGTCTGGCTGGGGCAGATGATGCCGCGCGTGGCGGTGCCCAACGTGAACGGCAGTGGGGAGGCAGGGGGGCAGTGCCGTCCGTGTCATTGTTAGTGCAGTTGGGAGCGGGGCCGGAGGAGGACATGGCGGCCGAGGAACTTGAACCGGCGGCGGAGCTGCTTGCCACGGTTCCGGAACTGGAGCTGGAGGTGGCGGTGGAATCCCCGGAAGAACCGGCGCATCCGCCACACAAAACCGCCAAGGCCATCAAAATTGAACGAGACACAGTCATGAAACCTCCGTTGGATGTGGGACACCCGACCAACCGCAGGCGTAAGTGTCAAGGTGATGACGGTGGGCGCGGAAAGGGTTGGTTTGCGAACGTCCTGCGCCCTTCCGCACCCGCAGAGACCCGCCAGACTGGCTTCAACCCTTGCGTCCCGCACACCCGCTTGCGCAAAAGGAGCGCACCTTGAGGAGAGCGCCATGCGCAAGGGCCTGACCATTCTGTTCACTGCTGGCGCGCTGTTGCTTGGGTCCTCCGTGTGGGTGCTGGCGGATGCTGCGGACCGGTCCATTGTCTACAAGGGACAGCTGGCCAAAGACGGCGTGCGGGCCAACGGGACACACGCCTTTGTCTTCCGCTTCTTCAGTGTGGCCACGGGAGGCACGCAGATTGGGACGGACTTCACCTACGGGTCCGTACCCGTGTCCGCCGGCGAGTTCTCCGTGCTGCTGGGGCTAATCGCGACGCAGCACTTCATCCTGATCCTTCAGCAAAGCCAGAGCCGGAAAAGAAGTGTTGGATCCTGAGGCGCGGAGGCCGGCCCCACGGACTTCAGCTATTTTTCTACAGCCTGCTAGCCGTTGGACCGCCATCTGGGGCCGGGCCGCTGATTCCGCACACGCCAGAGTTGGCGGGGGGCACCGGTGCGGGCCATACTGCGCACCACATGGTGGCGAGCGCCGACGATGGCAGCGGGGTTGGGAACCGCTTCGGCAAGTATCAACTGCTCAAGCGGCTTGCCTCTGGCGGGATGGGAGAGGTGTTCCTGGCCAAGCAGGTGGGACCTGTGGGCTTTGAGAAGCTCATGGTCATCAAGCGCATCCTGGCGCAGCACGCGGACAAGCAATCCTACGTCCAGATGTTCTTCAGTGAAGCGCGCCTGGCAGCGCTGCTGACGCACTCCAACATTGTGCAGATTTTTGACATGGGTGAGGAGCAGAACCACCTCTTCATTGCCATGGAGTACGTGCACGGCCGCAGCCTGCGCGAGCTCATTGACGCCGCCATCTCCACCAGAAAACCCGTTCCGGTCAGCGCCATCATTGAGATTGGGATGCAGCTCTGTTCAGGGCTGTCCTACGCGCACAACATGGTGGACCCGGCGGGGCATCCGCTCAACATTGTCCACCGGGACATCAACCCGCACAACGTCCTCATCAGCTACCACGGTGAGGTGAAGCTCATTGATTTTGGAATTGCCAAGAGTGACATCAATGAGCACAAGACGGAGACCGGCACCATCAAGGGCAAATATGTCTACATGAGCCCGGAGCAGAGCGCGGCAGAAGCGCTGGACCGGCGGAGTGACATCTTTGCGCTGGGCATTGTGTTCTATGAAATGTGCACGGGACTCAACCCGTTCCACCACTCCAACATTGTCCAGAGCCTGGAGGCCATCCAGCGCAAAGACCCGCCGCCTGTGGACGGGAGGCGGCCGGACGTCTCGCTGATTGCGCCCATCATCAAGCGGATGTTGTGCAAGGAGCCCACAGACCGCTACGCGGATTGTGCCGTCATCCGGGACGCCTTCAGCCAGGTGCTCACCAGCGGCAAGATTGACCGCTCTGCCGGTGGCCTGCCGGAGCTGATGGCGTCCACGTTCTCCGCGCAGATGGAGCGGGACCGCCAGATCCTGATTGAGACCAGTGGCTGGGGATTGCAGGCGCCCAAGCGTCCTGCGGCGCCCACGCGGCCCAAGGTGCCCATCAACACCTCACGCATGGCGGATGAGGAGAAATCCCCGGACGAGCCCACCAAGAAGGCCAGGGTTGCCGTGGGGGCCAACCAGACGCAGGTCAAGCCGGCAGGTGGCCAGTTCCGTCAGAAGGTGGGTGGCCAGGACGCCAATGACCCGTTCCCGGATTCCGGGCCAACGGAGATGGAGAACTCGGCCCACCGCGTTGCGCCCATGCCCAACACGGCCGCAGCGCCAAGTGCGGCCATGGTTGCCCCGCTGGACACGCCTGAGCAGGAGTCACGTGATGATGGGCAGTCCCGCGGGTTTCCGTGGGTGGCCATGCTGCTGGGGCTGCTGGTGGCATTGGGCGGCGGCGCTGGTTTTCTCTATTGGCGTGCGCACCCGCAGGTTCAGCCGCCCGCGCCGTTGCCATTGGCGTCCAATCCACCGGTGGCCCCTTCCTCAGTCTCGGGTGGTGCTGCGCCCAACGCCAGCGCCGCAGCGCCGGTGGAGGCACCGGTGGAAACGCGGTCTGCAGAATCTGGACCCGTCACTCCAGACGCCACGTCCGCATCCGCAGCCAAGGCGCCGCCCAAAGAAAAGCCCCGGAAGAAAGAGGAGGAGAAGCCACGCAAGAAGGAAGAGGAGAAGCCTGCGCCGGAGGAGAAACCAGCTCCGGTGTCCCGCTCGCTTGGCAAGCTGACAGTGGCTGCGCAGGGCGCCACGGTAACGGGGATGGGCGTGGCGCCGGGTGGACGGGCCACAGTGGAGCTCAATCCGGGCACCGGCACGCTGCGCGTGAGCGGGCCGTTCACGGTGATGGTGAAATACACGGCTGACCGCAACGGCGTGCGGATTGACGTGGACAGCGAGCCCTGGGCCATTGTCACGGTGGGCGGCGTTGGGCTGGGCAAGACGCCTCAGAAGGACGTGCTGCGCAACCGCGAGGGGGCCAGCTTCCAGCTCAAGAATCCCAAGGTGGAAGGCACCATGGAGGTGTCCCTCCAGCTGCGGCCGGCGGAGCACCCATGAGTGACGCCGCCGTGATCCGGGTGCTGACAGGGCCGCGCCTGGTCATCCACAATCCGGAAGGTGAAACACTTTATCCGCTCATCCGTCCCAGTGTGGTGCTGGGCCGGATTGATTCATCAGACGTGGTGCTGGCGCATCCGTCTGTGAGCCGCGTGCACGCCCGCGTGATGGTTGTCCACGGCTGCCATCACCTGATGGACCTGGGCAGCCGCTCCGGCACCCTCATCAACGGGCAGCCAGTCCCTGAGCCAGGGTGCGAACTGCAGAATGGTGACGTCATCACTGTGGGCGCGTTCACCATCCGCTTTGAGTGCTGACAGCTTCAGTCCACCGGGCAGCGCGCCAGTTTCAGGAACTCAATCAGGTCCTGCTTTTCCGCCACGCTGAGTGACGTGCCAAACCGTTCACCGGAATGGCCCCGGACCAGCCCATCCCGGAAGGTCCGCTGCAGCACGCGTGGCGGTGGAAAGATGCCAATGGTGGGCGGCGGCTCCACCGTTGCAAAGTAGCCCACGTTGGTGTTGTCCGTGACGTCACTCTGCCAGTAGGAGCGGCTGCGCGCGTCCTGCTCGGTCAGCAGCTCCATCAGGTTGGCCACGCCGGCGGTGTGCAGATAGGGAAAGTTGAGAAACGGGCTGCAGAGCGGGAAGGGCGCGTAGCCCGAGGCAAACTGACCCGGATGATCAAGCCGCGGAACCTGCGCCCAGTTGTACGGCGTGAACTCCAGGAGCACTTCATCTGTGGCGGCCACGGTGCGCTCGCCATCCGTGCCAATGACGGAGAGCGGGGTGATGGACGGTGCAAAGGATTTCAGCATGCCGTCATCCGCGTAGGTGCCATGGCAGGACGCGCAGGCATTGGCGCGGTGGAAGACTTCCTTCCCGCGGGCCGCTGTGGCGGCATCCACCGGCGTCTCCATCACTTCCAGCCACGTGGGGGACGGGCTCTTGAAGATGATGTGCGCGTCCATGGCCTGGATGTCACGTGTGGCAATCTTGCTGACCCAGCGTTCGTAGTCATCAAATCCAAAGAAATCGAACATGGGCCAATGCGTGACAAAGGACGTTGTCACCGCGCCATCCCAGAAGAGCAGGTTGCGGAAGCGCACCGTGTTGAGCGGCGGCGGCTTGGTGGCCCCGCAGAGGAATCTCTGTGCTTGCAAAGGGTCTGACAATTGTGCCGGGTCATGCAGCAGCTTGCTGCTGATTTCCCAGATGCGCGCGGCGGTGATCATGCCGGGGGCAAGGTCATCACAATTGGCGCCGTAGAGCGCTTCATAACGCTCCAGCTTGGCAAGCTGGGTCAGCACCCGGTCCCGCAGCACGTCATCAACACCGGGATCAGGGAGGCCGTCTTCCATGATGCCGCGCGCAAAACGGATGATTGCTTCCTGGTTGTACCACTTGTTTCCAACGCCCGGGATGAGCTTCCCGTTGACCACGCCGCTGTGGCACGCGCTGCAGTTCTGCGTGACCAGCGGCGAGGTCCCATCAATGCGCACCATGCCCCGCGGCAGCGTCTCACCGGGAATGAAGACCAGTCCTGTCTTCCAGACGTCTTCAAGGGTGGCAAAGAGCGCATCCACTTCTTCAATGGGCTTGTTGTCCACCCACACATCCATCAGCTCGGCGGGGAGGCCAAAGGGTTCACCTTCAAGTTGCGCGGTGAAATACCAGTGGTCCGCACCTTCCGCGGCCAGCGTCTCAAACGTGGCCTCACCGGACTTCACCAACGGGATGTCCGTGGGGCGCGCCACGGGGTAGCGCACGCGGGTGTCCAGCCACAGCTCAGTGCAGCCGGGTCCGCGTTCCAGCGTCAGCGTGGCGCCCTCAGAAGCGCCGTTGGCATGTATGGGTGCGGCGCCTGCGGGCGGGCAGGGGTCCGGCGGCGGTGAGGTGGTGCCCGCGGTGGGACACGCGGCGTCCAGCAGAACAGAAACCGCCACACAGAGGGTGCGCTTCATGGGCGGATGATGCCTCACGCGGCCCCCACGCGCACCTACATGGGGCGGTTGTGCAGGAATCACCCGGGATGGGATGTCTGCGCCATGAGGCTACCCGTGCTGGCGGTGGTGATGGTGTGTGCGGCTTCGCTGCACGCGCAGCCCACCCCGGAGAAGGTTGTGAACATGCCGGTCATCAACACCAAGGAAGCGCTGGCGGCGCATGACGGGGAGCTGGTGACGGTGGAGGGCACCTACCGCGCCGCCCCCACGTCCAAGTCCATGAAGGGTCCACCGGTGGACCTGGGGCACGGCGCGCTGGACGTGGATGGCCGCTGGGTCCGGCTGGGTGAAGTGCGACGCACGCCGGAAGAGCGCCAGGAGTTCCTGGGCAAGCGCGTGCGCGCCACCGGCCGCCTGGTGATGCGCCCGCCGCTCAAAGCGCCGCCGCATGTGGCCCAACAGGTTCCCCCGCCCACCCTGTTTGACGTCAAGGAGATTGTGCTGGCGGAGTAGGGCACCCTCAAACGCACCGCGGGGCGGGAGGCTCCGTAGGAACCCACCGCCCCGCGCTTACACTTAACCGGTAAAAGTAATCAGGTGCCAGCGCTGTAGTCGTTGGCGTAGGTCTTCTGCTCTTCGCTCAGCGTGTCAATGTGCAGGCCCATGGTGGTCAGCTTCAGCAGTGCCAGCTCCTGGTCCTGTTCCGGGGGCAGCACGTAGACGTCCGGCTTCATGGTCTTGCCGTCCGCGGCCATCTTCACCATGGCCAGGAACTGGTTGGCAAAGCTCATGTCCATCACTTCAGACGGGTGGCCTTCTGCAGCGGCCAGGTTCACCAGGCGGCCCTGGCCAACCACGTACACGCGGTGGCCATTCTTCATGGTGTATTCCTCATTGTTGGCGCGCACCGTGCGGACGCTCTTGGAGAGGCCCTTGAGCTGCACCAGGTTGAGCTCGCAGTCATAGTGGCCGGTGTTGCAGACCACGGCGCCGTCCTTCATCGAGTTGAAGTGGCGCTCCACAATGACGTCCTTCATGCCGGTGGCGGTGATGAAGATGTCACCAACCTTGGCCGCCTCATCCATGGTCATGACCGAGTACCCTTCCATCCGCGCCTTCAACGCCGCGGTGGGCTTGATCTCAGTGACAATGACGTTGGCGCCCATGCCGCGCGCGCGCATGGCCACGCCCTTGCCGCAGTGGCCAAAGCCGGCAACCACAAAGTTCTTGCCGGCAATGAGGACGGAGGTGGCGCGCAGGATGCCGTCCAGTGAGGACTGGCCGGTGCCGTACACGTTGTCAAAGTCCCACTTGGTCTCTGAGTCATTCACGCCAATGACGGGATAAACAAGCTTCCCGTCCTTGGCCATGGCGCGCAGACGGGCCACGCCGGTGGTGGTCTCTTCCGTGCCGCCAACAATGGTCTTGGCCAGCTCGGGGTAGCGCTTGTGCACGGTGAAGATCAGGTCCGCGCCGTCATCCAGGGTCAGCGTGGGCTTGGCTTCAACGCACTTGTCAATGCACCAGTAGAACTCTTCCGTGGTCTGGCCGTGCCACGCGTAGATGGCGGTGCCTTCGGCCGCCAGGGCGGCTGCCACGTCATCCTGGGTGGACAGCGGGTTGCAGCCGCTCCAGACCACTTCCGCGCCGCCCGCGCGCAGCGTGCGGATGAGGACGGCGGTCTCCTTGGTGACGTGGAGACAGCCGGCAATGCGGTGGCCCTTGAAGGGCTGGGCCTTCTTGAACTTGTCCCGCAACTGCATGAGCACGGGCATCCGGCTCTCCGCCCACTCAATCTTGAGGCGGCCTTCTTCTGCCAGCTTGATGTTGGCCACTTTGTAGTTCTGCGTGCTCATCACGTGCTCCACATGCTTGGGTAACGCGCCTTTTGGCGCAGGCTCTGCCGACGAGGGGGCCGGACATGGCCAGCCCACGCGCAATTGTCAAGTCACCGCGTGCGTGCAGTTTGTGCCCGACGACGTTCCAACGCCCTGGCCTGTGATCCAGTGTCTGATCAGTACCCGCACTTGAGCAGGTTGGCCTTGGCTGGCGTGAAGTCCGCGTCAGACTTGTAGGCCTCCAGGAAGAGCTCCTTGGCCTTCTCATCTTCACCCTTGCGCAGGGCCATCTCACCCAGCGCATTGATGGCTCCAACAAAGTTGCCGTCCGCGTCACGCACGTCAGCAAACTTCTTCTCCGCCTTGTCAAAACTCTCCGTGGCCTGAAATGACCGTCCCAGCAGGTACATGGTCCGCACGTGCAGCGCGTTGGTGCGGCTGGCGTTTTCCATGTGCTTGAGCGCCTCTCTGCCGTTGCGCCGCGTCAGGGACACCGCGCCCAGGTACATGCTGGCCGCCAGGTTGTTCTTGTCATCCGCCAACGCGCGCTTGAGGAGGTCATCCGCTTCACCCAGGTTGCCGGCGTGGAACGCGGTGATGCCTTCACTGGAGAGGACAATGGAGCGGTCATTCTCACCCTGCTTCACCTTGCCCCACGCGGCCCGGTACGCATCAATGTCTGAGGACGTCTCAGGATAATCCGTGAAGTAGAAATGATCCGTGCGGTGGAAGGGATCAATATCCAGCACCTTGCGCATCATGGCCGCGGCCTGCTGCATGTTGTCCGCATCCGCATACAAGGACGCCACGCCCAGGTACCCGCGCACGTACCTTGGGTCACTGGCAATGACCTGATTGTACGCACGCACCGCGTCTGCAATCTGGTTCTGCTGGCGCAGTGCATCCGCCAGCAACGTGCGCACCGGCGCTTCCAGGTACGGATGGTCAAGCAGTGCAAGTGCACGCTCCAGCTTCTCGCGCGCTTCCTGTGCAGCGGAGCGGTGCAGCAACACGCGCCCGGCAACGTACAGCGCTGGGCCGTAGTCCTTGTCATCCTTCAGCGCGTTGCCAATGGCCTCTTCCGCTTCCTTCCACTTGCCGCGCTCGCCCAGCACAAACGCCTGGTGTGTGTAGACGTCCCGCGCCAGCTCGCCGCCTTCACCCGCCAGGGATGCCACGGCGTTGGTGAGCTGCGCCTCTGCGCGTTTGAAGTCACGCATGCCCTGGTAATACACACGGCCCAGGAAGAGCTGCGCCGCGGTGTTGCGCGCGTCCACTTCCAGCACGCGCAGCAGGTGCTGTTCAGCCTGCGGGAAATCACCCACCTCAACAAACAGGCGCGCAATGGCCAGCAGCGTCTCCTTGTGGTCCTTGTCCTTGGCCAGGCGGGAGCGGAACTGGTTGAGCGCGGTCTTGAAGCGGCCCTGGCGTTGGTACGCCTGACCTAAGATCAGGCTGGCGCGGCTGAGCTCAGGGTTGATGCCGATGGCTTCTTCCGTGAGCTTGATGGCTTCACCCACGTTCCGGTCCAGGTTGGTCTGGGCCATGAAGAGCTTGCTCTCCGCGTCCTGCTGCTCCAGCCGAAGTGCCTGCGCCAACGCACCTTGCGCCTGCTC
>Ga0163144_10023731_pt1 | contig 12084 bp, 6 predicted proteins | sample OliLak19BULKMAT1_FD_123175 | JGI IMG/M metagenome (GOLD analysis project Ga0163144, IMG submission 123175) | Freshwater microbial mat bacterial communities from Lake Vanda, McMurdo Dry Valleys, Antarctica - Oligotrophic Lake LV.19.BULKMAT1 | ecosystem: Environmental > Aquatic > Freshwater > Lake...
AAATGGATTACGAGATGAAATTGATGGATTTTTGCGCCAGACCAGGCGCACAGCCGCAGCCAGGCTGGACGTCTGGCAAGACTGGGCAACGACGTATGGCGCGAAAAGACGCGATTTCATGTAAGCATTTTGGCGAAATGGACTACTAGGGATGCTCTGCAAAACTCCCCGCCATGCGCGGCGCGAGTTGAGCTGCGCATCACTAGAGCTTAGCAAGTTTCTGAGGACCTCAAGGAGGCGAATGGTTCCAGTACCGGTGGGCCTCCACCCGGTAACACTGCACTATCCCGGGGCGGCTCGATTGCCAGGTAAATGCACCACATCGGGGCGAATCGAACAAGCCGATGCCGCGCGCCTGGTACCGCGCCACCACTTCAGCGGCGGGATGACCGAACCGGTTGCGGTAACCGGCCTGGACCAGCGCAAGCTGTGGGGCCACCTGATCGAGCAGCTCGGCACTGCTCGACGTCTTGCTACCGTGGTGTGGAACCAGCAGCAGGTCGGCCTGCAGCGGCGCGGCTTGCGCCACCAGGCGCAACTCCTGCGCGCGCTCGATGTCACCGGCCAGCAAGGCCACGCGCGACGGGCGTCCATCCCCGGCCTGGCTCGCCACCCGCAGCACGCAGGACAGCGCGTTGGGCCGGTTTGCCACCTGGTAGTCCTGCGCCTGTGGATGCAGCACCTGGAAGTCCACGCCATCCCATTGCCAGCGCTGGCCCTGCACACAACGCTGCAGTGGGCGCAATGCGGCCAGTTCATGGTCGTCCCCGATCGAACTGAACAACCCGGCGCCACTCTGCATCGCCAGTACTGCGGCGGCACCCCCGACATGGTCGGTGTCGCGGTGGCTCAGCATGAGCACATCGAGCCGCACGTCCAGGGCACGCAACAGTGGCACCAGCACGCGGTGCCCGGCATCACTCTCACGGGAGAAACGCGGCCCGGCGTCGTACAGCAGCGCGTGGTTGGCAGTGCGCACCAGCACCGCATTGCCCTGACCGATGTCGGCTGCCAGCAATTCGAACTCGCCGATGGCGGGGCGGCTCACCGGCCACAACAAGGCCGGCACCAACATCGGGATGCCGGCGCCGCGCACGGCCCACGGCAAACGCATGACCAGCAAGACCCCACCGGCGACTGCCCCGACACCCGCCCACAGCGATGCCTGGGGCAGGGACAGCGTCACCAGCGGCAAGCGCAGCAAACCGTCCAGATACCAGGCCAACAGCGAAGTTGCCGCCGCCGCCAAATCCCACAACGGTGCAAACAATGCACCCGCCATGGCCAGCGGCGTCACTACCAGCGTGACCCACGGAATCGCCACCATATTGGCCACCAAACCCACCAGTGACAACTGGCCAAACAGCAACACGCTCAACGGCGCCAGCGCCACTGTTACCACCCACTGCTCGCGCAGCATGTTACGCAATGCGGCGCCAACACCAGCCTGCGGCGCCTGCGGCGGACCCGACGCAAACAATACCGCAACGGCGACAAAACTCAGCCAGAACCCGGCCTGTGTCAAAGCCCAGGGGTCAACCGCCACCACCACCGCACACGCCAGGCTCCAGACCACCGGCCACGGCCAATGGCGCGCGCTCAGGCGCAAAAATCCCACTGCCAGCAGCATCCAGATGGTGCGTTGCGAAGGCACGCCCCAGCCACTGAACACCGCATACGCCGTGGCCAGCAGCAATCCTCCCAGTACCGCGGCGTGCGGCGCCGGCAACCAGCGGCACAAACGCGCCGAGCGGCGCCAGCCATGACCCACTAGCGCCGCGGCAAACCAGGCGAACATCGTGACATGCAAGCCGGAAATGCTCATCAGATGCGCAACACCGGTGGCCCGAAACACATCCCAGTCGCTGCGATCAATGGCGTTCTGGTCGCCAACCACCAGCGCCGCAATCAAGCCCGCTTGCCGGCGTTCACCGACGCGCTCGAAAATACGATCCCGGACCTGCTGGCGCAGACGCTCCACGGGGTGGCGCCCTGTCTGTCCGAGCATCCGGGGCGCCATGTCGCGTGCGCCGGCGCGCACATACCCGGTGGCCTGCAAGCCCTGCTCCCACAACCACAACTCGTAGTCGAAACCGTGCGGGTTGCGGTTGCCGTGCGGCGCCTTCAAGCGAACCTGCATTTGCCAACGCTCTCCTGCAACCAGGGTGGAAGGCTGGCGCTGCAGATCCGGCGCACCGCCATTGCCAGACCAGGCAATCCCGGCGCTATACCAGCCCAGGTACACCAGTGGTGGCAACGCCACCATTTGGCCTTCCAGGCTGGCCTGCTCGACGCGCAGGCGAAACCGGCTGCCCGCTTCGTTCATCTGCGGCATGGCAGCCACCACGCCGGTCACCAGCAAGTCGCGCCCTTCGAGTGCTGGCGCCAGCCGGGTGTCCAGGAACGCGCTGGCGCGCCACCCGGTCAGGGCAAAACCCAACACGGCAGCGAGTGCAGCCGTGGACAACCAATGCCGGGTCTGCCGGGCTCCGGCGAGCCTGGACAACCACCACAGCGCCAGCATGGCAACCGCGAGCAGTACCCCATAGGCAAACACGGGCCATAAACGGCCTTGCTGCAGCTGCACCGCAGCACCGCCGACCAGGCCCAGCAGCAACGGCACAATGCGGTCTGCAACCGAGCCTGTCGCCAGAGTGAATCGGGCCATGGCCGCATGCTAACCCGGCGCTGGCGCCAATATTGCTAGTATTGGTGCAACCATTGCCACCCGGGACAGCGTTCGGTCCCGTGTCGTGGGCTCCATAGAAAGCACCCATGTCGATCCACGCCGCATTGCACCATACGACCCATTACCGATACGACCGGCTGGTGGCGCTCGGCCCGCAGGTGATTCGTCTGCGCCCGGCGCCGCATTGCCGCAGCAAGATCATTTCCTATTCGCTCAAGGTCGAACCCGCGGCGCATTTCATCAACTGGCAGCAGGATCCGTTTGCCAACTACCAGGCGCGCCTGGTGTTCCCGGAGAAAACCCGCGAATTCAAGGTTACCGTGGACGTGGTCATGGACATGGCGGTGTACAACCCGTTTGACTTCTTCCTGGAGCCAGCGGCCGAAAACTACCCGTTCCAGTACGACACCCTGCTGGCCCAGGAACTCGCTCCGTATCTGGCGGCAGACCCGCTGACCAGCGCATTCGAAGCCTGCCTGGGACGCATCGACCGCAGCAAGCGGCGCAGCATCGACTTCCTGGTTGCCGTCAACCAGATGCTGCACCAGGACATTCGCTACCTGATCCGCATGGAGCCGGGTGTGCAGACGCCAGAGGAAACACTCACCGTGCGGGCAGGCTCCTGCCGCGATTCCGCCTGGCTGCTGGTGCAACTGCTGCGCCATTGCGGCCTGGCTGCGCGCTTCGTGTCCGGTTACCTGATCCAGTTGGCGCCCGACGTGAAGGCACTCGACGGCCCGAGCGGTACCGAGGTCGACTTCACCGACCTGCATGCCTGGTGCGAGGTATACCTGCCCGGTGCCGGCTGGGTCGGCCTCGATGCCACCTCCGGCCTGCTGGCTGGTGAAGGGCATATTCCACTGGCCTGCACGCCCCAACCGTCGGGTGCTGCACCCATCGAGGGTGGGGTCGACAAGGCCGAGGTCGAGTTCCATCATGCGATGCAGGTGACACGCGTCTACGAATCGCCACGCGTCACCAAACCGTACACCGACGCGCAATGGTCAGACATCATGCAGCTCGGAGCGGCCGTAGACCAGCAACTGTTTGCGCAGGATGTGCGCCTGACGATGGGTGGGGAACCCACCTTTGTTGCCGTCAGTGACCGGGATGCGGCGGAATGGAATACGGATGCGCTGGGTCCGACGAAGCGCGGCTTTGCAACCGAACTCGTGCACAAGCTGCGTGCGCAGTATGGCCAGGGCGGATTTCTGCATTTCGGCCAGGGCAAGTGGTATCCGGGTGAGCAGCTGCCACGCTGGGCACTGAACATCTACTGGCGCGCCGACGGCGAACCGGTGTGGCGCAATCCGGCCCTGTTTGCCGATGAACGGGTGCCCACCCAGTACACGGGCGCCGATGCGCAACGGTTCATCCTGGGCCTGACGGAGAGGCTCGGCATCTCCGGGGAATTTATCCAACCGGCGTTTGAGGATGTCTGGTACTACCTGTGGCGCGAACGGCGCCTGCCGCTTAACGTGGACCCATTCGATTCGCGGCTCGACGACGAGGTGGAACGTTCACGACTGCGCCGGGTGTTCGACCAGAAGCTCGATGCCGTCGTGGGTTATGTGTTGCCGATCAAGGCGTCCGAAGGGCCACGGCTGTCCGGACCGGTCTGGCTCACGGGGCAGTGGTTCCTGCGCGACGAACGCTTGTACCTGATGCCTGGCGACTCACCCATGGGTTTGCGTCTGCCGCTGGACTCCCTGCCCTGGGTCAGCAAGGCGGACTTTCCCTACCTGGTGGAGCCGGATCCGACGGCTGCGCGCGGCGAACTGCCCGCGCACGGATTGATCGCCGCGCGTTACGACGCAGCCAGCCGCCAGCACCTGGCGCCCTTGAACACCGCAACGTCGGCAGCGGGCATCGCCCCGTCGGCCGTCGGACAAACGGCAGCTGCGCGACCGGTCTACCGCACCGGGTCCGGGCCAGCGCCCGAGGCTACCCGCACCCTGCAGGGCGCGGGCAGCGACGCCTCCGGGCCCGGGCAAGCCGCCCGCTTTGCCCAGAGCCCCGGGCAAAACGAGCCACCCGGCTTCGCCCGCGTGCCAACCCGCCACGAATCGGCCCACTGGGTCAGCCGCACCGCCCTGTGCGTCGAGGTACGCGATCCACGCCGCGCCAGCGGTCCCAAGGCCGAGGCAGTTGGCAAAGCCTCGGGCGTGTTGTACGTTTTCATGCCGCCGCTGGAACTATTGCAAGACTACCTGGACCTGCTCGCCGCCATCGAGGCCACGGCGCAGGAACAAGGCGTGCAGCTGGTGCTCGAAGGTTACCCGCCGCCGCGCGATCCGCGCCTCAAACTGCTGCAGGTCACGCCCGACCCTGGCGTCATTGAAGTCAACGTGCATCCGGTCAGCAGCTGGGCTGAGTTGGTGCACAACACCGAGTTTCTGTACCAGGCGGCATTCGAGTCGCGCCTGTCGGCAGAAAAGTTCATGACCGACGGCCGCCATACCGGCACCGGAGGCGGCAACCATTTTGTGCTCGGTGGCGCGACGCCGGCCGACAGCCCGTTCCTGCGCAGGCCCGAGCTGCTGGCCAGCCTGCTGCTGTACTGGCACAACCACCCCAGCCTGAGTTACCTGTTCAGTGGCATGTTTGTCGGTCCCACCAGCCAGGCACCGCGCGTCGACGAGGCGCGCAACGACCAGCTCTACGAACTGGAGATTGCCTTGCAGGAGATCCACCGCAATCGACAGGCCTTTGGCCAGTCGATGCCGCCGTGGCTGGTGGACCGCACCCTGCGCAACATCCTGATCGACGTGACGGGCAACACGCACCGCAGCGAGTTTTCCATCGACAAGATGTATTCGCCCGATTCGGCCACCGGACGGCTCGGTCTGCTCGAACTGCGCGCCTTCGAGATGCCGCCCCATGCCCGCATGAGCATCGCCCAGCAACTGCTGTTGCGTGCCTTGGTGGCACGTTTCTGGAAAGCGCCTTACGACGCCCCGGCAAGCCGCTGGGGCACCGGATTGCACGACCGCTTCCTGTTACCCACCTTCATCGGGATGGACTTTGCCGACATCATCGCCGACATGCGCGGGGCCGGTTTTGCATTTGATGCGGCCTGGTTCGCGCCGCACCTGGAGTTCCGCTTTCCGCTGCTGGGCAGCGTGCGCTCCGCGGGCATCGATCTCACGCTGCGCAATGCGCTGGAACCCTGGCATGTGATGGGCGAAGAAGGCGCGCCTGGCGGCACGGCGCGTTACGTGGATTCGTCGCTGGAGCGGGTCGAGGCCCATGTGAGCGGCTTCAATGAAAGCCGTTACGTGATCACCTGCAACGGCCGTGCCATGCCGATGCAGCCGACCGGCACCGAAGGTGAATACGTGGCGGGTGTTCGTTACAAGGCCTGGAGCCCGCCGTCGGCCCTGCATCCCTCGATTGGCAGCCATGTTCCACTGGTCTTCGACATTGTCGACACCTGGATGCAGCGATCGCTCGGCGGCTGCCAGTACCACGTCGCGCATCCGGGCGGCCTGGCGTATGAAAGTTTTCCGGTGAACGCCTATGAAGCGCAAAGTCGGCGCCTGTCCCGCTTCGTGGCCATGGGCCACACACCGGGCAAACTGGTGGTGCCGCCGGCAACCATCAAGGTCGCGGCCAGCCGCGAGTTCCCCTTCACGCTGGATTTGCGCCACGCGCTCTGAGGAGCCGTTTCCCCCAGTTATCCTGCGCGGATGCAAAACGCCCAACCGACACCGATGCCGCGGGAGCCAGCCACAGTGCCGGCCGCCGTCGGCCACTTCGACGAGTTGCATGGCGCAGTGGTCGCGCCGGATGGCAGCCTTCCCGGACCGCTGGCGCCGCATTGGGGCGATTTCTTCTCCAACCTGCAGGCGGGCGGCGCGGCGGAACTGACCCAGCGCTCGGAAAGCCTGGAGCGGCAGATCCGCGACAACGGCGTCACTTACAACGTGTACGCAGACAGTGGCGGTCCGCAACGGCCCTGGTCACTCGACCTGTTTCCGCTGATCATCACGCCCGGGAGTTGGCAACAGATCGAGGCCGGCGTGCTGCAGCGCGTGCGCCTGCTCGACCAGGTAATGGCCGATGTTTATGGGCCGCAACAGTTGCTCGCGCTCGGTCTACTTCCGCCAGCACTGGTGCACGGGCACCCGGGTTATCTGCGCGCCATGCACGGCGTGCGACCGCCGGGCGGTACCCATTTGCACATCGCGGCCTTCGACCTGGCGCGCGGGCCGGATGGCAACTGGTGGTTGGTCTCGCAACGCACCCAGGCGCCCTCCGGTCTGGGTTATCTGCTGGAAAACCGCCTCGCCGTGTCGCGGCTTTTCCCCAAGGCCTTTTCCAACATGCAGGTGCAGCGCGTGGCCGGGGCCTACCGGGCCCTGATGGACAACCTGCGCGCCGTAAGCCCAGGCGGGCAGGACTCGCACATCGCCCTGCTCACGCCGGGGCCGTACAACGAGACCTATTTCGAACACGCCTATCTGGCGCGTTACCTCGGGCTCACCCTGGTCGAGGGTGGTGACATGCTGGTGCGCGACCAGCGCCTCTACCTGAAGACGCTCAAAGGCCTGGTGCCCATTCATGCGCTGCTCAAACGCATGGACGACGAATTCCTCGATCCGCTCGAGCTGCGGCCCGATTCCACACTCGGTGTACCTGGCCTGCTGCAGGCGGTGCGCGCTGGCAACGTGCTGGTGGCCAATGCGCCGGGCTCGGATTTTCTGGAGTCGCCAGCGCTGTTGGGTTTCCTGCCGGCTGTCGCGCGGCACCTGCTGGGTGAGGAACTGCGCCTGCCAGCGCTGCCAACCTGGTGGTGTGGCGAACGCAGCGCGCTGGAGGAAGTATTGCCGCGCCTGGCCGAATGTGCCATCAAACCCACCTACCCCGGCGCGCAGCAACACGGCAGCTTTGACGCGGTGCTGGGGCGCGACCTCGCGCTGCGCGAACTCGACGAATGGGCTGGCCGCATCGCACGCCATGGCGACGAACATACCATACAGGCCTACCTGCCGCTGTCCCAATTGCCGACCTGGCAACGCGACGCAACTTCCGCGCCCGAGGGCGGCCGCATGGTGCCGCGCTCGACCATGCTGCGGGTCTTCGCCGTATGCAACGGTGAGCGCTCGTGGCAGGTGCTGCCGGGCGGCCTGGCCCGGGTAGCAATGGCCAACGCCGAAATCGCCGCCATGCAGCGTGGTGGCAGCAGTGCCGACGTATGGGTCATGACACACGGCGAGGTGGACCGCACCAGCCTGCTCGCGCCGGCGCTCACTCCGGGCACGGTAGCGCAACGCAAGCGGCTGGTCACCAGCCGTGCCGCCGAGAACCTGTTCTGGCTCGGGCGTTACACCGAGCGCGCCGAGAACAGCATCACGCTGGCGCGCCTCGCACTGGAATGCCTGGGCGGCGAAAACCAGTCGTCCGCCTCCCTGCTGGGCTGGCTCGGCCGCCTCGCGGTGACGCACTCCCTGGTGCTGCCCGACGTGCCGCCGCCGCAGCAATCACGCCGGGTCTTCGAGCGTTCGCTGATCGCCGCGCTCGGTGACAGCGAACAGAGCACCAGCGTGGCGCACACCCTGCGCGCGGTGCGCATGGCCGGTTCGGCGGTACGCGAGCGCCTGTCTCAGGAGCACTGGAACCAGATCGTGCAAGCGCACGACGAACTGGTGGAAGGCTGCAACGGCATCGCGCACGAAGGCGAGTTCCCGGTCGTCGCCACCCTGAACATTCTGAAGACGGCGGCGCGCCATCTGGCGGCCATCACCGGTGCGCAGACCGACCGCATGACGCGCGACGACGGCTGGCGCCTGCTCAGCATCGGGCGCCACATCGAGCGCCTGGGCTTTCTGGCGCGCTCGCTGGATCTGGGGCTCGAGACCGGGGCCGTGCACCACGAGGCCGGCTTTGAGGCCATGGTGGCACTGTTTGACAGCACCATCACGTTCAGGTCTCATTTCCAGCAAAGCCGCGAGATGGCCGCGCTGATCGACCTGCTGGTGCTGGACCGCGACAACCCGCGTTCTTTGGCCTGGGTGGCGCACACGCTGCGTGGCCGGCTCGCCAAACTCGCCGGCAGCGAGCCCAATGAACTGAGCGCCCTGTCCTATCGCGTGCCCGATCCAAACACCTGGACGCTGGCCGAGCTGTGTGCCATGGACCCGCCGGCCGACGGCACCGGCGTCGGCGCACTGACCACCTTGCGGCAGGCGCTGCAGCAGTACAGCGACGCGGCGTTCGACCTGTCCGACGTGGTGGGCAGCACCTATTTCACCCATTCGGGTGAGTCCAAACAAAGCGTGGGGCTGTGATGCATCTGCAGGTGACCCATGAAACCTGCTACGACTACACGCCAGCGGTTGAGGTAGCCCAGCATATGGCCTACCTGCGGCCCCGTGCCACGGCGCAGCAGCAACTGCTGGCGCATGCGCTGCTGGTGGAACCCGGCGCCGAGCAGCAAGGCGATGCGCAAGACGTCTTCGGCAATACCCGCACCTTCATCTCGCTGCAGACGCCGCACGGGCAACTGCGCGTCGTTGCGCGCAGCCTGGTCGCCACCACGGCCGACGTCATGCCGGGCAGCACCGTCGCCTGGGAACAGGTGCGCGAGCGTTACCGCTACCACGCCGACGGCGCTTACGACGCGGCAACCGAATTCATATTCGCTTCGCCCTATGTGCCGCGCCACGCCGGGTTCGCAAGTTATGCGCGCGCCAGCTTTCTGCCCGGCAGCAGCCTGTTTGCCGCAGCCCTGGATCTGATGCACCGCATTCATGCCGACTTCCGTTATGAGAGCCAGAGCACGCAGGTGAGCACCCCCGCGCTGGAGGCGCTGGAACAGCGCAAGGGGGTGTGCCAGGATTTCGCCCACATCATGGTGGCCTGCCTGCGTTCACTCGGGCTGGCCGCGCGCTACGTGAGCGGCTACTTGCTCACCCAGCCCGGCCCGGGACCAGCCCGCATGCTGGGTGGTGATGCCTCACACGCCTGGGTATCGGTGTGCCTGCCCGATTTGCCTGCCGAGCGGCGCTGGTGCGACTTCGACCCGACCAATGACCGCTGGGGTTGGGGCGCGCCCGGGGAAGACTATGTGGTGCTGGCCATCGGCCGCGACTTCGCCGATGTGTCGCCGATTCGCGGCGTGATCCATGGCGGCGCCCAGCACGACTTGCGCGTCTCGGTGACGGTGGAGCAGATCGAGACCATCCCGGACGCCGTGCTGCGGCCGCTGGTCCAGACGCAGCGCCAGAGCCAGAGCCAGACCCAGCGTGGCGCATCGCCAGCGCCATAGAATCCGCTGACGCGGCCCCTCAACGCACCAGCCCCCGCCCACGAAAGCCCTTTTTCTACATTCAAACCTTCACCATGAACGTCTACGACAAACTCACCGAGCTCGACATAAACCTGCCCCCGGTCGCCATCCCTGCCGGCGCCTACGTGCCGTTCACGCAGACCGGCAATCTGGTGTTTCTTAGCGGCCACATCGCCAGGAGAGACGGCAAACCGTGGGTTGGCCAACTGGGCAAGAACATGACGACCGAAGAAGGCAAGGCTGCCGCGCGGGGCATCGCCATCGAACTGATGGGCACGCTGCATGTGGCAGTGGGTGACCTGAACCGCGTCACGCGCATCGTCAAACTCATGTCTCTGGTCAACTCCACAGGCGACTTCACCGAGCAGCATCTCGTCACCAATGGCGCCAGCGACCTCATTGGGCAGGTGTTCGGCGACGCCGGTGCACATGCGCGCAGCGCGTTTGGTGTGGCGCAGATTCCACTGGGCGCCTGTGTGGAGATCGAGATGATTGCGGAAATCTCTGCGCCGCGGTGACGGCCCGCGCCCAAGGTTCACCGATCCCGACCATGACCATGACCACCGCTCTGCTCATCATTGACGTGCAGCAAGCGCTGTGCTCTGGCGACTACGAGGTGTTTGAGGCAGGCCGCGTGATAGACCGCATCAATTACCTGTCCAGGCAGTTCCGCCAGGCCGGCGCGCCGGTTGTCGTGATCCAGCATGAGGCGGCGAACAGCCCGTTCGCGCACGGCAGCGCGGGTTGGCAACTTGCCAAGGGGCTGGAGGTGGTGCCCGGCGACATCCACGTGCGCAAGACGGCACCTGATTCGTTCCACCTGACGGAGTTGCAGGGTACGTTGCAGGATAGGGGGGCCCAGCGGTTGGTCATCTGTGGCTTGCAAAGCGAATTCTGCGTGGACACCACCACGCGGCGCGCGCTGGCGCTGGGGTACCCGGTGCAATTGGTGGCCGATGGTCACTCAACCTGCGACAACGGTGTTCTGTCCGCAGCGCAGATCACGGCACACCACAACAAAACCCTGGCCAACATGACCAGTTTTGGCCCACGCGCGGTGCCGATCGCGGCCCATGCCATTCAAATCGTAGAGTGACCATGCCCAGCACCGGAACCGTTTGCCTGCACCGCATCCTGAGTGCACCGCCAAAGCGTATCTAACTTTCATGATGTCCACTCTTCACCCCGCATCATGAAAGTTATTTCACGTTAACGGGCTTCTCTTGACGCCGACGCCATGGCCAAAAATGGCTGTCGCCGCATGGGTTTACCTGTAGGGTGGACCGCATGGACAGGCAAGTCGACGGCAGCTAAAGGATGTCGTTCACCGATTTCAGCGGCGGCAATAGCCACAGCTTCGGTGGAACCTGTCTTGAACTGGTGCCGCACCAGCGTCTGCGTTACACCGCCGTGTACGACGATCCGAATCTTCCCGGGGCAATGCGCGACACCATCACATTCACCAAGGTGTCGTGCGGTACCGGGATCCAGATCGTGCAGGAGCGTATTCCTGCGGCGATCCCGATTGAAGCCTGTCAGGGATCGTGCAGGAGGGTGTTCCTGCGGCGATCCCGATTGAACCTGGAAGCCGCAGTTGACCGCTTTCTTCCGCTGGGTACGCGGTATCAACTCCAGCTTTCGTGCTCACGGGCAAGGTCACTTCACGGGTGACAGCGCTACGCACCCGATTGAGCCGCACTGGCGCACGCCAGCGGCGTGGCTTCTCCTTGCGCTCAGGAGCCCGCAGCGCCGTCAGCCTTGCAGCCGCAGTCAAGCCAGAGGCTTGCCTTCTTCGCGCTGTCCAGGTGTGCGCAGGCAGACCTGGAGCCGCAGCGCTCGCCTTGCAGGCCGCAGGCAGCCAGAGGCTTGCCTTCTTCGTGCTGTCCAGGTATGCGCGGGCACACCTGGAGCCGCAGCGCTCGCCTTGCAGGCCGCAGTGAAGCCAGAGGCTTGCCTTCTTCGCGCTGTCCAGGTATGCGCAGGCACACCTGGAGCCGCAGCGCTCGCCTTGCAGGCCGCAGTCAAGCCAGAGGCTTGCCTTCTTCGCGCTGTCCAGGTGTGCGCGGGCACACCTGGAGCCGCAGCGCTCGCCTTGCAGGCCGCA
>Ga0163144_10023732_pt1 | contig 12083 bp, 12 predicted proteins | sample OliLak19BULKMAT1_FD_123175 | JGI IMG/M metagenome (GOLD analysis project Ga0163144, IMG submission 123175) | Freshwater microbial mat bacterial communities from Lake Vanda, McMurdo Dry Valleys, Antarctica - Oligotrophic Lake LV.19.BULKMAT1 | ecosystem: Environmental > Aquatic > Freshwater >...
CAACTCAGTCATCCAACTCAGTCATCCAACTCAGTCATCCAACAACAGGTCGTCCAGATCCTTCGCCAGCCGACGCGCTTCCAGCCGCCGTTCGATTTCGCGACGAATGGCCAGATTACGAACACCGTCTTCCTTGCTCAGCACTTCATCCAAATCCGGTGCCTCGTCATCAGCGGCAGCTTCGACAAATCCGTCAACTTCTTCTTCGTCGGATCCGCCCGCTGCCACGGTGTCTTCGTCTTCGACCTCTTCGCTATCAGCCTCGGCGGTGGCTTCTTCAATCAGTTCTTCAACCACATCGCCAGCATCATCTTCGGGTAGATCCTCACCGAGTTCTTCGTCTTCCGAGATCTCGCTGGATGGCTTGGCCGGCTTGGCCGGCCTGGTCGACCTGGCAGACTTGACCGGTCTGGTCGCTTTGGTCGCCTTCGTTGCTTCCTGGGGGGTTGGGGCCTGCTTCTTGGCGCGCGCCAAAATCCGCTCCTCACATGTTGGTGTTGGCCTGATAAGTCGCCTATTTAGGCGTGCGAGGTCACCCTGTCAAGCGCAACTTCCCACAAGCCTGTCACGCCGTGGTCAACGCGTGGGAGAATCGCGGTAGAAGACGAGGAAACCCGCGTGAAACTGGATCGCATCGACCGTCAGATACTGTCGCTCCTGCAGGACGACGCCAGCCTGTCCAATGCCGAACTGGCCGAACAGGTCAGCCTGTCGTCCAACGCCTGCTGGCGACGGGTCAAGCAGATGGAAGAAGCCGGAATCATCCGCAAGCGGGTGGCTCTGCTCTCGGAAGAACGCATTGGCCTGGGGGTGACCGTGTTTGTCTCCATCAAGACCAGCAATCATACGGAGGACTGGCTGCGCAAATTTGGTCAGGGTGTTGCCGATATGCCAGAGGTGGTGGAGTTCTATCGATTGAGTGGCGAGATCGACTATCTGCTCAAGGTCATGGTGCGCGATATCCAGGACTACGACCGTGTCTACAAGAAGCTGATCGCCATCGCGCCACTGAATGACGTGTCGTCATCCTTTGCCATGGAGCGCATCAAGTCGTCCACCGCCCTGCCCCTCGGCCACCTGCGCTGATCGGCAGGTGGGTGTGAACACACTGGCCATCGCCTGGGTCAGCCGGGCCGGGTCCGCGCGTTGCCCCGCCACTTCGACTCTCACCAGTCTGACTTCGCCATCCGCATTCCCCTGCGTACGGGCCGACAGGGCAAACACACTGTCTGCCGCATCACCGGACAACACATATCGCAGATCTGCTGCGTGCAGACGCCTGTCAGCGTCATCACCGCTCAGGGTGTAGTGCACCCAGCCAAGCGCAAACCAGTCGAAGGTCTGACCTTCATCACTGCGCAGGAGCGCCTCCACATGCGGACCACTGGCAGAGGTGGTCGTGGTCCACACGGGCGCACAGGGTGCCCACAGGGACAGCAGACCAACCCGATCCTGCTCACCCGAGCGTGCGACCACTTGTCGCTGCCAGGGTTGCAGAAGTGTGGGAAAGGCTTCAATGCGATCAACCTCTATGCCGGCGGCCAGCAGATCCGCACGACCAAGCTCCCTCGCCTGCACACCGAGTTGCCACCCGAGGGCCAGATAGCCGCTGGAAATCAGCAGTGCCCCCAGCGCAATGGACCGGGGCTTCACCGATCTTGCCGCCCAGATGCAGCCGATCACCAACACCCCCGTATACAGCGGATCAATGATCGGCATGGCATGGATCGCGAACCTCTGGTCGCTGAAGGGCTGCAGCAACTGGGTACCGTACGGCGTGAGTACGTCGAGCATCGGATGCGAGAGTATCGCCGCCGTCATGGCGAGTACCCAGCCAAAAGTTTTTGGTGGCCCGCCCTCCCTGTGTGCGCGCCAGCGTGCAATCAGCCAGCCGAGGAAGGGGCCGGCTGTGAAGGCAAAAAACAGTGAATGCGTAAGGCCGCGGTGCACCCGGACCATGCTGAAAAAGTCACCCGGTGATGAAAAAACAACATCGATATCCGGCATCGCGCCTGCAATGGCGCCCAATAACAGGACAGGACCCACCAGCGTCTTTGGCGCGGCCACACGAGCCGCGATCGCTCCGAGGGTGGCCTGGGAGATCGGATCCATGTGTACTCCTGATCAGCTCGCTTGCTTCAGATCCCGCTCGTCAAATCACACCCTGTGCCGCCAACCGGTCGATATCCACGTCACCGTAGCCAAGCGACGCGAGAATCTCCCGGCTGTGCTGACCCAATGCCGGTGGTGGCGTCACAGGGACACGTGCCAGACCTTCGATGTTCAGCGGATGGTCGATGATCGGCCCACCACCAAATTCGGCAGGGGTATCCAACAGCATGTTGTTGGCAAGAATCTGCGGATCCGTGGGCAGGTCGTCCAGCTTGGCCACCAGTGCCACCGGAACACCCGCTTCGCGAAACAGTTCCATCCACTGCGCCGCGGTGTTCTGCAGGACAAACGGGCGCAGCGCAGCCATGAACTCAGCCCCGTGAGCATACCGCTCTTCCGGCGACGAAAATCGCTCTTCGCCAAGCAGTTCATACGCCTCGAGCACGATCATGCAGGCATCAAACTCTTCCGCCGTGCGCACCATGGAAAACTGCAGGTGCCGGTCATCCGCCGTCAGGTACATGGATCGCTGAAAGCCTGCCCGCATTGGGTGTTTGAATGGAGTGAAGTCGGCATTGAGCAGACGGGCCTGCCCCACACACGACACCGACCACAGGCCATTCGCCAGCAGTGACGTGTGAACATGCGAACCCTTGCCGGTGCGCTCCCGCTTGAGCAGCGCCGTGACGATGCTGGCATACATCGAGACTGCAGTAGGGTGATCCCCCTGACCGGGTAGCGCCGAGGTAGGCGGCGCACCGACTTCGCGCACCAGGTCCATCAGACCGGAACGGGACCAGTAGGCCACCAGATCGAACCCTTCCCGATCGCGCTCAGGCCCGTTTTCCCCGTAGGCGGTGAGCGAGGCGTAAATCATGCGCGGGTTCAGCGCGGCGATATCCTCATAGGTGAGACCCAGTTTGCGGCGCAGTGCCGATGGCTGATTGGTCACGTAGATGTCACAGTCTTTGATCAGCCGATGCAGGATCGCCATGCCTTCGTCGGTCTTGAGATTGAGGCTCAGCGATCGTTTGTTACGGGCATCCATCAACCAGCAATAATTTTTGTCCGAAAACGGTGTGCTGGGACTGCTGGAGTAGATCCGGTAGGCATCGCCAACGTTGGGCAACTCAACCTTGATCACATCGGCGCCGTAGTCCGCCAGCATCGTCGTGGCTACAGGCGCTGCGATCCAGGTGCCAACATCCAGCACCTTCAGGCCAGCAAACAACAGATCGTCGTCACCCACTCGCCGCTCCCCGTTTCGTTAATGGCCAGATGATGCGGGATGCGACAGTCGCTCACAACCCGCAACACTGTCCAACACCGTAAAGCCCAGCCTGTTGCGAAGAGGCACAGGAGAAAACAGGGTCGGCCCGTGGTAGCGTGCATCGCATCGAATCGCAGGCCACGGGGATGACTGCATACGTGAACGGCAGGCGGCGCGCGCGTGGGCATGCGCAGTGGAGTCCCCAGTGGAGTCCCAAGTGGAATCAATGGTGCATCCCAGTCCTCCTCACGTGGTTTCTGGCTGGCCCACTGATCGCCGCTGAAGCGGCGCTCACCGGGTCAGTCCGGGTTCGTATCCACGCGGTCGCCCTCACCAACCTGTCTACGCCCATCGAAGTGGATGCCATCATCCGGCCATTCCAGCGGGCGACGCTGGCGGCCGAAATCCAGGGCCGTGTCATCACCCGGGAAGCCCAGGCCGGCTCGATCCTGAAAGCCGGTGATCGGCTGCTGGCAATCGACCCGAGCCGCACCGACATTGCACTTCGACAGGCCAGAATGGACGCGCAGGCACGACAGGTGGAAACGGCCAAAGCCGAACACGATCTGCGCCGCGGCCAGGAACTGTTTGCGAAGTCCGCCATCAGCCAGGATCGGCTCGATGAACTGCGATTTAATGTGGATCGAAATCGGGCCAACTCAGGCGCTGCCAGCGCGGTGGTTGCCGAACGTGAACGCATGCGCAAGGACGCAGACATCAGGGCACCCTTTGCAGGGTTGGTCACTGCCGTCCATGTGCATGTGGGCGACTACGTTGCACCCGGCACGGCAGTCGCCACCATGGCCGACTTTTCCAGGGTCCGTGTCATCGGCGGGGTCACCGCCGTGGAAGCACAACGCATCGACGGACAACTCAAGGCCAGCCTGTCGCTTTCCGCACTCGCTGGGCAAACCTGGAACGGCGACGTCAAGAGTGTGGGCAGAACTGCCGATCCGCAGACGGGTACCTATCCGGTGGAGGTCTGGCTGGACGTCCCCGCCGATGTCGCCCTGCGCGATGGCATGGCGGCCACCATGGTGATGGCGCCCGTCCAGTCAGGCTCGTTATTGACCGTGCCACCACAGGCTGTGCTGCGTGCAGGCAGCAACAGTGTGGTGTATGTCGTCGATGGCAACATTGCGCACAAACGAGCCGTGGTGACGGGTCAACGCACACGCACACTGGTCGAGATACGCTCTGGCCTTGCGATCGGCGACCAGGTGGTCACCGAGGGTCACTTCGCCCTGCAGGATGGCAGCGCGGTTACGATAGAAGGCCGGTGACGACGTGGTCAGCCTGATCCGCTTTTTCGCCGGTCGTCACCTGCTCGTCAACGTCATCGCGATCACGATCATCGCCCTGGGCTACCTGTTCATCAGTGGTGTGCCCCGCGAGTACATTCCGAGTGTCACCTCCCCAACGATCACGATTCGTGCGGCGCTGCCGGGCGCGTCAGCCCAGGATCTGGAGAGCAAGGTCACGATTCCGATCGAAGAGGCCATCGAGGATGTGGATGGCATCAAGAAGTCTTTTTCGACGGTCTCTGAAAGCCAGACCAGCACCACGGTCGAGTTGTACCTGGATTTTTCCGACGACCAGGTCCGCGACATCAAGCAGGAACTGCACGACGCCGTGGATGGGATCACCGATTTTCCGCCGGAGATGGAAGATCGGCCCATACTGAGTCAGTTCAATCCGGCCCGTGCGCCCATCATCGAGATCGCGCTGCAAGGGCCGATCGACGCGGTGGTTGCCGATGCCAATCGACTGGAACTGGCGTTGCGCCGGCTCAATGGCGTGTCCCGCGTTATCATGATCGGTGCCAATGATCCGGAAGTTCGTGTGCTCATCGATCCGGAACTCGCCCGCACCCATGGCATCAGCGTGCTGGATGTTGTGCGTGCCATCAGCCGAGACAACGTCAGCGGCACCGGGGACGCGCTGGAAACCGAGACCTCGCGCATCAAAGTGGAGGTCTGGAATCGTTATGACAAGCCGGAGGACGTTGCCGAAACGATCATCAAGGCGTTGCCTGGCGGGGCGGTACTGCGGGTTCGCGACGTGGCCCGCATCGAATCAGGATTTGAAGACACACGCCTGATCAGTCACACCAACGCGCAGCGTGGTGCTTCCCTCGTGATCCGCAAGCGGGAAACTGCGGATGCCATTGATGCAGTGGCCGAAGTGAAACGTGTGATGGAGGCCACCTCGCTTTCACCTGGAGTCAGCTTCGAGTACGTCAACGACCGGTCATTTTTTACCGCCAACCGGCTCGACGTGATGCTGAGCAATGGCATCCTTGGCGCCATATTGGTGGCCGCACTGTTGTATCTGTTCATGGGCACCCAAAGTGCGATCTGGGTGCTGGCCGGCATTCCGATCGTATTCATGGGTGCGCTTGCGGTCGTCGGGCTCTCGGGACTGACGCTCAACACCATGGTGCTGACCGGTTTTGTCATCGTCCTCGGCATGGTGGTTGATGATGCCGTTGTCGTGGCCGAGAACATCGTGGCCAAGTTCGAAAGTGGCATGGACCACTTCACGGCCGTGGTCGACGGCGCCGCTGAAATGGTCACCCCGGTCATCGCTGCATCCCTGACGACGATGATTGCCTTTGCACCGATGCTGGCCATCGGCGGACTGCCGGGCCGAATCGTCTGGCAGATCCCGGCTGTGGTGGTGATGGTACTGCTCTTTTCTCTGATCGAGTCTTTCACGTTTCTGCCTTCGCACATGACCCTGTTGCCGCAGCTGGCCAACAAAGGCAAGCGTGAATTCATGCAGAAACTCGAGCGCCTGTATCGCCGCAGTCTGGCGGCCTGCATGCGTGCACGCTGGCTGGTGCTGGGCGTTTCGTTGGGCCTGCTGGTCTTCATCATGGTGGTGATCCGGCCCATGGTGCCGTTTGTCCTGTTTCCCCAGAACGACGCCCGCCTGTTGTTCCTGCAGGTCACAACGCCACTGGGTACGCCAATGGAAGTGACCGAAGGCATCACTGAGGATATCGAGCGACAACTGCTTGAACTTGGCAAGCCCGACATTCGCGCGGTGACTGCACGCATCGGGCACCAGGACGCCGGCAACGCCGAGCGACTGCGTGGCGAAGCAGAACATCAGGCATTGGTGACCGCAGTGTTCAAGGATCTGGATCGGACTCGCACCAACCAGGAGTGGATCGAAGTCCTGCACGGGTCACTGCAACTACCGGCAGGCACACGCGTTCGTTACCAGTCCGAGTATCTCGGTCCACCCTCCGATCAACCTGTCACCGTGCATGTCCTTGGTAATGACGATGCCGCGCGTCGTGCGGTTGCGAATGAAATGGCCGGCCTCGTCGCCAGCTCGCCCGGGCTCACTGAAGTCGACATCGACGAACGCGAAGGCACGCCCCATCTGGATCTGACATTGCGACAGGAACAACTGGCCAGACTCGGCCTCGACGCCCAGGACGTGACCCAGACCGTGCAGGCTTCCTACTTTGGCATCAAGGCAACAGAGCATCGCGCGCTGGATCACACCACGGCCATTCGTGTGCAGTTCGACATCGGTGCCAGACGCGACGTCGGCGCGCTGCTTGACACACCTGTTCGCACACGTGCCGGTGACCTGGTGGCCCTGCGGGACGTTGTCGACCCGGTAGAAGTCCACGCCCTTGGCCGCATCTACCATCGCGACGGGTATCGTGCTGCCACCATCCGGGCGAGCTTCACGCCGGATTCACCGTACACCGCGCTTTCGTTTGCAAACTACCTGCAGCGCGACGTGCTGCCACGCTTTGCCGACATCAAAGGGATCGAGATCATCATCGGTGGTGAGGCAGAATCGACCCAGGAAACCACCGGCGAACTGGGCAAGGTTGCCGTTGTCGTGGTCTTCGGGATTGCCATGGTGATCTGGATCATGCTCGGCTCCCTGCTCGAAACCCTGTTTGTGATCAGCGTGATCCCGTTTGCGTTTGCCGGTGTGGTGCTGGCGTTTTTCCTGCATGGGCTCAGCCTGTCGATGTTCGCGATGATCGGGATCATCGGGCTGGCCGGGGTGGTGGTCAATGCGTCCATCGTGATGGCCGACGCGGTGCACCGACTATCCAGGCAGGCGCCAGACGGTCGCCCCTCACGAGACGTGCTGCTGGATGCCATCGCCAGCCGGTTACGGCCGATTCTGATCACAACCCTGACGACACTTGGCGGAGTGATGCCGACGGCTTATGGTATCGGTGGTTACGACAGCATGATCAGCCCGATGTCCGTGGCGATCGGCTGGGGGCTGTTTTTCACCACGTTCATCACCTTGTTCATGGTCCCGGTCATGTTTTCTTTCACACATGACCGACGTTACGGGAGCACCGCGACGTGATCGATCCACTGCACTCTTCCGCGCCACTCATCGTCTATGTAGACGTGAAAAGTCCATATGCCTATCTCGCCATCGAGCCCACGATCCAGTTGGGCCGGGACCTGTCAATCACCATCGACTGGCGGCCGCTCACCCTCGATATTCCAAGCTATCTTGGCTCCGCACGTACCGACAGCAGCGGCAAGGTCGTGGAATCAAAACGCAGTCCGGCACAATGGAATGCTGTCCGGTATGCGTATCGTGATGCCAAGCGCTATGCGCGGCTGCGTGGCATCACGCTGTATGGGACGCAGAAGATCTGGGATTCGTCTCTCGCTGGAATCGGCCTGTTATGGGCGCGGCAACAAGGACAAGCCGAAGCGGAACGCTACCTGAATACGGTGTATCCGCCATTCTGGCGTCGGGAACTGGATATCGAACAGGCCAGTGTCATCGAAACCACGCTGGCTGCCGCCGATGTGGATACCGGTGGTTTTGAAGCTTTTGCCCACGGTGATGGAAGGCTGATCCATGATCGTCTGCAACAGTCACTGCACCCCAGCGGCATTTTTGGGGTGCCCACCTATCTCGTGGAGCATGACCAGTTTTTTGGTCGTGAACATCTGCCTGTTATTCGCTGGTTGCTGACCGGGAAACAGGGTCCCGCACCGGCCATCGCCTACGATTTTCCGGAGGAGTTTGCCTGATGCAGACCCTCAGCATTTTCATTGACCCCTTGAGCGCCCCTTCCTGGCTTGCCCTGCAGCCAACCCTGGCGCTGATCGAAAGGCTCCATGTGAACGCCGACTGGCAACCGTTCACGGCGCCGCAACCGCGTCGGTTGGCACCACAAAGTAACGAATCCGTCAGTCAGCGCCATCAACGTGTCCGCCAGTCGTATCGCGATCACGATCAGCAGCGGTACGCGGCCTGGCAAGGCATCCCGATGCGCTCGCCAGTCGCAGCGGTTGATCGTCGACTGCTGGACTACTCGCTGCTGCTGGCCAATGACAACGGTACCGCCGCATCTTTCCTAACCCGCGTTGGTAATCACTACTGGGGCGGCAGTTCACAACCCATCAATCTCGACTGGCTGGGTCATGCCCTGCACGATGACGATCTGCACGAAAATTACCTGGCCGAAGGCGAGATGCGCCTTGCTTCTGCCAGAGCACAGGTGGAGGAACTCGGTATCTTTGATGCTCCGGTGTTTCTCGCCGGGGCCGGGTTGTATCTCGGTCGCCAGCATCTACCCGTCATCGAACGCATCCTGAGTGGTGTGAACCCGTTCGAGGCTGCCACAGGACTCAAGTAGACCGGTTCAGAACTTCAGCACTTCCCGCGCGGGGGCACGTTCACGGTAGGCCCCACTCCAGCGTTCCAGACGCGGATAGGACGAGAGGTCTTCCAGTTCACGAAAGCGCATGAACTGCAGCGCGGCCTGCAGCGTACAGTCCGCAACCGTCACATGATCACCGGCCAGGAAAGGACGACCATCAGCGAGCAGGTGATCAAAATACTCGAAGGCGCGCACAAAACCCGAGCGGGCATGTTCCGCGACCGCCGGATCTGGCGTGATTCCGATCGGGGAATTCACGGCATGCACGTAAGTTGCCGTCGGATTCAGTAAACGCACGTCGGCAACCCGCTCCAGCGTGCGCGAAACCCCTCGCGTGACCCGATCATTGCCCCACAGGCTAGGAGCCGGATAACACTCTTCCAGGTAGTCGATGATGGGCAGGGATTCGAAAATCGCAACGCCGTCAGAAAGTTCCAGTACCGGCATCGTGCCAAAGGGATTGAGCGCCAGATATTCAGGCGTCCGGTTGGCCTTCTTGTAGACGTTGACCGTGCGGATATCGAGATCCATCTGGACCCCGAGCGCCTTTTTTTCTGCGATGTAGAGGCGCACTTTTGTGGGGTTCGGTGCGCCTGGCAGATCATGGAGAATCATGGTGGAACTCCTCGGAGATGGCGTTGGCGGAAAGGAGACTACCGTGTCGGGTCATCGCCAGCACACACCAGCCGTTTGCCGATGTTGTTGCCTTTCAACATGCCGATGAACGCCTCCGGCGTGTGTTCGATGCCTTCGACGATATCGTCGAAATAACGTACCTCGCTGCGCCGCATGCGGTCGGCCATGCGCGCAGGAAACGCAGCGAAGTCCTGCATATGGTCATAAATGATGAAACCACGCATCGTCGCGCGTCTGGCAACCATGTTCCCGACGTTACGCAGCGCATAGGTGCCACCGTCGTACTGACTGATCATGCCGCACACGGGAATGCGCGCGAAGGGTTTCAGGCGCGCCAACACGGCGTCCAGTGTTTCACCGCCGACATTGTCGAAGTAGACATCGATGCCATCCGGACAGAGCTTGTCGAGCGCAATACCCACAGGTTCTTCCCTGTAACTGAACATCGCATCGAAGCCGAGTTTTTCCAGGCAGTGCGCGACCTTGTCAGCGGAACCGGCTGAACCCACCACCCTCGCCCCTGCGGCCCTGGCAAGCTGCCCTGCTACTGATCCGACGGCGCCACTGGCAGCCGATACAAAAACCGTTTCTCCGCGCTGGACCTTGCCAATCTCCAGCATGCCGACCTCAGCCGTTTTGCCCGGCATGCCGAGCACTGAAATCGCGTGACTGATCGGCCCGAGGGCCGGATCGATCTTGCGCAGGTTGCTGACGTCGCGAACCAGCGTGTAGTTCTCCCAGCGCAGAAAGTCCCACACCAGATCACCGACGGAAAAATCCGCCTGCCGGCTATCGACGACTTCACCAACCACCCGAGCCGGAATCGGCTGATCCAGCGCAAAACCCGCAGCGTAACCTGCACCACCCGACATGCGGCCACGCATGTAAGGGTCGCAGGACAGGTAGATGTTGCGCACCAGCACTTCACCGGGGCCCGGTGTGGGTACATCGACCTGCCGCAGAAAGAAGTTGTCTGGCCTGACCGCACCCTTGGGATAACTGGCCAGGCAGACCTGCGTGTTGGGAGTTGGCACAGGGTTTGACTCAGGTCTTTTGCAGAAACTCGACGGAATTGCCATCCGGATCCAGGACGATCGCTATCCTGATTCCAGGACGTGCTTCGCGCGGTTCGACCACCACGGTTGTGCCAGCTGCGCGGCAGGCTTCCACCATGGCTTCCAGGTTGCTCACTGAAATGGTCCAGTAACGCATCCCGGTCGCGCCGGTGAGCCCACCTGCTGGCGCGGAAGTCTCGGGCGCTTTGGCCGGGGCAACAATCTTGATGAGGCTCTCACCGCACCAGACACGATGCATGACTCCACCACCGGGAAACGGCGTGTCAGGCTCCTGGCGAAAGCCCAATACATCCCGATAAAAAATGAGCATCTTCGCAGGCTCACGAGTCACGATGCCAAGATCGATACCCGCCTTGGTCAGTTCAACACCCATGTCAGCCCCCCAGTTTTTTGTTCCACTCGGCGACGCGGGCAGCCTGCGCTTCGAGCAGTGCTGACGCATCACCTTCGATCGTGATCGACACGATCTGGTCCTTCTGAGCGATGGCATCAACCACCGCCTGGTCGGCAGCCCCTTCGACAGTACCGAAGATGGTGTGCGCATCGTCAAGCCAGGGGGTGGCGACATGAGTAATGAAAAACTGCGAACCGTTGGTCCCTTTCCCGGCGTTGGCCATGGACAGCTTGCCCGGACCGTCGTGACGCAGTTTTTTGTTGAACTCGTCTTCGAACTTGTAGCCAGGACCACCGGTGCCAGTCCCCATGGGGCACCCGCCCTGGATCATGAAATCAGGGATCACCCGATGGAAAATGAGACCGTCGTAATAACCGCGCTGCACAAGGTTGACGAAGTTGGCGACGGTAACCGGTGCCTCGTCCACAAACAGTCGGGTGCGGATGGTGCCTTTGCTGGTCGAAAAAATTGCGACAAGACTCATGGTGCTCCTTGGCTGGTGTTTAGTCTGAAAAGTGGTCAGTCTGAAAAGTGGTCAGTTTACTGTTGCGTAAATTATGTCAAATTATGGAGGCTGCCCCAGCGACAGCGGACTGCCCCAGTGATCGCCAAACGCGAGTTTGCCGACAGGACGTCGTGAGGTCGGGCCATAACCGCCGCGCTCAGGATACCCCAGCGGCACGACGCCGCAGGTATGCCAGTCCTCCGGGATGCCAAGAAGTTGTTTCATGGCGGCCTCTTCAAAACAAAGGAGGGTGGTCAGCACACAACCCACGCCTTCCGCCCGTGCGGCCAGCATCACGTTCTGCACGGCCGGATAAACCGCCCCACAGCCAACGACGCTGGCACGTCCCAGGTCGGCATCGGTAATGGCCATGAGGTTCGGATTGAAACAGAAGACCAGGATGACCGGCGCGTCCC
>Ga0163144_10023733_pt1 | contig 12082 bp, 9 predicted proteins | sample OliLak19BULKMAT1_FD_123175 | JGI IMG/M metagenome (GOLD analysis project Ga0163144, IMG submission 123175) | Freshwater microbial mat bacterial communities from Lake Vanda, McMurdo Dry Valleys, Antarctica - Oligotrophic Lake LV.19.BULKMAT1 | ecosystem: Environmental > Aquatic > Freshwater > Lake...
AGTCGGAGCGGTTGGTGGGGTGCTGGCCTGAGCTCTCGCTGTCGCTGGGTGTCTGCGCCATGGGGCCCAGTGTACGGAGGCGGGGGCAGAGGTGGAGGGAGCGGAGGGCGGAGAGGTGGGGAACGTTGGTGGGCGTGGCGGGCAGGCCGCATCCACCCGAGGCCCGGGGGCGAATACGCTCTGGCTCAGGGGCGGCGTGCCGCGTGTTGTCGGCGTGCCGGTCCAAGCCAGGGAGTATGCCGCATGATGCCGATCGCCGCCTTGTCAGCCCGTCGGTCCGTTGCTGGTTCAGCCCTTGCGGGCGTGCTGGCGTGCGCGGTGCTTGGCGCGTGCGCGCCGGTGCGTGAGGTCACGCGGGTCGACCCGCAGACGCCGGTGGACGTGGACTACCGGTTCAACGATACTGACGCGCGTGACATCTACATGGCGATGGTGGATGACGCGCTGAAGCGCCCGTGGATCGACAACCACCTGCGCGAGCGCGGCGGGCAGCGCCCGGTGGTCATCGTCGGGCCCGTCACCAACGCGACGCAGGATTACATCGACACCCGCATGATCACCACCAGCATCGAGCGAGAGCTGATCAACAGCGGGCGCGTGCGGTTTGTGGCCATGAAGGAGCAGCGCGACCCGATCCGCGGTGAGCGCGAGCAGGGCCAGGAGTGGAGCCGCCCCGAGACCCGCAAGCGCATGAAGTTTGAGCTCGGCGCCGACTACATCGTGCTGGGCCGCATCATGGACGACAAGCCCAAGACCCTCAGCGGCCGCGGCGGGGTCAGCTACTTCAAGGCCAACCTTGAGATCATCGACCTTGAGAGCAACGAGAAGATCTGGATTGGCGAGCGCGAGATCAAGAAGGTCTGGCGCGACAAGTAGGCCGGGTTCCGCCACGCCGTTGACGCTGGTTCACACCGGTGCACAGCGGCGTGCCAAAGATCGCCCATGACCGGCACCTCGCAGCTCTCACGGGCCCAGATCGAGCAACAGCTTGCCGCCGAGATCGGCGTGGTGGCGCTGCTTGAAAACTCCGCCGCGCGGCTTCAGCACGTTCAGGGCTGGCTGCACCGCGGAGAGGGCTTCGCGCTGATGCGGCTGGTGGCGGCCTCGAACGCTGGCGTGGTCGGCGGCGGCGCGGTGGTCGAGGTTGGCAGCTTCAAGGGCCTCTCGACGTGCTGGCTGGCGATGGGCGTTGAGATGCTCGTGAAGTCTGGCGTTGCTTCAGGCCAGGCGGGGCCGGTCTACGCCGTGGACCACTTTGCCGGATCACCGGAGCATCAGCCCGGCGGCACGCACCCCGACCCTGACGTCGCGCGCGACGGCACGACCCTCAACGCCTTTGAGGCGAACCTCGCGCGTGCGGGGCTTGCGGCGTTTGTGCAGCCGATGGTGCAGCCCTCGCTGGCGGGTGCCGCGGCGTGGGACAAGGGCTCGATCCGCCTGTGCTTTATCGACGGCGACCATTCGTACGAGGCGAGCAGGCAGGACTGGAACGCGTGGGCCAAGCACGTGCCGCACGGCGGGTACCTGTGCCTGCATGACGTGGGGAGCTGGCCGGGGGTCACGCAGCTCGCAGAGGAGCTGGCCAAAGACCTTTCGTGCGGGTTTGTGCGCGTCATGGGCGTTGCAACGCTGCAGGTCTTTCGTCGCGCATGAGTGTTGCGATACCGCTGCGAACGCTCAGGCCATCGCTTCATTCGCTGCGCGCCAGCCGCTGAGTAGTGCGCCCTGCACGGTGCCCGGCTGCTCGGCGTGGGTCGCCTCGCCGGCAAACAACAGCGTCTTGCCGATCGGTGCGGCCAGAGCCGTGCAATCCGCAGGGCCTGAGCCCGGCGCGAAGCTGCTGTAGCTCCCGCGGGCCCAAGGGTCTGCCGCCCAACGTGATCGCACGACCTTGGTGGGCGCAGGGGCGGCGGGGCCGAGGATCCGGCGCAGTACCTCCATCGCCTCGCGCGTGAGTGCCTCGTCGCTGAGCGCTTCAGTGGCGCGCGCAAAGCTGCCTGCGGTCAACATCAGCAGCGCGGGCTTGCCCAGCAGAGCGTGCAGGTTGATGGTCTGCGCGAACCTTCCGGGCTCGCTGTCGGTCAAAGGGTCAACCTGCCCGACGAACTGGCTTGAGACCGCGCCGGGCGACCAGAACGCCCGCTCAAAGCCGAGGTAGACCTTGTTGACCACGCCAAAGCCCATGCGCTCAATCGCCCCCTGCTTTGTTGCGGGCAGCTCAGGCGTGAACTGAATCGCGCCGGCCTTGAGCACGCCTAGCGGCACCGTGACCACGCACGCCTGCGCGGTAATCAACCCCGCAATGGTCGTCAGCTTGACGCCCTGCGCGGAGTGCTCGATCGCCATGACGGCCACGCCGAGGCGGACGTCCAGCGGCGCGAGCTTGGGGGGCGCGAGCTTGGGGGGCGCGAGCTTGGAGGGCGCGGTCGTAAACCCCTCTGGCACTGGCGGCGTCGCCAGCAGCTGCGGCAGCAAGTCAAACCCTTCGACCACAAGCGCATCACCGCCGAGCGGCGCTGTGCTCGCGTCAAACCGCTGAAGACTCAGAGCTTCCAGCCCCGCGCCGAAGGGAAGCTCGATGCCCGCCGTCAGGGCGCACCGCAGCTCTGCGGCCGCGCGACCCGACATGTCTCGCTCCTGTAAGAAGGCTTCCAGCGTCGCGCTCAGCGGCTCGTCGTTGGTCGCGACCTTCCGGCGCTGCGGGATGAACGTACTGACAAAGTCGTCAGCCCACGAGGCAACCCGCCCGATGCGCGACGCGGCAAGCTCTGTGCCCAGCGGCCCGAAGACCTGGCGGTCTTCGCGGTCCAGCGGCCGCAGCTTTGCGTCGATGCTCGAAAGCAGATCAACCACCGGGTTGCCCGTGACGCCCTGAACCCACGACGCGCCAAGGTCTGCGGGCATGCCCGGGAAGCTCGCGCGGTCTGTGTGCAAGCGTCCACCGAGGCGGTCGCGCGCCTCAAGCACCACCACCTTTCGCCCCGCCGCAACCAACCGGCGTGCGCACGCCAGCCCCGCGACACCCGCGCCGATGACGATGATCGGGCGCGGGTCGTTTGCGCCGTTTAATTCGGCCGTCACGTCAGGTGCGCTCGGTTCAGCCCCGGCGTTCGCGCCAGGCGCAGGCGATGGGGTCTGAGCAGACAGCGTCGGCACGCCGTGCATGAGCGCGAGCATCCCCGCTGCCAGCGGCCAGCGCAGCACTTCGCGCCGCGCAAGGCCAGTGGCAACGGCGTGTTGGCCCGAGTCTTTGCTCATGTCATCGGCCTCTACCTTTTAGCCCTCTTAGTGCGCCTCGCGTTTGCGGGCCTCTTCACTAGGCGGGGGCGACGCGGGCACGCCCAAATACGTGAGCGCTCGCTCCATCGTTCGCCGCACCACCGGGCCCGCAGTCGCTGCCCCGCGGTGCAGCTTGGCCTTGACCAGATCGGGGCTCGGGTCGTCGATCACGGCGATCAGCACCAGTCGCGGGTCGTCTACCGGGCCACCCGCCGCAAAGCTCGAGTTGTACTGCCCGCTGAAATACCCGTCGCTGCCCTTGGGCCGCCGCTGGCCCTCGGGCGGCTGACCCAGAGGGATTTCGGCCGTCCCTGACTTTCCGAATAGCTCGTAGCGCCACCCGGTGTCGCGCGGGTTGCGCTCGTGCATCCTGCGGTCGAGGCTGGCCGTCACGCCGCGCATCGTCTCGCGCGTCAGGTCAGCGATCGCCCGCGGCAGCACGCGGTTGATCGTCGTCAAGCCCGAGGGCTCGGTCCGCTGGTCCCACGCCGTGAGCCGCACCTCAGGCAGCGTCCCGTTCGCTTCGCCGCGTCGCGCAAAGGCGCTAAACGCCCTGGCTATCTGCACCGGCGTGACCGCCACCTCGTGCCCCATTGCGCACGAGGTCTGCGTGTACACGCTCCAGCGGCTCATCGGCGTCACAAGCCCGCCGGTCTCGCCGGGCAGCCCCGTCCCGGGCTTGCTGCCAAAGCCATACTTGCGAATCGCGTCGTGCATCTGCTGAAAGCTCAGGCGGCTGGTCCCCTTGACCATCCCGATGTTCGAAGAGTTGATCAGCACGTCTTCCCACGTCTGCATCCCGCGTTTCTGCACGTCGGTAACCGCCCTGCCATAGGGCGTGCGCCACGCCCCGCCGGCAGTATCAAACATGTCCTTGGGGCGTACAAGCCCAAGCTCGGTCACCGCCGCCCACATGAAGGGCTTGAAGGTCGAGCCCGGCTCGTAGACGTCCTCCACGCAGCGGTTGCGCCCCATCGCCGGGTGGATCAGCCGACCCGGGTCGGCGCGGATCGTGCGGTAACGCACGCCATGACCCCGGTTGTCCTTGGCAATCACCGTCTGCCAGTCGTAATCAACCACGCTCGAGACCTCGCGGATCAGGTCCACGATCGCCAGCACCTCGCCGGTGTTGGGGTCCATCAGTACCGCGCGTCCGCCCGCGGCGTCCGCCTCTTCAACCCCCCGGGTGAGCTCTTCAGTCACGATCCGCTGCAGCTCAAGATCAATTGAGAGCGCCTGGTCATCACCAGCATCAGCCGGGCGGTAGCTCTCTGGGTAGACCCACAGCGGCCGCCCGCGCGAGTCACGCACAAACTCGAACCGCCCGCCCTTGGGCTGCAGGTTCTCATCAAAGCGTTTCTCCGTGCCCATCAGCCCGCGCGCGGTGCCTTTGGAGTCAGGGCTGGTCATCCCCAGCAGCGCGCCGGCCAGCTCGGGGGCAACCTCTTCACGCACCGGACGGCTCTCAAGGTGAACCCCCGGCAGCTTCAGTCCGCGCGCGATCTCAAGCTTTGACTCATCAAGCACGCCGCCCACAGGCAGGTACCGACGCAGCACGGGCTTGGTCGCGTCCGCCGCGGGCTTTGCAGCGACGGCCGCCACAACCTCGGCCCGCGTGGGCGCAGCCAGCACGATGCCGGGGATCGCGTCAGGAGCGAAGCCGCCCGCGTTTGGCTCCTGCGAACCCTCAGCGCTCGCGCCATCAGCGATTGCTTTCTCAGCCAGAAGGCCGTCAGCGTCTGCGAGGGTTCCCGCCGGATCACCCGCGAGCTTGCCGCCACCCGCCACCCGCGCCGCCTTGGCGTCATCGAGCTTCCGCTGATTCTCTGACATCATCGACAAAAGCTTGGGGCCGAACTGCTCGATCGGCACGCCAGTGATCTGCGCGATCTTCAACATCGCTTCTTCGCCGCCTTGGCTAGGGAACCGCAGCGGGTCGATGAACAGCCGCTTGCCAAAGGTGGTGACCGCCAGCGGCCGCCCGCGCCGGTCCGTAAGCATGCCGCGCGGGGCCTGTTCGGCCAGCGTGCTGGTCCGCTCACCCTTGAACGCGAGCAGCCGCGGGTCGGGGTTGGTCTGCAACTGCCAGACGCGCCAGAGCATCACGCCCAGCGCAAGGGTCATCACAACCACCAGGCTCAGGCTGATCGTGTCTGCGCGCGTGGGTACAAACGTGCGGCGCGCCCAGCGCCACGCCCCGACGCACTTGGCCCATCCGCGCGCCAGCGCTCCGGGCCCGCCAGACACCGGATCACGCCCGTTGCTCGCCGAAGCCGCGTCATCGCCCGTGCTCGCTGGTTGCGTGTCGGTCATAGCCAGAGGTTATCGACGAGCCAGCCCGCGCGGCTGCGGCTTTCCGCGGGCCTAGCTTGATGCTCACTCACGGCCGTCCGTTGAACCTAGCGAGGGGCCAGCGGCTCGCCGTCTTCGCCCTGACGGTCGGCCGTGTCAGCCACGATCGCGCGGCCCTGGCCGTCAAGCTGCTCGCCGGGCTTGCCCAGCACAACCATCGGCCCGAGCTTGAGGGCCGCGAGGCGGCCGATCTGCTGCGGGCTGCTGTGCAAGGCGATCTCGGCCCGGACCTTTGCCAGTTCGGTGCTGTGCCGCAGCATGGCCCGCTGGGCCTGGACCATCTCGTGCACCGCCGAGAGCCGCTGCTGGCGGTAACCAAGCAGGAGGCACCCGACGACGCCCATGCTCATGATGATGAGGCCGAGCTTTCCGAACACGCACCGCTCCAGATGAGGCCAGTTGTTCAGGTCGCCGCCAGCGTAGGACGTCACGCCCACTTTCCGCAAGACTCAAGCGCCCGCGAGACTCAGCGCCCGCGAGACTCAGCGCCCGCGAGACTCAGCGCCCGCGAGACTCAGCGCCCGCGCGCGGCCGGCTCGCTGGTCGGGCGGGCCTCGGTCTTCTTAGGAACCTTGAGCGTCTGGCCGATCTTGAGGCGGTTCTCATCAAGGCCCGGGTTGGCCTTCATGATGTCACGCCAGCGCTGGGCCGTGCCGAGGGTCTTGCGGGCGATCGCCATCGGCGTGTCGCCGGCCTTGACTGTGTACGTTGTGCCAACCTCGGGCGCGAGCGTGCCGGGCGGCGTCGTGCCGCCTGGGCCACCCGCGTTGCCCGCGACACTCGGCCGTCCGCCATCGCGACGGGCCGGCGCATCACTACGGCCGGGGATCGGCCCGGGCGTTGCCTCGGGCTCGGCCGCGCCGCCGCCCGCCAGCAGCACGCTCTTGGGCGGGATCCGAAGCGTGACGCCAATCTGCAGCCCGCCGTCTAGATTCAGCTTGCTGCGGTTGTAGATCGCCAGCGCGCGAGCCAGCGCCCCGTCGGCGTAATACCTTTTGGCGATGATCACCAGCGTCTCGCCGCGGCGGACCGGGTGCTTGCCGTCAGTGGAGGGATCGTGCGCACCCACCGAAGTACCAGCGGAGGGCGAGTCACTCATCATCGAGGGCTCGCCGCCAAGGCCCCCCTGCCCGTTTGAGTTCCCGTTTGCGCCAGGATTCGCGTTCGTCAGATCCACCGGCAGCGCACGCCCGGGCGAACCGCCCGCCGGTGCAACGCCGCCGCCAAACGCCTGGCCAGTAGCGCTGCTGCCTGAGCTGCTGCCCGAGCCGCCGCCTACACGCGTCAGTTCTGCTGCTGGCTGCGTGGGCATTGAAAGGCCAAGCCCGCGGCCCTCAAACGGCCCGCCAAAGTCCATAGATCCGCCCATCGATCCGGCCCTTCCCCCGGCACCGTCAGACATGCCGCCCAGGCCCTGCTCACTACCAGCCAGGCTGACCCCGGGTGCCACCACACCAAGGCTTGTGTCCTGGACCTGCGTCCGCGCCTTGCTCAGGTGCTCGCCCAGCAGCAGCGCGACAATCAGGAATACAAAGAACACCAGCAGTACGGCCAGCTTTACTTCGCTCTTCACAGGCAGGTCTTCCTTGACACTCGATGCGTCCTGACGGGCTCCGCCGACTCGATCGCCGGCACGCTCCGGGCGTGCCTGGATTGCCATCTGTCCATCCGCGGTCTGCGCCAAATGTACGCGGGCGCTCGCGCCTGATTCACGATTCGACAGCGCCGAACCCCCTTGACCCAAAGCACCCACGCCCGGCTCAGTGCCAGGCTCAGTGCCAGCGTCCACTCCAGACCCAACTCCAAGGGGGCCCTGCGAAGCCGATCCCACCGCCGTGGGCGAGTCAGCCGCCGCGACAAATAGCCCGCCTGAGCCATCACTTGCGCCCGCGCGGCCCTTCGCCAGCGCCACCACCGGCCGCCAGCGCTGCGCATCGATCAAGCTTGGCTGAACCGACGCACGTGCAGGCTCAGCCTGCGATGCACCGCCGCCGCCCAACGCAGCTACCGCGTTGTCGCCAACTGATGCGTTGTCGCTTGCTGGCGCAGAGTTGGTCCCAGGTGCCGCGTTCATGCACGGTGGCTATCGGCAGCCCGCACGCCGACGCACCAAGCTTTCATGCACCGATCCGGCGCCGCCCGCGCCCCGATCAGTTCTCGACCGCCCCGGTCCGACTCTGCCCCCCAGCCGGTGCGCACAGCGCAGGCCACAGACGCGCCCCGAGACACACTACCGCTCCACCCACACCCCACCCACAACCCACACGCGCGCCATACGCACGCCACCCGCACGCCACCCGCACTTCGCGCCGGTTGCACCGCTCAAGACGCCTGCGCCGCCCGCGCACCCGTACCCGCCGCTGCAACCGGCGCAGGTGCTTGGGCGTCCATCAGGAACATTACCGAAGCCGCAGACCGCCGACCGTCAGCGTCCGCAGCTTCGCGGACCTGCTCCGCGGGTTCTCGCCCCGCTCCACCTCGCCCGCCTCCACATGCCCTCGCGGCGTCTCGGTCGCTACGCCCTCAACACTCAACGCCCGAAATGCCTGCTTGACCGGCCGATCCTCCAGCGAGTGAAATGCGATCATCGAGATCCGAGCGCCCGCGACCAGCCAAGTCGCCTCACCGCGTGCCGCCAGCCGGGCCGCGTCGCCAACCGAGTCCAAGAACGCCTCAAGGTGCCCAAGCTCGTCGTTGACGGCAATCCGCAGGCCCTGAAACGTCCGCGTTGCCGGGTCAATCGCCCCCGGCGCGTGCGGCGGCGGGTACTTGCCTCCGAGCGCCGACCGAACAAGCGCCGCAAGCTGTCCGGTGCTGACAATCGCACCGCGCCGGCGTTCCTCGATGATCCGCCGCGACACCAGCGTCGCGTGCCGTTCCTCGCCAAACTCGCGGATGATGCGAGTGAGGTCCGCCTCGCTGCTGCTGGCCACCAGCGCGGCGGCGGTCAGCGGGCCGGACGGATCAAGGCGCATGTCCAGCGGGCCGTCACGCATGAATGAGAGGCCCCGCGAAGCGTCATCAACCTGTGATGACGCGAACCCAAGGTCTGCCAGCACCATGTCAGCCCGCAGGCCAAGCTGTGCCAGCACACGCCCAAGCCCCGCAAAGCTCCCGTGATGCTCTAGCACCCGCGGAGATTGATCGAGCGCCCGCACGCTCGCCGCAGCGTGCGTGAGGTTTCCGGCGTCCACGTCGCAGAGCACCGCCGTCCCGCTGGGCCCCAGCGCCCGCGCAACAGCCCGCGCGTGCCCGCCGAGCCCGGCAGTCGCGTCTATAAAGACCTGCCCCGACGCAGGGCGCAGGGCCGCGAGCACTTCGCTAACCAGCACCGGAATGTGTCCAAACGGCTCCATAATTTCCGCTTCATGCTTCACGCCGAGTTAAGAACAGATGCGCCGCGCCTGACCGCCGCGCCTGACCGCCGCGCCCCACCGCCGCGCCTGACCGCCGCCAGACCAGCACAATACACTCGCCCATGCCCACAGTCACAGTCCTTGGCGGCGGAATGGTCGGCAGCGTCATCGCCACCGACATCGCCCGCGACCCGCACCTTGCCGTCACCGTCGCCGACCATCGCCAGGACGCCCTTGACCGCTGCGCCACCCGCGCCGCGCGCATGGGCGTCAAGCTCACCACTCAACGCGCAGACCTCGCCGACCCAGCGCACGTTCGCGCATTGGCCGCAGAGAGCGATCTGGTCTGCGGCGCCATGGCCAGCGGCATCGCGCTGGCCGCCATGCGTGCTGTCATTGAAGCAGGCCGCTCCTACTGCGACATCTCGTTCATGCCCGAAGACTTCACCCAGCTCCACGCCCTCGCCCTCAGCCGCGGCGTCACCGTCGTGCCCGACTGCGGCGTCGCGCCGGGTATGAGCCACATCCTCGCCGCCGCTGCCGCTGCCGAGCTGCACCGCTGCGAAGCCCTTGACATCTTTGTCGGCGGGCTTCCGACCGTCCGCACCTGGCCCTTTGAGTACAAGGCCGCGTTCAGCCCCGCTGATGTCATCGAGGAGTACACGCGCCCCGCACGACTCGTCGAAAACGCGCGCGTGGTCACGCGTGAGGCCCTCAGCGAGCCCGAGCTGATCAACCTCCCCGGCGTCGGCACGCTCGAAGCCTTCAACACCGACGGCCTCCGCTCGCTGCTGCACACGCTCCCGCTAGCGCGCCTGCGCGAGAAGACCCTCCGATACCCGGGGCACATTGAGCTGATGCGCGTGCTGCGTCACCTGGGCCTCATGGAGACCGCCGCGGTCGAAGTTGCCGACCAGCACGGGCACCCCGTGCACATCCGCCCAAGAGACCTCCTCGCCAAGCTCATGTTCCCGCACTGGGCGTACCGGCCCGGCGAGACCGACCTGACCGTCATGCGTGTCGAGGCCACGGGCACTGATAGCGCCGGCACACCCGCCAGAGTCACCTGGGACCTGCTCGACCACGCCCAAGCCGAGTCCGCCGCCACGCCGCACACCACCAGCATGGCCCGCACCACCGCGTTCCCCTGCGCCATCGTCGCACGGCTCATGCTCGAAGGCCGCCTGCACGCTCCGGGCGTCAACCCACCTGAAAAGCTCCCGAGCTTCCCGGGCGTCCTCGACGCGCTGCTAACGCAACAGGCCGACCGCGGCGTCATCTATCGCAAGAGCGCGAGCTGACTGCTGCCTCTGCTCCTACCTTGCGTGGAACGGGTTTTCCAACCCGCCGCTTGCCCGTGGCGCGGGCTTCCAACCCGCCGCTTGCCCGTGGGGCGGGTTTTGCAACCCGCCTGCGTTGGTTCTCGCAGGGCAGGACTTTATCCTGCCCATTCCCCATTCCCCATTCCCATCTCCCCACTTCCAAACACCGCTCCACTTACTGCGGCGGCACGTAGTTCAGCGGTGCATCGGGCCCAAGCGGGATACCCAGTGCGTACCACAGCAGCAAGAACCCCGTCCATGCCACAGCGAACACCACCGAGTACGGCAGCATCAAGCTGATCAGCGACCCAAGCCCCGCCTTGGGCCGGTACCGCTGCAGCACCGCCAAAATGATCAGCAGGTAGCTGTTCAGCGGCGTGATGATGTTCACCACGCTGTCGCCGATCCGGTACGCCGCCGTCGTCAGCTCTGGGCTCATCCCCACCATCATGAACATCGGGATGAAGATCGGTGCCAGCACCCCAAACTTGCTCAACATCCCCGAGATCGCAAAGTCACCCGCGATCACCAGCAGCACGAACAGCACAATCAGCGCCACCACCGGCATGTCCGCGTCCACCAGCATTCGTCCGCCCGCGTACGCCAGCATCTGGTCAAGCCCGCTGTACGTGAAGTAGTTGACAAACTGCCCCATGAAAAACGCGATGGTCAGCACCGGGATGATCAGCTCGACCCCGTGATAGATCGCCTTTACCACGTCCAACTGCGTCCGCAGCGTCCCCACCACCCACCCGTATGCCATCCCGGGCAGCAAGAACATCAGGAAAATCAGCGGCACAATCACGTGTGACCACCGGTCACCAGGCCGCTCAAGCACCCGCGGCTTGCTCGTTGCCAACTGCTCGACCATCCACCCAGGCTCGCTGATCGCGTAGTTGCCCTGCGCATCGGGCGTTGAACCCACGCGCACCTCAGGCCGCTTCACCAGCAGCGTCCGCTGCGCCGGCACGTCGCCCGGCAACACCTCGCCGGTGTGCAGCTTGGCCCCAACCTCGCTGGAAATGTTCCCGCTCGCCAGCGTTGGCATGCCCACCCCGTGCAGCGGCGCGCCCGGCAGCAGCACCATGGCCGCGAACGACCCCAGCACGCACGCCGCCACGAGCCCCGCCACCGCGAGCCCGCGCTTCTCGACGCGATTGAGGCTCATGTCGCTCACGGTCGCACCCGCCTGACCAGCACCCGCCTGACCAGCACCCGCTTCACCGGCACCCGCTCCCGCCACGCTCATCTGCCGGCGCAGCCGCGGCTCGATCAGCAGGTCCGTCACCACCCACCCCGCCAGCATCACCAGCACCGCCGAGCCCATCTTGAAGTACTGGTTGTGCACCGCCTGCACCGAGGGGTACGCCGGATCGATGATGTGCGCGGCGTTGGTCGCCACCCCCGCCAAAAACCCGTCCGCCGCCGTTGGAAACAGGCCACCGCCAAAGCCGCCCGCCACGCCCGCAAACGCCGCCGCCAGCCCCGCTACAGGATGCCGACCCACCGCCAAGTACAGCGCCGCGGCCAGCGGCGGCAGCACGATGTAGCCGGCGTCACTCGCCACCGAGCTGCTCGCCCCGATGAACACAATCACCGGCGTGAGCAGCGCCCGCGGCGTCAGCGTCGCCAAAAACCGCATCAGCGCGCTGAACAACCCAAACTTCTCCGCCAGACCGATCCCCAGCATCGCCACAAACACCAGCCCCAGCGCCGGCAACCCCGTGAAGTTCCGCACCATCGACGAGAGCATCCAGTACACGCCCTCGACTG
>Ga0163144_10023737_pt1 | contig 12082 bp, 6 predicted proteins | sample OliLak19BULKMAT1_FD_123175 | JGI IMG/M metagenome (GOLD analysis project Ga0163144, IMG submission 123175) | Freshwater microbial mat bacterial communities from Lake Vanda, McMurdo Dry Valleys, Antarctica - Oligotrophic Lake LV.19.BULKMAT1 | ecosystem: Environmental > Aquatic > Freshwater > Lake...
GATGAAGTATATCAAGCCCTCCAAGCCAATAACCAAAATACAGGAGGTAGTTATATAGAGAAAAATAACCAAGCCTATTTTATCAGAGGAGAAGGAATGGTTTCTAGCAAAGAAGACATTGCCCAGATTGTGATTAAAAATGTGGAAGGAACGCCTATTTTGGTCAAAAATATTGCTGAAGTACGCTTTGGCAATGCCGTAAGATACGGAGCAATGGGCCAAGATGGCAAGGGCGAAGTAGTAGGTGGCATCGTGATGATGCTCAAAGGGGCTAACTCTGCTGATGTCATTGAACGTGTGAAGGTAAGGGTAGCACAAATCCAAACCTCACTGCCTGAAGGTGTGGAGATAAAAGCTTTCTTAGACCGTTCGGATTTGGTCAATAGAGCCATTCATACTGTTCAGACCAACTTAATAGAAGGTGGTTTGATTGTGATTTTTGTGCTGGTGTTATTCCTAGGCAATGTACGTGCAGGTTTGGTGGTAGCTTCGGTGATTCCTCTAGCCCTGCTTTTTGCCTTGGGAATGATGAATGTTTTTGGAGTATCAGCCAACTTGATGAGCCTTGGAGCGATTGACTTTGGATTGGTAGTAGATGGAGCCGTTATCATTGTGGAAGCAATTATCCACAGGATTTACCATACTTATCCTAATCAGACCCTCAGCCAAGACGAGATGGATGCGACTGTATTGAAATCTTCCGTTCAAATCCGTAAATCAGCCGCTTTTGGGGAGATTATCATCTTAATGGTATATCTACCTATTCTGACTCTCACAGGGATAGAAGGTAAGATGTTTAGCCCAATGGCAAAGACAGTGGGTTTTGCTATTTTAGGGGCATTGATTCTTTCATTGACCTATGTCCCTGCTATGGCTGCCCTTGCCTTGAATAGAAAAATAGTCATCAAAAAGAATTTTTCAGATAAGATGATTGCTCTTTTTCAGAGAATTTACCGCCCTATCCTCGTAAGGGCTTTGCGTACAAAAGTATTGGTAGTGAGCCTTGCAGTGGCTTTATTGATATTTTCTTTGGGCGTTTTTTCACAAATGGGTGGAGAGTTTATCCCCAAACTAGATGAAGGAGATATGGCATTGGAAGTTCGCTTGCAGACAGGCACGAGCCTCAGCCAGACAGTCAAAGTATCAAGTCAGATGGAGGCAATTCTTTTGAAGTTTCCAGAGGTAATTACTGCCGTTTCTAAGGTGGGTACTTCTGAAATCCCGACAGACCCTATGCCCATAGAAGCCAATGACTTGATGGTAGTGCTTAAAGATAAATCTGAGTGGACAACTGCCAAAACCAAAGACGAACTCATCGAGAAAATGCAAGAGGCTTTAGCTATTATTCCAGGAGTAGCCGTAGAGTTTCAGCAGCCTATTGAGATGCGTTTTAATGAGCTTATTACAGGTATCAAATCAGATGTAGCCGTACAGATTTACGGAGAAGATTTAAGTATCTTAGCCCAAAAAGCACAAGAAGTAGCCAAAAATATCCGAAACATAGAAGGAGTAGCAGACCTAAAAGTAGAAGCTGTAGAGGGTTTACCTCAAATGCAAATCACTTATCAAAGAGCCCAAATCGCTCAATATGGCTTAAAGATAGAAGACCTTAACCGACAGATACGAATGGCATTTGCTGGAGAAGTAGCTGGGCAAGTCTATGAAGGTGAAAGACGCTTTGACTTGGTAATACGCTATGCTCCCGAGGCTAGAGAAGGTATCCAGAGTTTAGAGAATCTCTATGTAGATTTACCCAATGGAGGCGGACAAATCCCAATGAGTCAAGTGGCTGATGTTGACTTTGTGGATGCCCCTGTGCAGATTTCTAGAGAGAATACCCGTCGCCGAATCACCGTAGGACTCAATGTAAGAGGGCGAGATGTGGAAAGTGTAGTCAACGAAATCCAAACTATACTCAAGCAGAAAGTCTTACTTCCTGCGGGTTATTATTTTAAGTATGGAGGTCAATTTGAGAATCTCCAAAAAGCCAAAAATCGCTTGATGATAGCTGTGCCACTTTCTTTGGGCTTAATCTTCGTTTTGTTGTATTTTACCTTTGGTTCTATCAAGCAAAGTGCCTTGATATTCACTGCGATTCCTTTCTCTGCCATTGGGGGGATTTTTGCCCTTTGGTTGCGAGGGATGCCTTTTAGTATTTCGGCAGGGGTTGGTTTTATTGCCCTGTTTGGGGTAGCGGTTTTAAATGGAATTGTGCTAATAGGCTATTTTAATGACCTTGAAGATGAAGGAATACACAATATTTATAAAAGGATTTTAGAAGGTACTCAAGTCAGACTTCGCCCCGTATTGATGACGGCTACGGTAGCTAGTTTAGGTTTTTTTCCAATGGCTTTTTCTTCAGGAGCTGGTGCAGAAGTTCAAAAACCGCTTGCTACAGTCGTGATTGGAGGTTTATTCACGGCTACTTTGCTTACTTTGATAGTCATTCCTATTTTGTATTCTTGGATAGGAGGAAGAAATGAATCTATGCAGTTTACCAAAAATCCCCTTCCAAAAACAGGTACAGTGACGGGTCTATTCCTTGGAATAATGCTATTAGGAAACCTTGCACAAGCACAAAACATGCCTCAAGAGATTAGCCTTGAAGAAGCACTCACGCAAGCTTATCAAAACAATGAAAGTTTAAAGATTGCAGATTCACCTATCCAACAGGCAAGTTATCAGGCCAAACACAATTTCACGCTGAATCCATTGGATATTCAGATGCAGTTTGGTAATATCAACAATGCCGATACAGATATAAGCATCAGTGCGATTCAGTCTTTTGCTCTTCCGAGTGTCTATCGCAGCAAAAAAGAATTTTATCAAGCACAAAGCCAACTAGGAGTACAAGCCAAACAGGTTACTCAAAATAAGCTTACTTACCAAGTCAAGCAAGCGTATTATCAATGGCTTTTTCTATATGAAAAAATGGAATTGATTCGCTCTAGAGATAGCCTTTTGCAAGACCTCAAGCGAGTGGCTTCTCTTAAAGTAAAGGCTGGAGAAACCTCACCCGTAGAGCAAAGCAGAGCACAACTAGAAGCTGGACAGATTCAACAGCTACTCCAAGAGACAGAACGAGAGATACAAATTCAGATGCAAGTATTGCAAAACTTGCTCAATATAAAGGATGATTTACGCCCTCGTCAGACGCAAATGACTCGCCCACAAAATGAGTTATTGAGCATAGAAGTGGCAAATAATCCTACACTCAATTATCTACAACAGAGTGAGAAGCTACAATTAGCCCAAAGCCAATGGTATAAATCACAGAAGAAACCTAGTCTGCATGCAGGTTATTTTAATATGCGTGAAGCAGGTACTTTTAATAGGCATGTCGTCATTGCAGGTTTGAGCATCCCGATAGGGCGAAGTGAAGCTAAAAATGTACAAGAAGTAGCACAGATGCAAGCAGACATGATTTCCCAAGAGCGAGAATATAAACAAAGACAGCTCACTCAGCAACTGAAAGTTTTGCAAGATAAATTGCTCCAAAATAGCCAAAAAAGAGCTTATTATGAAGGAGAAGCCCTCACACTTGCCAAAAATATTCAAGAAAAAACCCGTAAAAGCTACCGATTAGGTGAGATAGATTATTATCAATTTGCCCAAACTCGTCAGGAGGTTTTCTTGATAGAGCAAAGTTATTTACAGACTTTATTGACACATTATTTACTTCAAAGCGAAATGGAATATCTAGCAGGTAAATAATAATTTCTTCTCAAAAAAAATTAATCTTAAAATCAACATACAATGAACATATATTCAATATTCTTAGCAAGCCTTTTACTTGGCTTAGCCGCTTGCAGTTCTTCGCCAAAAGAAGAAAATCAGCCTAGTACGCCCACCGAATCAAAAAGTACAGAACTGAGTCTTAACCAAGCTCAAATCAAAAAAATAGGACTTACTTGGGGGGAAAGTCAAAGCAAAGAACTTTCTACGGCTGTTTTTGTCAATGGAAAAGTAGATGTACCTCCTCAAAATCAAGCGACTGTGCATGCCCGTCAAGAGGGTTTTGTGCAGTCTATTAAAGTCTTGCCTGGTGACTTTGTGAAGCGTGGTCAGATACTTGCCGTGTTAGAAAATCGTGATTATTTGCGTTTACAAGAGATGTACCTTACTGCTAAAAGTGAACTCAATTATTTACAAAAAGAACTCAAAAGGCAGCAAGAACTAAGAGCAGAAGACATCAATGCAGAAAAAACACTGCAACAAGTAGAGCGTGATTTACAAATCAAACAGGCTCAAGAAGCAAGTTTACGTCAGCAGTTAGCACTTTTGGGGCTAAATACACAGAACTTACAAGCCCAAAATTTACAAGCTTATTTTAGCCTTGTTAGTCCTATCATGGGTTATGTAGAAACGGTAGATTTAAGCATGGGAGAGTTTGTGTCTATGAATAAACCTTTGATAAAAATAAAAGGAACAGAACACAAGCATTTAGAACTAATGGTTTTTGAGAAAGAAGCCACCATGATAAATAAAGGACAAAAAATCACCTTTCAAGTGCCTAGCTTAGGGCAAGAACGCTATGGAGCAGAAGTGTTTTTGGTAGGGCAAAGCTTTGATGCCAAAGCCAAAACTATCAATGTACATGCCCATATCTTAGATGCCAAAATGGAGGAAAAACTTGTACCTGGTATGTTTGTCAATGCCAATATCTTACTGCCTGCTCAAAGCCATGCGACACTTCCCGAAGAAGCCATTATCCAAGAAGGTAAAAATTATTTCGTGTTTTTAAAAGGAAAAGAGCAAGGCGGAAAAGTCTTTTTTGATAAAATAGCCGTAAAAGTATTCAATACTCAAGACGGTTACACAGCTTTCGCACCCGAAAAGGCTATCCCTCAAAAAGCACAATTTGTGCAAAAAGGAGCGTATTATCTCCAAGCCCAACTGATGAATGCTGGGGAAGAATAAAAAGTAAATGGTTCATTCGTTGTGGTTCGTGAAGACACGAACCACGGAATGGTGTTTAGTTCGTGAAGACACGAACCACGGAATGGTTCATTCGTTGTGGTTCGTGAAGACACGAACCACGGAATGGTTCATTCGTTGTGGTTCGTGAAGACACGAACCACGGAATGGTGTTTAGTTCGTGAAGACACGAACCACGGAATGAGTAAATGGTTCATTCGTTGTGGTTCGTGAAGACACGAACCACGGAATGGTGTTTAGTTCGTGAAGACACGAACCACGGAATGAGAATCATCAGTGCTGAGAATGATTGGATTATTAATGGGCAAGTAGGTCTGGGGATTGACATTAGTAATTTTTGGCTAGATGTATCTTACTACAGAGATTTCACAGGTTTGAGTGAAGATGTAGAATACTATAATGAACTTTATGATTACAATCTCAACTCACAGCAACTACTCTTCACTTTCGGCTATAATATTCCTCTTAGAAAAGGGGAAATGTTTAAGAAATCTTCAAAAGAAAAGAAATAAAAATATTAGGCGATGCAGTAAAATAGCTATTTGCAGTATCACAAAAAATAATCTTGATACGGCAATAGGTTATTAGAGTTGTTACATACAGACTACCAACACTTTAGCTTTTTTATAACCACATGGGAACATAGAAAACATAGGAAATTGCTTACGAAAAGCTTTTATATTAGCTTATCATTCTAAGATTCCCAAATGAAAAATTGATGTAAATCACTAAAAATCAAGAAGTAACAACTCTATTAATTACCGCGCTGTTTTAAGATAGTATCTTAAAGCAGCTAGGTCTAATTCATCAAACAAAACAGAATTTTTAGCTTTGTATATAAATATTTATCTCCTGTACCCTTTCTTAGCTAATTTATAGATTTTAGTTGGCATATTTTCAGCAGGATAGCCTAGCTGTGCGGCTTTGATGAGATGGTATTTTGCTTTTGATTTTTCTTGTAGATGATAGTAAGAAACGCCCATGAGATACCAAACCTCAGCATCTTCTAGCCTTTCCTCTAGCACGACTCTTAGGTGAGGTTGTGCGGCTTCGTACTGTTCAGTCTGTATGTAAAGCTCACCACAGGCGAAATGTAACTCAATATTTTGAGGCTCTGCTTTCAAAGCTTTCTCATAATCTTTGATGGCTTCTAATGGCTTTTTTTGTGCTTTAAAATAGTCTGCACGCTCTACTAAAAGGTCTATATCTTCTGGATGATTTCTCAATAACTGACTTATTACACTGATTGCACCTGCATAATCCTTGACTGATGCTTTGCAGAAAGCATTAAGACGATACTCATAGCTTTGCGTATTCGTGTCTTCACTTGCCAAGAAATCCATATCTTTAGAGGCAAGAGTGTATTCACCTTTTAAAAACTGAGCTTCTGCCCTGTATCGATAATATTCAAATTTTCGAGGTTCTAATCGGATGGCTTCTGTAAAATCTTCTACTGCTTCAGTATAATTTTCATTGGCTAGATAGCACTGTCCTCGCCCTACATACAAAGTAGGAATGATTGGATCTAAGCGAATGGCTTGGCCGTAATCTTTGATAGCTTGTGAGTTTAGCCCTAATTCTCGGTAGCATTCTGCACGGTAGTTATAGGCAATGGCATAGCCTGGGTCTCGCTCAAGTGCATTGTTTAAGATCTCAATGGCTTTTTCGAAAGACTTTTGTTGGTAGAGAATTACACTCTTATAAAAAAGAGCATCTACTCGCTTGGCATCTAAGGCAAATGCTTTTTCAAAATCTTTTTGGGCTTTTTCAAATTGTTGGAGATAATAGTGAGCCTTTCCCCTAGAAAAAAATGCTTGGGTATAAAGAGAGTAAGAAACAATGGCTTGGTCATAATATTTAACAGCTTGCCCAAAATCACCCACATGGAGTTCTATTTCTCCTTTTTCAAACTGGTCTTTGGCATAGTAGTTTTGGGCGAATAATGGACAAAGTCCGCTATTAAAGAAGATGAAAAACAAAAGAAATTTAATTTGGTACATATATTTTTTAAAAAAGAAGTTTTGTTAGATTTTACGCTATCATTTCTTAACAAGTTTACTAAGAAAACATATATTTTTGAATTAAATGCTAATTCAGATAAGAGATTACATTTTTGATGATAGGATATTCAGTGCCACAAAGTTGGTTTCATTCTTTTGGGGTAAAAATTAATACGAATAGTAAACTAAACAAGGTAAATCTAGCTTATTGGTATTAGCACTACACTTACATTCTCGAGACACTTGAAATCAAATAAATGATACATTTAAAACTTGAATGTGCGATTTAAAAATAAAACGAATATTTATTTTGACTAAAATGCTCATTATCAATAACTTAATAATCTAGTAATTAATAACTTATAATTAATCTCTTACTTAGATTAGAGATAAAAACCATAGTATTCGTAATCTATTATTTATAACTGAACATTCTTTATGTCATTCAAATTAGTATCTGATTTTGAGCCTACTGGCGACCAACCTCGTGCGATTGAGCAACTCACCAAGGGAATATTGGATGGTGATAGAGCACAAACTTTGCTTGGAGTTACTGGCTCAGGAAAAACTTTTACGGTTGCTAATGTGATTGCCCAACTCAACCGCCCTACGCTGGTCATTAGCCACAACAAAACACTTGCAGCTCAATTATATGGAGAGTTTAAGCAGTTTTTTCCTGAAAATGCAGTCGAGTATTTCATCTCTTATTATGATTATTATCAGCCTGAGGCTTTTATGGCTTCTTCGGGTACTTACATAGAAAAAGAACTTTCTATCAATGAGGAAATCGAGAAATTACGCCTAAGTGCTACTTCTGCCTTGCTCACAGGCAGACGTGATGTGATTATCATTGCTTCCGTTTCTTGCATTTATGGTATGGGTAATCCAGAAGAGTTTAGCAAGAATGTCATTCGTCTTAAAGTAGGAGATACGATTAGCCGCAATAAATTTTTATTTCAGTTAGTAGATATTCTATACAGCCGCACAGAAGGTGAGTTTACAAGAGGAAATTTTAGGGTGAAGGGAGATACTGTAGATATTTTTGTGGCGTATGATGATTTTGCTTATAGGATTTTCTTTTGGGGAGATGAGATAGAAGCTATTCAAAGAATTGACCCTTACAGCAATCAAAAACTAGGGGATGAAACACAGATTTCTATTTTTCCTGCCAATCTCTTTGTTACTGGGCAAGACCTTTTGCACCAAGCCATTCATGAGGTTCAAGATGATTTGGTAAAGCAAATCAAGTATTTTGAGTTTGAAAACCGTGTGGAAGAAGCCAAACGTATCAAAGAACGTACAGAGTTTGACCTTGAGATGATGCGTGAGCTAGGGTATTGCTCTGGCATTGAGAATTATTCGAGGTATTTTGACCGCCGCAAACCTGGCACTCGCCCTTTCTGTCTTATAGATTATTTTCCCGAAGATTACCTTATGGTGATTGATGAAAGCCACGCAACACTTCCCCAAGTAAGAGGAATGCACGGTGGAGACCGCTCTCGTAAAAGCGTGTTGGTGGACTATGGTTTTAGACTTCCTTCTGCGATGGATAACCGACCACTTAATTTTAATGAATTTGAAAGTCTTATCAATCAAGTTATTTATATCAGTGCAACACCCGCAGATTATGAATTAGCCGAGTCAGATGGAGTAGTAGTAGAGCAACTTATTCGCCCTACGGGAGTGCTTGACCCTAAAATCTCAGTACATCCCAGCCTTAATCAGATAGATGATTTGCTAGAAGAAATAGACAAGACTATCCAGCTAGATGAGCGAGTGTTGGTAACGACTCTTACCAAAAGAATGTCAGAAGAACTAAGCAAATACATGGATAAAATAGGCATTAAATGTCGCTATATTCACTCTGAAATCAAACCTATAGAACGGGTAGAGATTTTGCGTGAATTGCGATTGGGTGTAATAGATGTATTGATTGGTGTAAACCTTTTGCGTGAAGGATTAGACCTTCCTGAGGTTTCTCTAGTAGCGATTATGGATGCAGACAAAGAAGGTTTTCTGAGAAATGAGCGTTCTCTTGTTCAGACTATTGGGCGAGCTGCTCGTAACGAAAGGGGAAGGGTTATTTTGTATGCAGATAAAATTACTGACTCTATGAGGCGTGCCATAGATGAAACTCACCGCCGCCGAATCATACAAGCAGAATACAACAAAACACATAACATCACGCCTTATACTATCAAAAAATCTAAGGAAGCCATCATGCTACAAACCAATGTGGCAGATAGAAATAAAACAGCTAAAACGTATTATTTAGAACCTGATCAACCGAATCTAGCGGCTGACCCTGTAGTGGCTTATATGAGTGCAGAAGAACTCGAGAAGCAAATCCAACAAACTCAAAAAGCCATGCAAAAAGCTGCCAAAGAACTTGACTTTATAGAGGCTGCTCGTATGAGAGATGAAGTACAGGCTTTGCAACAACTTCTAAAAACAAAAAGATAAAAGTTTCACCTTGATAATGGTATTAGCTGCAAGCGAATTCTCAACAGATGATGAGTGGTGAGTTGTCTAAGTAAAATTCTGATAATCAGTTTTTTATGATAAGGTCAAAGTGTAAATTAATTTTGGTCATCTACTTATTCCTCACCATTGCCTGTGCTAGACTTTCCAAGTCTGGCAGACTTGGAAAGTCTAAACTAAGCAACAGTATCAGAATAACTATCTAATTTAGTGTATGTAAAATTCTCATTATCAGATTGTTACAAATTCATAACTCATCTCTCACTAAGCTACTTTTTGTTTTTTGAGTATAATTTTTTTCTTGATAGTAATCATCAATACGCCTAGCATCACAAAGGCTGTTCCTATTATCTGAAAGATAGAAATCACTTCTCCCAAAAATATATTTGCCAACACAATCGTAGAGATAGGGCCAATACTAGAGATAATCGCCGCATTGCCTGCCCCTACTTTGGAGATGCCTCCAGTAAGTAAAAAAGAAGCAAGTACTGTAGCTATCAATGCCATTGCAACTCCATAGCCATATATCTCTGGAGTAAAGTTCAGTAAATCAAGTCCATTTTCTAGCCAAGCATGTGTCAGTACACCTATACAAGCACCCGTCATCGCAAGGGCATTAAACCTCAATGCCCCTAAGCGAGGAATCATCTGACCGCTCCCTACCAAATACAAAGCATAAGTAATAGCAGATACAAACACCAATAAACTTCCCCAAATTACTTTTGGGGAAGGGTCAAGCTGAAAATCACCCCAAAAAGCAAGTAGTATTCCAAAATAAGTCAGAATCAAAGCAAGTACTTGCCTTTGCTTGATAGGCTTATTGTAAAGACCTGCAGAAACAAGCAATACAATGGTAGGATAAGCAAAAAGAACCAATCTTTCTAAGCTTGCAGTAATGTATTGTAAGCCCCAAAAGTCGAATAAACTTGCTAAATAATACCCCAAAACACCTAAGAAAAAGATACTTGCCCAATCTTTGAGGCTAAGTTTAGCACCTGATTTGGGTGAACGCTCAATATATACCATCAATAGAAAGAAAGGCAAGGAAAAAAGCATTCTCAATGCCAGTAAATCAATAGACTGAATATCATATTGATAGGCAAGTTTGACAAAAATAGCTTTGGTAGAGAAGAAAATAGCTCCCAAGAAAACCAAAATACCTCCTTTGGTTTGCTGAGAAAGCCCTGCCCAACCTAGTCTATTAATAAAATCTTTCATGGTTATCTCTTAATTTATCTTTTATCATTCTTGGAGTAAAACACTCAATACTTTTTTCAAACCTATAATCTATTAGGTCAGTTCCTAAGGAACAAGCCATGTCCCTTGCCAAAAATCATTGACTAACTTAAACCTAGCTCTCTGATGTCCCTCTCGACTGATTTGTAATATTTCAAGGCTCAGTGGACAAAACTCCAAACGGCAAAAATAGTTATTGTCTTCATCAAGGTAAGGTACTTCACTATTGATGATTAACTCATGCCCTGGTGCTATTGCAGTCGTATAATCCTTGCGAGATGAGTCAGGCAAGCCTTTCCAAATCTCTTGGCTTCTTTCGTCTTGATAGTGAATAATCACCTCTGCCTCAATATGTATTTGTAGCCACTGTTTTGGGTGAAAGAATAATAAAGAAGCCTTTGGCTCTGCCTGAAAATGACTCACTTTTTCGGCTCTGTAATCAGTATAAACCCAGAGATGAGATTGCTCATCTATCTTGCGAAGAGCTACAGTTCTCTGTCTTAGCTGAGTCTGGTGAGTAGAAGCCAATGAAAAATACCTAAAAGGATGTTTTTTATCAACCGTCGCACGCCTCAAATCTTTCCAAGCTTCTTCAGCAAAGTCATTCAATGTGATTTCTTGATTCATTTTAAAATGGGATAAAATTGGATTAATAGAATTTTAATATCTTTGTAATTCATAAAACAACAAGATAGCATGTTAGAGACCCTGCCCCTCTGTCCTATTTGTAACCACTCAGAAGCAAAAGCGTTTACGGAGGCAAAAGATTTTACGGTAAGTCAAGAAACTTTTAAGATAGTACAGTGTGAAAACTGTGGTTTTTGTTACACCAATCCACGCCCTGATGCAAAAAGTATCGGTAAGTACTATGATTCGGAAGCTTATATCTCCCATAGCAATACTAAGCAAGGACTAACAAGCCGTCTATATCAATGGGTAAGACAAAGGGCTTTACAAGAAAAAAGTCGGCTTGTAGCACGTCTCAGCGAATTTCACCCTAAAAAACAAATGAAAATCTTAGATTATGGCTGTGGAACGGGTGAGTTTTTAAATACTTGTCAAAAAGAAGGCTGGCGAATAGACGGCATAGAACCCAACCAAAGTGCTAGAAAACAAGCCGAAGACCTAACGGGGCTTTACATCCAAGATGATTTATTTATTAAACATTTCGAGCCTCAAAGCTATTCGGTCATTACACTTTGGCATGTGCTAGAGCATGTGCATCAGCTTCAAGCTACCTTAGATACTTTAAAATCACTCCTCACACCTGATGGCGTGTTGGTCTTAGCTCTTCCCAATCGCCAAACTTGGGAAGCACAAAAATTTGGAAATTACTGGGCTGCTTATGATGTACCTCGTCATTTATATCACTTTGCTCCTTCTGATGTAGCCAATCTAGCAGCCAAACACGGTTTGATGATTGAGGA
>Ga0163144_10023738_pt1 | contig 12082 bp, 13 predicted proteins | sample OliLak19BULKMAT1_FD_123175 | JGI IMG/M metagenome (GOLD analysis project Ga0163144, IMG submission 123175) | Freshwater microbial mat bacterial communities from Lake Vanda, McMurdo Dry Valleys, Antarctica - Oligotrophic Lake LV.19.BULKMAT1 | ecosystem: Environmental > Aquatic > Freshwater >...
AGCCACAGGGCGAGCATCAACGGCAAGACGTTCGTCAGCAGCAGAATGGGAACGACCGTTTCCCACCGCTGCGTGGCGATTTCCTTGTGAAAAAAGTGATAGATCACCCAGTACTCGCCCGCAGCGATCACCGTGAGCAGTGGCGGTTTGGTCGAATAGTATTGTTGACGCTCCGGGTGCAAAACCACATCGACGGAGCCGAAGCCAGGAGAGAACAGAATCCCTTCATCGCGATAGCCCTTCGCTGCCGCGGGATCAACAATTCGCTCGCCGATCTCAAACTTACCATTCTCAACCAACGCTCTCACGGTCGCCCATCGGGCCCGGTCGTTCGAGCCGAAAGAGGGCTGAGGCTCCACTTTGTCCTTCGGCCAGTTTCGAGTCGGGTACGCCTTGTATAAACTCGGTTCGAAGAGGAACTCGACATTCACGACGCGGGCAACCATCATGCCCGTGGTTGCCACGAGCATGAGCGAATAAAGCGAACGCCGGAGAGAAGGGTCCATCGAGAATCGCCTCGAAACGAGAAGCCAGGCGCGAGGTTCGCGCGAAAAGGAGTGCGGAAAGATCGAGGACAATCACGGTCACAATGAATTGTATCAGCAGCCATCGATCGAGGTGAGGGCGTCAGGAGTCTCGAACAGGAGGCACGGAACCTCTTCGACTCGGTAGCAGCGGTCGGCGTCTCGCAAGTTCCGCAAGGTTTCGCTGGCATCGCCGGTTTCAAATTCCTCAATCGTTTCCACTACGGCAACTACGGTGACGCAGACAATCTCGGACTTGCTTAAGCATTTATTGCGACTTCAAACGCCTTCAACTCGACGGAGATGATGGGGAGAATCAACATTCCCGCGGCAAAGCCTCTCTCCAACAGACGTTTCTCTGACGCGTTCAGTCCGGGAGTTTGCATTGACGCGTCCGACAAAAGTCCAAAAAACGTTATAGCGGTTTAGCGTTTCGCGGGCTCATCCGCTTACTCCGCTGCGCTGCGTGCGCGGCTCTGATGGAATTTTGTCGGGCGCGTCTGCATTAAAAAACTCATCCCACTTCACGACTCAACCGAAGCAGCCGAACCGGCTCGCATGTTTTCCCATTGCTGTTGTGAAACGAGCACGTCGCGGGCTTGGGCTCCGTTGTAGGTGCCGACGATGCCGTCCTCGGCCATGAAGTCGATCAATCTCGCGGAACGTCCGTAGCCGATGCCGAGTGCCCTTTGCAATAGCGACACGCTTCCCCGGCCTTCGCGAATCACGATCTCCACGGCCTGGTCGTACAGCGCGTCCCGTTTCTTGACGGCCTGCGGTGTTGGGCTGCTTCCACCTTCCTCGGTCTCGTCGCGGTTCTCCAGATTTAGAAGTTCGTTGTCGTAGAGGGGATCTTCCACCTCGAGCTTGGCGACCACGCGCAGAATTTCCTGATCGCTGGCAAAGGCTCCTTGAGCGCGAACAATCGTGCTCGTGTTCGGCTGAAGGAAAAGCATATCCCCCTTACCGAGCAGCTTCTCGGCACCCATTTCGTCGAGAACAACCCGGCTATTCGATCGATCCGCAACCTGGAAGCAGATGCGAGCGGGCAAGTTGGATTTGATGAGCCCGGTAATCACGTCCACGGTTGGGCGTTGCGTTGTCAGAATCAGGTGGATGCCCGCCGCCCGCGATTTCTGGGCGAGGCGGATGATGTGCCCTTCGACTTCTTTCTTCATCGCCATCATGAGGTCGCCGACTTCGTCGACGATGATGACGATGTACGGCAGGCGGCCGGGAACGATGTCGGCCTCGGCCTGATCGATTGGCTTGATGCGTTTGAGAATCTCGGCTCGACCAAGTTCGTTGAAACCGGCGATATTGCGAACGCGGGCCTTCCGCAGCAACTCATAGCGATCTTCCATCTTGTCAACGGCCCAAGCCAAAATTGCCTCGGCCTTGCTGTTATCGGTTACAACGGGGTGCATCAAGTGCGGCAGTTTACCGTACTCAGCAAGTTCGACTTGCTTGGGATCGATCATCAGGAGCCGGCACTCTTCTGGCGTGCGTGTTAGCAGCAAGCTGAGGATGATGGAGTTCAAACAGACGGACTTGCCGGTGCCGGTGCGGCCAGCGATCAGCAAGTGCGGCATGTCCGCCAGGTCGTACACGAGCGGCCTACCCTCGCTGTCCTTGCCAAGCAACAGCGGCAGCTTGGATTTTGCGACCTTCGATCCGGCGGCCTGGATCAATTCTTTCAATCGAACCACGGCTCGATGCTCGTTCGGCAACTCGATGCCGACGGTGTTGCGGCCAGGAAGCGGAGCCACGATGCGAACACTTTGCACTTTGAGGTTGAGGGCCAGATCGTCCGATAGAGAAGTCACTCGGGAAACTCGTAACCCGGTTTCGAGAGCGATCTCGTATTGCGTGACCACCGGCCCCGTGTGAATGCCGACGACTTTCACTTTCAGTCCAAAGTCGGCAAAAGTCTTTTCAAGAAGCGAACCAACATCGCGCAGGCGGGATTCGTCTTCTCCCTCCACGGCTGCGGGTTCATCCAACAGTTTCAGCGATGGTAATTCGTAAGACGTTCGTGTCGGACGTCGAGCGGGCTCGTCATCTGGAACCGGAGTATGACTGATGACGACGGTATCCGTGGTGACAGGAACCTCTGCGACCGCGGCCAACTTCGGAATAGAATGGTTGGCCTCTTTGTGGACCATGATTTCAAGATCGACTGTTCGCCAGGCGAACAGTGACTTCAGGCCACGCTCAACCGTGCGACCCATCATGCGGATGAATCGTATGCCGGCCATGATCGCGTGGTCGGCTGCAAGCCACACACCCAACGAGCTGGCAGCGATTAACACCAGGATCGACCCGGTTCGTTCGAATTTTGTATCCAACCAGAAATTTGCGAAAGCTCCAATCGAGCCTCCGGACCCCGTCAGCGGGCTAGGAATGTTCGTGTTCCCAATCCAATCTGCGACGAGTGAAGCACAAGCCGTGAGCATAATCCAGCCGACCACACGCATGGTCCAGGTGAGCCAGCGTCTGCCTCGCAAGATCGAACAGGCGACAACGAGCCAGCCGAACAGTAGGACGTAGACGCCTGCTCCCAGCGGTTCCACGAGCGCGGAGCGGAGATCGTCGCCCAACTCGCCGAATGGTTGAGAGTACAGACCGTACAATGTCCGCTGATCGGCAGGCGGATCAGCGCAGACGGCTGCGAGGGCGACGAGACCGCACACGATCAACGTCAACGCAAACAGTGGCAATTCGCCGGCGGGTCGTTTGTCGGCCATCGACGAACCTCAAGGTTGTGTCAATTAGTAGTTGTAACGCCTCGGCTGAACGCACTCATCACGATTGAGGGAATGGATGGGTGATCCGTTTTTCCGCGAGCCCGCACCATTGGTACAACCCGAAGGAGTTGAATTCTTGCTGCATCTCGCGCTGTGGGAGCCGGAGATTCCGCCGAATACCGGCAACGTCGCCCGACTGTGTGCGGCAACCGGGGTGGTCTTGCACCTTGTCGGCCGTCTGGGGTTCCGATTGGACGATCGCAGTCTGAAGCGGGCGGGCCTCGATTATTGGGAATTTGTGGATTTGCGGACACATGCCACGTTCGCGGATCTCGAAGCAATCGTCGGCATCGATCGCATCTATTGCGTCGAGGTTCCGGCATTACGAAACTACACCCAGGTCGCATTTCGAGCGGGAGATTGCCTGGTTTTTGGCAGTGAATCGAAAGGGCTCCCTCCCGAAATACGCGAGCGCTATGCCGCCCGCACGATTGGCATCCCCATGCCGACCGGCAAAGTCCGCAGTCTCAACTTGGCGACCTCGGCCGGCATTGTGGTGTACGAGGCCATGCGTCAACTGCACGGATGGTAAAACCAGAACCGTGCGCCCGAATCCTTCGCGAAGAAGACTCGACCGCCATGGCGTAGCAGAACGCGTCCTCCGATAACACGTCGGCACTTGCCTACGTGTCGGAGACCGAAACCAATGGAAGCGTCCGTGGTGGCGTTACCCACGCCGGAATCGTTGAATCGGTTCGTGCGAGATTTGCTCTGTGCGCACGATCGACTTGACCCGGCACAGACCCCGATGTATCAGGCCACGCTCCAGCGACACGGCCGGCCTTGTGGCCTCATGTTCCACGTCGAGGGGCCAAGATTGCTTAAGACTTCCGCAGTATGGGCAGGGGACGAGCACCGGATCCTCTTTTACGACTCCGTGGGCACGAAATTCAGCGAGGTGAAGCTGAGCGAAGGACCGGAGATTCCGCAGGCTTAATGTGGCAAACTCGCTGCTATAATGAATCGCAGAGGAGGATTGCAATGATTGACCAGATGACGCAGAAACCATTCGAAGTTCGTTTCTCGGAAGGCACTGCCGGGTTCGTCAGGCTACCCGTTGCACAACTCAACGAGGTATGTCGAGTACTCGATGAAAAAGGCTTTCGCTATTGGGTGAGCGAGTCACAGTATTCGATGAATGGGGGTCCAGAGTGGACTTCGATTCAATTCTCGCACTCAGTTGATCCAAGAGCAGTCCAGTCCGCGCTCGACCGGGCAAATTGATGAGATTTCATGCCACTTGCTAACGAAATTCGCGATCTCCGTCAGCGAACGATGGACGATTTGGCCCGCGCTCACGATCATTTTTCGGACTCGATGTACGCTTGGGAAATTGTCCAAACCACCATTTCACGTGGGTTCAAATTCGTCAGGAAGAACCCCGCTACGGGCACAACCATTGGGGAACGAGACCTGATCGGTCATTCTCAAAATTTTGGGATTCAACTGCTGGCTGAATCGACTTTCCAGAACTTCATCTCGATCTTCGAGAACTTCCTGTTCGATTTCCTTCGTTTGTGGCTGAAGACCTATCCGCAGAGCCTGACAAAGAAGTCGGTCAATTTTCAGGCCATTCTGGATGCGGCGGACCGTAATGAGATCATTCTCGCGGTCGTGAACAAGGAACTCAACGAAGTCATGTACGAGCGGCCGGCCAGCTGGTTTGCGTATCTCGAAGAGCGAGCGCGACTCGGCTGTCCGGACATTCAGGCGATCGAACGAATTGCCGAGGCGAAGGCCTCGCGGGACGTGTTGGTCCACAATCGCGGAGTTGTGGGACACGCCTACATCGTCAAGTCCGGCAGCCAATCTCGCCATGTGCCAGGCGAGCGGATCGACATTCCCGAGCCTTACCATCGCGAGGTTTGGGATCTGCTTCGGAAAGTCGTCGCCGATGTTTGCGACTCAGCAACGCTCAAACTGTTGGCTTCGTAACAAGCCGACGTTGCAAATCTTACCGAGTTAATTTAGGCTAAGTGTGGTAGTGCGGGTTTGCGTCCTGGGGGGATGAGAGAAGCGGTTCCGGTCGTGGCGCGTAAAACTGACTCGCCGTTGGTTGGGGACGTGCGCTTTTCTCTTCCGGCGTACTATTACACGGTATAATTGCACGCGGACGGACGGATGGATCGAACCGAGAGTGCTGAAAATCACGTCGGACCGGTTTATTCGTTCGCTAACAGGTGATTCGGATGACTGTCCCGCTCTTGGCACTTACGAAAGAGGAACGCCTCTTTCTTTGGATAGGAATTCTGTTGACCGTACTAGTTGTCGGTGGAATGTTGCTCGCTCGACTCGACCGCTGGCGAAAGCGCCAAATGGAACTAGTTGATGAGACCTCGAACCATGTGGGTTCGTTTCGCGACTTGTACGAACGCGGCGAAATTTCGAAAGCGGAGTACGACCGTGTGCTTCGACGAGTGGCGGAGCGAGCCGGTGCCAAGATCAAGCCTGTGAATGCCAAGGCAATCGTTCCGCCCAAGGACGATCCGCCTGCGACCGAGGATCCGCCTTCCGCGCCTGTCGCGTGAAGGTCGGGCTGTGCAGGATGAATGAACTGCCGTAGAATTTCAACCAACCCCTTCGGGCCACCCGGTCATCCGCCGGGTCGAGGAACGGAAGCCCGATCTGTCGCGGGGGTGGTCGGACGGCTAAATGCCCCTCACGGGGCCGACCGAACCGGGGACTCACGGAATGGCAACGAATACGACGGGCGAGACTGGTGGCCGCAAGCCCTCCAATCCCTCCAATCGAAACCGCAACGCGTATTGCTCCTTCTGTCGTAAAAGCCATCGAGACGTCGGCCCACTCGTCGAGGGTCCGGGCGACGTCTACATCTGTGGCGAATGCATCGAGCTGTGCTCCTCGATCATCGATCAGGAGAAACGCCGGCGCAACACGGGCAAAGGTGCAAGCAAGGAAGTTCCCTCGCCGCGTGCCTTGAAGGAAAAACTCGACGCCTATGTCGTCGGCCAGCAGCGAGCCAAGAAGGTTCTCTCCGTTGCTGTCCACAATCACTACAAGCGTCTCTCCCTGCAGACCGACGGGCGAACCGAGGTCGAGGTCGAGAAATCCAACATCCTCTTGATTGGGCCGACCGGCAGCGGAAAGACCCTGCTCGCCAAGACGCTCGCGAAGATCCTGGACGTGCCCTTCGCCATCGGCGACGCGACCACACTCACCGAAGCTGGCTACGTAGGGGAAGATGTCGAGAACCTGCTTTTGAAGTTGTTGCACGCTGCCGATTTCGACATCGAAGCGGCCCAACGGGGCATCATCTACATCGACGAAATCGACAAGATTGCTCGCTCAAGCCAGAACGTCTCGATCACTCGTGATGTGTCCGGGGAAGGCGTTCAGCAGGCCCTCCTTAAGATGCTGGAGGGGACGGTCGCCAACGTTCCGCCGCAGGGTGGCCGCAAGCATCCGGAGCAACAGTACATTCAGATTGACACCTCGAACATCCTGTTCGTTTGCGGCGGGACGTTCGTCGGACTGGAAGACATTATCTCGAAACGGATTGGCCAACGTTCCATCGGCTTCACGAGCGGGCCAACCATCATGGCCGAGGATCTCGGACATCTGGTGAGCCACGTCACATCGGATGACCTGTGCGAGTACGGCATGATCCCGGAATTCATCGGCCGACTGCCCGTGCTTGCTCCGCTCAACCCGCTCGACGAGGAAGCCTTGATCCGCATCCTCACCGAGCCACGCAACGCGTTGATTCGCCAGTATCAAAAACTCTTCGAGATGGAGGGGGCAGAGTTGGTGTTCGAGGACGGGGCTCTCCGCGAAATCGCTCGCAAAGCCAAGTCGCGGGACACCGGTGCTCGCGGATTGCGAAGCATTATCGAGGACATCATGCTCGATGTCATGTACGACCTGCCCGACCTGGAGACCAAGGGCCGACACGTGGTAACGGAAGAAGTGGCTCGTGGCAATCGGCCTTTATTTGAACGCAAATTGCCGGCGGCGATGATTCCGGAGAAGAAGTCGGCTTAAGAAGGACGGCGAGCGGAGCCGCGTAAGCGGCCCGATGATGCCAAGAGAGACATCATCGGGCCGCTTACGCGGCTCCGCTCGCCTGATTTCCTCAAAACTCCGGTGGATTCTCTCGTACCAGTTGATTGGCAAAGGCCAAAGAATCCAGCGTGCCCGCGTCGGTCCAATAGCCCTCGATCTTGCTGCAACCCAATCGCCCCGCCTTCAAGTAATAATTATTTACGTCCGTGATTTCGAGTTCGCCTCGGCCGCTTGGCTTCAATGTCTTAATGACTTGAAATACATCGGCCGGGTAGATGTATACGCCGACCACGGCAAAGTCGCTTTTCGGTCGAGACGGTTTCTCCTCGATGCCAACGACCTGGTTCCCATTGAGTTCCGCCACACCGAATCGTCCGGGATCCGGAACCTGCTTCAACCCGACCCACGCCCAATCTGGATGCTTGTCGGCTTCTGCGAGCATGGGTTTCACGGACGCGAGAAAGATGTTGTCACCGAGAATGACCAGGCAGCGATGACCCGCACAGTAAGTCTCGGCCAGCCCAAGGGCTTGCGCAATGCCTCCCGCCTCATCTTGCACTCGATACGTTAGCGAGCATTGGTGTTCCTTGCCCGAGCCGAGCAGTTCGACAAAGTCGCCCATGTGTTCCGTGCCTGAGACGAGCAACACATCCTTGATACCCGCGCCGACGATCTTCTGTATCGGGTGATACACCATCGGCACCGGCCCGACCGGTAGAAGGTGCTTGTTCGTGACCCGAGTGAGTTCTCCGAGACGCGTGCCTTTGCCGCCTGCGAGTACGATTCCGCGAATGCCCATTTCAAATGTCCTTTGGTGAACAACATCGGGCACCTGACGGTGCTCCGCTCGCCTAATTAGCGACCGCTGCCGCACAGTTTGGTGATGTGTCGAATCACGTCTCGAACCGAGACGAGCCCAACAGGCTTGCCGTCTTCCTCGACGACGGGTAAATGACGATAACCGCCAACGTCCATTTTTTGCAAGGCCATGGCGATGCGATCTTCTGGACCAAGGGTCTCCGGGTCCGGCGTCATGTAGTCCCGGAGCGGCTGGTGGGCATAGTCTTCCACCAGGCCGATAATCTTGCGCAGATAATCCCGTTCAGTGAGAATGCCGACCAATCGGCCTTCCACATCGACGACCAGCAGTGCGCCAACGCTTTGCTCGACCATGCGATCGAGGGCCAGGCCTAATTTCGCATCAACGGGGATCGTTACCGGTATCCGAAACTTGAGGGTGCGAACCGGATCCAATAGGACGCTCGATTCGACCGCATCCATGCCACCTGCCTGGGCATCGATGGACGCGAGGGAAAACAAGCAACGAGAGCACTCGTCGTTTCCCGGCACGTTCACCTGGCCACAGGAAGGACAAATCATTTCGAGACAAAACCTCGCGGAGAATTTTTCTTCTGTATTGTTATAGTCGGGGAAGGCGTTAGGTCAGCCCAGCAAAAGTCCTTCGTGAAATCGACTGGCAGCCATTTGAGGTCGCACCGATGCCCGACGAATACGACGAGTACCACTCGGAGAAACCGAGTTACGAATTCCAACGGATCAAACGCGAGCGAACAAACCGGCTCCTCAAGCGACTTGTCATCCTGATCGTTGCGCTGTTTGTAGCTTCCTTCGCCGCAATCTTGATCCTGGAGGAAGCTTGCGGCTACTACATTCTGTTTCGTTCGAAAGACGCCTGGGAGATGCTGACCTATCGGAACGAAACGCCTCAGGAAGTGTACTCGGGGGTTTACTATTCCGGGCACGTCACGAAGGAGCAGGCGCTAAAGCTTGGCTCGCTATTCGAGCGGCGTGGCTTCTTCCGCAGGCCCGACACGGTAACGATGATTCTGTCGAAAAAGGATGACGACTATCTGGTCTCATTCTTTGTTGCCGGTTATTTCAGGATTGAAGACGTCCGACCCGAATTCGAAGAGCTAAGACAGGCGATCTCGCGCGAAGTGCTCGAAGGCGAGAACGTCATTATTCAGCTATGCGAACGAGAAGTGATTGCGATGGGCTCGCACCCGTCGCTTCGGGTGCGAGCAACAGTTCCATAGCCATGAGTCATTCGATGGTAGTCGCGGCGGCGTGTCTGGATGACATGGTTGTCGAGTCGTCTTTCAAGTTATAGTATCATCTATTCGCATTGCCCTCGGCATCCGTTGCCCGCTGGCCATTATTCACTAACCACTGACCCCTACCGAACATGTCGATCGATAAATCCTTGAAGCGAAGCCGGACCGGCTCCTCGAATCGCAGCGTGTTGACGCGGGCGGAGCGGATCAAGACGCTTCAAGAAGGCGAGAAGTGGGTCGAAGGACGCAGCCCGTTCGGCTTGCCGAAGGTTCGCGTCATCAAGATCGTCCTGAAGAAGGCCAAGAAAGAAAAGGCCGAGGGTGACGAAGCCGCCAAGCCAGCCGCCGGTGGTGCCAAGAAGTAACTTACATTCATCGGATCCCGGGCGGCCAACGGTGTCGTTCGGGATTCGCCCATTCGTATGCCGATCGCCTATCTCGCACTCGGTTCCAATCTCCGCGATCGACAACGTTTTCTCGATCGGGCGATTCTTCGTCTGCGAGCCGTTCCCGGCATGAGCGTTCGTCGAGCTTCGCCCTACTACGAAACGGCTCCCGTCGGCGGTCCGGCAACTTCCGGTGCTTATCTCAACGCGGCAGTCGAGGTCGAGACGACCCTTTCGCCTGAACAACTCCTTGCCACACTGCTCGAAATTGAAGTCACGTTCGGCCGTATTCGAGCGGAACTGAATGCTCCGCGTACGCTCGACCTCGATCTGATTTTGTACGGCGATCTGGTGCGAACGAGCCCCGATCCGATCGTGCCACATCCGCGTTTGCACGAACGCCGATTCGTCTTACAGCCGCTGGCGGACATCGCACCTGATGTGCGACATCCGATTCTTAAGCGGACAATCCGCGAACTACTCGAGGTACTTGCAAACGATCCTCAGCCACCGAAACTCTTTCCGAAAGCCGAGGCCGCATCCGGTCGCGAACTCGAGGGACTACGCGCATTCGTCACCGGTTCGACCAGCGGGATCGGCCGGGCCATTGCGATCGAGCTGGCTCGCGGCGGCGCGGATGTGATTGTTCATGGCCGCAAGTCGGTGGACGAAGCTTCACAAGCTGCCGAGCAAATTCGCTCCCTTGGTTCGCAGGCCGGCATCTTCATGGCCGACTTGACCAAACCGGATGCTTGCGATCGAATGGTCGAAAATGCTTGGAATCTCTGGGGCGGAATCGACGTGTTTGTTCAGAATGCCGGCGTCGATCTCGTGACTGGCGAGGCCGCGGAGTGGTCGTTCGACCAGAAACTTGAAGCGTTGCTCGCCGTTGATGTCACGGCAACCGTGAGAATGTGCCGAGCTGTTGGCGAATTCATGAAGCTAGGCAGCGGCGGAACGATTCTAACCATGGGCTGGGATCAAGCGGAGACGGGCTTTGATGCCGAGAGTGGATTGCTGTTCGGCACCACGAAAGGGGCCGTGATGGCCTTCACGAGAAGCCTGGCTCGAAACTTGGCCCCACGAGTTCGTGTGAATTGCCTGGCACCCGGGTGGATCAAGACTGCATGGGGCGAAGGGGCTTCTGCCACCTGGCAGCAACGCGTGGCCGACGAGACGCCCTTGGGTCGTTGGGGACTTCCGGAAGATGTCGCTGCGGCCGCTCGCTGGCTGGCTTCGCCGCAGGCCGCGTTTATTACGGGGCAGATCATTCGCGTGAATGGCGGCGTGGTTTGACGTTCGAGCCGTTGGCTCGAACGCTAAACGAAGATTCAAAACGAAGATTCCTCATACAATCACTTTGTCGCTAGGGGTGCCCCGGCCGGATGTCGGGGCTGAGAACAAACCCTATTTTGCACCCGATCCGGCTAGTACCGGCGTGGGGAAGCGAACCCTTCCGCCTGCCGAACTTCACCAGGCAATCACCATGACCCAGTTGGAATCCGCCCGCAAGGGCATCATTACCCCCGAGATGCATTACGTCGCAAAGCGCGAAGACCTGGAGCCGGAACTCATCCGCTCCGAGGTTGCGCGTGGCCGCATGGTCATTCCCGCGAATGTGTTTCACCTTCAAAAAGGCCTGGAGCCGATGGCCATCGGCGTGGCTTCCGTGTGCAAGATCAACGCGAACATCGGCAACTCGGCCGTCACGGGCAAGGTTGAGGACGAACTCGAAAAGCTGCACACCGCCGTGCATCTCGGCTCCGACACGGTAATGGACCTGAGCACCGGCGGCAACATCGACGGCATTCGCCAGGCGATCATTGACGCCTCGCCGGTTCCGATTGGAACGGTGCCGATTTATCAGTTGATTCAAGACGTGAAAGACCCCACCGACCTAACGCCACAACAGATGCTCGACATGGTCGAACATCAGGCGAAGCAGGGGGTCGATTACATGACGATCCATGCGGGCGTGCTGATTGAATACGTGCCGCTCACCAAGAATCGCGTGACGGGCATCGTGAGCCGTGGCGGGGCGTTGATGGCACAATGGATGATCGCCCACCACAAGCAGAATGCTTGGTACACGCACTTCGATGAACTGTGCGAGATCATGAAGCAGTACGACGTGACCTTCTCGCTGGGCGACGGACTTCGCCCCGGTTCGTTGGCCGACGCCAACGACGAGGCACAATTCGCGGAGTTGAAGACTCTCGGCGACCTGACGTTGAAGGCCTGGGAGCATGGCTGCCAGGTGATGGTCG
>Ga0163144_10023739_pt1 | contig 12081 bp, 6 predicted proteins | sample OliLak19BULKMAT1_FD_123175 | JGI IMG/M metagenome (GOLD analysis project Ga0163144, IMG submission 123175) | Freshwater microbial mat bacterial communities from Lake Vanda, McMurdo Dry Valleys, Antarctica - Oligotrophic Lake LV.19.BULKMAT1 | ecosystem: Environmental > Aquatic > Freshwater > Lake...
AAAGCTGACCCCGGATACGATCCGGGCGGTGCTGGATGCGACGCGCAACGATGTCCATCAAGTGCAGCCGCACGTCATCTCAATCACCAATGCCACTGAATATGGCCGCGTCTATACCCCTGCTGACGTGGCCGCGATCAGCGATTTGGCAAAGGCGCGCGGTCTGTCGCTGCACATGGACGGTGCCCGATTTGCCAATGCGGTCGCCCATATCGGCTGTTCACCCGCCGATGTGACCTGGCGGGCAGGTGTCGATGCGCTCAGCTTTGGCTTCATCAAGAATGGCGGGATGTTGGCCGAGTTGCTGGTCTTTTTCCGCGCAGAACTTGCCGATGCTACGCTCTATCGGCGCAAGCGCGCGGGCATGTTGCTGTCCAAGGGTCGGTATCTGGCAGCACAAGTGCTGGCGATGCTGAATGATGATATTTGGCTCGATAATGCGCGCGCCGCCAATGCGGGGGCTGCATTGCTGGCGACAGCGGCCGGCGATCGTTTGATCCACCCGGTTGAGGCCAATGAGGTGTTTTTGCGGGTCACACCGCAAGAAGCCGCAAGCTTGCGTGCGCTTGGCTTTGATTTTTACGATTGGGGGCCAGGCGAGGCGCGGCTGGTGATTTCCTGGAACCAACAGGCGGGGGACATCCGGCCGCTTGCTGAAGCGATCGCTGCCTTGTGAGCGCATCGCCTGTCGTCCAGTCCACCCGGCTGGCGATCCTCATCCCGTTTGCCATTGTCACCCTGATTTGGGGATCGACCTGGATTGTCATCCGCGATCAACTGAATGTCGTCCCGCCCAGCTGGTCGGTCAGCTATCGGTTCCTGGTGGGCGGCGTGGCCATGATCATTTACGCAGTGATCAGGCGCGAACCGCTGCGGCTTGATGCGCGCGGCTGGGCGTTCGCGACGTTGCTGGCAGTGCTGCAATTTTGCCTGAACTTCAACTTTGTCTATCGCGCCGAGGCGCATATCACCTCGGGGCTCGTAGCGGTCGTCTTTGGACTGTTGCTCATTCCCAACGCACTGCTTGGCCGCTTCCTTCTGGGGCAACATCTGGGGCGACAATTGCTGCTGGGCTCGGCTGTCGCAATGGCGGGGGTTGGCCTGCTGTTCGTCCACGAGGCGCGCGTTGATCCCAATGGTCCAGGCGAGGCGCTGCTGGGAATTGGAATAACGATGTTGGGCGTCATATCCGCCTCATTTGCCAATGTCCTGCAAGCCACTGAGACCGCCAAGCGCTACCCGATGGGGACGATGCTGGCAGCGGCAATGCTGCTCGGTGCGCTCATTGACGCGGTGATCGCATGGTCGTTCACCGGGCCGCCAATCGTTGAGTGGCGGCCTGCCTATTTTCTGGGCGTGCTGTATTTGGGGGTCGTGGCGTCAGCCATCGCGTTCACGCTCTATTTTGGGGTTTTACGCATTATTGGCCCCGCCAAGGCAGCCTATTCAAGCGTACTTGTCCCCATCATTGCCATGCTATTGTCGACGCTGTTTGAGGGCTATCGCTGGTCCCCGTTGGCCATCTCGGGTGCAGCGCTGGCGATGATTGGGTTGGTCATCGCGTTGAGGGCGCGCAGACCGGACGCATAATCTGGATAAACGGGTTGCCAGCCAAGCATGCGCCGCGCCTTTCCATTGGCAACCCGGCGATTTTCGGCATAAAAACCGCGTGCCATTGGTGACAGCCCGGCCTCTTCCATCGTCATCAGAGCCGGCGGTGCTTGGTTAAGTAAACGGCAAGCAAATTCAACCACCTTGTTCTGGCTGCAAGGATAATCATCGCCCAGATTATAGGCTCCCGGCAAGCCAGCCAGACCTGCGACGACGCCGCTGACAATGTCGTCGACATGGATTCGGCTAAACACCTGGTCGGCCAGATCGATCCGATGCGCGCGCCCCGCAACCACGCGATCAAGCGCCGAACGACCCGGACCATAGATGCCCGGCAAGCGGAACACCCGCGCCCCGCTGTAGAGCCAAGCCAAGTCAGCCGCGCTGCGTGCCGATCGCCTGCCGACGATGGCGGCGGATTCATCGACCCAAGCCCCATCTGCATCGCCATAGACGCCGGTTGAAGACAAATAACCTACCCATGGCGCATGGACGGCGTCTGGGTAGGCTTGCAGCACCGGGTCGCCGCTGTCGTCGGGGGGTATCGAAACGAGGATATGGCTTGCCGCAGCCACTGCCATGCGGACGGCCACTGCATCGTCAAACGCGATTGTGCCGTCACGACCATTTCGACTTGTGCCCACCACCTGCCAGCCGTGTGCGCGGAGGTGCCGGGCGAGGTGCCCAGCGGTATATCCCATCCCGAAGATCAGCATGTTTCCCATAAGGAAAGAACCTATCAGTCCCCCCGGGGGCTGCAAGCCTAGCGATTTTGTTGGCACACGGGCGATGCTGATCCTATTTGCGGGTGGATGAATGATTATGCTGCCCTATCCGCCCAAGTTCTCGTGACCCGGCGTGATGCTTATTGCCCGCCCGAATGGCTCGTGCCGGAGATTGCCCTCGATTTTGCGCTTGATCCGGCGTTGACACGGGTGCGCGCAACGCTTGCCGTCGAACGGCAACCGGGCGCTTTGGGCGCCTTGCGGCTCAACGGCGGCGGCCAGCGTCCCGATTTTGTCAGTGTCGATGGTCACGCAACCACTGACTGGATGATGGACGGCGACAGCTTGCTGATCCCGCTTGTTGGCGATGCGCATACCGTGGTGACAGAAACGGTCATTGCGCCCGATCGCAATACTCAGCTGATGGGCCTCTATGCCTCGGGCGGACTGTTGTGCACGCAGTGCGAGGCCGAAGGATTTCGCCGCATTACCTTTTTCCCTGATCGGCCCGATGTGCTCAGCCGCTACACGGTGCGGATGACCGCGGACAAGGCGCATTACCCCGTGCTGTTGTCGAATGGCGACCCCGTCGGCGCAGGTGATCTGGATGGCGGACGGCATTGGGCCGAGTGGCATGATCCCTTCCCTAAACCGTGCTATCTGTTCGCGCTCGTCGCTGGCGATCTGGTGGCCAATCGTGCGACTTTCACAACCCAATCGGGCCGTGACGTCGCGCTGGGTATCTGGGTGCGGCAAAGCGATCTCGCCAAAACGGGTCACGCGCTTGATGCGCTGAAGACAGCAATGGCCTGGGACGAGCACGTTTATGGTCGCGAATATGATCTTGATGTCTTCAATATCGTCGCGGTTGATGATTTCAACTTTGGGGCGATGGAGAATAAGGGGCTCAACGTTTTCAATTCACGGTATATCCTGGCTGATCCGGAAACCGCGACTGATTATGATTATGATGCGATCGCTGCCGTTGTCGCGCATGAGTATTTCCATAACTGGTCGGGCAACCGGGTCACTTGCCGCGACTGGTTTCAATTGTCGTTAAAAGAAGGCTTTACCGTCTTTCGCGATCAATGCTTTTCGGCCGATCAGGGGTCAGCAGCGGTAAAGCGGATCGAGGATGTCCGCAGCCTGCGGGCAGCGCAGTTTCCTGAAGACGCCGGCCCGCTTGCGCATCCGGTGCGCCCGGAAAGCTATATTGAGATCGCCAACTTCTATACCGCAACGATCTACAACAAGGGTGCCGAAGTCATCCGGATGATGGCGACGATGCTGGGTGCAGAAAGTTTCCGGCGCGGGACGGACCTTTATTTTGATCGCCAAGACGGCACGGCGACCACGTGTGAGGCATTTGTCGGCTGCATCGAAGAGGGCGGCGATATTGACCTTACACAGTTTCGGTTATGGTATAGTCAGGCCGGGACGCCGCGTGTGTCGGCAACGATGTCGCATGAAGATGGCAGCAGCCGTGCGCTGCTCATCCTTGCCCAAAACGTGCCGGAAACGCCGGGCCAGACCGACAAGCTACCCATGGTCCTACCGATCCGCCTGCGCTTGTTCGGGTCGCAAACCGGCACCGCGATGGGTCCCGAGCAACTGGTGATCATGCGCGATGCGACCATCGAAATCGCGTTTGAAGGGCTGACTGAGCCGCCGCTGCTATCGATCAATCGCCAGTTTTCGGCCCCCGTCATTATCGATACCAACCGGACAGCAGCCGAACTGGCGTTGTTGTCAGCGCATGATGATGATCCCTTCGCCCGTTACGAGGCGATGCAACAGCTCATGCTCGATACGTTGGTGGCCGATGTCCGCACTGCGAGGGTCGATCATGCCCCGGTGATTGCGGCCGTCGCGCAAACGCTATCTGATCCGACGCTTGATCCAGCCTTTGTTGCTGAGGCGGTGCTACTGCCGTCTGAAAGCTTTATCGGCGATCAGCTGGCTGTCGTTGATCCCGAGGCCATTTTTCGGGCGCGCGACGCGCTTCGCCGTGCCTTGGCGCGCGGACTCGAGCGACAATGGCGTGATGCTTATGCGTCCTCACAAACGGGCCTTGCCTATCGCTATACGCCGCAGGCAAAGGGTTTCAGGCGGCTGAAATCGGTAGCGCTTGGTTATCTCGCGGCAAGCGGGGCAACGGATATCTTCGCGCTCGCATTTGAGCAGTTTGAGACTGCCGACAATATGACCGACCGACAGGGTGCGCTGACGATATTGGTCAATGGCCAATCCAACACCCGCATTGCAGCGCTGGATATCTTTTATAATCGGTATTCGGATAATCCGTTGGTGCTTGATAAATGGTTTTCCACTCAGGCGTTATCGTCGCGTGACGATACGCTGGAAACAGTCATGGAACTGGCGCGGCACCGCGATTTCACGCTCGCCAATCCCAACCGCGCACGCTCGCTGATCGGTGCATTCAGCGTCAATCAACGCGCGTTTAACGATGCCGATGGGCGCGGCTATCGTTTTGTTGCGGACCAGTTGATTGCGCTCGACAGGTTAAACTCGCAGACCGCTGCAAAGCTGCTTCCGCCGCTCGCGCGCTGGAAGCGTTTTACGCCGGATCGCGCCGCACTGATGCGGGCTGAACTCGAGCGGATTTTAGCGCAACCCGGCCTGTCGCGCGATATGGCAGAACAAGCGTCGCGCAGTCTGGAAGGTTAAAAAAGTCGGCCGCCATTGGGGGTGGGCTTGCTTGGTCGCACAAGCACGACTTTGCCCGCTTCGTCGGGAAAACCCAGCGTCAACACCTCCGACAGGAATTTGCCAATTTGTCGCGGCGGAAAATTGACGACGGCGGCCACCTGAGTTCCGAGGAGTTCGCCGAGCGTATAATGTTCGGTAATTTGGGCTGATGATCGCTTGATCCCGATGACGCCCCCAAAATCAATCTGCAACTTATAGGCAGGCTTGCGCGCCTCCGGATAAGCGATCGCCGCTATAATCGTGCCGACGCGAATATCGACCGCCATGAACTGATCAAAGCTGATCAGCGGCCCCGCAAGCGCATCAATTTCGTCGTCAATCTGCATCAGAAATCGAAATCAACGTCGTCATAATATTTGGGCGGCACGATACCATCCATCCGTTCGGACAGGAGCGGGCGAAAGCTGGGCCGGCTTTTGAAACCGCGATACCAGCGCCCCGTCTGTTCATGGCCCTTCCAGTCGATACCGCCCAGATAATCAACGACCGAGATTTGCGCAGCGGCCGCAAGATCGGCAAGACCAATGGTCGATCCGCCGAGCCAGGTGCGATGATCGAGCAGATAGTCGGTGTAATCGAGATGGCCGACCGCCGCCTTCATCGCCTCGCGAAGCACCTTTGCATCGGGCGAGGCGTGCTGGACGAGCCGCTTGATCATGCGTTCGTGCAGCAATGGTGCGGTGATATCACGGAAGAAATGGGTGTCGAACCAGGCGACCAGACGCCGCGTCTCGGCGCGATTGGTTGCTGTCCCGTTGATCATGGCTGCTTTATCAACGGTTTCCTCAAAATATTCGCAGATCGCCATCGAATCGATCAACAGCAGTGATCGGTTGGGATCGGCCATAACGGGCGTTTGGCCGGTCGGGTTCATATCGACAAACTCGTCGCGCCGCTCCCAGGGAGATTCGCGCAGCAGCTCATATCCGACGCCCTTTTCGCCGAGCAAAAGACGCACCTTGCGCGAAAAGGGGCAAAGCGGGAATTGATAGAGTTGCCACATCGGCATGACTATTAACGCCTCGGCCTGTCCGGTAAAGCATTGCTGCGATAAATTCGCCGCGCGGTGGCCGCGCCTATTCGGCGGCGACCAACGTCAATGCATCGTTCAGCGCATGCGGCAGACGCATTACCATCTCTTTGGGCACAACCTGCCAGAAATAGCCAACAGAGCGATCCCATTCGTCAAGCAGGCCCGCAGACCATTTGCTGCCGGTCGCCTCCTGATGCGCGCGGATCAGATTGAGCAAAACTGCTTCCCAATGCGCTGAACTCAGCCTTTGCCAGATGATGCTTTCGGGGTTGGCGCGCCGGGCAAAACTGCCTGAACGATCATAAACAAACGCCATGCCACCGCTCATGCCCGCGCCAAAATTGGCACCCACTTCGCCTAACACGACGGCGGTGCCGCCGGTCATGTATTCGCAGCCATTTGCGCCGCAGCCCTCAACCACAACTTTGGCACCTGAATTGCGGACCGCGAAGCGCTCTCCCGCCTGGCCGGCCGCGAACAGGCTGCCCGAAGTGGCACCGTAAAGAACGGTGTTGCCGATAATCGTATTGTCCTGGCTCAACAGCGTGGAGCTGACAACCGGACGCACGGTGATGATGCCTCCGGATAGACCTTTTCCAACATAGTCATTGGCATCGCCAAATACCTCAAGCGTAATGCCCTTGCAAAGAAAGGCACCGAGCGATTGTCCTGCCGAGCCACGTAAGCGGACATGGACATGGCCGTCGGCAAGCTTCGACATGCCAAAGGTGCGCGTAATCTCGCTCGACATGCGGGTCCCGACGGCACGGTGCGTGTTACGCACAGAATAGGTCAACTGCATTTTTTCGCCCCGTGAGAAGACGGCCGCAGCATCGAGGATCATCTGTGCATCCAGACTGTCAGGCACTTCGTTGCGCCAAGCCGACCCGCTGAAACGGCGCTGCGAGTCCTCGGCATCGACTTTGGCCAGGATCGGGTTGAGATCAAGATCGTCAAGATGTTCGGCACCCCGGCTGACCTGACGCAGCAATTCGGTTCGGCCGATCACTGCATCAAGGCTGCGACAGCCAAGCCGCGCCAGAATGTCGCGTACCTCCTCAGCGATGAAGGTCATCAGATTGATGACTTTTTCCGGCGAGCCGCCGAAACGCTGGCGCAGCGTCTCATCCTGCGTGCACACCCCGACCGGGCAGGTGTTTGAATGGCACTGCCGCACCATGATGCACCCCATCGCGACCAGCGACAGCGTACCAATGCCAAACTCCTCGGCACCCAAAATCGCGGCAATCACGATGTCGCGACCGGTACGCAACCCGCCGTCAGTGCGCAGCTTTATGCGGTGGCGCAGGCCGTTTAAAGTCAGCACTTGATTGACCTCTGACAGGCCCATTTCCCAAGGGGTGCCGGCATATTTGATGCTCGTTTGCGGACTCGCGCCCGTGCCGCCGACATGGCCAGACACCAGAATGACATCGGCATGCGCCTTGGCCACGCCCGCAGCCACGGTGCCGATTCCGGCCGAAGAGACGAGCTTCACGCAGACCCGCGCGCGCGGATTGATCTGCTTCAGATCATAAATGAGCTGGGCAAGGTCCTCAATCGAATAAATATCATGATGTGGCGGTGGACTGATCAGCGAGACGCCGGGCGTTGCGTACCGCAATTTGGCGATGAATTCGGTCACCTTGAATCCAGGCAATTGGCCGCCCTCGCCAGGTTTTGCGCCTTGCGCGACCTTGATTTCAATCTCGTCACAGGCGTTCAGATACTCCGCCGTTACACCGAAACGGCCTGAGGCGATCTGTTTGATACCTGAATTAGCGTTGTCGCCATTCGCGTAAGGGACGAAGCGCGCCGAATCCTCGCCGCCCTCGCCTGATACCGCCTTGGCACCAATCCGGTTCATTGCAATCGCCAGCGTTTCATGCGCCTCGGGGCTGAGTGCCCCTAGCGACATACCTGGCGTGACGAAGCGTTTGCGGATTTCGGTGATCGCCTCGACTTGGTCAATCGCCACGGGCTCAGCCGAAAAATTAAACTGGAGCAGATCACGCAAATAGACCGGCGGCAGATCAGCCACCCCGCGCGAGAATTGCAGATAGGTCGAGTAGCTGTCCGTTGCGACCGCCGTTTGCAAGAGGTGCATTAAGGGCGCGGAATAGGCATGCGCCTCGCTGCCCAGCCGCTGGCGATAATAGCCGCCGATCGGAAGCGTCGTGGCAGGCGCATCAAACGCCGCCTCGTGGCGCAACATCGCGCTGAGATGGAGCGAGGCATAGCCTTCGCCCGAAATCTTGGCGGGCATCCCTGGGAACAGATCGTTGACAAGGCTACGCGACAGGCCAACTGCCTCAAAATTATAGCCGCCACGATAGCTGGAGATCACCGCAATCCCCATTTTGGACATGATCTTAAGGATCCCATCCTCAATCGCGGTGCGGTGGCGAAGCAGACATTCTTCGACGCTCATCGTACCAAACAATCCGCGGGCCTGACGGTCGGCAATCGCTGCCTCTGCCAGATACGCGTTAACCGTCGTCGCGCCGACACCAATCAGAACCGCATAATAATGCGTGTCGAGACATTCAGCCGTGCGGATATTAACACTTGCATAGGACCGCAGACCCTTGCGGACGAGATGGGTATGGACAGCTGCGGCAGCGAGCACACCCGCAATCGCGACGCGACCGGCGCCGACATGCTCATCGGTTAGAAACAATTCGCTACAGCCTTCGCGCACGGCTTGCTCGGCCTGGGCGCGGATGCGCTGGATTGCGCCGCGCAGCGTTTCGGCGCCACCGCCGGTTTCAAAGGTGCAATCAATCCCGGCCGCCTGTGCACCAAAATGGTGACGTAGCCGATCCCAGGTCGCACAGGACAAAACCGGTGATTCAAGTACCAAAACCCGGTTCTGCGCTCCTGCCGGGTCAAGAATATTTGCCAGATTACCAAAGCGTGTCTTCAGCGTCATCACCTGCCGCTCGCGTAACGGGTCGATCGGCGGGTTTGTCACCTGGCTAAAATTCTGTCGAAAGAACTGGCTGATGAGGCGCGGCTTGTCCGAAATCACGGCAAGCGGCGTATCGTCGCCCATCGATCCGATTGCCTCCTTTGCGCCCTCTACCATTGGCGACAAGATCAGTTCCATGTCCTCAAGCGTCTGGCCAGCCGCGATTTGGCGGCGGACCAATTCGGCGCGACCATAGCGGTGGACAGCCTCGTCTGGAGCCGGTGTCAAATCGCTGATCGTCAAAAACTCGCCGATCATCGCGGCATAGTCGATTTCGCCCGAGATGCGGTCCTTAACCTCTTGATCCTTCAGCACGAGCCCTTCGTTCAGATCGACCGCGATCATCTGGCCCGGCCCGAGCCGGCCTTTCTCGATGATTGTCGCTTCCGGGACCACCACCATCCCGCTTTCAGAGCCGACGATGAGCAGACCGTCATTGGTGCGGGTGTATCGAAGCGGGCGCAGCGCGTTTCGGTCCATGCCCGCCACCGCCCAACGACCGTCGGTCATCGCCAGCGCGGCGGGTCCGTCCCAGGGTTCCATAACGCTTGCCAGATATTCATACATCGCCAGATGCGCAGGAGGCATGTCGCCGTTGCCCTGCCATGCTTCGGGCACAAGCATCAGCTTGGCGGTAGGCGCATCGCGACCCGAACGGCAGATCGCCTCAAAGGTGGCATCAAGTGCTGCTGTATCGCTGGCACCTGCAGGAATGACGGGCTTGATGTCTTCGGAATGCTCGCCAAAAGCCAGGCTCGCCATCTTGATCTCATGGCTCAGCATCCAGTTCTTATTGCCGCGGATCGTATTGATTTCGCCGTTATGCGCCAAGCAGCGAAAGGGTTGCGCCAACCACCATTGCGGGAAAGTGTTAGTTGAATAACGCTGGTGGAAAATGGCGACCCGGCTCTCAAAGCGCAGATCACGCAGATCGGGGTAAAAGATCGATAGACTCTCGGCGAGAAACAGCCCCTTATAGATGATCGAGCGGCACGACAGACTGCAGATGTAGAAGCCCTGAATCTGCGCCTCGATCACGCGTTTTTCGATGCGGCGGCGGATCAGATACAGGTTTTTTTCAAATTCATCCGCCGTCGCCTGATCGGGCAGGGGACCCGCGATCATGATCTGTTCGATTTGGGGGCGTGTCGCTTGTCCCTTCTGGCCGATGACCGACACATCGACTGGCACCTGCCGCCAGCCATAAATGGTGTAACCTTCATCAATAATCGCGGATTCAACGATCGTCCGACAAGCCTCCTGTGCCGACAAATCCGTCCGCGGCAGAAAAATCATGCCAACCGCAAGCTGATTGGGCATCGGCCGATGCCCCGACATCGCAATCGCATCGTCGAAAAAGGCCACGGGCAGGTCGACATGCAATCCGGCACCGTCGCCGGTCTTGCCATCGGCATCAACAGCGCCCCGGTGCCAAACCGCCTTCAGCGCATCAATGGCGGACTGCACAACGCGGCGCGAGGGCTTACCATCGGTCGCAGCGACCAGGCCGACCCCACAGGCGTCAGTCTCCAGTTCAGGGCGATACATTCCCTCGCGGGCGATGCGGGCGCGTTCTTCGGCCGTAACAGTCAAGCCGCTTTCCTTTGTTCTGCTGCCTTTGCTTTTAGCCAGGCGTGCATCCGATCGCTCACGTCGCGCGCGTCGCGGATCGCCCAGACGACAAGGCTAGCGCCACGGACAATGTCGCCCGCTGCAAAAACGCCGTCGAGATTGGTCATCATTGTCTTGTTGTCTGTCCGCACCGTGCCCCAGCGTGTCACGCCAAGCGATGGCGCACCAAACAGCAAGGGCAGATCTTCCGGGTCAAAACCCAGCGCCTTGATTACAAGATCCGCCTTAAGCGTCACTTCGCCTGCTGGATCGTGCTCGGGTGCCCGCCGCCCGCTCGCATCCGGGGCACCTAGCCGCATCCCGCTGACCTCGACATCCGTTACCTTGCCCTGGCCGACAAACGCTTTTGGCGCAGAAAGCCAGACAAACTCAACGCCTTCTTCCTCAGCATTTTTCACCTCGCGCTGCGAGCCAGGCATGTTGGCACGATCGCGGCGATACAGGCATTTTACCGAGGTCGCCCCTTGGCGTATTGCCGTGCGGACGCAATCCATCGCCGTGTCGCCCCCGCCTACCACAACCACCGCCTTGTCGGCTGCATCGAGCGGACCGCCATCAAAATTGGCAACAGCGTCGCCAAAGCCCTTGCGGTTCGAGGCGGTGAGATAGTCGAGTGCCTCAACGACACCGACAAGCGTTGTTCCGGGGACGTTGATCGGGCGGGCATTATAAACGCCCGTCGCAATCAGGATCGAATCATGCTTTTTGCGCAATGCATCAAGACTTGCATCGTGCCCAACCTCAAAATTCTGGTGGAGCACAATGCCCGCCGCCACAAGTCGTTCGATTCGTCGAATTACGACATGTTTTTCCAGCTTGAAGCCGGGGATGCCATAGGTCAGCAGACCACCGGCACGATCATAACGATCATAAACATGCACTTCATAGCCAAGCACACAAAGATACTCCGCTGCGCTGAGTCCCGCTGGCCCGGCGCCGATAATGCCGACCGATTGTCCCCGTGCCGGCTGAGGTGCGATGGGTTCAACCCAGCCATTGTCCCACGCAGTATCGGTAATGTATTTTTCAACTGATCCGATTGTGACCGCGCCGTGCCCGGAAAACTCGATGACGCAATTGCCTTCGCACAGCCGGTCCTGTGGGCAAATCCGACCACAAATTTCAGGCATGGTTGAGGTTGCGTTGCTCAGCTCATACGCTTCGCGCAGTCGCCCTTGGGCGGTTAGTTTGAGCCAGTCGGGAATATGATTGCCCAAAGGACAATGCACAGAACAATAAGGCACACCGCATTGTGAGCAGCGTCCCGCTTGTGTCTCGCTGTCACGGGTGGGGTAGCGGTCAGCTATCTCACGAAAATCTTCCGCGCGCAGCACAGCGTCGCGCTTGGTAGGATAGGCCTGTGCGGTGCCCACAAACTG
>Ga0163144_10023741_pt1 | contig 12081 bp, 9 predicted proteins | sample OliLak19BULKMAT1_FD_123175 | JGI IMG/M metagenome (GOLD analysis project Ga0163144, IMG submission 123175) | Freshwater microbial mat bacterial communities from Lake Vanda, McMurdo Dry Valleys, Antarctica - Oligotrophic Lake LV.19.BULKMAT1 | ecosystem: Environmental > Aquatic > Freshwater > Lake...
GATGCCATTGAACTCATCCAGGCCAGTCGCAAAGCCGAGGCTGTCCCGATCTTGCGTCAGTTGATCGGGGAGAATAACAACTTCGAGGAGGCATGGCTGTGGATGAGTGTGGCAGTGGAGTCGCTGGATCAGAGTCTCATCTGCCTGGATAATGTGCTGCGAATCAACCCGCACAATGAAACAGCCCTCCGCGCCCTGCTGCGCCTGCGCGAAATTGAACTCGCCAGCGAACGCAAACGAGCGCGGTTGCGGAGTTCGCGGGATACCGCCCTCACCACCTTCTGGCTTCTTATCCTCGTCATCCTGGTTGCGATTTTCTATACCTACAGCACCTTCCTTCACACCCCGGCTGTACCGTAAAAGCCCCTCTACCGCGTAGTGGGAGAGGGGTTGGGGTGAGGGTATCACCCCGGCAGCAGCGGCACATACGACGGGGCCAGTTGATCCTGCCCCTTGCGGCTCTGTATCCAGGCCAGGAGAGCGGCGTAATCGCCTTCGGGCGGTGTGCGCCCGACCAAATACACTGTCAGGCGCAGCGGGTACTGCCCGCTTGCCAGTGTGTCCGCCGCAGGCAGCACGCCGTCGATGGCGATGACGCGCCCGCCCGCATCCGCTTTCCATTGGCTGTAGGGCAAATAGGCAATGCCGTTGGGCGTCTGCGCGATTTGCGCCTGCACTGCCGCCGATGTGGGCAAAATCTGCGCGGTGGTGAGGAGTCGGCGCTGGCCCATCACCAGTCGTTCAAATTCATCACGCAGCCCGGAGCGCGGCGGCCACGAGAACACATCAACCGCTTCACCCGTTCCCCAGGAGCGCGTCACGCCGCTGTAAAGACGACGCAAATCATCCGGTGTGAGAGATGTCACCAAATTATCAGGATGAACCAGGACAACCAGCGCATCATACGCGAGGGGGGCCGACCAGAGCGTTTTGTCATCGGGGGCGTGCAGCGTCAGGCCGTAGTCCCCCTCGCCGGCCAGCAGGCGTTGCATAAGGACATCATGCCCCACTGTCTGCGATTGGATATCAATAGAGGGCTGCTTGTCTTTGTAACTGGCGATCAGACGTTCAAGGAAGGGGGTTGTTTCCAGCGTAGTATCCACGCGCAGACGCCGCACATCGGTCAGCGGCGTTGCCGTCTCCATAGGCAGATTGGGCTGACAGCCGGCCAGCAGTGTCAGCGCCAGAGCAGAGAGAGTGCGCGTCAGGCGGTTCATCGCAGCGGCGACTCCGACTTCCGCTAAGCCTTCTGGAGATAACGCCCTAGAAAGGCGGTGGTGTAAGACCGCAGCGTGCCGTCTAACAGGGCGGCACGCATCCGCCGTACATGCTGGATGAGGAAATGCACATTGTGCAAGCTGAGCAGATAGTGACCGAGCAGTTCCTTCGTCACGACCAGATGGCGGAGATAGGCGCGACTAAAGTGCTGACAGCAGTAGCATGAACACCCCGCCTCGACAGGAGCGTCTTGTGTGCGAAATTGAGTATTACGCATATTGATGCGTCCGTCGGCGGTGAGAGCTGATCCATGCCGTGCCAAGCGCGTCGGGATGACACAATCAAAAATATCAATGCCGCGCAAAATGCCCTCGACCAGATCATCGGGGTCGCCCACGCCCATGAGATAGCGCGGCTTATGGCGGGGCAGCAGCGGCACAGTGTAATCCAGGGCGCGGTACTGCTCGGCTTTGGTCTCGCCGACTGCCAGCCCGCCCACCGCATAGCCGGGGAAATCCAGTTGGGTCAGAAATTCAGCCGATTTCACGCGCAAATCCTCAAAGATGCCGCCCTGCACAATGCCAAACAGGACCTGCACTGTGTCGTCGGGGTGCGCCTCACGGCAGCGAACCGCCCAGCGATGAGTGCGGTCAATCGCCTTTTCTACCGTCGCCCGATCCAGCGGCGGCGGACATTGATCGAAGCACATGATGATATCCGCGCCCAGCGCCTCTTGAATCTGCATCGATTTTTCCGGCGTGAGGCGGCGGATTGACCCATCGATATGGCTGCGAAAGGTGACGCCCTCTTCATCAATCTCATTGATCTCAGTGAGGCTGAACACCTGAAAGCCGCCCGAATCCGTCAGAATCGGCCCTGACCAATCCATAAAGCGGTGCAGCCCGCCCATCTGCTGTATGAGGTCTTCGCCGGGCCGCAGATGAAGATGATAGGCATTGGAGAGGATGAGGGTGGCATTCAATTCATGCAAATCACGCGGGGGAATGGCCTTGACGGTGGCCTGTGTGCCAACGGGGGCATACACGGGGGTTGGAATCGGGCCATGCGGTGTATGGAGAATCCCTGCGCGTGCTGCGCCCTCCTCCGCAACCACCTCAAACCGAAAGGTCATGCCCCAAGCCCCTTTAAGACACTTTATAAGAAACGCCTCTCATTATAACACAGTCACGCAGGGCCTGCGCGGAGGTGTGTTTGTTGTTTGTCGTCTGCGCCGCACAAGATACAATTACGCGCATGGGAGACGCTCTGGCAGCGTTAGCCCACCACACCGCCACCTGACCACCCAGCAGGACGTTCGATGATTAATCTCTATGATCTCTTAAAGGCCGCCAATGGTCAGTTGTTCGGGGAGGCGGTGACCCATCTGTTTATGGATTTTTGCCTCGATCCACGTCAGGCGCGGGAAGGAATGCTCTTTGTCGCGCTGCGGAGCAATCGCGGCGACACCCATCATGATATTGAAGAGGCGATTCGGCGCGGCGTGTCCGGCGTCGTCTGCAATGAGCCGCCGCCCTGCGATACAACGGGCGTCTCGGTGCTCATGGTGCGCGACAGCGTGGATGCCTTGATGTCCTGGGTGCAGTTCACGCTCGGCAAGCTGCAAGTCAAAACCATCGTGGTCACGGGGTCATTCGGCAAATCAACGGCAGTGGCCGCCATCCAGCATATCCTCAGCACGCGCTACAAGGTCTTAGAGGGCAATCGTGAGGGCGCGGGCCGCCTGAGTCTGGCGCTGTCGCTGGCGACCCTCAACAGCGAGCATCAATACGTCGTCGTGAAGCTTGACCCGACGCAGCCCGGCGAAATGAAGAAGATGGTCGAGGCGCTGCAACCGGATATCGGCGTGATTACGGGGATTGATCCGATCCAGCAGGCTCCCTTTGACAGCGTGACGCAGTATCTGGAAGAATTTCATACGCTGATTGATTCGCTTATGTCGCCCGAAGCCCGTCTGGTGCTCAATTATGACGATCCGCGCACAGGCGAATTGATGGGTCGCGCCAAAGGCTCGATTCGTACCATCGGCATTGATCAGTTTGGGGCGGATGTGATGGCCTACAACGTCAAACCGGGTCTGGAACGCACAGGCTTCGATGTGCGGGCCGAAGAGCGCTATCTGGGGCGCTGGAGTCCTGTTCCCGGCAAGCAAAATCTTTACAGCCTGCTGGCGGCGCTGGTCGTGGTGCGCGAGGCCGCTATTCCGCTGGATGATGCGCTCAAGGCCCTGCGCGATCTCCATCCTTTGCCCGGACGCATGAATCCCCTCGTCGGGCAGAACAACGCCATCCTCATCGACGACACCTATCGCGCCAATGTTGCCTCGACGCTGGCGGCGTTGGATTGGCTCAATTACGTCAAAACCGAAGGCCAGCGCGTGATTTTCGTCTTCGGTGATATGGATGGATTGGGTCGCAACAGCCAGTACGGGCATCGGGCGGTGGGAGCACGCGCCGCCGAGGTGGTCGATATCCTCATCACCAACGGCGGTGAAGCCGCTCTCGCGGGCCGTGCCGCCATCGACCAGGGCAAAGACCCGCGCAATGTCCGCACCACCTACAGCGTGCAGGATGCGGTCACGGCCCTGCTCGATTTGCAGTTGGATGAGAATGATGTGATTCTGCTCAAAGGTGGGGCCAACACGCAGCTTGAGCAGGTTGTGGCGCAGCTCCTCGCCAATCCGCAGGATCGCAGCAAACTCGTGCGCCAGGATGAACTGCCGTCAACGGGCATCCCACATTATCCGCTGCGTCCGGCCTGGATTGATATCAATAAAGAGCAGCTTGTCAAGAATATTCGCACGCTTCGCGCCATGATTGGCTCTGATGTCACCCTCATGACCGTCATCAAAGCCAATGCCTACGGGCATGGTGCGGTCATGACAGCACGAACAGCCCTGCTCAATGGGGTCGGCTATCTCGGCGTGGCAAATATTGCCGAAGCACTGGAACTGCGCGATGCAGGCATTGATGCGCCGATTCTCGTCATGAGCTATACCCCGGTGAATGCGCTGCGGCAGGCTGTCCAGCAGAATCTCACGGTCACGCTGTTCGATCTGAATATGGCCCAGATGTATGATCGGGCCATGCGCGATATTGAAGGCAAGCTCAAGTATCACGTCAAAGTCGATACGGGCATGGGCCGCCTGGGGGTGATGCCCGATGAGGCCGTCATGATGTTCCGCAGCTTGCCCGCGATGAAAAAGCTTGAACTCGAAGGCATTTATACGCACTTCGGCAGCGCGGAAAGTGACCCGCTCCAGACGCAATCCCAGATCGATTCCTTCAAATCCATCGTGCGAGCGATGCGGGCGGCTGGCATGGATTTCAAATATATCCACGCCTCCAATTCCGCCGGGATGATGCAAGCCAAAGAAGGCGCTTTTAACATGGTGCGGGTGGGCCTGCTCATGTACGGCCTTGCGCCGGAGGGCCTCACGCTGCCCGCAGATATCAGCCCGATCATGACCTGGAAGACCACCGTGCTCCAGGTCAAGACCCTGCCCGCCAATCATGCGGTGGGCTATGGCGCGACCTATCGGACAGCGGCGCTCGAACGTATTGCGATTCTGCCCGTTGGCTATGCCGATGGCCTGCGTCGTGCGCCGTTCCCGTGGAAAGAAGTGCTCGTGAATGGGCAGCGTGCGCCGATTATCGGGCGCATCAGCATGGAGAAATGCGTCATCAGCCTGACCCATGTCGGACAGGTGTCGCCCGGCGATGAGGTCGTCCTGCTTGGCACGCAGCAGGGCAACACCATCTCCGCCGATGAGGTCGCGGGCTGGTTGCAAACCAGCAATTATGAGGTTATCACATCGTTGGGGGTCAATCTGGGGCGATGATATATTTCGGGACTCAAGAATACTGCGTCTTTGATGAGTCTTGGACGAGCAAGACCCCTCATCAAAGACGCGATCCCGTATAATGAACAACATTGTCCTTTATCGTCCCACCTGATATCGCACACAGGACTCTGGCTATGTCAATTCTTGTCTCCGGCCTCATCAATCTCGAAACCACCCTCAAAATTGACGGGTTTCCCATCGCCTATCACCCAGTGCAGTATCCCTTTTTCGGCGTCAATACCAGTGTCGCCGGGGTAGGCTACAATATCTCCAAAGCGCTGGCGACACTGGGCCAGGAGGTCAATTTCCTGTCGCTGATCGGGCAGGATGAACCGGGCAAGACTGTTCTGCACGCGCTCAGCGCCATTCCCCTGTCCGATGCCAATGTCCTCTCCTCGCTGGACAAGACCGCGCAATCGGTGATTCTCTATGAGCAGGGCGGGCGGCGGGCCATCTACACTGATTTAAAAGATGTTCAGGATCAAATTTACCCCACTGAGCGCTTTGAGGCGGCCCTCTCGCAGGCGCAAGCGGCGATTCTGTGCAATATCAATTTTTCACGCCAGATGCTGGCCCGTGTCAAGCACGCGCATATCCCCATCATCACGGATGTCCATATTATCTCCAGCATTGATGATGGCTATAACCGCGATTTTATGGTCCATGCCGATGTGCTGTTTCAAAGCCATGAGCAGCTTCCCTGCTCGCCCAAAGAGTGGGTGCATCAGGTGAGTGTGAACTACGGCACGCCGATTATTATTGTCGGCATGGGCCAAGAAGGAGCGCTCATCAGTGTCAAGGATGCGGGTCTGATGCATTATCGGGCGGTGCAAACGCAGCCGATTGTCAGCACGATTGGCGCGGGCGATGCGCTGCTGTCGGCCTTCACCGCGCTGTATCTCAAGACGCGAGACCCGTTTAAATCGCTCCGTACAGCGATGGTGTTTGCCGCACACAAGATTGGCGTGGACGGGGCGGCTGACGGATTCTTATCGCTGTCGGCGCTTGAAGAGTTGGCAGTGGGGCGTTTACCGGAGGCATATTGAAGATCGGCATAGACATTACGCGAAGGCCGCATATCCGTTTTGGGTGGGCGAGGCGGGTCTCGTCTCGACGACTCCGCCACAACGATCAATAGAATATTTATGGCGGTTTGTAGGGACAAGGCCCGCCTTGTCCCATAGACAGCAACTTTATGATCGGTATATGCTATACTTGGCTGTATAAATAAATCCCCCCGTTAAAACAATTACACTTTCTTTAGAACGTTTTTCTAACAAATGCTCGTTACGAGGCTGCAATTTGTTTATAATTGCTGTGTACCCGCGTGTGTTTCTAACAGGTTTGAAACATATGCCTGAGATGATCGCGCATAGTCAACCTGTATGGAAGGCGAATTCATGAAATCAAATCGTAATCAAAATCGTCGTTTTTTTCTCCTCCCCCCCGCATTCCCAGAGGGCCATCTGCGGCGTCATGTCATTCCGGGGATGCTGCAAGATGCCCTGGTCGTCGTCCTGTCGTATGTGGTCGCCTCCTATGTGAGAGGCTCGTTCCGCCTCCAGATTGATCCTCAGTCGATACTGTTTGTCGCATTTGCCACTGCTGTCACCATCATCGTGATGTATCTGACGGGCGTGTATCATCGTATCTGGTCACACACCAGCGGCTTGAGCATCAATGTTCTGGCGCGGGCATGGCTGGCGGCGTCCCTGATTATGGTCTCTGCCGCCTATGTGATTGAACTGCGTCCTGTGCCGCTCCTGGTTGTGACGCTGGCGCAATTTTTCGTGTTTGTCGGCGGTGTGGCAATCCGCTTTCGCTCCCGCGTCGTGAGTGGGGCGTTCTGGCGCTGGCGGGCGGTGGTGCTCAATCAATTTCCAAATGAGATGACGCCGGAGCGCATTCTGATTATTGGGGCCGGTCTGTCCGGGCAGGATTTAGCCGCCAATATGTACCGTATGAGAACCTACTTCAAGGTCTCTGTGGTCGGCTTTGTCGATGATGATCCGCAAAAGCAGGGTCTCTTCCTCGAAGAGCATCCGGTACTTGGCAAAACAGACGATATTCCACGCATCATTGAGGATTATCACATTGATGTGATTGCAGTGGCGATCCATAACATCTCCGGCCAGTCGTTCCGCCGCATCCTTGAAAAGTGCGAACAAACCCCGGCCCGTATCAAGGTCGTGCCGGATCTTCTCGCCTCGATGAAACAGATGCAGACGACGGAACTGCTGCGCCCCGTCCGCCCTGAAGATTTGATTGGTCGCAGCGTCATCACCACCCACAAAGATGTGAGCCTGACGCCTGTTGAAAACCGCGTGCTGATGGTGACGGGTGCGGCAGGATCAATTGGTTCGGAACTCAGCCGTCAAACGCCGCTGCGCAATCCTACCAAACTCATTCTCGTCGATAATAATGAGAGCGGCCTGCATGATCTGGCCGTCGATCTCCAGGCGCTGCATCCTTCCCTGAATATCGTGCAGGTGCTGATGGATGTCACAGATGGTGATTTAATGCGTGAAATCTTCGAGACTCATCGCCCCAATGTGGTGTTCCATGCGGCAGCCTATAAGCATGTTCCGCTGATGGAGAAGTATCCCAACGCCGCCGTCCGCGTCAATATTATGGGGACGCGCAATGTCGCGTCTCTGAGTCAGGAGTTTGGCGTTGAACGGTTTGTGCTGGTGTCTACCGATAAAGCTGTAAATCCCTCCAGCGTGATGGGAGCCAGCAAACGCATCTGTGAGCTGGTGGTGAAATCGCTTGCCCGCAAGCCGCAGAACAAGACGCTGTTTGCCAGCGTGCGCTTTGGCAATGTGCTCGGCAGCCGAGGCAGCGTGATCCCCACCTTCACGCGGCAAATTGACCAGGGCGGCCCGATCACCGTGACCCACCCGGATATGACGCGCTACTTTATGAGCATCCCCGAAGCCGCCAACCTCATCATCCATGCCGCATGTATGACCGGCGGCGGCGATACCTTCCTGCTGCGGATGGGGGAGACAGTTCGTATCCTGGAATTGGCCGAGCGCATGATTCGCTTACGAGGGATGCGCCCCAATATCGATATCCCAATTCAGTTCTCCGGTATCCGCGAAGGCGAGAAGATGCATGAGCAGTTATATGATGATCGCGTCGAAAAAGAGCATGAGACATTACATCCAGGTATTGTTCAGTTAGAACCTCATAACGAAACCATCAATGACGATGAGTTTATCATGTGGCTCGATCAACTTGTTTTGCACGGGGTTGATAAGAAACATGCGCTCCAGGATTTGCTCTATGGACTGCCATCAGAGGAGAAGGCAAGGGTTAATTAGTCCCAAAGTAGATGAGTGTTACAATAATTTCCAACCCAATGGTCTGTCAAATGACAGGCCATTGGCTATTGCTCGTGCTTGCAAAAGGCTCAAATGTACAAAATAGATAAAGATTTGCTAAATCCGAACAAGACGAGTCCGTTTGTAACAGCAATTTAACAAAAACTGTTGTATTCTAGAGAAAGATTGCAAACGCATCGAAACTTCTTCAGAGACGGCATAACGACCGGGGGAAAGCCATTATGCAGAACGTCCTGTATAACGAAAAACAACCACGCATTCGAGTCTATGCAACCCTAATCAAACCTCTTATGGATCGCGTTCTCGGTCTGGTAGGTTTCATTGTTGCACTGCCTTTATTGCTCATCATTGGCCTGATGGTGCGTATCAAGATGGGTTCGCCCGTCTTGTTCAGCCAGAATCGGGCAGGACTTAAAGGCAAGTCAGTCAAGATTTATAAATTCCGTACTATGACAGATGATCGGGATTTGAATGGGACGCTGCTGCCGGATGAAGAGCGTTTGACTTCATTTGGCCTGTTTATGCGTCGCATGAGTCTGGATGAGCTGCCTCAGCTCCTGAACGTCATTCGTGGGGATATCAGCCTCATTGGGCCGCGCCCGCTGCTGATTGATTACCTGCCGCTGTACACTGCCGATCAAGCGCGTCGTCATGATGTCAAACCCGGCATTACGGGCATGGCTCAGGTCAACGGACGCAACTCGATCAAGTGGGAAGAAAAATTCTACTGGGACACCTACTATGTCGATCATGTCAGCTTCTTGCTGGATATGAAGATTTTGTGGTGGACAGTGAAGAAGGTCTTGCGTCACCAGGATATCAACCAGGAAGGATACGCGACTATGCCCCGCTTTACGGGCAGTCAGCCATCCTATATCATGACTGATGTCATGAAAGAGGTATTGATTTCTGAGAAGGATTGGAATGCAACGCCGGCTCCGGTGCGTTCAGCGTGCCAGGTGATGGCGAATCGTATCAGCCTGTTGGATCGTCAGCTTGAACATGCTCATGCGGAGCGTGAAATTTATCGCACGCAGATGCTGGATATGAAGGCGCGACTTGATGCAGCCCTGGCGATGCTTCAATTGAGCATTCCGATTGATACGACCTATGATCCTGCCGATACATGGCTGGATGATTCAGATACGCAGCCCGCACGTCCCTATGAATCGAGTCTGGATGAAGCGGCTGACCCGCTCACGGTTCTGCGTGTTGTGAATATGACCGTCACGCAAGAGTAATGGGTGTAAACTCGTCGTTGTCTTGTATTCATTCCCAATGCAGCGGTTTGTTCCCCCGGACAAGCCGCTGTATGCTGTGAGGCTCTGTCTGATCTATGAATAAAATGGATGTTTCTCCGATCAACATTTTGTTTTCCAGCGCTGGGCGGCGTGTTGAGCTGCTGCGGGCTTTTCGGCAGGCTTACGATGCTCTGGGTCTTCCAGGGAATATCGTGGGCCTCGATATTGACGCGCTGGCCCCCACAGGCCAGGTGGCGGATCGTTTTTATCTTGTTCCCCGCTATAACGATCCTGCCTATCTCCCGACCCTGATTGATATTTGTCAGCGCGAACAGATTCATCTCGTATTTCCTTTGATTGACCCCGAGATTCTCATCATGGCCGAGAATCGGGCCGCACTGGAAGCCACCGGGACACGCTTGGCGCTGGTTCCATTGGAAGCGGCACAGATCGCCAACGATAAATGGCTGACGTATGAATTTTTCAAGCGCATTGGTGTTCCCACACCGCGCTCATGGCTGCCAGAGCATTTGCCCAGTGCCGATCTGCCCGATTTCCCTGTGTTTATCAAACCGCGTTCTGGCAGTTCGTCTGTAAACGCCTTCAAGGTCAATAATGCGCGTGAGCTGGACTTCTTCAAGGATTACATTCGAGACCCCATCATTCAAGAGTTTCTACCGGGGGAAGAGTTCTCTCACGATGTGATTTCGGATCTCGATGGCGTCTTTCTGTCGGTTATCACCCGTAAGCGCCTGCTGGTGCGTTCGGGCGAAGTGGCACGCGGGGTGACGGCGTTTCACCCGCTGATGGCGGATTACTGCCGCCAGATCGTGGCCGCGCTGCCCGCCGTTGGCCCCATCACCACCCAATGCCTTATGAAGGATGGTCAGCCTTATTTTACCGAGATTAATGCGCGTCTCGGTGGCGGCGCACCCATGGCGGCGGCTGTCGGGGCCAATTTTCCACTCTGGTATCTTTCCCAACTGGCAGGACTGCCTTATACTGTTCCTCCGCTGGGCAGCTATCGTATTCCTATTTACCTCACGCGCTTTGATGACTCCTTTTACCTCACACAGCAGGAATTGGATGCGATTGAAACACAGCGGGTGAAGGTCAGTGAAGACTAACACTTGATGATAAAAGCCGTTGTCTTTGATATGGATGATACACTCTATCCTGAGACAGCCTATGTTCGCAGTGGTTTTCGTGCGGTTGCGAATTGGGCGGCTGACACTTATCAGTGGCCGGCCGATGACAGCTATACCATGCTCACCACACTGTTCGATCAGGGTGTGCGCGGAGATACCTTCAATCACTGGTTGGCCGCCTATGGACATGATACACCTGATGTCGTGGCAGAGTGTGTGCGTGTTTATCGTGATCATCAGCCGACGCTGACGCCGTATGAGGACATTCCCGCGCTGCTGCGTGATCTCAAACCTCTTTATAAAATCGGACTTGTGAGCGATGGCTTTCTCATGGCGCAGCAGGCAAAATTTGCGGCGCTTGCTCTGGTCGACTGGTTTGACGTGCTGGTGTTCTCGGATCAATGGGGCCGTGACGCCTGGAAGCCGTCGACTCGTCCGTTTGAAGAGGTGCTCAGGCTGCTGGGCGTGACGGGGCCGCAAGCCGTTTATATCGGGGATAATCCGACAAAAGACTTCTTTGGCGCTCGTCAAGTGGGCATGAAGACCTTGTGGTATCGGCATGAGGGGGGTGTCTATGCTGATAAACAGCCGCCCACTGACGCCCATCATCCAGATGGTATTCTTATGTCCTACCAGGATCTGCAACACACCTTAGAACAGTTCGCGTCTCCCTTTTAGCGCGACGATGTAGGAGCATCGACTATGGAAATTTTTGAGCGTCTACGTATTTTTCGCAGTCGTTGGGTGATCATAGTGCTCATCCTGGGATTGATCTTTGGGGGCGTAGGCTATGTTATCCGCAGTCGTCAGGCTCCGGTCTATCAGGCAACAGCGCGTCTGCTGGTGGGGAGTTATATCAAGGATGAACGCCCGACACCTCAGGATGTTCAGCTTGCGAACGATCTGACCAAGACCTATGCGCAACTGCTGGCGACGACAGCGGTGCGTCAGGGCGCAATCCTGGCCTTTGATCTGCGGAACCCTGATGACACCCTGATGACGCCGGAACAGCTTCAATCAGCGATCAAAGTGACCGCTGAGGCCGAGATTCCCTTCATCAATATCCTGGCGTCGGCCGCCACGCCGGAGTTGGCAGCAAAGAAGGCCAACGCTCTCGCGCAGCAGGTCTTGTTTGAAAGCCCGCTGACCCCTTCGATTGATGAGCGCAGTCAGCAGACATCCCTCCAGTCTCAGATCAAAGACCTCAACGCTTAGCGTGCGACGAATCATACGCTCCTCAAAATTCTCGACAATCAACGGCGGGC
>Ga0163144_10023742_pt1 | contig 12081 bp, 3 predicted proteins | sample OliLak19BULKMAT1_FD_123175 | JGI IMG/M metagenome (GOLD analysis project Ga0163144, IMG submission 123175) | Freshwater microbial mat bacterial communities from Lake Vanda, McMurdo Dry Valleys, Antarctica - Oligotrophic Lake LV.19.BULKMAT1 | ecosystem: Environmental > Aquatic > Freshwater > Lake...
CGCGTCGCGATCGTGCTTTCATCCAAGACAACGGTGCTAGCGTCTGTACTTGCGGCAACGACTGTACCCACCGGCGTGTCTACCAGTGTGGTAGTGACGCGCACCACGGCCTGGCTGGGGCTAATGCCCTGGGTGCCATTGTTGGGGTTCGGGGCGGCGATAACGCTGTTAGCCGTTGGCCCAGTCTTGTCGACCAGGAGGTTGATCTGGGCAGTTGCACCCCAGTTGCTCGCCGCATCTTGACTGCGTACGGCGATAGCATGCGGGCCTTCGGCCAGCGCATTGACCGTGGCCGCCGGAATTATGGCGGTCAAATTGGCGATCAGCGCTGGGGCGTTGACGTTCATGGCAACCGGCGCACCACCATCGATCGTGTACTCAGCCGCCGTCACATTGCTTGTGCTGTCCGTCGCCGTGGCGCTCAACGTCACATCGGCCGTGCCATTGGTTGGGTTCGGCACCAACACGAGGACGCTGGTGGTCGGGCCGACGATGTCTGGCGCCGTGTACGTCACCGAGCTAAATGGCCCCCAGTTGCCCAAGGCATCCTGACCACGCGCATAGAAGATATGGTTGCTCGTCAACAGGGCAGGTGGGATCGGTGCATTAACCGCGACAATGGGCGCGCCAAACGCACCGCTCATCGCCGTGGGTGCGCCGGTGGTGTTGTCCACATAATACTCAGCCGCCGCTACATTGGCGTTGCCGGTGGCCACATCACTCACGCTGGCGTTCAAGACGCCAGCCGTTACTGCCACCCCACTGGTGGTGGGACCGGTCGTATCAGCGACGGGACCGCCCGCGGCCGTAGTAATAAAGGTGACCATACCGCCAAAGCCGCCCGCGTTGGTGTTGCGCAAGTTGAGGAAGTTGCCATCATAAAGCGCAAAGCGGGAGTCAGGCACAGCCGTGGCCGGGATCGTCGTAATCGTATCCGCCGTCTGTCCCGGTGCAATCGTATCCGCGGCCAGGCTGTTCGGATAGGGCAGCAGGCTGCCATCTTTCGCCACAACAGTCTGGTTCAGGCCGAGCACGGTCATCGAGTGATATTGCAAACCGGCATTGACATAGCGTAGCAAGACTTTGCGTCCGGCATCAGAGGCAATCGCCACCGTGTCGGGATGCGCCTTGCCGTTGATCAGCCAGTAGCGCGGGCTGTAGTTGCGCAGGTCAAAGGTAGCGGGTGTTGCGCTGTTGTTTAGGTTTGGATCAATTTCACTCAATACCACTATCGCCTCGTCATCATAGGCTGTGGCTGCGCTATTATAGGCTTGACCAAGTGCCCCTGGCCGTACGATCAAAGCGCCAAATAAGCCCAGCGCGGTCTGGTGTTGCGCATTGGGCAGCGGCCCGGCTTCATACAGATAGGTACCGGGGTTGGTCGCTACAAAAGTATAGTTGGCGCTGCCACCACTGGCTGGCGCGCCGATGAGATCAGGCGGAAGTGTTTGTCCACCAAAGAAGAGGGCGCTGGTTTCGAGCAGGTCGTTGTGCAGTGTCACCTGAACCGTATCGCCCTCATTGACGATGATGGCCGGGCCAGGCACTTGCGCCGCACCCTCAGCAGTACTGGCATAGCCCCAGATCGGCACGGTAACACCGCCTGGGAGTAACAGCGTTCCTGGCTTAGCCCATAACTCAACCGCGACGGTCGCCGCCAGCGGGGCGGCTTGTGCGGGTGAGCTTTGTCCCCAATTAGTGCTGATCAGAGTCACTACGACGAGCAGCAGCGCACCGATTTTACGTATATATGGATGCTTAATATTCATTGCATTCTCCTCCCTGCCAGCTACGGGCAAGAATTGGCTAGCGGATCGATGCGCAGGTATGAGATTGGGCCAGTCATGGGGATGCCCCATGATGTGATCTGGAAGAGCGAGTGATTGTGCTGAATGATATAGTACTCGCCACACTGGTTCAACGTCGTTGCGCCCACCGGTTGCGGTCCTGTCTGGCCAATATAGGGGCTACCACCATAAAAGGTGCCATAGACTGTATTTTGCACATTGGGCACCGTGATCGGCACCGGATTGCCCAGGCTATAGCCCTCGGCGTCTTGCCAGTCAGTCGTGGTGTCCCACGTCTGGCCGGGGCCAATGTTGATGACGAATTTCTCAAACGACAGATCTTCGCCCAGCGCCCCTTCAAGCGGATAGCCATCGCGCCCCAATACGCGGCCATGATTGCCGTGCGGATGGAAAGGCATATCCTGGCTGGTCACATTCAGGTAGCGCACCGCCGCGGGCAATGGGTTGAGGGTTGCATCGTAGGGCTGAATGCGCACCAGCGCACCATACGGTTGGGTGGGCAGCCAAGAGGCATAGTTGGGGGCGATGCTGTCTGGGAAGCCACGTCCGTTGAGCATAAAGTAACGCGGCCGGTAATTGTTCAGGTTAAACGGTCGGTTGCGTTCAACGGCCTGATTGAGCGCAGGATCGATCTCGGAAAGCAGCACCATGTACTCGGTGTTGGGTTTGAACGCATTGTCGCCGGTCTGATAAAGGTACGTCGCGCCGCGTGTGGGGCGCACAATCAAAGCCCCGAACAACCCCATCGGTACCTGCTTAGCAGGGTTTGTCCCACTCTGGTAGATAAAGGCGCCGGGTCGATTGGCAACAAAGCTATACGTCACGCTGCCGCCGCTCGCCGCGGCTGGTGTCAGCGAGGTGATCGTGCTGCCACTCAATTGCGGCTGCGCCGGCGCGCCATTGGCCAACACATTTTCTTGGCCAGGGAAGACGATCGAAACCGGCTCGGGTAGCGTGTTGTGGAGGATCACCGTCACCGTTTCGTCCTGGTTGACACAGAGCACCGGGCTGGGGTGTTGGAACCCCGCGCCCGCGGCCGAAAAGCCCCACATAAAGACAACATTGTCATCCGGTGTGCCAATGTAACCGGTTTGCGTGGTCAGGGTAAAGGTTGGTCCTGTGGTGCAGACGATGCCATCGCTTGGCCCACCCTGCGCCACGGCCACTCGAGGCGTAGCCCCAGCACCCAGAATGATGAGCGCCAGGATCTGGAATAACGCCACTCCCCACCTTGCGCTTAGTTTGCGTTTGCGTTGCTTGATAAATGGTACCATTTCATTGCTCCTTCTGTTCGCTGCTACAGCTAGCGCTAGGTGTTGGGGCCAGTTTGTGGAGTCACACCCGATGGGTACACCCGCACTTCGGTCATCTGCCCGCCATAGCCGCCCGCACTGAGATTACTCGTTTGGCTGTGGCTGCGGTTATAGAGCAGATAGGTGTTATACGCGCCCGGCCCTTGATGAGGCGGCGCGATGAAGATTACATCCGCACTTTCCCCCGCGTTTAGCGAGACCGTGTTAGTCGCGTAACTGGTGCTGGTGGAGCCATTGCGCAGGAAGGTGGCATCACGCCCGACCACCTGCATTTTGATGCCCGTCAGCGTCATCGCTGCCTGTTTGAAGCCCAGGTTGGCAAAGCGCAACAGCACCCGCTCACCTGCAATGCAGTTCACCAGCGACGAGAGCGGCTGATATTGCAAGTGTTCGTACCCAGCCGTGGCAATCAGATCGCCATTGGCATCGGTCACTGGGTTAAACGGATCAATCGAGCCATTCGGCGCCAACGTGTCGGGGTAGACGCGCCCATTGAGCAGCGCAAAATCTGTCTTGTAGTCGCTCCATTCGGGCAGTTGGATATGCGCATCCGCCCAATGTGACTCGGCCCAAACCTCACTTAAGAACATGGCAAACTCACGGTCATAACCGGTAGAACCATCTTCGTCGTTGTAGGCATAGGTACCACTGGGGTAAAGCGTGGTATTGCCATCCTGATCCGGGCGCACAAAGACCAGGCCAGTCATACCCATTTGCACATGTTCCACATCTTCCACATGGCAGTGGTACATGTAGGTACCGGGATCATGCGATTTGAAGACATAGGTAAAATCACGCCCAATGGGCACCGACACAGACGATGATGGCTCGCCATCAAAGAAGGGGATCACGTTGCGGAAGCCGTGCCAGTGGAAGGTGTGGGTGTCCACCAGATCGGGGCGGAGCGCCAGCCCCAGGTTCGTCAGTTTGACCTGAAAAGGGGTATCCTGCTGCGTCCAGAAGAGCGGAGCGCTGTGTTGGGCCTTGTTCTTTTGGTTTTGGATTTGGGTATCGTCCAACCCGGTGACGTTACGAAAGCCAAAGATATAGGTCGTAAAGGGATTCCCTATTGTATCCAGTGGCCCCAGGGGGTCAGGATGGAAGATTGTGGTCGTCGCCGGGTTAACCGGTAACGAAATCCAGCCATCTGTCGCCGCAAAGAACAGATCCGGCTCTGGCACGGCCCCTTGCACGACATGGACTGGCTGAAGGATTCGGTTGAAGGAACTGGGCAGCAAGTGCGCACCGGTCGTTGCCGCCAACGCTGCGCCACCTAGTTTCATAAAATTGCGCCGAGTGAATGTTTTACTCATCGTATCTCTCCTATCAAGCTTACAGACAAAACCCTTTAAAAGGCGCTCATATTTCTCTGAATCCGCATTAGCGCTTTGAGCGCCTTTTAAAGGGTTTTGTCGATCGGGACTTGTCAAAGCATACCGTTGTCACTGTCACCCGGTAAGGATCTGTTTGGAATCTGGCCAATCAACCCTGACGGGGTGATAGATTGGTCGGTTACGCATTTAACCGACCGTTAGGATTTACGCAGACCTGCTCCATACCTACTGAGTGCGTTGCGTAAATCCTAACGATGCTTTAGCTGCGCTTACTGATCCGCCACAAGCGGCATAAACAGCTCATACACAACGGCTTCTTCGTCAAAGATCGCCGGATCGTTGAGGTATGCCGATTCGTCGGCCCATTCCGCTTCTGAGACGCCAGTTGCATCATCGACCGTCTGAATCTCACCCAGTGCTTCGTTCGTACTGGCAGACTCATCAAGGGCTGCCGCTGCAATCGTGGCTGCATCGCCGCCACCGAAGTCGTCAAACTTGCCACCCTTGAAGTTATAGGTGGTGCCGATTGAACCACCGCTGGCGGCTAGTGTAGCTAGCCAGGGATTTGGCCCGGTTGTCACATTGACATCACCGACGGCATCGCCATTGTAATAGACAATCACTGTGCCGTTGCTAAAGGCACGCGCGCCCAACCGATCACCGTTGTTTAGGACGACGCCACCCAACGTTGTCTGGATGACCCAACCCTGGCCGGGGGCCTTGGTGCGGACCTGGACGCCATCTTCGCTCGAATAGCGCACGTCAATCGCGCTAGCGTTGATATCGCCAGGTGCAACACCGTTGAGTTTCAGCATCAGGCCTTGCCAGCGTGCGGTGCTCGATGAACTCTTGCCAATCTTGGTCAGCGTTATAAACGCTTCCTGTTCTGCGCCAAAGGCTGTGTTCCACCAGATAGAGCCACCACTATTGGCACGCGATTCGATCCTCTTGGAATTCACCCGGAAGCTGTTGGTGCTGCTGTCGCCCAACCAACTTGCGGATAGCGCGCCATCGGCAACGCTAAAGGTGTCTAACAGCGGGGCCTGCGGGAAGGGAACAGCACCGCTAGCAGCACCGCTGCCGCCAGCATCGCCTGTAACACTGGCACCACTCGCAATGTCGAAGCCGTCCAGATCGTGGTTATTATTGGTCAGACCACGCGCCGTACCATCGAAGTAGATCGACCAAACGCCGCCGTTGCGGAAGACCACATCCTCATCCTGTACGTTGCCCAGCGACGGCACATTTGTATTGGTGCTGTTAAACGAGAGATAGAAATGGGTTTCATCGACAACGACTAGCGCATCGACGTCGGCACCACCCGACAGCCCAGCGGCAGAAGCGTCGAAGATGCGGGTGTAGGAACTACCGCCATTCCAGCGGTAGATATCCGCGTCATCCCCGCTGCCACCCGCGCCGGGTGGATTGGTGTTGCCTGCGGTCGAGAAGTAGAGGGTTGTCCCGACAAAATCAAAAGCATCGATATCAAGGTCGTTATTGGTCAGCCCAACCGCCGTGCCATCGAAGTAGACCGACCAAGCGCCATTATTGTAGAAGACGATATCCTCGTCCTGAACATTGCCGAGCGTTGGCACATTGGTGTTGGTGCCATCAAACGAGAGATAGAAGTGGGTGGCATCGACGACCTTTAGCCCATCCACGTTGGCGCCACCCGGTAAGCCACTGGCTGACGCGTCCCATACTCGGCTGAAGGTTGTGCCATCCCAGGCATAGATGTCGGCATTGTCCGCCGAGCCGGTCATGCCGGGCGGGTTTGTATTGCCAGACGTTGAGAAGTAGAATTGGGCTGGTCCGGCTGGTGGCGGTGGTGGTGGCGGCGGTGCCGTGTTAGATGTCTCATCGGCACCGCTGTCAAAACCGCCGTTCGCCGGACGTGTCTGGTTGTCGAAATCTGTCGTCGGTGCGTTGACGCCACTCTTGTTGGCGGCCCCCAGGTTAATGGCCGGCGAGCCCGCGCCCAGGTGGTAATCACCCAGCGAATTAGGCGCCGCATCCACGGTGACGATCAACGGATCGACAAAGCGCGGGTTGCCACGCCAGGGCGCAACACTCACCGATGTCTCGTAGGCAGCCACTACCAGTGGATTGCTGCCACTGTTCGTCCCACTCGCCGTTGTGCCAGTAGTTGTCTGCAAGATCGAGTTGGTGGGCGCTAACAATCCGGTACCGTCAGACACACCCAAATCCCAGTAGTTGATTGGGTTGGGGTCACCGGCTAGACCGATACCCGCCACGCTAGCGCCGGTAAAGGTGCCGGCGCGGTTTTCCCAGAAGATGTTGTTAAACAACAGCGGGTTGCTAAAGATCGGTGAGCCGCCCGGTAGTGAATTCTGCAACAACGTGCTATTGCGCGAACTGGCGAGGCCAGCCGGAGCCGGCAACCCATTGCTGGTAACCGCACTGGCGGTGGTCAGGTTCTTCATCACTGTGTTGTTATAGAAGCGCACATTGGGGGCATCATTTAACGACACACCGCCGCCTTCGTGCGTGGAGACATTGTTGACGATGATATTGTTGTAGACGTTGTAGGCAAAATTGCCCGCCATCAAGAAGCGCACACCACCGCCGTCATCCTTCGACAGGTTGGCCTGGATCAGGTTGGCGTGGACGTTCACCGGTCCTGCGCCGGGCGTGAGTGTGCTGGGATTGGCTTGCAACGCACCCGCAATCATGATGCCGCCGCCTTCATCGTAGGCACGGTTGAAGTAGATGCGGTTGTGGTGAATGTTGCCATTCGGGCTGAGACCATAGTGGCTGATGCCGCCACCATATTCAGCCGAGAAGTTACCGCAGATGTCGTTGTTGGCGATTTCATAGCCGGCTGCGCCAGAGTAGACGCCGATGGCGCCCGCCAGATTGGTGCCGCCATTGGCCAGAATCCGGTTGTAAGCGATGCGGACATTGTCGTTCTGGTTGTCATTCAAGGCGCCCGGCAGATGCGGTGTGCCCAGCCGGATCGCCCCATAAGCGCCGCCGTTACTCTGCACAATATTGTTGGTGATCTTCATATATTGCGCATAGGCGTTGGCAAAGACTGCACCACCTTGCACCGCGGCAAAGTCATGGATCGTCGGATCGCCCGGTTGCAAATTGTTGGGGAAGCCCTGTTGGTCACCGCCTTGGATGGTAAATCCGTCGATTGATGCGCTACGGCTGGCGGTGAATTCGCCATTGCTTGCTACAACATAGACAACCGCACCTTCATAAATGGCCTGGTTACCATCCCATGCCAAACCCAGCACAAAGGCGCGCCAGTCGGTGGCATAGGGCGAGTCGCCGCCAATGCCCCGCCCATCGATCACCGAGCCGAGCACGGTAGAGCCATTGGCGCGTACGCCACCAGGCCCTACACCTTGCAGCATGACGGGTGCATAGAGCACCACATTCTCGAAGTAGGCACCTTGCGGATTCCATTGGGCGGTTGTGCCTGGGTAGACAATCACCAGGCGCAATTGGGTGCCGCCAGCACTCGCCGCCGCGTTGACGGCCGCCTGGATTGTTGCGTAGGTCCTGCCAGGGCCAACGGGGTAAAGCGTTGGGTTGTAGGCGCCACCAATCACATGGAAAGTGAGGCCATTGACCGTGCGTTTGCCATTCGTGGCGGTGATTTGCAGTTGCTTCGCACCAACAGATACGCTCGTCGCCACCGTCAAGCTAAACTGGGTGTCACTCCAACCACTGGTGGTTAGTCCGGCTGTGCTGCCATCTAGGGTGACAGTGCCAGGGCTGGCGCCAAAGCCTTGGCCCTGAACGGTGATCGTGCGGCCAGGGCCAGAACCACCGCTGACATAAGGCTGCGACACCGCGAAGATCTGCGGCGTGGCCGTATCTAGCGTACATTGCGGTGGGCGGTTGAAAAGCGAACCGCCGGCCAGCACACCCGGTACGATCTGTGTCGGCGCCAGGTCAGAGGGGATCATCAAGCCAGGGTAGATCTCAAAGCTGGTGCCGATGGTGCGATATTGAGGGTTGTAATTCGGATTCGGCGTTTGCGGCTGACCAGGGTCATTACCCAAAATGTAGTAAACATTGGGGCAGACGCCAGACGGCGACGGACAGTTGATCGACGTCGTGGAAGGCAGCAGCAGTTCATAGACACCGTTCGGGTCCGAGTTAACGGTCGTGAGCAATCGATTCGTAAAATCGTAGACACCAATTGGCAGGTTAGGCGCACCGGCCTTCTCACCCACGAACAAATCTTGCAAATTGCTGGAGACGGTCAAGTCGTCGATGATATAGCCCTTCCACTTGCCAGGGATGGGCACTCGGGTGAAGAAGTTGAAAAGCGGGGCAATCGACTTGCCGTTGGCCAACGTTACTAACTTGACATCACAGAGGGGCTTCGACTGCCCTTCATAAGGGCTACCGCCGGCCTCGACAAAGCTGGGGTTGACCACCGCATTGGGGCCATTGGCGCCAATCCCGGCCACGTCCACCGTGTGCAGCGCACCGGCACAGGCGGGCGGCGGCACTTGCGGAGTAAACTGGTCACCGCCAAAAACGTTGATATCTTCTTCGCGTACCACTTGATAGCGAGGTCGGCCGAGGGCATCGACGCCTGGCTCTACCTCTACCAGATAGTCATCACCAGGCAGCGCGGTTGGTTCACTGCCGTCGGCGCAAGCTTCCGTCGCGGGATCGTAGCCGCCCGGACCGAAACAGCCGTCGCCAAAGCCATAGTTACCGTCTAGGCTGGCAAAGCCGCTCTGAAACTGGGTACCCATAACGGGGCCTTCCAGACAGCGCTTGCCAGCTGGGTTGGGCGGCAACACCTGTTGATCTTCCGGGTAGCGCAGCGCCACACCATTGGCGTCGCGTGCGATACAATCGGTCGGCTGCTCCCAGGTCTCGGTGACTGTACTGTTGAGCAATTGACCTTTGGCATAGGCACCGTCGGGCGCTAATTCATAATCTCCCAGGACATCACAGGGCGCGCCGGTCGTGCCACAAAACACGGGCGCATAGAGATTGACCGTCAGCCCAGGGATGCCAGGTTGCCAACCTTCGACGGCCAAGAAGCGTGGGTCCAGTTCATTGCGCGTGGTTTCATAGCTCGCCGTCCCCACAATGCCGCCGTTGCGCGGTCCGCCTTGCGTTCCCGCGGCGTCGTAGGGTTTTACGCCCCAGTCCAGGCGGCCGCGTTGCCCCAACATGGGTAAAACGCCGACGTCGACGCCGGCCCCCAATACTGTGGTCGGCGCCGGCTGGTTATCCACCTGATAGGTGACGCCGGTGGTGTAGAAACGGTCGTTATAGGCTTCGAGGATCATCCAGGATCCCATTGGGTAGGCCTTGGGCAAGCTGTAATAGCCATTGACATCGGTGGTGGAAGCGATCGACATGCGGTCGATTTCGCTGTTTTCGCGATCTTTGTAGACCACCAGATAGTTGGCAATCCCTGGTTCACCGCCATCCTTTTGGCCGTTGCCATTGAGGTCGTTAAAGACATACCCATCCAGCGGAGTGAACCAACCGGTAAGGAAAGGGGTGCCCAGATCGTAGACTTGACCGTTGGAAACGGTGACCTGGATCCAATCCAAAATGTAGTAGAGATTGGTATCCCACCAGGTAAAGAAGTAATTGCCGTCGGGCACACCGTTGATCTGGAAGGTGCCATCACTGTTGGCGCGACCCACGTAGACAGCCGTGTCGCCGGTTTGTAGATCAGACAGCGCCACCCAGGCATCCTGGATCGGGCCGGTGACCTTGACGCCGTTAAAGCCATCCCAGATGCTGCCATTGTAGGGCAAGCCACCTTGCTGGGGAACATAGACCGAAGCGCCGACAATGGTGCCCTTCACCCCGCCAGAGCCGCCAGCCAAGTTATTTTTGGGCCGCGTAAATCCGAACACTGTCCATGGGAAAGGTTCACCCGCCACAACAAATTCGTTGTCAAGACCGGTGCCGCCTTCTTGTAGCCAGGAGTCCCAGCTCAGGCCGCCTTCTAGGGTGGTGGTCTCGGTCCAATCGGAGCCATCCGGCGGCACGACCGTCACGTCGTAGCGGTTGGGACCCAGATTAGGGACAACAATATCGCCATTGGCATCGCTGATTAAACAATTGGTCTGACCATTCGGTTCGCCAGCGGTATCATAGGTGGTGCAGAGGGGGTTGCCTTGCACATCAGTTGAAAGCTGGCCGAGAATGTCGTTGATGACAAGGCGAAAGCCAGCCAAGCCCTGTTCGGCAGGGGCGTCAAACATCCCATTAACCGGCGAAATGTCTTCAAAGACCTTAACGCGGATGGTGGCGGGGGGCAACGGGTGGGGCTGCAGCGCCACCGTGACCGGGCCACTCAACGGCACCGTAAAGTGCTCGCCGTCAATCTTATAGCCATCGGCAATCACCGAGATCAGATATTTGCCATTGGGCAGAGTAATGCCCGGCCCAAAATCGCTCTGATTACCCTGCGTAAAGATTGGCGCTGCGCCCGGCACAGCGCGGATCGAGGGCCAGTTACAACTGTCTGGATAGCCGCTATCTGCCGGTGAGCAGCCAGCATTGCGGCTCTGCGACGGGTCGCCAGTGTTATCAACATTGATGATATACTCGTACAGGCTAATGGGCGCACCCTTGATCACGGCACCCCCGGGGCGATCCGGTTCCGTGCGCGCACTGACGACGTTGATCTGTAGCAGGTTGGTGCTTTGTGCCAATGGGGCCACAGCAGGGGCAGCCAGTACGGGTGGGGCCACCAAGGGCAGCAATGGCGTCATACCGGATAGCAGTAAGCTGCAGACTAAAAAAATATGCGCCCACCGACGGTGCTTCTGATGTAATTCACGCTTAATTGTAAGATGTCTAGGATTCATGTAGCGTTTCCTTGTTCTACGATATAATTGTCCAATTTAGCCCATCCGGCGTAAGCCCCCTGCTTTTACGCATGGGGATATAAGCCGTCTGGCGTTACTGCGCCAGGATATAACGATGACAGTCGATACCGGGTAGTTTATTAGATAGAATTTCGTATTTGACATTTTCATCTAAATACGTTACACTTGGGCTATGAAGACGTTTAAGTATCGTATTTACCCAAGCACAGCGCAAGAGACCCAACTTAATCAACAGTTGGAACTTTGTCGCTGGGTCTACAACAAAACGCTTGAGACGCGCAAGAATTCTTACGAACAACTGGGTATATCCTTGAGTTACTACGATACTAAGAAAATGTTGCCCGACTGGAAAGCTGAAAAGCCAGACTTGAAGCGAGTGCATTCGATGGTTCTGCAAGATGTAACCATGCGGGTTGAACTGGCTTTTCAGGCGTTTTTTCGCCGCGTGAAGGCTGGTGAAGAAGAACCAGGTTATCCACGCTTTAAGGGTTACGGTCGCTACGATTCGATGTGCTATCCGCAGTATGGTAACGGCGTCAAGCTTGACGGCAACCAATTGAACTTGAGCAAGATCGGTAGCGTCAAGGTCAAGCTTCACCGAGAATTGTGTGGGACGCCCAAGACCGTTTGTATCCGTCGTTCGGCTACTGGTAAGTGGTTTGCTACCTTCGCTTGTGAAAGCGAGAAGGTAGTGCTGCCCGATGAACCAAAGTGCATTGGCGTCGATGTTGGTACAGCCACCTTTGCCACCTTGAGTGATGGCAGCAAAGTA
>Ga0163144_10023743_pt1 | contig 12080 bp, 5 predicted proteins | sample OliLak19BULKMAT1_FD_123175 | JGI IMG/M metagenome (GOLD analysis project Ga0163144, IMG submission 123175) | Freshwater microbial mat bacterial communities from Lake Vanda, McMurdo Dry Valleys, Antarctica - Oligotrophic Lake LV.19.BULKMAT1 | ecosystem: Environmental > Aquatic > Freshwater > Lake...
GATATTTTCCTGCGGGCCGGTGCGGGTCTGGACCGATTCAACGAAGTGCGTGATCTGCAGCATCGGGTCCGGCAGGGCAGCGGCTTGCGGGATGCGTTCGCATGCGGCCTCATAGCGGGCCGAAAAAGCGCGCAGATCCGGATTTGCGGCCTGGGTCCGTTCCAGATAAGCGGTCAACGAGGTCGGAGCTTCGCCAGCTCGAAGTGAAACAACGGCTACGGCGAAAGGCGCCACCGCCAGGATGATTCTTGTGCAGTGGGCCAAGACCGCCGTGACAGGTTGAGAATGCATAAGTGGAATCGGTGCAGCGGCTTGTTTCACACTGCTCCGCGCCCGCGCCGCGATGACTGGAGAGCAGCTCCGAGAGGGGCTATGATCGGGCGGTGCGCGGAGTCGGCTTTCATGTCGCTATCGAACGAGCGGAAGAGGGCTCGTTCCGGTTTACTTTACCTTCGTTACACCCGTTACACCGCAGAATCGCCAAACCCTCATGTTTTCTTCGCGATCCGACTCATTCCTTCCTGTTGTCTCCGCTGGGTTCGCCGGCCGCCATATGGTGGTCGTTTTAGTCAACGATGTTGAACCACTTTGCGCCGGACCTGTTCCAAGATCGCCATCGGATCGATCCGCCCGCCACGTTGCGGGATGGGTCGCCTTATTTTTTGGACGCAGACCTGACCGATCGCGCCATCAGCTATATGCTTCAGCAGGCTGCTCCCCCATTTGAGTGGAGCCGATTCGCCGGCCTTTCGTGTCCGCCGCCGGCGTGCAGATTTCTCTCGATCCGGCGGAACATGAACCCAATCTATGAAAAGCGCCGCTGCCGCCACCGCAATGAAGAAGGGTATGAGGCTCCGGTGGCTGTCGTTCGTTTCTGAGTTCCACCCCACACCCCATGCACCTGCTCGATCTCGCGCGTCGTCGTTTTCTCGGCCATATGACCACGGGCCTCGCGGGAGTGGCGCTTTCCCGGCTGCTCCTGCGCGATCTCGTGGCCGCCGAGTCATCGCCGCGCACTCACTTCGCGCCGAAGGCAAAGCAGGTGCTGCAGATTTTCTGTCCCGGGGGCGCGTCGCACATCGATCTCTGGGAGCACAAGCCGCTCCTCGAAAAATTCCATGGCACTCCGCTCCCCGGCGGAGAAAACGATGTCACTTTCCAAGGTAAGAACGGAAACCTGATGCGCTCGCCGTGGGCCTTCGCCCCGGCCGGCCGCAGTGGGAAAATGTTTTCTTCGCTCCTGCCTCACCTGTCGCACCACGCCGACGATATCGCCTTCGTCCACTCGATGACGTCGCGCAGCAACACCCACGGCCCCGGTTGCATCGCAATGAACACGGGCTTCACGCGCGAAGGGTTTCCCAGCGCCGGCTCTTGGGTGAGCCACGCTCTTGGCACGCTCAACGAAAACCTTCCGACTTTCGTCTCCGTGCAGGACATCCGCGGCGAGCCGCCGAACGGAAAGGCAAACTGGAGCAACGGCTTTCTTCCCGCGCGTCATCAGGCCGTGACGATGGCCGCGCAACAACCGCTCCGCAATCTCGCCCGCCCGGCCGCGATCGGAGCCGAAACTGAGAAGGCCACGCGTGATTTTCTCCACGCGATCAATGCCGAGCACGCAGCAACGCATCCGGGCCACGACGCGTTGCAAGCGCGGATCGCCGCCTACGAACTCGCTGCCAGGATGCAGCTCGCTGCGCCCGAGGTGGCCGACCTTTCGCGCGAGCCTGCGCATGTCCACGCGCTTTACGGCACGGGTTCACCCGACGCGCTCAAGGCGGCCTACGCGCGAAACTGCCTCCTCAGCCGCCGTTTCCTCGAGCGGGGCGTGCGCTACGTCAGCCTCTACTGCGCCTCGCGCGCGAGCGCCGTCGACGGCCTGCTCAACTGGGATGCGCACAAAACCCTGAAGGCCGACTACGATCGCCACGCGCCGATCTTCGACCAGCCCACCGCGGCGCTTCTCACCGATCTCAAGCAGCGCGGCATGCTCGACGACGTACTGGTGATCTGGTGCACCGAGTTCGGTCGCATGCCCACTCATCAAGAGGGCACTGCCGGCCGCGACCACAACCCCGATGCGTTCACGACGTGGTTCATGGGCGCTGGCGTGAAGGGGGGAGTGAGCCACGGCGCCACCGACGACTTCGGCCGCCGCGCCGTGGTCGACGTGGCGACGGTCTACGATTTTCACGCGACCGTCCTGCACCTGCTCGGCCTCGATCACGAAAAGCTCACTTACTACCACAACGGCGCCAACCGCCGCCTGACCGATGTGCATGGGCACGTGATCAGGAGCATCCTCGCGTAACCACATCATGAAGCAGCTGCTGGCATTCCTTTTGTTTGCGTCGGGAGCCATCGCCGCCGATCCCGCCGGCATCGCGTTTTTCGAGCAGAAGATCCGCCCCATTTTCGTCGAGCACTGCTACGAATGCCATAGCGAGCGCGCGAAGAAAGTGAAAGGCGGCCTGCTCCTCGACTCGCGCGCCGGCTGGCAGAGGGGCGGCGACAGTGGTGCCGCCGTCCTCGTGCCCGGCCGGCCCGACGAGAGCCTGCTGATCCGCGTCGTCCGCCATCTCGAGGACGATCTCGCGATGCCGCCCGAGAAACCACAGCTCCCCGCCGCCATCATCGCCGACCTCGTTGCCTGGGTCGCGATGGGTGCGCCCGATCCGCGCGACGGTGCGCCCGTCGCCGCGCGCCGCGCCGACAAGTCGTGGTGGTCGCTTCAGCCGCTTGCCGAAAAATTCCCGCACGACTCCATTGACGACTTCATCGCGGAGAAACTCGCTGCGCAGAAACTCGCCTTCAATCCCCCCGCCGATCCGCGGGCCCTCATCCGCCGCATGACTTATGATGTCACCGGCTTGCCGCCCACGGCCGACGAGGTCGCTGCGTTCGCAAGCGCAGCACTCCGCGATCCGGAATCCGCGACCCGCGATCTCATCGACCGCCTTCTCGCTTCGCCGCGTTACGGCGAGCGCTGGGGCCGCCACTGGCTCGATGTCGTCCGCTTCGGCGAGAGCGTCGGGTTCGAGCGCAATGTCATTATCGACGACCTCTGGCCCTTTCGCGACTTCGTCATCACGTCGCTCAACGCCGACAAGCCCTTCGACCGTTTCATCATCGAGCACCTTGCCGGTGACGTGATCGGAAAAGACAACCCTGCCGTCGAGGTCGGCGCCGCCTTCCTCGTGGCCGGCCCTTATGACGACGTGAAAAATCAGGACGTCGCTGCCCAGGCCAACATCCGCGCCGCCACGCTCGACGAAGTCGTCGTCGCCACGAGCGGCGCGTTCCTCGGCCTCACGGTCGGTTGCGCCCGCTGCCACCACCACAAGTTCGATCCCATCCCGACCGAGGACTACTACCGCCTGCGCGCCGCGTTCGAAGGCGTGAACCACGGTCGCCGCGTGGTCGCCTCGCCCGGGGAACGCGCCATTTTCGCCGCCGTCACCCAGCCTCTCAACGAGCGTCGCGCCCAGCTGGTCGCCGAGCGGGAAGCCCTCGAGCGCGCGATCACCCAGCGCGCTAAGGTCGCCGCCGATTCCGCCGTGACCCTCCGCCCCAAGATCGACCCCGAGGGCACGGAGGAAAAAAACGATCCCGTCGCCGCCCGTTTCGTGCGCTTCGTGATGACGGCATCCACCGCCAATCCCAAGTCAGCCGCCCGCTCGCGGCTCGTCGAGTTTGAGGTCTGGAGCGTCGGCCCTGCCGGGCGTAACGTTGCGCTGGCCGCGAACGGCGCCGAGGCCGCGGGCGCCAAGTCCGCCGCCGCCGAGGATTTCCCCGAAGCGTACGGCCCGCACCTCGTGATCGACGGTCGCTTCGGCGAGCAATGGTTCATCGGCGAGCCCGCGACCCTCACGCTCACACTGGCGCGCGAGGAGACGATCGACCGCATTACGTTCCGCAACGCCAAGGGCACGATGATCGAGGACAAGGCCCAGGGCGCCACGCCCACCGACTACGAGGTGCAGGTCTCCTCCGATGGCGAGACATGGCGCACCGTCGCCTCCAGCGCCGGCCGCGAGCCCTGGAGCGCCGCGCATGGCATCGAGCAGCAGCGCCGCGCGGTCACCGCGCCCGGGGAGCGGAACCAACTCGCCGTCCTCACCCGCCGGATCGCCGCCGTTGATCGCGAGCTCAAGACGGTACCGCCGCTGCGCCAGATCTGGGTCGGCCAACCCACCGAACCGGGCGCACCCACCACGGTCCACAAGGGCGGCGATCCCATGAAACCCGGGGACATCGTCGCGCCCGCGAGCCTCGCTGTGCTCGCCGATACCACCGCGCCCTTCACCCTCGCGCCCGACGCCCCCGAAAGTGAGCGCCGCCGCGCCCTCGCCGAATGGATCGTGCGCGACGACAACCCGCTCCCGCCCCGCGTGCTCGCCAATCGCGTCTGGCAACACCACTTCGGTACCGGGATTGTCGATACGCCGAGCGACTTCGGTTTCCTCGGTGGCGTGCCCACCCACCCGGAACTGCTCGACTTCCTCGCGCACCGCCTGCTCGCGCACGGCTGGCGCCTCAAACCCCTGCACCGCGAGATTCTTCTTTCCCGCGCCTACCGGCAGTCGGCGGCGTTTCGCGACGAGGCCGCGCGCGTCGACAAGGATGCGCGCCTGCTCTGGCGTTTTCCGCCGCGCCGTCTCTCCGCCGAGGAGATCCGCGACACCATGCTCGCCGTGGCGGGCCGGTTGAAACTCGAGCCGATGGGCGGCCCCGGCTTCCGGCTCTACAAGTTCACGCAGAACAACGTCAGCACCTATTTTCCCCTCGATCACCACGGCCCTGAGACCTATCGCCGCGCCGTCTATCACCAGAACGCCCGCGCCAGCGTCGCCGACTTGCTCACCGATTTTGACTTTCCCGACATCGCGCTCGCCGCGCCGCGCCGCGCCAGCACCACGACGCCCCTGCAGGGCCTCACGCTCCTCAACCACAGCTTCACCCAAGACCTTGCCGCGGCGCTCGCCGTTCAGCTCGATCCTGCCGATCCGGTGACTCACGCGTATGCGCTCGCTTTCCAACGCGCGCCGACGCCCGCGGAAAAATCCGCTGCCACCGCCCTCATCGCGCAGCACGGCGGCGAGGCGTTCTGCCGTGCGCTGCTCAACGCGAATGAAATGATTCACGTGGAATAAGTGCTGCCGCCGCTTTTCAGGAACTGCGGCTGGCCTGCCCGGGGTCTCGATCCCGCCGGTGCCGGGACGCCCTGGAGTATGGCAATACCGGATACAAGATTGCCGCCGAGGACCGTGACGACGACCGCGCTGGTGCTGGAGGTGCACAATCTCCGATCCAATCCGCGCGTTTGATGAGGGAGAACTCCGACCGAATACGAAACCTCGAGATAGCACGGCCAGCGAGAGCGCGGTGGTTCTCGCTCGACCTTCGGTTTCGACCGTCTGCACTTTGGTACATGACGCGTTCTCCACGCTTCCGCATCGCCTCTCCTGGTTGGGGCGGGGTCCACGCCCGTGCGGTAGCAGCGTGGCAGCGCGTCGCTGCGATCAGCCTGCTGTGGACTGTTGGCGTTGTCAGGGCCGCCGTAACTGCAGGAACGCCTCCCAATGTCGCGGTGATCAAGGTCATGGCCGGAGGAGTCGAGTATCCGGTGACGCCGCTGGTAAGCGAGCCGCGGAGCCGGTCGATGTCGGCTTCGACTGAGTTTGCACTCGCGCCGGTCCGGGTGCCACTGCGTGATCTGCCGCTGAGCCTGACCTTTGGTGCGGTGGTGACCGCAGGGGAAAAGCCGATCCGAATTCGCTACCGGCTCGAGGGCTGGGACGAGCGCTGGAAGGATATGGAGGGAATGATGTGGCTCGTGTTGCGCTTCCTCGACGAGAAAGGCCGCGCGATCAGCAGCGCATCGTTCATCCGGCAGGGGGAGAGTGTTGGCTGGCGCGGAGATGTCGCACGCTCCGAGTTTCATGTGACGGCTGATTTCGCGGTGGCGCCGGCGCGGACCAGAAAAGTGCAACTCATGCTGGTTTCCGGCGGCACGCCCCGCACGACCGGCGTGTGGGTGGTGCGACGGCTGAAATTATCCGTGGTGCCGCAGGAAAACTCGGCCGAGGTGGGAAACACGCTGCTCGACATCGCGGCACTGACCGGCGCGCAACTCGACTCGCCGCGCGGGGTGCCCGATGACTGGTCGCGCGACGGCACCAGCCTTGAGACGCCCCAACTCCTCAGCGCCGGCTCGCCGGCGGCGCCGATGCTGGCGCTAATCGACCGAGATCCGACCAATACCGGAGGGTGGTTGGCCCGCGGACGGAACGTGGTGGACGTGAATCCAGGGGACGCGTTGCGCCTCGATGGTGAGGAATTTTTCAGTATCGGACGCGGCGGAGAATTCACGGAAAGCTATATAAATCTGCGGGCGGAGAACTATACGTTTCTGGTACATGCGGTGGACCAGTTTGGTCGCGAGACGGGATCGGGTGTGCGGCTGCCCATCGCGATCGTGCCGCCGCCGACGCAGACGTTGTGGTTCCGAGCCCTCGTGGTCGGTGCACTGTTCCTCGCGATGGGCGGCGCGGTGCGCTATGCGACTTGGCGGAAAGTGCAGACGCAGCTGGCGCGACTCGAACGTCAACGCGCGATCGAGGTGGAGCGGACGAGAATCGCCCGCGACCTGCACGACGAAATGGGCGCCCGGTTGACGCAGATCTCGCTGCTCTCGGCCCGCGCGCTTGAAGCGAACTCTGCCCACGTGGGTGCCGTTGAGCCGCTCGAGCAGGTGCAGCGCGCGGCGCATGCCTTGGCGTCGACTCTGGACGAGATTGTGTGGGCGACGAGCCCGCAGCACGACACCCTCCCGGCGTTGGCCGACCATCTGAGCGACTACGCTGTCGAAGCGCTGGCGTCGGGCGGCGTGCGCTGCCGCCTCGAAGTTCCGACCCTGCTCCCGGAGGCGGGGATTTCGAGCGGGCACCGGTTTCGCCTAATGATGGTCGTGAAGGAGGCGTTGACAAATGTTCTCCGGCACGCCGGTGCGACGGAGGTGAAAATTCGCCTCGCCCTTGCAGAAGGGACGCTGACCGTGACCCTGCGCGACGACGGATGCGGCTTCGGAGAACCAGGCAGGGTGGGGCGTAACGGCATCAGCAACATGCACGAAAGGATGCGCGAGATCGGCGGCACCTGTGAGATCGTGTCGACGTTAGGTGGAGGAACGATCGTGGAACTGCGCCTGCCGTTGAAGGAGACAAGCGCATGAAGCCCGGCGTGGCGATCGTCGAGGACGATGCCGGCGTGCGAGAGAGCCTCTCCGCGCTCATCCGGAACAGCGCGAGTTTCCGTCTCGTGGCGGAGTGCGCGTCTGGCGAGCAGGCGCTGGTGGATATCCCGGCGTGCGGGGCAAAGGTTGTGGTAATGGACATCCATCTTCCTGGCATGCAGGGGATCGATTGCATTTTTCGGCTCAAAGCCAAAGTGCCCCAATTGCAGGTGCTCGTGCTTACGTCTTACGAAGACGGCGACACGATTTTCCGGGCGTTGAAGGCGGGCGCAGGCGGCTACCTCGTCAAACGGGATGCGAGCGCAAAGCTGCTCGAGGCGCTGACGGAACTCATGGCAGGCGGGGCGCCGATGTCCTGCCAGATCGCGCGCAAGGTCGTTCACTTCTTTCACCAGCGCTCACCGGCGGTGGAAACGGAGAAGCTTAGCAAACGGGAGATTCAGATCCTCGATCTGCTCGTGGCGGGCTGCATTCTGAAGGAAGTCGCGGATCAGCTTGGCATCGGCCGCGAGACGGTGCGCACGCACGTGAGGCACATCTACGAGAAACTGCAGGCCCGGAGCGCGGCCGAGGCGGTCGCGAAATATCTGAGCCGATGAAGTCGGCCGGCTTGCGCGCACCAGCGATCTTTTTGGAAGCTCGCGCCAGCGCCGGCCCGTCGGATCTGGAACATCGGCGTCTGCACCACAGGTTCGTGGGCCCGCTGTGATTCACGGAGAGACAGGCTGGCGGTCACGGGTTTTGTTCATGGACGTTGCGCGCGGTAGCTTCACTTCGAGCGAAGCTCCTTGAACGGGATGTCGCGGGAAAGAACGACCTCGCCTTCCAGACCGCAGACTTCCAGGCGAAGGGAGGGATTGGGACCGTCCCATTTGATCCGCATGAGACCGAAGTTGGAGCGCGTGTAGGGAAGCTCGTGCAGCCGATAACGATTGGGCTGAGGCTTCCTGGGGGCGGCTTGCTCAGTCGCAGTCTTCCCGAAGTTGCCCTCCTTGGGTTCAAACTTCTGGGGAACGACCGGGTTGTTGAGACCACTGGTAGTCAGATCATAGAGCGGATAGGGAACTCCGTCTGCCGGTGTCAGCGCGGAGAGTTCGGCGAGGTGGCGGTCGCCGCTAATGACGACCACGTTCTGGGCCTGCGTGCGGCGGAGGAGTTCCAGAAAACGGGCGCGTTCTTTGGGAAAGTTTTCCCATTTTTCAGAACCGTGCTCGGCCGAGATCAGTTGAATGCTGGAAATCACCACGCGGATTTCGGCCGGCTCCCGCAATCGCCGTTCGAACCAAGCCCACTGTCCTTCGCCGAGCACGGTCGCGCCCGCGTCGGTGTTGGGGATGGTGACCTTGGAATTGGCAGGATCTTTTTTCAGCGGAGAGCGGAACATGCGGGTGTCCAGGAGTATGATTTGGACGCGTTTGCCCGCCGGTCCAAGCGTCACACAGTCGTAGACACCAGGCGTCGTGCGCCGCGGCGAACCGTCGGGCACCTGGAAAAAGTCGCAAAATTCCTTTTGCGATGCGGCCGCACCGGGGAATCCGGCGCCCGCGTCGTTTCTGCCGTAGTCATGGTCGTCCCAGGTGGCGAACAACGGGACGGTCTGGCGGAGCTTGGCGAAGCCCGGCGAGGCTGCGAGCAAGGCGTATTTCTGGCGAAGCACAGCTGGGTCGGCGGAATCGCCGTAGATGTTGTCGCCGCAGAGCACAAACGCATCGCAGCGAGCAGCATTGATGGTGTCCCAGATGGGCATGGGCCGTTCTCCACGTGCGCAAGAGCCGAAACCAAGCGTGGTGATGACGAGTTCAGGCCGGGCCGAGACCCGGTCCGCCACCGTCGCGTGGAGCGCGCTCGTTGCTGCGGTGGAATCCGCACTGTGCGCTCCCGTCGCCACGTGCAGCGTGAGGATCGCCGCGGAAATCTGCCGGAGGTGTTTCATGAAGGCGTCAGTTTCTCGCGGTGTGGCGGGAGGCGCTAGGGCATCGAGGACACGTCTCTCGACTCCTACGTCACCGAGTCCGGTTTCAGGCGCCGGCGGGGATTCGCCGGCCCGTTGACTCAGAATTTCAGACCGGCGGAAAGCTCATAGGTCCGGGGAGCCTGATAGATTCGCTGCAGGATGTGCGCTTGGCCGCTCCCGTTGTCGACGGCGCTGGTGGGGAAAGCATCGTCATCGTTCAATAGGTTTCGCACCCGGACGGAGACCGTCCAATTCATGTTTCGCTCCCGCAGTTTCTGCCGCCACGCGTAACTCGCGAAGGCATCGGTGACCAAGGAGTCTTTGCCGCTGAACGCGTTCGCCACATCAAACGTGCCGGCTCTTTCCGGGTAGCCGATGGCGGGAGCTTCCCGCCAGCGCGCACTCCCGCCGACTCGCGTGCCTTTCAACGGACCCTGGTCGAAGGCGTAGCTCCCGACCATGTTCACCAGCCAATTGGTGCCGCGGAGCCGGGCACCGCCGACCTGGGCCTCGTGGTAGTTCAACCGGCGCTCTATGCCTGTGATATAGGTGCCGATGGTCCGCGTGGCATTGAACGTGGAGTTGGCGATGAGCGACGTGATGGCGGCATCGTCACGGATGGGTTTGACGTATTGCTCATACCACGGGCGGGTGAATTTGTAGGTGCTGTTCAAATTCGAATCGTTGTAGGAGACATTGAGCATGACGCGCAGTTGTTTGGTGGGATTGACCGTCGCCTCCAATTCATAGCCTTCGGTCAAATCCGACTCGACGTCCGACCAGAGGCCATTGCCCGGGTAATCGGCGAAGCGAAGTGCCCCGGCGACCTTGCTGCCAAATCCGTTGAGCACCATGCCTTCGAGGTATCTTTCCACATAACCGTTCTGCCGGGCCATCTCGATGCCGATGGCGCCATCACGGAGCGGGTTGGAAACGCGGTTCACGAGTTCGTTTTGGAAATAATTGAGTTTCAGGATCACGCGGTCGCCGAGGAAGAAACCGCGCAAACCAAGATCGTAGCCCAGGCCCTCTTGATTGGGCAGCCTCCGGTTGTTGATGTCATAGTTGGTGCCGCCGGCGCCCACGGTGTTCGTGGCCGTGTTGGCAAAGACATCGAGCCACTTCGTGACTTTGACCACGGCGCCGTAATTGGTGTTGGTGACCGACGACTCGGTCGCCGGGGCAAACGCCCCCTGTCCCTTGCCCAGGAACAGCCGGGTGACGGGATCCTGCGCGAAAACGAAATTTTTCGAGCTGATATCGTCGCGGCGGATGCCTCCGGTAAGAATTAAACGCCGGGAGAACAATTCCCACTGGCCGATCGCCGCGTAGGACTTGGTGGTTTCGGGCGCGTAGACGGGATTCAAGCGGTGCAAAAAGGCTGACGAGACGGTGGGGATGACACTCCCCGGAACCGCTGGATTGCCCGTTTGCTCGATCCGGGCCTGGCTCGGGACGAAAGCCGGAAACGTCACCGGCTGGCCCGGTGTGAGGTAGTAGCGCCGGCGAATCTGATTCTGCGTGTCCGCCAGAACACCCGAAGCCAGCACCGAGGTCGTTGTCATTTCCTCCGGCTGCTGAAAGTAGCTGTCCACATTCCGGTAGTAATGAAAAGCCATCGCCGTGAACTTGCCGAAATCAAGACCCTTGATCGGCTCGATCCGACGCAGGTCGAATTGCCGGGTCAGGGTCGCACGATACTGTTTCATGGTCGTGCGACGATTCTGCAGCGTGCTGTTGGACTCGACGTAAGGAGTCCCGAAATAGGGGTTGAGCGGTTTGGTGGGATCGGGGTTGTTCGCCGCCAACTGGGTGGGCAGATAGTAATTGTTGTCGATAAAGACCTCGTAGTCTCCTCGCGAGATCGGCTGCCAATCCTCATTTTTCCCCGTCTCGTAGGCTCCGGCCAGTTCGAAGAAGGTTTTTTTCAGAACCTGCTGCTGCCAAGACGCCGAAAATTTGTCGTAGGTCGTGTCAAAATAGTCCGAGGGCCCGGAGACGATGGTGTCCAACGGGAAGCTCACTCCCGGCACGGTGGTCGCATTCGAGATGCTGGTCTGGTTTTGGGTCAGGCCGTTGACGAAAGCCTCCGAACCCCTCGATTTTAAATTCCAGTTCTGCACGCCCAACTGCGGAGCGTTCATCACGTAAACGAGATAATTGGTCGTCGAGAATCCTTGGGAAACACCGGGGATGATATTCCGGGCGGCATTGCGGGCCGCCGTGGTGCCGGATTGAACCAAGGCCCGGTCGATCGTATTCGCTTTCTGGAGCGGGGTCCGGGGATCGTTCAACCACGCCGACACGCTGTCATAGGCCAGGTAGGGCCGGGGATTCAGCTCGTCGATCCGGCCGGTCTCCGCATTGACGTTGATCGTCGCGCCCTTGAAGGGCTGCAGCGTCAGATTCAGATAGGCTGAGTTGCGCCGCATATACTGAAGCTCACGCGGGGTGCGTTGATCGGTGGACAAGGCGGCGAAGCGCAGCGCCACCTTGTTGGGGATGACAATCCGGTTGATATCCACGCTGGCGCGCTTCGAGCCTTCCGAGTCGAAGCGAACTTCCAGGCCGTAGCTGTCGGCATTGAATCGTCCCGCCTTGTGGGTGGCGTCGAGCCCCCCGCCCACGGAGCCCAGCCCGAAGAGCAGGGAATTGGGCCCCCGGGATTGGGTCACCGTCTCGGTGTTGAAATTGTCCACCTTGATGCGGCTGGTGAAAAAATTATTGGTCAGCGAAGTGGAGCGAAAACCGCGCACGGTGAAGGGCGTGCCGGTGCGCGACGTGACGGATTCCGGATCGGAGGAATCCCCTTTGAACGCCTGGGTGCTGGGAAGAAATTCAAGGGCTTCCTCATAGTTCACGGCGCCGATA
>Ga0163144_10023744_pt1 | contig 12080 bp, 12 predicted proteins | sample OliLak19BULKMAT1_FD_123175 | JGI IMG/M metagenome (GOLD analysis project Ga0163144, IMG submission 123175) | Freshwater microbial mat bacterial communities from Lake Vanda, McMurdo Dry Valleys, Antarctica - Oligotrophic Lake LV.19.BULKMAT1 | ecosystem: Environmental > Aquatic > Freshwater >...
ACCCGTTCGGCCTTCTGGCCGACCATTGGTCGGACGAACCGGGAACCCGGTTCAAATCCGGGTGAATGAAAAATTTTCAATTTATTTGAGGTCAGGCGGCACCCGGATTTGAACCGGGGGTGAGGATTTTGCAGACCCTTGCCTTACCACTTGGCTATGCCGCCCCGCTTAGTCAGCGATCAGAAACCATCGCATACCTCAATTCTCAATTCAATTGTCTTCAGACTGAACCATCTGAATGATTGCCTGCCGGTCTACCTCGGGCAGATCTAGAAACTGGACACCGAAGCCCGCAGGAAGTGACCCATAGGTGTTCTCAAGAGAATGACGGACTTCTCCAGTTACACCGATTTTTCGACCATCGGAGAGTTCAAATTGAAGCTTGATTTGAGCTCCAACCGGAGGAGGAAGGAGGCTCTGCGCATACAATCCGCCCTCTCCAACTTGTGTTGTCAAACAAGAGCGTACTTCGCCGTTCCACTCAAAACTCACCGAAGTGACAATGTCTTTCCGCAAATAACGGCGTTTAACGCTTGGTGGCTCCATTCGTACAAGATTAGACGAGCTTCGAAACATCTGTCATTCTGAATTCCATGATTCATCTGCTGATTGACGGCTACAATTTAATGTATGTCGTGGATCCGGGCCTTTTGAGATCACTCGAAGACAAACGCAACTCCCTCCTTGAAAAACTCCACCAGTATCAGCAGACCAAACAGGTTGAAATTACCGTAGTCTTCGATGGAAGCGAAAGGTCTTCGTTTCCCTCTCGCGACCGGTATGGAAATCTTCTTTTAATCTTCACTTGCGAAGACGAAACGGCAGATGACTGGATCGAGAAGGAATGCGAAAGATCAGCTGGAAAATATCTGGTTGTTTCAAACGATAATCAGGTCATTCGATCAGCAGAAAGATCTCGATCCGTCTCCATTTCAAGCAGCGAATTTTCAAAGCGTCTTGAGCAAGCCACCCGAACTCTTCAAAACCCGGAATATTTTGAGGAGAAGGATGATTCGGGACCGCTCTATCCACGAGTGAACACAAAAAAAAGGGGGGTCTCAAAAAAAGCCCCCAAAAGAGATCGAAAAAAGAATCAAAGCCTCAAAAATTTATAGATAGGGGTCAGGGCACTTTGGGTACAGGTAAGAATCTTACCTGTACCCAAAGTGCCCTGACCCCTATTGATGACACCTATTGAGCCGCTAGAAGTGGATGTCGAGAATAGGAATAGCTCATCGGATTGAGTGGTTTTCCGGAACGTCGAACTTCGAAATGCAAATGACTTCCACTGACACTCCCCGTTTGGCCCACATATCCAATGAGCTGGCCTTGCCGAATCTGGTCACCCTGCTCACGAATATTCTGAGAGTTGTGGGCGTAGAGCGTTGAAATGAAATCACCGTGATAAACTACAATCGTTTTACCGTAACCATTTATCCATCCGCTAAATACGACAACCCCATCTGCAGCCGCTCGAATGGGAGTACCGGTTTGAGCGCGAATATCGATGCCCTCGTGAAAGCCTGAGCCACGTGTACCAAAGGGAGACGAAATTCTTCCATTTGCAATCGGCCACAAAAAGGCTCTCGAAAATGACTCTCTTGATCCAGTCGATTCGTAGCTTTTCCAAGGCAGCTGCGAAATCTCTCTTGAACCTTCGAATTGCGAGTGGGCTGACGGGACAGCCTCTGAAACGGGGGCCTGGGCTATGCTTGCGGGAGCAGCAGCATTGAGATCGTTGAAAAAGTTTTCTCGCCGCTCTTTTCTATCTTCGCCATAAGCGCTGTCCCATGGAGTGCCAGCGTTTACGAAATCGGATCGCGTCCAAGGAGTTTCTCTGACAGCGAGAATCAAAACGAAACTGATGAGAGCGCTATACACCCTTGTATTTTAGAACGGACCATCCATTTCGTCGATGTATAAAGTATTGATGAGCTCACGAGATTTGTCCTGCAGATCCAAAAACTGAAGACCAATATGATATCCACTCCCTCGTGCACTTTTGACGCTGCGCACAACTCTCGCAATTGTTTTGACGTCTGAAATCTTTGCGCCTGAAACACCCCGCACCGAAAATTCTAACTCCATCAAATCGCCTTCCGTCGCTTCGCGATCAAGATGGATCTTGACCCCGCCTGCACTCAAGTCTTCGAGGGTTGAATATTCAACTCCATTAGAGGTCACAATTTTGACCCCTTCCCGTTGGTTGTTGCGCTTAAACTGTCTTTTAGCTCGAAATGCTCCCATAGATGTGCATTTCTCTAGCCGAGCATTTGTGAATCCACAAGAGCCCCCCAAAATGATCTATAATTAAGAGGTTACGGGGGATATGTCTTTGACGAAGAAACCTACACAACATTCCAACCCCTTGATGGACGCGACGGAAGATCAAACCGTCATTAGCCCCATTCGGTCCCTAGACTTAGACGCCTCGCGAAAACCCGTATTAGTTATGATTTCAGGGCCTCAGTTAGGGCGCTCATTCAATATAGACAAAGAAGAATTCATGATCGGACGGGTCGAAAATTGTGATCTGCAAGTGGAAGATGATCTGGTCTCTCGCCACCACTGCAAGATTCTTTTGACCCCAGACGGAGCTCAAATTGTGGATTTGGCGTCGACAAATGGAACTCTGGTCAATGGGCGCAGGGTCGACAAAGTTTTTCTCAAGGAGGGTGATCAGTTACAAGTTGGTTCCATCACCATTTTCAAATTTTCGATGCAGGGAGAGGCCGAATCAAAATTCATCGGGGAGCTATTCACTGCAGCAACCAAAGATTTTCTTACAAATACCTACAACAAGAGATTCTTTCAGGAGCGCCTCGAAAGTGAATTCTTTTATACACTTCGGCACGGAGCCAATCTCTCGGTGATGGTGCTTGATATCGATCACTTCAAAAACGTGAATGATTCGTACGGGCATATTGTCGGCGACACAACACTCAAGCTCGTGGCCCAGCATCTCTCAATCTCTACTCGGAAAGATGACTTTTTAGCTCGATTCGGGGGCGAGGAATTCGTGATTTTGATGCGAGATTGTGACTTGGAACAGGCTCGTACCCTAGCGGAACATTTGCGAGAGGGTATTGAAAAGCTTACGATCAAAGCCAATCAAACAGAATTCAAAATAAGCATTTCGATAGGTGTTGCTACAATCACTAGCCTCAATCAGAAAACATTTACGTCCGCCCAATCTCTCTTGCAACGCGCTGATGAGCAGCTCTACAAAGCTAAACAGACTGGCCGGAATCGCGTCTGCGCCTCGTAATCGGCTTCCAACCTTCAGGAAAAATAAAAATCCACTCCAAGGTGATTTTGGAATTTTTAGGATTAGTATTTGTAGATGGATCTGAAGAATCCTCCGCCCGATCTTTCGATCCAGTCTGCGCGTGACCTTCAGAGTTCAACTCAAAATATTTCATGGCATTCTCTCTTGTTTGATCAATGGATGCGAGCGCTAAATTATTCGAAGCTAAGCTCCCGCTTTCAAATGTCTCATTTTTAGTAATTCGAGATTCATCCATTTGAGTGAGCTGGGAATCATTCAATGAGCTCTCAAAGTCTGTGCCACTGAGCAACTCAATGGCACGCGCGAGATCTGGGTCCTCAGCCGGTTGATTTTTGGAATCTGCTGAGTGAAGGCTTCTCAGTGAAAGTGGAATGCGATCTAATATTTCGTCAGCGAGTTCTCGCGCTTTTTCCTTGCTCGAGTGTCCTCCGAGCTCAGCGGTCTTACCGCTCGTTTTGGCCTGTGAAGAGTCCGCAGTATCGAGTGCATCTGCTTTGATCTTGATCTGATTTGCCTCCAATTCGCCCGAATCTTTTGTCGACGCAGGAGAAGATCCAGCATTCAAAGGAATAACTGTGCGGCGCTCCCAATATCGAGCCTTCCCGTCGCCGCTATACGTAACGGCAAATTTGCCATCTCCTGAAATAAAAACTTCCTTTGTCCGAGGTCCTTCGCCCACAATCTCAACTTCGCGGCTCCAAAAAAGTGGAAATCGATTGAGCGATTTAGTTTCTGAATCATAAACTAGGAGATCCTGAAATCTACCTGGTGATCGCACGGGCTGGAAATCTATGGGAGCGAATCTCGTTGGAGCTGGATTTAATTCATGAGGAATTGAAGTCTCCGAATTGCTTGGGGTTGGTTCTCTAAATAGCTCATCCAAATCCACTTGAGTGCCGTTTCCAATATTCACCGACTTCGCATCTTCACTAAATTCTGGCTTTGTATCTTCGCGCACTTCAGCGCTTGGCAGAAAGCGAGTCTCAACCTGGTCTGTTTGCGGATTGAAGCGAACGACGGATTTATTCCCCATAAGAATATGAAGTCTGGGCGAAGCCTCTACAGATCCATCACTAGGTTTTGCAATCTGAGCCTCAACACTTCCTGGCAAAAGGCTCTTGGCCTTTAAAAGTTTAATCTCGCCAGTAGCAGACTCCTTCAGCGTAAGACTATCCTGGCGACAAGTGAGGATTGAACCTTTTTCCATTTCCTTTTGACCTAGGTCTTGGGTGAGTTCTTTAAAAAATGTGCTCAACGCAGATCTGGAAGGATGGCAATGATTTGCCTCTGAAGAATCTTCCACGGCGCACGACAAAGTTGGCTTCTCTGGAGAAGGATTTGACGCGAAAGCTATCAGAAGCCAAAAGGTCACCACAAAGATCTCCTCGCTTACTTATTCCACCCTATGTTTAAAGACTGCAACCTCAGTGCCAAGCCAATGACCTGAAAAGACAGAAGTTTTGCCGAAAGCGGTTGCGACAATCTCTCCTCACGCGAGACACTGAGGGGGCGTGTTGCCACCTCTCAATTCTTGGGAATTTCTATTCGCGTTGAATATTTTATTCGCAGCACTTGCTCCGCTAATCCTCGCCGCCCTCGGAAAACTCGGAATCTCTGTGTTCAAAAGCTTCTTCATTCTTTCATTCGGTCTCATAGGAGTTGCGTCACTGAAGTATTTGGTCGATAGACAGGGAGATTTTCAGTTTCAATTGAAGCTCATTGGACTTCATTCGATCGTCTCCTTGTTTTCCATCCTATTTATTTATCGAATTACACGACCTCCTCGCAAAATTCTCAAAACTTACGCAGTACTTTTTGTTTCACTCACATTTTCAACGATCTCTTTTTTCTTAACACCCTCACTCTACGCTCTAGATCCATTTTGGGGCGTGCTTCCGGGAACCATCTCGCTGGACCCTGTGATCTCTCTCTATCTTTACGAAACTCGACTTTGGATTCTTTTGCTAAGCCTGCTCGTCGTTTTAGGAATGGGATTTAAGTTTTCACTCAATGCCGTCCATTTTATTTTAATTTTTATCCTCATTCATTTGGGGTTCGGAGTCTTAAAGCCAAATCCTCTCTCCTTCCAACCCTTCTTTGGCTCTCACTTTAAGATTGCGCTTAAGGATCAAAATTTTTCAGTATTTTTTGAATCTGAAGATTCCTCGCCGTGGCAAATCCCCAAGTGGAAAAGAGAACTGGAGTATCATTTCTTCGAAATCACTAAACTCATTCCGAATTCTCTTCGGATACCTAAAGATCTTAATCTTCGAGTTTATATTTACGACTCCGACGGTTCCAAGAAAAAGTGGATAGGTGCAGAGAATCCGCAGATAGGAAATTTTATTCGAGGTGAAATGCATATTTCTGGCCTCGATATCAACTCCAGCACGCTAAGACATGAGCTCGTGCATTTAATTCACGGCAAACTTAAGTCCCCCATGATTTCATATGCTGATCCATTTCTTTTTGAAGGACTAGCTGTTGCTCTAACCGCTAATGACTTAGATCAACTGATCGCGGATGGTCGATCACTCGTTCAAGCCATTCAAGAAAAATCGGCAGGTTTAAACTGGCCAAGGAGCCTGAATTTTTTTGATCAATATTCAGGAGCGGTTTCGTATAAACTCGCCGGAGCTGCAGCGGCGCTTACTTTGAAAACCGGAAAATTCCCCTGGGAAACCACACCAGAAATGAGCGCCTTTCTTGAGCCAAAGGCGAGTCAGACTGAATTGAAAATCGCAAGAGAAATGCTCACCGTTCGCTCTCTCATGAAGGACCCCTTGGCGAGAGATTGCCATCGCCTCTTCCAAGAACTTCAAGACTCTCCAACTTATGCAGCCTGGGAATATTTTTTGACGATCTGCAGCGCCAGTCCTCTTGCCTATGAGTCAATATATCTCCTACCAAGCAAGCGTGAGCTAGCACTTCATCGGCTCATTCAAATATCATACGACCATTCCGATTCAAGTTTAGCAGAAGCCCATGGAGATCTTGCTGTATTGGCAGACGATTCAGATCACGCCGTTCGGAATTATTCCAAAGCTCGAGGCCGACGTGCCGCTTGGAAAAAGACATTGGTTGAGAAAAGAAAGTCCGATCTGCTCAGAAAAATATTGGAATCTGAATCAAGGATCACCAAGAGACTCGCTATAGAGCTTTCAGCCTCAGAGCGAGACAGCTCACTCTATTTGTCTTCCTTCGATCTCATTGATCGCAAGGAGGTTCTGTCTCAGATTCAGAAAATTCGAGCACTGAAAACCTCGGAGAATTGGCTTTTAGCCGAATCAGAATTTTACGAAAGTCGATCTGGAAAGGATTCCCTTCGAAAGGCTCGTGATCTCTTGCGCCAATTTCCACTCGTTTTAAAGCAAGAGCAGCAGTTTCGAAGCCGTCTTGAATGGGAAATCAAGAATCCCCCAAAACAAGACTTAACGTTTTAGGTCTGTTTCCCGTAAAATTATCTCACTTATGCTGAGTCTTTTATTCTTGAGCCTCTTAAATTTCTCTGAACATCCGCCTGTCAATTCGACGCTTAGACCCGATGAGCTAGAATTCGTGAAGCAAAATCTTCCGATCCTGATCGCCGTTGATTTTGTAAATCAAGTCGACAACCTTATCGCCTTTGATCTGGGACGTCGGATGAAAGACGAAAATGGAAAGCCCATTGGATCCTATGATCCAGGCAAGAACGCTCGCGCCTATCTCCAGCTCAAGAAAGACTCACTCGGAGAACTCGATTTAGATTTGATTGAAATCGGCGGAGCTATCAGCCTGAATTTTCTGTTCACTCGACCACAGAATCTTCCCACACCGCGTGGAATTGATGCGGAATCAGCTGCGATTGTCTTTCAAAAGAATATTATTGGGCCAACAATTGATTTTGGATTTGGAGTTCAGAATTTTGTCGCTGTTTCAAACGCACACGGCAGCGCTCTTTCCGCAGCCAGCGATGAAACTAAGTTCGCAAGCCTCACTCCTCAAGACTGGGTGACTCAGAAGTTTGGCTATCTTCGTCTACAAAATTTTATTCAATCCCAGGCTCTTGGAGCGACGCCACGAGGGCGCATCGTCGAGCTATTAGACAATAGGGTAGTTTTTGTTTCAGAATCAGGGTCACATGCGACGAGTCCAGTCACAAATATTGATCAACTCCTCAAGGATATCGATATTTCAAAGGCTGTTGTTTATGTTGCAGCCGGATCAGAGCGAGCCGAACTGGATCAGCGCTTGAGAGGAGCGCTCATCGTCCCCTACCGAATCCGAAATATTGAACTTTCTTCCGTCATTCTCCCGAATAAAGCGAAGATTCTAGCCGGTGAAAGATTCATGGGGCCAACGGATATTTATGAGGGTTGGTATCCGAATCAAAAGGTTCAATTAGTCTTAAATGTGCCAACAGAATTTAGAAATTCTTTAGGAGAGGCTTCGGGGGCGAACGGCTATTGGGGCTGGGGAATTCCAAGCCGGAGTCCGGTCGCTCCGACAAGTGGGCATCTCGTGGCACTTCACCTTGTTTGCTCCGAAGGCCTGCCAGGCTTCTTTAGCCCAGAGCAAATCGACGCTGGGGCCTTCAAGTATATTCGCAACTCTTGGATGACCGAAGTCCAACCGTAGGTTTTTGATTAGTTTCATTGGTTTCGCCTGACAATTTGTCGGGCCAAGAAGCCGAACTCAAACGGAGCAACGGATTGGTGAAGGTTATTCAAAATCCGAGCCCCATCCAGAATGTCGTCATTGATCGAAATGAAATGCAAAGCAATTAACTAATTGAAAAATTGTATATCCTGGAAAAGGGCTCTCCGATTGGATGGCCCTATTTTTAAGCGACAGCGGCCAAGACTTGCCGGGCAATCACCATCCGCTGAACCTCACTCGTTCCCTCGCCAATTTCACAAATTTTATTGTCTCGCCAGTAGCGTTCAACTGGATACTCTTTGATATATCCATATCCACCGTGAATCTGAATCGCTTCATTGCAAGCTCTTGCAGCCGCTTCCGAAGCGAATAATTTTGCCATACTCGATTCAAGCGTTGCGCGCTCGCCTTTAGAATGTAAATAGGCCGCGCGATAAACCAACAATCGAGCAGCTTCTAGTTCCGTCGACATATTGGCGATCTTCCACTGAATCGCCTGAAACTCCGCGATTGGCTTTCCAAACTGCTCGCGTTCTTTTGAATACTTCACGGACTCACGTAGCGCAGCCGAGCCAAGTCCTAGTGCCATGGCACCAATAATGACTCGACCCTGATCCAAAATTTTCAATGTATCGATGAAGCCAGAATTCAATTCCCCAATCATATTCTCTCGAGGAATTTTTACGTTATCGAAACTCAGCGTTGAGGTGTCACTCGCACGACAACCCAATTTGTCTTCGGGTTTTCCCGCTGTGAATCCTGGCATTCCTTTTTCAACAATGAATGCAGAAACACCCTTTTGCTTTTTTTCAGGCTCAGTGAGTGCCAAAACAACATAGGTATCCCCAACGGATCCTTGGGTAATGAACGCCTTCGAACCATTCAATATCCAATCTGAACCATTCAACTCAGCGCGCGTCTTCATTCCCGAAGCGTCGCTTCCACTTCCTGGCTCTGTAAGAGCCCAGGCTGAAAGTTTTTTGCCCGAAGCAAGTGGTGGCAAATACTTTTGCTTCTGAGCTTCCGAGCCGAAATAAGAAATATGCTTGGTCCCGAGTCCATTGTGAGAAGCTAAGGTTAGCGCAGTTGAGCCGCATTCCTTTGAAATCTCTTCCATCACAAGAGCTGCCGACATCATGTCGAGTCCTTGTCCACCGTACTTCTCAGCGATCGAGATTCCCATAAATCCAACAGAAGCTAGTTTTGGAATCACACTCCAAATAAATTCGCCCTCTTGATCGAATTTTGCTGCGCGAGGGCGAAGCTCTCCCACTGCAAAGTCTCTTGCCAAAGTTTGAATCGCCTTTTGATCTTCGCTTAGCTCAAAATTCATTTCTTTCTCCCCTTCGATTTTGAAACATCCCTTTGAATATCTCGCACAATTTCTGAGAGCTTTGTTCCGGGCGTAAAAACTTTCGCAACTCCGGCTTTCTTGAGCAGTTTAATATCTTCATCGGGAATTATACCGCCTACATAAATTGGCAAATGACCTCGATCTTGCTTTTTTAGCTCCGCCATTACTTTCGGAATGAGCGCCCCATGAGAGCCAGATAGAATGCTGATGCCAATCAAATCTACGTCTTCTTCCACGGCGGCCCTGACTAAAGCTTCAGGCGACTGATGCAGTCCCGAATAAATAACTTCCATTCCCGCGTCTCGAAGGGCGGACATCACAACTTTGGCCCCTCGATCGTGACCATCCAGACCCACTTTTCCCATCAAAATTCTTATGGGGCTTGTCATGATTGAACTCCTATAACTGCTCGAGCAATGACGATGCGTTGAATTTCACTCGTACCTTCATAAAGACTCGTCACTCGAACGTCTCGATAATATCGTTCGACCGGGTATTCCTTGATGTAACCATAGCCTCCAAAAACTTGGATCATGGAATCACAAACTTGAATGGCAGATTCGGTGGAAAATAGTTTTGCTCGACTCGCATCTAATCCAAAAGGCTTCTTTTGATCTTTGAGCGAGGCGGCTTTCGCAATCAAAACTTCCGAGGCAGCAAGTTGAGTTGCGGCATCGGCAATCTTCCACTGAATCGCTTGAAAGTCTGCGATGGGTTTACCAAAAGCTTCTCGCTCCTTTGAATATTGAACTCCTGCTTGCAAAGCGGCTTCGGCAATTCCAAGAGCTTGCGATGAGACAGAAATTCTTCCCCCATCGAGTGCTCGCATGGCGATCTTAAAGCCCTCACCTTCGGGACCTAGTCTTTGAGACTCATGCACTTCCACCTGATCAAAAGTCATGCGAAGCGTGGATGATCCCGTCAGGCCCATCTTGTCTTCTTCTTTTCCAAGAACCACTCCCTTTGCTGAGCGAGGAATCAAAAAAGCAGAAATTCCGCGAGCGCCTGGAACATCTGAAGTCTTCGCCATCACTAGAAAGAACTCCGAAAACGCACCATTGGTCACATAAATTTTTTCGCCCGTAAGTAAATATCCGCTCCCAGTTTTCACGGCGAAAGTCTTCAAACCCGCGGCATCTGAGCCACTTCCATTTTCCGTCAAACAAAAACTCGCTGTAAGGGACTCTCCGGACACGAGTTGAGACAGAAATTTTTCATGATGCTCCTGGTTTCCCTCTCGCACCAAAATTTCCGCAATCATATTGGTCACTGCAATCGTCACTCCGACGGAACCACAGATTTTTGAAATTTCTCGAATCACAAGAGAGAACTGAGTCGAACTCAGCCCCAAACCACCCAAGCCTTCGGGAATCAAAAGTTTGCTAAAGCCTTCATCTGCGATTCGCTTTAGGAGCTCCTTAGAAATTTTCTCTTTAGAATGTTTTACGGCTACAGGCGCAATGACTTCGTGAACAAACTTCTTTGCCCAACTTCGAATTTCAAGGTCGTCAGAAGTCCATTCAAAATTCATTGTTACAAAATCTCGGCCTTTAAAGTATTTTTAGCGATCAAGAGCCGCTGCACTTCGGAAGTGCCTTCATAAATTTCACAAATCTTGGCATCTCGAAACAAACGTTCTGGGATATAGTCTTCGACATATCCATAGCCGCCATGGATTTGAACTGCCGCCCAGGCATTCTTCATACAAGCCTCAGAAGCAAAGAGCTTTGCTTGAGAGGATTCAAGGGCAGCGCGCTTACACTGGCTCTTCACAAGAGCCGCCCGGTAAGTCAACAGTCGAGCGGCCTCTAAGCGGACGCTCATATCGGCGAGCATGAATTGAATCGCCTGAAGATCCGCAATGGGCCTTCCAAACTGCTCGCGTTCTTTAGCGTACTTGATCGAGCACTCAAGAGCTGCGGAACCAATTCCATTTGATTGGGCCGCGATTCCGATTCGTCCTATCTCTAGAGTCGAAAGTGCAACTTTGTATCCCTCGCCCTCAACGTGAAGCAGGTTTTCAGCGGGAACTTCCACATTCTCTAGAACAATCTGAACACAAGAAGATCCCCGAATTCCCAATTTCCTCTCTTTCTTTGCGACTTTAAATCCAGGCGATTTTGTATCCACAATAAACGCCGAAATTCCTTTGCTCTTCTTAGAAATATCCGTCGAAGCATAAACAACCGCCAAGTCAGCTTCATAGCCACTGGTGATGAACTGCTTCGTTCCATTCAGTATATAAACACCGCCCTTTTTAACAGCAGTTGACTTCAAAGAGGCGGCATCAGATCCAGCCTCTGGCTCTGTCAAACAATAGCATCCCAGCTTTTGACCTAGGGCGAGAGGCTCCAAAAACTTCTTTTTTTGAGCAGGATTCCCAAATGCTTTTAGCGGCTCGCAAGCGAGCGAGTTCTGAACCGACATGATCACGCCCGTCGAAGCGCAAGCTGTTGAAATTTCTTCCAGTGCTAAAACATACGAGAGCATATCCATTCCGGCTCCGCCAAACTCTTCAGGGACACACATTCCCAAAAGCTTTAGCTCCGCCATTTCCTTTACAAGATTCTCTGGAAATCTAGACTCACGGTCGATCGAAATTGCTTCTGGCAAAACTTTGCGCTGAGCAAAGTCTCGCGCCATCTCACGAACTGCACTCTGTTCGTCTGTAAATTCCCAATTCATTTTAAAATTTTGCCTCTCGCTTCTCTAAAAATGCCTTCATACCTTCACGAGGCTCACCGCTCGCAAACAGCGCTGCAAATTTTTCTCGCTCATGAAGCATTGCCCGGTCTTTGA
>Ga0163144_10023745_pt1 | contig 12080 bp, 10 predicted proteins | sample OliLak19BULKMAT1_FD_123175 | JGI IMG/M metagenome (GOLD analysis project Ga0163144, IMG submission 123175) | Freshwater microbial mat bacterial communities from Lake Vanda, McMurdo Dry Valleys, Antarctica - Oligotrophic Lake LV.19.BULKMAT1 | ecosystem: Environmental > Aquatic > Freshwater >...
CCGGCAAACCGCCCATCGCCGAGCCTGGCCTGAACGACCTTATCGCCGCCGGCCTCGCCTCGAAGCAACTCCGATTCACCACCGATGCCGCCACCGCCTGCGCGGGTGCGCAATTGCTCTGGGTCACCTTCGACACGCCCGTGGCCGATGACGACACGTCCGATGTCGAGGCCGTGCTCAGCCCATTGCGAAAAGTCCTGTCTCACCTAGCGCCCGGAACCATCGTGCTGATTTCCTCCCAGCTTCCCGTCGGCACCTGCGCCAATTTGGAAGGCGAATTCCCGGCTCTCGATTTCGCAGTCTCGCCGGAGAATCTCCGCCTCGGCCAGGCCATCGCCGGCTTCGAGAAAGCCGACCGCATCGTCATCGGCCTGCGCCACGAACGGAACCGCCCGTTGCTCGAATCGCTGCTCGGCCGTTTCACTCAGCGCCTGATCTGGATGCGGCCCGAGTCCGCCGAGATGGTGAAGCACGCGCTCAACGGCTTCCTCGCGCTCTCCATCTCCTTCATCAACGAGATCGCCACCGTCTGCGAGGCCTTCGGCGCCGATGCCAAGGAAGTCTCCACCGGCCTGAAGAGCGATCCGCGCGTGGGCGAACGCGCCTTCGTCAATCCCGGCGGCCCGTTCGCCGGCGGCACGTTGGCCCGCGACGTCGTCAGCCTGTCCCGCATCAGCCAGAACCGCGGCCTCGGTCTCGAACTCGTCCCCGCCATCAAGCGCAGCAACGACCATCATCGTGGCTGGGCCGTGAAGCGGTTGCAGGAAACCCTCGGCGACCTTTCCGGCAAACGCATCGCCATCCTCGGCCTCACCTACAAGCCCGGCACCGACACCCTCCGCCGCAGCCTAGCACTGGAAGTCGCCGCCAAACTCATCGCCGCCAACGCGACGTGCGTCGCCTACGATCCCGCCGTGCGCGACGCCTCGCACGTCTGCCCGGGATTGATCGCGGCCGCGTCGTTGGAAGAAGCCTTGGTCGGCGCAGATGCCGCCGTAGTCTCCACCGAATGGCCCGTGTTCCGCGAAGCCAACTGGACCACGCTTCTCGCCACCATGCGGAAGCCACTCGTTCTCGATGCGAATGGGTTTCTCCGAAGCGCGGTCGCGGGGATTTTTGGCGTGCGTTACCACAGCGTCGGACAAAGCACGTGAAAGCCTTCAGCTTATGACATCTGCCCTATTCTGGAATACGATTGAACAAGCCAGAAAGTCTGCCGGCTCGGCAGACGAAATGCCTCCTTGGCTGATCCAGCATCTCGGAGGCCTTGAAGAATCCTCCATCGTTGGCTTTCAAGCCCAACTTCGGGAGGCCATGGACGTTTCCTACGATGCGCGCCTTTGGCTTGCGGCAGTCGTGATGATGAATGGCTGCGGCGACGACAGTTTCGATTATTTCCGAGCTTGGCTCATTGCTCAGGGACGCGAGGTCTTTGAAGTAGCACTGAACGACCCGGAGTCTCTCAATTCAATCGCCTCCATTGATGGCGAATACAAACGCCCTCGCCTGGAGCGGCTCCTTTACGTCGGAGTCAAAGGGTTTCTCAAGAGACGAGGCAGTGACGAGGTTGAGTTACGAGATGAATTTCACTCAATGCTTCCTCCGAGACAACGAGCAGCCCTAAGAAACCAAGAACTACTGGCCCTGAATGAAGATCAAGCGCGTGACTATTTTCCAAAGCTTGCAGGAAGGTTTTCGCCTCCAAACCGTCAATAATACCAGGAGGCAGAGCCTCATGCTCCATTGATGGAAATTCCTTCTGAAAGACACCGCATGAAACTCTCCGGCAGGAACACGATCGTCACTGGCGGCAGCCAAGGGCTGGGCCGCGCCATCGTCGAGGCCTTCCTGCGTGAAGGCGCGAGCGTGCTTTTCTGCGCGCGTTCCGCCGCCGACGTGCAGGCCGCATTGGAAGCCTACAATCCGCTCGTCATCGGCAACGCCAAGGTTCTCGGCACCACCGCCGACGTCTCCAAACCCGCCGATGTCGCCGCACTCTTCGCCTTGGCCGACCAGCGGCTCGGCCCGCTTGACGCGCTGGTGAACAACGCCGGCGTCTACGGCCCGCTCGGTCCCACCGAGGACGTGCCGTGGGATGAATGGCAGCAGGCCATCGAGATCAATCTCTTCGGCGTCATGCACACCTGCCGCCAGGCCATTCCCCGGCTGCGCGCGCGGGGTGGCGGCAAGATCGTCAACATCTCCGGCGGCGGCGCGACCAATCCGCTCCCGCGCATCAGCTCCTACGCCGCGTCCAAGGCCGCCGTTGTCCGGCTCACGGAAACGCTCGCCCTCGAACTCGCCGCCGATCGCATCGACGTGAACGCCGTCGCGCCCGGCGCGTTGAACACGCGCCTCGTGCAGCAGATCATCGCGGCCGGCCCCGAAAAGGTCGGGGCCGACTTCTTCGCCAAGAACAAGAAGTGGTCCGAAGAAGGCGCCACGCCGCCCGAACTGGGCGCGGGCCTCTGCGTCTGGCTGGCTTCGTCCGAGAGCAATGGCATCACCGGCCGCCTCCTCAGCGCCCAGTGGGACCCGTGGAAGGATCTCGCCGCCCGCCGCGACGAGTTGGCCAAGTCCGACATCTACTGCCTCCGCCGCATCGTGCCCGAGGATCGCGGCAAAAAATTCTAACCTATGACCACTCCGCGCATCGCCATCGTAGGTTGCGGCCTTGTCGGCCAGAAGCGACTGACCCAGTTGCCTAAAGGCTCCGTCACCGTCGCGTGCGACCTCGACCTCGCCCGCGCTCAGAAACTCGCCGCCCAGTCGCCCGGTTGCCGCGCCGATGCCTCCATCGACGAAGCCGTCGCTTCCGCCGACGTCGACGCGGTCATAATCGCCACGATCAATTCGTCGCTTGCGCCGCTGGCCTTGGCCGCGGTGCGTGCGGGCAAACATGTCCTCGTGGAAAAGCCGGCGGCGATCCGCGTCAGCGAACTGGAGGAGATCGAACTGGCGGCGAAGGCCACCGGCGCGTTGGTCCGCGTGGGCTACAACCACCGCTACCATCCCGCGTGCTTGAAACTCATGGAGATTGTCCGCAGCGGCGAGCTCGGGCCGCTCATGTTCCTCCGCGCCCGTTATGGTCAGGGCGGCCGCGTCGGTTACGACCGCGAATGGCGCGCCGATCCGAAGCTGGCCGGCGGCGGCGAACTGATCGACCAGGGCGTTCACCTCATCGACCTTTCCGGCATGTTGCTCGGCGAATTCACCGAGGTGAGCGGGCACGTCGCCACGTTCTTCTGGGACATGCCGGTCGACGACAACGCCTTCCTCAGCCTCCGCACCGCCACCGGCCAGACGGCGTGGCTCCATGCGAGCTGCAGCGAATGGAAGAACGGCTTCTCCCTCGAACTCTACGGCCGCCACGGCAAGCTCCATTGGGAAGGCCTCGGCGGCAGCTACGGCGTGGAACGGCTCCACCACTACAAGATGCTTCCGGAGATGGGCCCGCCCGACACGGTCATTCACGAGTTTCCGCGCGGCGACGCGTCATGGAAGATCGAGATGGACGAATTCTTCCGCGACATCGCCGAGAAACGGACTCCGGTGCCCGGCATTCTTGAAGCCAAACGCGCGTTGACCGTGGTGGAGAAGATCTACCGGCAGAACGGCGCGGCTTGGCTGAAATAAACGGACAAGGCTTGCCCACAGATTCACGCAGATGAACTCAGATCAGGAACTGCTGAACGGTGCTCCATCCCGTAGCCTCAGTGGTGACGAGGCGGCTACAGCCAATCTGTGTGGGTCTGCGGTCATCTGCGGGCACTTATTTTCCAGCCGATGAGCACCCGGCTTCCAGGCGTGTATTCGTCGCTCGGGCCGTTCCGGGAAGCGTTCGCTCGGCAGATCCCGATCCTGATGTATCACAAAGTCGGCCCGCGTCCGTCGCGCGTCCGGTTGAAGGGCATGTATGTCGAGCCGCGTCTCTTCCGGCGGCAGATGAGGGAGCTGGGTGCCGCCGGATTCACTTCCGCTTTGCCCGATTCCGTTCTGACACAACCGCAGTCCACACCGCCAAAGATCGTCCTTACGTTCGACGACGGTTACCGCAACGTCCTTGAGCACGCTCTCGAACCGATGCGCGAGGCCAGGCTGACAGCCATCCAGTTCCTCATTCCCGACCTCATCGGCCAACGGAACGAGTGGGATGTCGCGCAGGGAGAAGCTCCGGAGCCGTTGATGAACCGCGAGGAGATCGGCCGTTGGCTCGCCGCCGGACACGACATCGGCGCTCACACCTGCACGCATCCGTTCCTGACGCGTATCCCTCTCCAACAGGCCCGCGACGAGATCATCGCCAGCCGCCGCAAGCTGGAGGATCTGTTCCAACGGCAGGTGGTCCACTTCTGCTATCCATTCGGCGATTGGAACGAAGCCGTCCGCGACATCGTGGCCGAGGCGGGTTTCCAGACGGCGGTGACGACGGCGTCCGGGCTCAATTCTCTGGAGTCCGGACGATTCTCACTGCTGCGATTCACGGCGCGGCATCAGTCGCGCAGCCTGAAGGCATGGTGGCGTCGACTTTCGGGCCGGTGACGGGTTTGGGGCTTGCGAGGGTCCGGGCGATTTTGGTTTCTTTCGCCCCACCAAAAATCCCACTCACCCGGTTGCCAAAACGCGAAACGGGTTAAATTGCCCCTAAGCCATGTCGTATCTTAGAGCTTACCAAAACACCGGGCCGAAAAAGTATTCGGCCAAGAACGTCACCAAGCCGGTCAACTTCCTCTGCATCTCACCCGACGCGAAGTCCGTTTCCATCGTCGGTGATTTCAACGGATGGGATCCCGCGGCCAATCCGATGAAAAGACATGTCGATGGATCGTGGCAGGGCCAGCTGACCGTTAGCCTCGGCCACCACCAGTATGCCTTCATGATCGACGGCAAACCGGTCTTGGATCCGCGAGCCAATGGGACGGCCCGCAATCCCCAGGGCGAGAAAGTTTCGCTGCTGTCCGTCAGTTGAAACAATCACCGGTGTTGGTCTATCACAGCATTGCGGGTCAATCGCTTCCCTTAGTTGTTCTGAGATCTTTCCTCGCCGCCGGCTTCCGCTAAGGTCGGGTCGTTCACCATGAAACTCCACGTCATCACTCTCCTGGCATTGAGCTCGATTTCATTGATGGCCGCCGACCTGGTTTCCCAGCCAGGCTTTGTGAAGTCCGAGTTCATCTACGAAAACGCCCCGTTTCCCGAGTGCCACGCGTCGACGATCGTCGAAACGAAAGCCGGCCTGGTCTCCGCCTGGTTTGGAGGGACGCGCGAAAAAAATCCCGACGTCGGCATCTGGGTGTCGCGGCTGGTCGGCGGCAAATGGACGACGCCCGTAGAGGTGGCCAACGGCGTGCAGTCCTCGACCAAACGCGTTCCGACGTGGAACCCTGTTCTTTTCCAGCCGAAGCAGGGACCGCTGCTCTTGTTCTTCAAGGTTGGGCCGAGCCCGCAGACCTGGTGGGGCGAAGTCATCGAGTCCGACGACAGCGGCGTCACTTGGAAGAACCGTCGCCGTCTGCCGGAGGGAATCCTTGGGCCGATCAAGAATAAGCCCGTCCAGCTCGCCGACGGCACGATCCTCTCGCCCACGAGCAACGAGGATCCGAAGACCGACACTTGGCGTGTCTATTTCGAGCGCAGCTCCGACAATGGAAAAACTTGGATGGCGACGCCATTCGTCAACTACGGCAAGGCCATCGGTGCGATCCAGCCGAGCATCCTGTTCCACCCAGATGGGCGCCTTCAGGCGATCGGTCGTTCGCGGCAGAACCGTATCTTCGACGTCAGTTCCACAGACGGCGGCAAGACTTGGGGAGCGATGACGCTCGGAGTGTTGCCGAATCCGAACTCCGGCACCGACGCGCTCACGCTCAAGGATGGCCGCCATCTAATCGTTTACAACCACGTGCCGGGCCTGCCAGGGCAATGGGGTGGGAAACGGTCGCCGCTCAATGTCGCGTTGAGCCGTGACGGCAAAACGTGGGATGCGACCCTGGTGTTGGAGGATGAGCCGAACATGGAATTCAGCTACCCGGCCGTCATCCAGTCCGCGGACGGCCACGTGCAGATAACCTACACATGGAAACGCCAGCGCGTGAAACATGCGGTGGTTGATCCGGCGAAGCTCGTCGTCCAGCCGATGGCGGATGGTGCTTGGCCGGCCAGGTAGTCCGGAGAATTTTTAGCGGCGCTGATCGGACGATTCCCAGTTCCCCTCGCCGGCTTCGTTCCCTAGTCTTGGAGCGATGTCGCTTTGGCGTCGGATCTCTCAGTTCTACAAACCGGAAAGCCCTCGTCTGGCGGGCGTCTTCCTCCTGCTCCTCGCCGGCATCGGCGCGAACCTCCTCAAACCTTGGCCGGTCGCTCTGCTGATTGATTCCGTCCTCGATTCCAAGCCGCTGCCGGCTTGGCTGAGTTCAGCTTCCGGTTGGACACCGGGGACCTCGGTGTTCGCGTTGGCGGTTGCGGCCTTCTGCCTCTACGTGCTGCACGGGTCCATCGACGCGGCCCAGAACTACGCCGCCATCGGCATCGGCCTGCGCGGGCTCATGCGCGCGCGCAACGCCGTGTTCGCCTGCCTCCAGAGGCTTTCGATGAAGTTTCATCACGGAACAAAGTCCGGCGACCTGATCTACCGCGCCTCATGGGACACGTATTCGGTGCAGACGCTGTTCCAACAGGGCGCGCTCACGATGATCAAGGCCGGGCTGACGCTGGTGGGCATGACCGCCTTCATGCTGGCTTTAAACTGGCGTCTGACCCTCGTGGCCCTGGCCATCGTGCCGTTGCTGGTTGTGGCCATCCGCTTCTTCGGCCGCAAGATGACCGAGCGCGGCCTGGCGGCGCAGCAGGCCGACAGCGCGGTGACGACACATGTGCAGCAGACGGTCACGGCGCTGCCTTTGATCCAGAGCTACACACGGGAAGACTACGAGCTGGGCCAGTTCTCAGCGCAGACGGAAGACGCCCAGCAAAAGCGTCTCAAACAGCACGCTTGGGAGTTGATCTACTGGCTCGTGATCGGCGGCATCTTCGGCCTGGGCGCGGCGCTCATCATCTGGGTCGGCGGCCTTGAGGTGCTCGCCGGCAAGCTGACCAAGGGCGACCTCTTCATCTTCCTCAGTTACCTCGGCCAGCTCTACGATCCGCTCAACCAACTCTCGCATGTGGGTGCGACCGTCTCCAGTGCCTCGGCTGCAGCCGGGCGTGTGCTTGAGCTTCTCGATGCCCCGGAAGACGTGAAGGACGCGCCTGACGCGCGCGCCGTCGTGCGTGCCACTTCGGCGCCGCCGCGTCTGGATAACGGAGCTGCTCTGGCCGTTTCGGGTGCGATTTCCTTCGATGACGTCCATTTCGGATACACGCCCGACCGCGAGATTCTGAAGGGGTTGACCTTCGAGCTGAAGGCCGGCGAATCGGCCGCGGTCATCGGCCCCAGCGGCGTGGGCAAGACCACCCTGATGAATCTGCTGCCGCGCTTCTACGATCCGGTTTCCGGAACCGTGCTGCTGGACGGTGCGGATCTTCGTCAATTGAAGCTGCGGGATCTCCGATCGCAGATCGCGGTCGTCCTGCAGGAACCGATCCTTTTGCCGACGACGATAGCAGAGAACATCGCCTATGGCCGGCCCAAGGCGTCGCGCGAGGAGATTGAAAGCGCCGCACGATCCGCCAATGCCGATGTCTTCATCCGCCGCCTGCCGCAGGGCTACGACACCCAGGTCGGCGATGGAGCCGCCCGTCTTTCCGTCGGTGAACGCCAGCGGCTCAATTTGGCGCGTGCCTTCCTCAAGGACGCCCCGATCCTCCTGCTCGACGAGCCCACCAGCGCCCTCGACGCCGAGAGCGAGGAGCTCGTCGTTCGCAGCTTCCACGAACTCATGAAAGGCCGGACGGTCCTCATGGTCGCCCATCGCCTCAGCACCATCCGGCGGGTCGACAAAATCCTCGTCCTGAACGACGGCCGTCTCGCCGAATGCGGCAACCACGACGAGCTCAGCCAACGCGACGGCTATTACGCCCGCGTCACGCGAGGTCAGATCGCGCTGGAATAGTCCGTCGAATAGGCTTCAATGAGCGGGCAGTCGGTTTGCAGCGTGCGGACGTGGCGAAATGGCAGACGCGCCAGACTTAGGATTCGTCTTTTGGCGATTTCAGGAGGTTTCTTCTCGATGTATCAAAACGATGGAACTCGTTGATATCATTGAAGAAAGGCACCCAAATCCGTTCTTTGCGTGCCGTTCGAGAAAACAAGGGAAGTGGCACAATAAGTGGCACAACATGCAGGTTAGGCGTTGCGGTCATTGCGTTGAGACTTTTTGCGAGCGCTGCGGCTGGCGAGAAAAGGAACGCTGGAACACTAAAGACCATGCTGCCGAGAAGAGACATGATGATAAATGCGAGCCAACCAGGTGAGCGAAATCCCAAATAACGGATGACCCACGCGAAAAGGAACATCAGGAGAAACGCTTCGATGATGAAAACGAGTGCCACCGGGTTCTTGAGTGCGGCGTGGAAGGTCGTCGGAGCAAGCAGCCAACAATAGAGGAAACGAGACCTCTGAACAACTCTGTTTTGGCGGGCGGATGAGGAAGGGGGTGGGATTGTGGACGTCGATGGACCGGGGAACGTGGTGCGGAACGGATCGTTTTCCACACGGGTGCCGGCGGAGCGGATCGGACCCCGGCCGCAGCGGGGCGTTTCGGGCGTCTGTCGCCCGTTGGCCGGGGCGGTTCAGGCCGCGGCGGCGAGGTTGACCCACCGTTTGAGGTTCCAGACGACGCACTTGAACTCCAGCTCCAGCCGGTTGCGGAGAAGGCCCAGATACCGGACCCGGCGGTAGCCGAGGCTTCGTTTCCAGTGGCCGAAGACGCCCTCGATCCGGCTGCGCACTCCGCTGAGGAAGCGGTTGAGCCTCTGCGCCGGTTCGCCCAGGGGATGGTTCCTCGCTCCGCGCCGCAGGATGCCGTTCTCGATCTTCCTTTCCTCCAGCCACGCGCTGCGTTCCCGGCTCCAATAGGCCTTGTCGGCCACGACCATCTGTTCGTCGCCTTCGACCACGTCCTCGAACCGGCGGCTGTCGTGCTCGCTGGCGGGCCCCAGCTCCGCCTTGCGGATGAGCGTGTGTTCCTCGTCCACGGCCACGTGGGCCTTGAACCCGTAATGTGGTTGGCCGTTTTTCACCGTGTGGTCGGCCTCGGGGTCGCCGCCGGGGGAAGATCCTTTGCCCGGCGCGCGCCGCGCGGCCTGGAGCAGGGTGGCGTCGACGAGGGTGACGCGCCTGAGGATGAGCCCGCGTTCCTCGAGCTGCTGGTTGACCAGGCCGAGGAGCCGCTCGTGCAGGCCGGCCTGCACGAGCCGTTGGCGGAAGCGCACCAGCGTGGTCTCGTCCGGCACGGGCTCGTCCAACCCCAGCCCGACGAAACGCCGCCACGACAGCCGGTCGCCCACCAGCTCCTCGCACTGCGGATCGGACAGGCCGTAGCAGTGCTGCAGGAGCAGCATCTTGAAGACGACCAGGGGCGGACGCGGCAACCGGCCCGTCGAGGCGGTGAAGAGCGCCTCCAGCTCCCGCCGCAAGGGCGTCCAGTCCACCAGCGTCTCCAGCCGTTCAAGGAACTCGTTCCCGGGGACCTTCGCCGCAAGCCCGTCCAACAACCCAAGCTGCGCCACCGCTCTTTGTCTCATGCCCTTCTCTGACCATCCCTCCCCGACCCCTGTTCAGTCGTTTTGCAGAGGTCTCGAAACATCCGTTCGGAACGATGAGTCCAAAGACCGCGAGCGCGAGAAGGAGTTTTTCTTGGGATGTGGTGTAAGGATTCATCCGATTACAGGACGGGCGTGACAGCCGGGCGAGTTCGCTAAAGCGCATGGTTAGGCCGTCGGCTTCTTCTATCCACGAACCGCTGCTTCGATCACGGCGATGTCGATTTTCATCTGCTTCATCATGGCTGCCATCGCCTTGGCAGATACATTCTTGTCGGCACTCGTCGTCAACTCCGTCAGCCGCTTTGGGTAAACCTGCCACGATACCCCGTAGCGGTCCCTGAGCCATCCGCAGTGGCTTTCCTCGCCGCCATTTGCAGTCAGCGCCGCCCAAAGCCGATCAGTCTCGGCCTGACCGTCCGTCGCAACCGAAATCGACACCGCCTCAGTCAGCGTGAACATCGGCCCGGCGTCGAGTATTTGGTAGGGCACTCCGCCCAACGAAAAGTCGATCACCGAGAAAGCACCATGTCCGGCGTCGCCAGAAAAGGTCTTCTCGATGCGGCTTCCTGGGATCAGGGAGCAGTAGTATTCAGCAGCCTCACGGCCTCGCCCGTCGCGGAACCAGAGGCAGGTGCGGATAGAACTTGTCATAGTATTGGTTATCGTAAGTAGGTTGATGGTTTTCGTGTCGTTCAATGATGCGACGGATAAGCGAGTGACTTCAGGACATATATTTTTCGATTTTCATGGTCGCAGGGTAAATGATTCGTGGCCTAACGACCCAAGCTCAGCGATCCGGCCCACGAGACGCCACGATTGCAACAGTGACGCGATGGCCGGGTTCGCTACAGCGCATGGTTAGGCGGTCAGACTCCCCCCATCCCAATTGTGCTCAGGGTCCGGGTAAAAGATCAGGCCTCTGGCGTTGTTGGTGATCATGACAAGCCAGCCCCCAGGAACTTTCGTTCGATAGACATCTCCCAATTTAAAGAATTCGCCTCCCGAACTGGACGAATTCAATTTGTGCCAGACGAGTTGTGGTGGTTCTGCTTTCTGTGCCGTGTTCGGGTTTTTGTTCATGTTCGTTATCCTTACGCCTTATTCGGATACAAATTTGGTGCAAATCGTTTGTAACACTCGATGACTCGCTGCCGCCTAACGACTCAAGCTCAGCGACCCGGCCCACGAGACGCGCCGATTGGAACAGTAGCGCGATGGCCGGGTTCGCTGCAGCGCATGGTTAGGCGGCACGGTTTTCATGTCTGGCTCAAATCGGATTCTGAAAAAAGTAGCGGACTAGCCAAACGAGTGCGCTGACGATTGCCATCACAATCATGGCAATCAAAGAAAGCACCAGAAGCACGAGCGCCCCGACAATGATGCCGGGCCAGCACAACAACCAGACAAGTCCGATAATCCACCAAACGAGAGAGAACTCATGGACGCTCGCAAGCATCTGCTCGCACAGTCCTTTCAAAACCCACGAGCCACCTGTCCAAAGAATGAAAATCAGCACGCTCTTCGCGAGCGACCAAGCTGGCGATGTCGTGGAGCTTGGCGAAGAGCTTGTGGTGGAGACGGACGAAGTGCCTGAATCGGAATAGTCGTAGGATGAAGATGTATCTGACTCCTCACGCGCAGCCTCCAGTTTTTCCTCCAACGCATCAGCGTGCTCTCGTGCTGACTGTCCTGCTTCCCAACCTCGCTGGGCGGCTCGCTCCTCCGCCTTGTCGGCGAGATTGAAGATTCCAAGAGGCGTCGCCTTATCCTCCTTTCCTCTTTCTTGGCCGGTTTTGTAGTAGCGTGATTCGTCTGACATACGCGTAGTGCCGCCTAACGACCCAAGCTCAGCGACTGCGGAAGGGTGGCGCGGGGCCTGCCGGAGCGCAGCGGAGCAGGGCCCGTGACGCCCTGGAGCAGTTCGCTGCAGCGCATGGTTAGGCGTTGCGGTCATTTGCGGGCGATGACAAGCAGCCCTGCGACTATAAGCGCAGCGCCGCTGATGGTGCGTGCGGTAATCTGCTCCTTGAGGATGAGGGCGGCGAGCAAGACGGCAATGACCATGCTGCCCTTGTCGATAAGAGCGACAGTGGAGACCTGACCGTCCTTGATGGCCTTATAGTAGAACACCCAAGAAACGGCGGTGGTGAGGCCGGAAAGACCGAGCCAAATGTAGTTGGTGCGGCTCAACGTGGACAACTGGCTGCCGGGCACGGTGGCAACCGCAAAGGCGAGCACGAAGATGAAAACGAAGCAGGTGCGGATGGCGAGACCCAACTCGCCGGAGATGCCCGACAACCCGAGCTTGGCGATAACTGAAGTGAACCCAGCGAACACCATCGAGACAAGGGCGTAGATAATCCAAGTCTTCATTC
>Ga0163144_10023746_pt1 | contig 12079 bp, 11 predicted proteins | sample OliLak19BULKMAT1_FD_123175 | JGI IMG/M metagenome (GOLD analysis project Ga0163144, IMG submission 123175) | Freshwater microbial mat bacterial communities from Lake Vanda, McMurdo Dry Valleys, Antarctica - Oligotrophic Lake LV.19.BULKMAT1 | ecosystem: Environmental > Aquatic > Freshwater >...
CATCAGCAGGACGCATTACCAACAAATTAGGAATTGCACGCAAAGAAGCAATTGTCTCCACAGGCTGGTGAGTTGGACCATCTTCCCCTAAAGCGATCGAGTCATGGGTCATGATATAAATTGTGCCAACTTCAGACAATGCTGACAACCGAATCGCGGCTCGCATATAGTCGGCAAATACCAAGAAGGTAGCCCCGTAGGGAATCAAACCACCATGTAACCCCATCCCATTCATGATTGCGCCCATCGCGTGTTCACGCACCCCAAAGCGGAAGTTGCGACCTTCATAGGAGCCGTGCTGGAAGTCAGACAAGCCTTTGAGGTAGGTCATGTTGGAATGAGCCAGGTCAGCCGAACCACCCAAAAATTCAGGGATTGCGGGCGCAAGCGCATTCAAACAAGCTTCAGAAAGTAAACGGGTAGAAGTTTCTTTTTCAGTCACAGGTGTCAAAGCAGCTTGCCAACCTTCGGGCAGTTCTCCCGCCATGATTCGCTTAAATTCTGCGGCTTCGGTAGGATATTTGGTTTCATACTCGGCAAAACTAGCATTCCATTTGGTTTCTGCCTCTGCGCCTTTAGAGATCGCTTGTCTAAAACGAGTTAGAGCATCTTCAGGCATTTCAAATGGCGCATACTCCCAACCAAGATTGGCGCGAGTTGCAGCCACTTCATCGGTTCCGAGTGCGGCTCCATGTACACCTGCGGTTCCAGCTTTCTTGGGTGAGCCAAAACCAATGGTGGTGGTAACTACGATCAAACTTGGCTTGTCAGTAACCCGCTTTGCAGTAGCGATCGCCGAAGCAATACTTTCTAGGTTACTGTTGCCATCTGCCACATATTCAACGTGCCAACCATAAGCTTCATGACGCTTGCCCACATCTTCGGTAAATGCCAAGCTGGTGCTGCCATCAATCGAAATATGATTGCTGTCATAAAGCATAATCAATTTGCCCAATTTTAGATGACCTGCCAAAGATGCAGATTCAGAGGCAATCCCTTCCATGTTGCAACCATCGCCCAAAATCGCATAGGTGTAATGATCAACGATCGTGTGACCAGGCTTGTTGAATCTAGCTGCTAAATGTGCTTCGGCGATCGCTAAACCAACTGCATTACCTACGCCTTGTCCTAGAGGACCAGTAGTAACTTCCACGCCTTCAGTTTCAAAGTTTTCTGGATGCCCAGGAGTTTTGCTGCCCCATTGACGAAATTGCTTGATTTGCTCTATTGGCACACTATCAAAACCAGTGAGGTGCAAAAGCGAATATTGCAACATACAGCCATGCCCAGCCGACAACACGAAGCGATCGCGGTCAACCCACTTAGGATTTTTGGGATTAAATTTTAAGAACTGATCCCACAGCACAAAAGCCATCGGTGCTGCGCCCATTGGTAAACCAGGGTGACCAGATTTAGCTTTTTCTACCGCGTCAATTGATAAGAAACGAATACTATTTATGCAGAGTTGTTCGATCGATTGGGTTGCCACGACCATGATTTTTACACCATATCTTTACATTAGCTATATTCTCATCAAAGCTTGACGCTCTACAAATAAATTTATTTTGTGTCAATTTGTATAAACACTAAGATCCACAAAAGCGATATTTATAGATATTTCTTATAGCCAAAAAATTACTGAAAACACTTTGGCAACTTCATATCTGCTATATGATATTTGGATAAGACTGTTAGGGAATTTATGCATGTCTCACAGAATATTAACCAGACATGCTAAGTCTGGAAGTAAAGATAAACATTTGAGGGGAAGAGAAAGAAGATTTAATTCTGAATTGATCTCACGATTGTCAGCATTGAGAAAGGATTCTTCCAAGCTGATCAAAGCCTCAAAGTTGATGGAACTTATAAATGAGCTTCGTAATGGCAAAAGTAAAAGTGGATATTTAATAGCCTCACTGCTTTCTGAAGCGATCAAAAACAACTCACATAGACTCATATTTACTGAAAGTAGAATCAAAAATAACTGGGATAAACTTGATAACACTCCTAAGAGTTCATCCAAAATTCCTACTCTTAAAAATAATAAGAAACTCACTGAAGAGTCAGAGCATGAGATTGCTACTAATATAATTAAAGGTGCAACTGAGATTTTGAGTGATTTGGAAGAAGCTAAAGACTGGTACAACAATCAAGTTTTAGAAGCATTTGAGAATAAAACAGCAAAACAATTTGTAGCAGAAGGGCGTGGACAAGATGTTTTAGATTATCTTAAGCAATTAAGCCCGTTTCCAAATCACCCTCCCATATTTATTTCAGATCGCGAACGTGGCGAGGGCGAACAAATTCAGGAATCACAAATAATTGAGAGTTTCTGCAAACTAGTTGGAAGCAGAGAAATCGCAGAAAGTTGGTATTTTAACCAGCCAATTGACGCATTTAAAGGTAAAACTCCTCATCAATATGCTTTAGAAGGAAATAAAGGATCTGTATTAACTTACATAGAAATGCTTGATGATGGCGTTTATGTGTAGGAATGTTTATTCTTCCAACCATTTCATTAAAAGGGCGATATTGGAGAATGTTAAGACCTAGCTGGTCATGTGATCCTATTAGCGGCAATGGTGCAAAGCGAAATGGAGGGAGATTCAATCAAATAGGGACTCAAGCTTTATATTTGTCAGAACAATTTGAAACAGCAGTCACAGAATATCTGCAGGAATCAGATCGACCAGGCACACTTTGTCCTTACCACTTAGAGATTAAAAAGGTGGTAGACTTAACTAGTAAAGAAGTACTGCTATCTTTGGGTATAAATGAAGAACTTCTATACTCTGACTGGAGGGAAAGCAAAACCCATGAAACTTGGAATTTATCAACAAGATTAATACTCTTAGGAGTAAAAGGTGCAATATTTTCTTCGGTTCAACGAAAAGGAGGGAAGAATTTAGTCTTGTGGAATTGGAATGATTTGGATGTAAAAGTATTTGATCCGCGTTCAGATCTGCCAAAGGATGATTTATCTTGGCGAAAAAGTTGATTTTGAATAGATTGAGCAAAAAGAGGATGTTTAGATGCGATCATTTTTTCTTTTAATCCTTTTGGTTTGCATGGTAATCCGCATCCATAAGTAAATGAAGAAATAGAATACATGGGGAGAGTACAGTGGGGAAAATCCTTATGGGAGAAATTTATCCGAGCTTCACGTTAGAACTCATAAATTCAAGTAAATTTGATGCAGTTGCTTAGCAATACTTTTCCAAGTGTAGTTCTCAGTGATTAATTTACGGGCGCGATCGCCCATTTCTGATGCTAATTTAGGCTCAGCAAAGAAATTCTCTAACTGCGAAGAAATTGCTTCTATGCTCAACTCACTGGCAACATAGCCAACTTGATCAGTTTGAATTAGAGCAGCCAAAGCCACGCCTGGCGTTACTAGAGCAGGAGTTCCAGCCCTTAAAGCCTCTAATACGGCAATGCCAAAATTTTCAGAATGAGAAGTAAGCGCAAATAGATCAGCGCCTTGTAAAAATGTTTCCTTCTCTATTCCAGTTACAAACCCAACTAAATGCGATCGCTCTTTCAGATTATGAAAATCTAACAGAGACTCGATCTCTTGCACAAATTCGGGTTCGCCACTGCCAGCAATTACAAAACTAAAGTCATACTCCAGAAAATTAGCTAGAGCAGGAACTAAAAAATCTAGACCTTTTTTGGGATGCAAACGAGAAAGGAAGAGGATGATTTTTTGATGTTTGGGCAAATTTAATCTTGTGCGCAGGTTCTGTTTCGCCTCGGGCAATATAGCTTGGTGATTTAAGCCGTGAGCAAGAATAAAGCTAGGTGCCTTCAAGTGTAAGATATTCGCTTCTTCTTGCTCCACCAGGGAAGTAAAATGAATCGCAGCAGAATTATCCAAATTTGCTCGTTCAATTAAATTTAAGTAAGTCTGTTTTTTGCGATAACTTTGTTGTAGTGACCAAGTACATAATTGCCCCAACGGACGAATAATATAGGGAATTTTTTTTAGTCGAGCGATCGCCATTGCCACAGTCGAAGTATAGGAAAAAATTGCATGGACATGGATTAAGTCATAGTTGGAAATAGAATGCCACAGCCAGTTAGTGAATTGATAGGAAAAGGCAAATTCTCTCAGCACAATTTGATTTGGAGAATAACGCGGGAAAAACCAGACTGGTGCAGCATGATAGATAGTGCGTTGCATTAGAGGCACGCTCAGTAAGTCCTGACCATTATCATTTGTAGTGGCAATTTCGGCATCGACTCCCTGACTTTGAAGCGCCTTGACCATTTCCAAAATTGCCTGACTAGGCCCACCTCTAACCGAGGCAACAGAAGGAATGATATGAAGCACTCTCATAGATTTTTCCACCAGTAATCGAGAACCATAATACTCCAGCGGCGATACCAGGGCTGAAGCGATATTCCCTGAAAGTTTGGAATCCAATCAAAGTCTCCCTGCCACTCATTTGCCAGCCAATGTTCAAAGGGGAAAGAGAATCCTTGCTTTGGGCGATCGCCCAAAAAATTTGGTAATTCTGGCATAGATTCAATTAATAATTGTTTTCCCTCTTGCAAACGTAAATCACTAGGAATAGACGCTACCGTCTCTAATAATACTTGATCTACTAACGGTACCCGCAATTCCAATCCCCAGCGCATACTCATCACATCGCTGTCTCGCAGAAGCTGATTACGCATATATCTACTCAATTCCAGATAACTAACTTGATCGGCAATGTTTGGAAAATTTGCAGAGGGATCATAACTATTGTCTAGTGTGAGACCTTCAAAAGAATACCCTAAATAGGCGTTGGCAATTTCTTTTGCTTCTGAGCAGCAGAAGATGCCACGGAAGCTATTATAGGCATTGTCGGCATTAGCTGGGGATTGCAAAAAGTCTCCCATGCGTTTAATCTTGCTAGAGTTGCCAAAATACGCTAAACCCATACCCAAAAGTCTACTTGCCAAGGGAATAGATTGAATCTTTTTTGCCAAGCTAATCATCTCTGGGATTTTTTGAAAAGATTTATAACCGCCAAAAATCTCATCTCCACCCAAACCAGAAAGTACGACTTTTGTGCCATGTTCCCTGGCGATTTGCGAAACACAAAAAGTATTAAATCCATCGATACTGGGTTGATCGATCGCCTGCAAATATTGTTGAAATATTGTCTTCGCAGAGGTCGCTGAAATAATCTGTTCCGTATGGATTGAGCCGAAATGATCTGCCACCCTGCGGGCAGTTTCCCCTTCGTTCCATTTCGCTTCGGCAAAGGCAATGGAGTAGGTGCGAGGTTTCTCACCCTTAAACTGATTCTTACTGACCAAGGCTAAAAGAGTGCTAGAATCAATGCCGCCACTCAAGAAGATTCCAACTGGTACATCACTGACCAAATGGGCTTGGATCGTATCATTCAGAGCATGTCGAACTTTTTCTTTAGCATCTTTCGCAGAAATCTCACTGGGTATAAAATCAATTTGCCAATATTGCTGCTGGTTACTCTTACCCTGTTGCCAATAGAGAGAATGTCCAGCTTCTAGTAATTGAATTCCTTTAATTAGCGTATGGGGTTCAGGTACCGAACCATTTAGCAGATAGCCATAGATACCTAAAGGGTTAAGGGTCTTACTAGGTAATCCTGAAGCCATTACTGCTCTCAGTTCTGAAGCAAACACCAGGGTAGAGTCTTGTTGCCAATAGTAAAGAGGCTTGATTCCCAGGGGATCTCTTGCCAAAAAACAAGATTGCTCTAATTCATCCCAAATTGCTAGGGCGAACATGCCTCGCAAACGTTTGAGAAAGTCTTTTCCTTCTTTAAGATAGAGTTTGAGAATAACTTCAGTATCGGTTTGAGAATAGAATTTCTCTCCTTGGCTAATTAGTTCCTGGCGTAGCTCCTGAAAGTTGTAGATTTCACCATTGAACGTAATCCAATAGCGGCGATCGCTAGAACACATTGGTTGATGTCCCGCCGAACTAAGATCGAGAATTGCTAGGCGGGTATGGGAGATTGCGACATTTTCAGAGATATAGATACCCTGATCATCTGGCCCACGATGGCTGATCGCATGCTGCATCTTCTCAATTCTAGTTTGGAGCGAAGATTGGAAGTTGTAGGTAAGAATTCCTGCTATGCCACACATACTTCTTTCTCCATATCTTTGGGCATTCTATTTTCCAAGTACTGTTCTAAATATTGCTGAAGTCGCGACTTAAACGCAGCTTGTCCAAATTCAGCGATTACCTGCGATCGCAAAGCCTCTGGCTGATAGATCAGAGGATGATCGGAAGTCTGCACTAAAACTTTAGTGATCTCATGCTCCAATTCCTCAATATTATCAGGATTAATTAGAATTCCGAATTTCCCTTCTCTCAAAGCTGTTACCGAACCATCTTGATTGCCAGCAATTACAGGTTTACCACAGGCTAGAGCCTCCAAAAATACAATCCCAAATCCTTCCCCTTTACTTGGCATAATAAATAAATCACAAAGATTATAGTAATCTTTCAATTCAGAATCAGGGATAAAGCCAACTAAAGTCACATTACTTTCTAACTTTAATTCTTTAATTATTTTTTTAATTCTATCAGTATCATTTCCTTTCCCTACAATTAAATAGTGCAGATCGGGAATGGTTGAGAGGATTTGTGGCATTGCCCGCAATACCTGATCATAACCTTTATACTGCTCGCTTTGGGCAAGTCTAGCAACCGTCAACATAATTTTTTGATTTGCAACCAGATTGTGCCGAGCTAAAAGATACTCTGGCTTGGGAGAAATATAGAAGCGATTGGAATCAAAAGTATTAGGCAGGATAACAACTTTGGCAGGGTTAAGATTTTGCGATTGAATCAAGCGATCGCAAGTATATTCACTTACCGCTAGAATCAAATCTGCATTTTGTAAGCTGCTTTTAACTTGAGGATTTTGCAGATCCCACACTTCTATTCCATGGGCAACAATCCAGTAGGGAATACCCCAAAACTGCTTTAACCAGTAGGCGGCTTGACTAAAATTCACATGGCTAACAATGATTAAATCTGGTTGAGTGCGAATTGCTGAACTGAGAATTTGGCTGCTATAAACTAGAGTGCGAAGAGATAGAGGATAGTTCCCAGCGAAAGAATAGGATGGAGGGTTGGCTAATTCCAATTCAGGCAGAGCGTGGGTGTCGTGTTTTAGGCATACCTGTAATTTAGCTTGGGGATAGATTTGGGCAATCGCTTGCAAAAGAAAAGCAGAATAGACTTGAATTCCGCCTTTGAATTGAAAAATATCTGGTAGCCAAAGGTGGATTTTAGGATTAGTTTTGGCGGGAGTGCTAAAAAATTGTGGGAGCAAAGCTATTTACCAAAGATTGACCAGCTAATTTTGCATATTGTACTTGTTTATCTACCAAAAATAGACCAACTGATTTCACAGATAGTCCCTTTAGGAGGGTTAGGCTCACGCCGAAAATTACCACCCATCTGTTTAGCTAGTTGGAGCGCATGACTGGTGCCGCCCCTAGGCTTAGTAGTTAATCCTGCTTCAATGCCCACGCCATTATCGATTACTTGCAAGTAGCCCATTTGATTTTCCTGCTTACATACCACCCTTAACTTAGTCGAGCCGATCGCGTGTTTACCTACATTACATAGCGCTTCGTCTAAAAAACTACAAAGTTCTCGCTTTTGCTGAGTAGAGAGCGCACTATCGTCCACGGGGTGAATATCAGGAATAGTAAACTTCAGCTGTTTATAGCCAATAAAATCCCGTTGTAAAGCCTTGTGCATCACCTCTGCCACCAATTCATGCAGCGGCGAAAGAATCTCTTGCTGCATCGAGTCAGGACGCAAAGTTTCATAGACCTGTCGCAACTCTCGATCTAGGTTTTCTAATTTATGACTGAGTAGGGCAGACTCCAATTCGTTTTCTCTTGCCTTACCAATTAATTCCGCCAAACTGTGTAGTGGCCCATTATGAAGGGCATTAAAAGCTTCATCTAGGGTCTGTTGGCGTTGGGCAGAAAGCTCTTGAGTCTTGGCAATCAGCGATCGCAGATCATCTACATAGCGGGTAACCATACCAGCAATAGCGCAAGCAAGTACGGTCGGCACTACTGGCAACCACCAGCTGATTAGCATACCTAAATAACAGATCACAATTATAAAAAAGCAAGCAGTGATCAGAAGCAATAATACGCGGCTAGCAGAGGTTTGACTGGTAGAGATCCAAATACCAAAGATGCCAGCGATCGCAATTGTTAAATACTCCAAAGCATCGGGCAAAGAGTTGATCCCCGTGCGACCATCCAAAACATTGCTGAGAATTTGACTAATACTGTAGGCATGGAACTCCACCCCATAGATTAGTTGATCGCTGACGGCTGGTACGCTAATCGTATCTTTAGCACTGAATGGCGCGATATATCCGACTAACACAATCCGATCGCGAATCAAATTCGGGTCAAAGTTTGGGTCATAAATTGATTTATATTGCGGACTACGATTAAAACTTCGGTCATAAAGCGAAATAATCGGAAAGCGATCGCTATTACGCCAATTGAGTAAAATTTGATTACCAAAGCTGTCCCCACGGATGTATCCCCCATCATTTGCTTGGAATCGCTTTAATTCTATTGAATCTTTAACTGAGCGAAAACGAAAAGCCGCAGGATCATTTATGCCATTCTCTAAATTCCAACCCTGTTTCTCAAGATAAAGAGTAGATAACTTAGCCGCAAACGAAAGACGACCTACACCCGCCAACAGACTGCGGCGAATATTCCCATCTGCATCTAACAAAACATCGGCAAATCCCACTTGCTCAGGCGGTAATTCTGGCGGCGGATTAATAAAAGTATTATGCTCATCGGGCAAAACTGATTTCTCAATTACTACCAGGTTCTTGGTTTGTCGAAATAATTTGGCTAATTCCTGCCTACCCGAAGCCACAGGCAAATCGCGGAAAATATCTAAACCAATCGCTTTGGGCTGAAAAGAATTGATTCTGTTAATTAACTTTGCTAGTTCTGCATCAGTGATTGGAAAGCCAGCTTTTGGAATATCCCGCTCTGTAATTCCGACAATTGTGATTCTGGTGTCAATTTGTTCGAGCAAACGATACCGCATAAACCGATCAAACATGAACCATTCCACTACCTGAAATGTGCCAGACAATCGCACTGCCAATATTACGGCGATCGCGATCGCTCCAGGTAAACCAAATTCCTGCGATCGTCCCAAATGACGTTGCCAGCGCTTTAGACTAGCTTTTAGCTGAACTTTTTGTGCTAATTTAGCCCACATGACGCTGTTTCTCTTGCCCTCAAAGCCCATAGACCGATTATACGAGTTACCAGCAAAGGCTGGGATCTATTACATTACCGCCTGTTGGCTGGTATTTTATGTGGGAAAATCAAAAAATTTACAGCGGCGCTGGCAGTCTCATCATCGCTATGCCCAGTTTTCTGCCCTTTCTCCTTTTGGGCGTTTGCATTATCGCTTGCTACCTATGGTCAAAATCCATAAATATGAATTGAAAGAAATAGAGCGGCTGAGACCTAAATGGAACTATCGAGCGATCGCTAATTTTTGGCAAAAACTTAGTTTGATTCTGCATATTTGGCTAAGAGCAGGAATTTTTTTGATTCTGATTTTGGCAATCATAGTTGCTCTAACGATGTTTATTTTAAGATTTCTAGATCAATGAATCGGGCTACGCCCCCAACCCCTATGGGTTTTTAGTTCTTAACTGATAAAAATTTAATTGCTAAAATTATCTTACTATCATCCAACCCCCAATTGACTACACCTAAAACCTCCTAATTAGGAGATGCAGATGAATAAGCTATGATTGGCGTAAAACCTTATCCTCAGCTATGAATATCGGCAAAAGATCCAGCTTCAATAATCTCAAGGTAAATGTCCTGCGCGAAGGGATCGTGGAGTCAGTTCATATCTGTCATGGGGCAGTAGCCGATAATCGCGGTAGAATCCTCTCGATCGCTGGCGATGCCGAAACTGCGACCTTTGCACGTTCTTGTCTTAAACCAATTCAAGCAATTCCTGTGTCGGTTTCTGGCGCGTTAGAACGTTATCGACTTTCAGAGATAGATTTGGCAATTATGTGCGGTTCTCATCAAGGAGCGATCGCCCAGGCAAGACAAGTATTCAATATTCTCTGGCGCTGTGATGTAGAAATAGAAATGTTGCAGTGCCCGATTCCTGCCCATGGTCATAGCTGTTTGCAACATAATTGCTCTGGCAAACACGCAGGCATGATCGCCGTATGTCAACAAAATAATTGGAGTTTACAGTCCTATGCCGACCGTAATCATCCTGTCCAGCAGATGATTCTTAATACAATGGCAGATCTACTGCATATGCCAGCCGCAGAATTTATTGGTGCCCATGACGATTGTGGTGTACCAACTTATTTGCTCGAAGTCGGTCAACTCGCCCAACTTTATGCCCAACTTGCCTCTTCTAATCAATTGCATTTAGTCAGAATCTCTAGGGCAATGCTGGCTCATCCGGAAATGGTAGCTGGGGTAGGAGAATTTGATACCGAATTGATGCGCTTAACTGCGGGCGAGATTTTGAGCAAATCTGGAGCGGAGGGATTGCAATGTATCGGTAAAGTAAATGAAGGCATGGGGCTAGCAATCAAAGTAATGGACGGTGCTAAGCGGGCAAAATACGCCGCAGCCATTCATTTGCTCAAACAATTGGGCTGGATCTCTTCCACCGTGGCGGATACGATGGCGGAAAAATTTACGCTAGTAGGCAGATATACCCGCCTAGAAGTTGTGGGTGACTTGTCTTTCATTTAAGCCGATGAATTTTTTACTAACTTTTGATCCCTTAGATCTAGCGGTGATCTATGCGCTAGTTGATCAAGCTGGCAATGGTGCAGTAGTGCTGATGAGTGGCATGGTGCGAGACAATACCAAAGGCAGAGCGGTAGATTACCTAGACTATCAGGCTTATCAAACAATGGCATTACAAGTCTTTGAGCGAATGAGTACTCAGGCGCGTGGATTATTCCCAGAAATCAATTCAATTGCAATCCATCATCGTTTGGGCAAGCTCAAAGTTGGTGAAATCAGCGTTTTGATTGCGGTTGGTTCACCCCATCGAAGGGTAGCTTTTACTGCTTGCGAATATATAATTGATGCACTCAAGCAAGATGCACCAATCTGGAAAAAAGAATATTGGCTAGATGGTGACAGTTCTTGGGTGGCTGGTTTAGCAATATTAAAAACATAAAAACATTTTTGGGATTTAATTGAACTATGGCAAAAGTGGAAATTTATACCTGGCGCACCTGTCCTTTTTGTATTCGGGCGAAACGCTTACTAGATCGAAAAGGGGTGGAATATGTTGAATATTCAATTGATGGTGATGACCAGGCGCGATCAGTAATGGTGGCTAGGGGTTCGGATGGTAAACGTTCTTTACCGCAAATATTTATTAGCGATCGCCATATTGGCGGTTGTGATGACCTGCATGATCTTGAGGCAGATGGCAAGCTTGATGCACTTTTACAGAAGATAGAAAAAGCTTAATTAATTCAATTAAGCCCATTGGGCTTTGGTTCAGAATGTTTCATTGGCATCATTTCAGTAAAACGTGAATACATTACTTTAGGGTTGGCAAAAGTAGACACGGCTACCAAGCCCATTTTTGTCTCTTCAAAGAAAATTAAACCACCAATATAATCTTTTACCATGAAAGTACAGTGAAAGAATTGATACTTCTCAACCTGGATTATGAGAATATTATCAATTTTTGTTTCGATTCTAAACATTTCCCGACAGATTCTACCAATTACATATTCTAGACTTTCATTCACCACAGGTCTACCCAGTTCTGCGAATTTAGCTCGACCAGAAAAATGATCCATATAAAACGACCAGATTTTAGATAGGTCTTTCTCTCTGTAGAGCCTTTGTTTAAGTTCCAATAATCTTGCAATTTTCATTGTTTAATTCGTAAGCAATCAGGTGAGAATAGGAATGAGGGAAAGAGAAGAAGGATCAATCAAAGCTTGGCAAAAAAAGTCCAACACGGAGCGTCCTTGTGCTTTACAAGTTTGAATCACCGTCAATA
>Ga0163144_10023747_pt1 | contig 12078 bp, 7 predicted proteins | sample OliLak19BULKMAT1_FD_123175 | JGI IMG/M metagenome (GOLD analysis project Ga0163144, IMG submission 123175) | Freshwater microbial mat bacterial communities from Lake Vanda, McMurdo Dry Valleys, Antarctica - Oligotrophic Lake LV.19.BULKMAT1 | ecosystem: Environmental > Aquatic > Freshwater > Lake...
CGAATGGTTGGAGTCAGCGAATCGCGCATGATCGGTTGCGGCTCCTTGATCGGACCAGGAAGCAACGGCTGGAAATTCGCTGGTTCCCCAGTCGACGGATTGATCTCCGGGTTGGATGCCGCCGACGAATCTGATGGAGTCGGCCTCTCGTTGGGCAGAGTCGTCACATCCTCGCTGGCGTCTCGAGGAGGAGGTGGAAGATGTGACTCGAGTGGAACAGAAGGCGTCGGGATGGGCGGGGGAGAACGAAAACGGAGAGGAGGAGCGCCGACGGTGGACAGGTACGGGATTGCTCCCGCGTGGTGCAGTTCGGGTCCACTCCCAGGCGGACGGATTCGCGACAACGCAAAGGCGTTGTCGGTCGCTGTAGCCGGCAGGAGCACGAGCAGCAGGCAGTTCAATGCCTTGCTCAAGCCCGCCGGTGAAAGCGGTGGTTCGCGATGATTCATTTCGAAAAAGACGGTCCATATAATTGGATTGTCCTGATTATGCCCGCGTCCCTATCGGCACGTACCGAAAAAATCTGAAACCTATCTGCGCCCGGGGAATAGCCGACGCGCGTTTGCAAGCGGCGGGAGATGCCTGTTGCTAACCGATTACACCCTCGAGGAGGAAACGGAGATTTCGTCCGAGCTCGTCGAGTTTATACGGCTTCTGCATAAAAGAGGGCCGTCCCAGCTTCTCAAAGTCGGCGCGGGCTTCGGCTGTCAGGTGTCCACTGACAATGATGACTTTCAACGCCGGCCGGCAGATCCGAATCACCTTTAATACATCCAATCCACTTGCTCCGGGCATGTTCAAATCGAGCAGGACGGCATCAAAGTGGCGGGATTGATCGCTCACGGCCTCGATGGCCTCCAGGCCGGAGGCAGCTGTCGTGGTACGGTAGCCTTTACGCGTGAAAGCGTTTGAGAGCAGAGACCGGAGGGATTCCTCGTCGTCGACAATCAACAGCGATTCCGTGCCGCCCGGGAATTCGCCCGGACCCGTGCTCGTGACGATGGCCACCGGCGATTCGGCCAGCGGCAAGTAGACGCGAAAGGTGCTTCCGATGCCGGGAGTGCTCTCGACGTCGATGAATCCCTGGTGCGAAACGACAATTCCATACACCACCGCCAAACCCAGGCCCGTGCCTTGGTTGCCTTGTTTCGTGGTATAGAAGGGCTCGAAAATTCGCTGTCGCACGTCCGCGGTCATGCCGGTACCCGTATCCGAAACCTCGAGACAGGCATAGATTTGGGCCGACGTGGCGCCCAGTTGCGTCAACGTGCTACCGGAAACGGTGCCGGTGGTCAGCGTGATCGTGCCACCCGACGGCATGGCATCGCGGGCGTTCACACATAGATTGAGGACGATCTGCTGCAGTTGGTTCTGGTCGGCCAGGAGTGGTGGCAGGCGATCATGCAACGCCAATTGGGTCGTCACCGTGCGGGGAAACGTTTCCCCGATCAACGTGATCAGATCACGCGTCAGCTGGTTAAGGTCCACCGGAGAAAAACGGACCTCGGTCTTGCGACTGAACGTGAGAATCTGTCGGACGAGTCCGCTCGCCCGCTGCGCGGCCCGATGAATCTCGCGCAAACCTTTCTGTAGGACGGCGGGGTCCTGGGGAGTCTGCTGGCAGAATTCGGAATAGCCGTTGATAATCGCGAGCAGGTTGTTGAAGTCGTGCGCGATGCCACCTGCAAGCGTGCCGAGGCTTTCCATCTTTTGGGCCTGCCGGAGCTCATGCTCCAGTTTCTTTCGTTCCGTAATGTCTTCACGGAGACAGAGGAAGTTGGTGATTTCGCCGGTCGGGCCGCGGAGACAGGAGACCTTGACCGATTCCCAAACCGTCAGGGTGTCACGCCGGGAGGTGCGAAGTTCTCCACGCCATTCGCCGCCGCTGCGGACCGTGGTCCAGAAATGATCGAAGGAAACCTGATCGGGATGTCCGTCCCGCAACACCTCGATGTCACGATCGAGGATGTCTTCGAGCGTGTGACCGCTGACCGCCGTGTACTTGGAATTCACATACTGCGCCCGGCCGTCGAGATCGGTGATCACGATGGACACGGGCGACTGCTCGACCGCGCGGGACAGGCGGTAAAATTGTTCCTCGGCCAGGCGCTGCCGTGTGATGTCGCGGCCCACCGCGCGGATGGCGATGATCTCCTGCGCCTCGTTGCGGATAACGGTTTCTTCCCAGGAAAACCAGCGAATGCCCTGCGGCGTCAGCCATCGATGCTCGGCGACCGCGTGATGCGGGGGCCGGGTGAGTTCGGCCGCGGAGGCGTTCAGGTTCCCAATATCGTCCGCATGAATGAGGTCGGCCACGCGCAAGTCTGCGACATTGTTCGTGGCCCGCCCGAATTTGCGGGCAAAGGAATTGTTCGCCGCGAGGATCTGGCCCTGGAGATCACGACAATAGGCCGAGTCGGCACTGGATTCCCAGGCCCCCAGCCAGTGATCAAAGGGCGACTTACGCACTTCGATCGCCGGCGATTCAGTCAGCAAAGCGGACATGTAAGGAATATCGGCCGGGTGGGCGATTGCTTGAGTGGACACGGTAAGGGCACGCCCGCTGACATTCATCGATGAGATGGAGATGGGGTGATGCTGCCGTCTGATTACAGCAGACCTTGCAGCATGGAGGGCAGACGCTGGAGCGAGTTGGCGAGGGACGCGCGTGCGAGCCGTGACTCCGGGCCATCTGCGTCGTACAGAATCTTCCAACCGGGCAGGTCGAGCCACGAGTCCGCCTCGATCAGCGTGACCTGTTCGAAACCGCCGGAAATCCCGGCATGCCTCACCAAGTGGTCGGCCACCTGGACGGCGGCAGCGAAGAGATTGTGGCGCGGCGCCGCTTCCGGATCGTTGTGGTAGTGCAGCGCAAAAACGATTTCCTCGGAAAGCTGATGGCGCGCAATATAGTGCGCGCCGATGCGGCCGTGGTCCCAGCCGATCACGTCCCGTTCCATCTGACAGAAGGCCTCGGGGGTGGCGGCGGGAGTAGCCATTAGCTGACGCAGCTGATCCGGAAAAGCGTAAGCCATTACGATCTTGCCGACATTGTGCAGCAAGCCGATGAGGTAATCGGTGTCGTCGTCGATATGGAGGGGCGTCGAAGCGATGATTTCGCGCGTCAGAATCGCGGTTCCGATGCTGTGCGTCCAGAGTTCCTTCCAAGGTAGCGTCGCCGCCGTGGATTGCTGTAACTCCTCGAGTTCCTCGATGACGGGAGTCGCCATGGAGAGTTCGCGGATTTGTCGCAGGCCGAGGAAGAAGACGGCTTCCTCGATATTATTCACCCGGGCGGAGAGCCCGAAGTAAACCGAGTTGACCATGCGCAACAAACGGGCGGAGAGCGATGGGTCGCGGCGGATGACCTCGGCAATTTGCGAGTTCAGGCTTTGCTCGGAACGAACCAGACTGCTCAAAGCGAGATTCACGCTTTGGAGGGACGCGAGTTTGGGACAGCGATCGATCCGTCGCTTGATCTCGCTTTCAATGAAAGGAGTTGCGACGGCGGGAGGTGCTGCGGAAATTACATCGTACATATGGAAACCGGCAGAAAGCGGGACCATGAAGTCGGGCGGAGAAGCCGGTTTCAGATAACATCGGTTCCCCGGACCCGCGCTTGAGGATGAATCCACTTAAGAAATACAGGAGCGCGCCGAAAACGAAATATCTCCACTTGTCGCCCGCGAAACTCCAGTCGCTCCTGCAGAACGGTCTCGTTCATCATCGCGCCGGCCGATTGGCCGAGGCAGATTCGCATTACCGGCAGGCCCGGGTCGCTGCGCCGAAGAATTTTGACGCGCTTCATCTTTCCGGCTTACTGGCTCAGCAACGGGAGCAACTCAGCGAAGCGATTGGTTTTCTGGGGAAGGCGCTGAAAGTGAACCCGCGCGCGGTCTTGTGTGAGGTGCGGCTGGCCGGCGCGCTGCTCGCCGCGAAACGAACCGCCGAAGCGGAACAGCATCTGCGTCACGCCATCGCGCTGAAACCGGATTTTCACGAAAGCTGGGATCAACTCGCACTCTGTTTAAAGGCGCAGGACCGTTTGGATGAAGCCATCATTTGCCACGAAAGGGCTTTGGCTTTAAAGCCGGATCACGCGGCGGGTTGGGTGAATTTTGGATTCACGCTCCGGGTGGCCGGTCGTATTCCGGAAGCGTTACGCTGCCATGAGCGTGCGCTCACCCTCGCACCCGACTTCGCCGCCGCTCGCTTTGGACGCGCTCAATCATTCCAGCAGATGCATCAAATCCACGAAGCGGTTGCGGAGTACGATGCGTACCTCCAGCTGCAACCGCACTCACACGAGGCGCGGAGCAACCGGCTGTTCGCGATGCAGAATCTCCCGGGAGTGACGCGTGAGCAGATCTTCGCGGAGCATGTCGCTTATGGCCGGTCATTGGGCACGTTTTCGTCTCCTGCCTTTGCCCAAGTGGCGGAGCCGCAAAGGCGTTTGCGCGTCGCCGTGCTTTCCCCCGACCTGCGGCAGCATTCCTGTGCCTATTTTCTGGAGCCACTACTGCAACATCTCGATCGCGAGGAGTTCGAGCTCTTCCTTTATCATGATCACTTCCGCGAAGACGGCCTCAGCGCGCGGTTTCGCGCGCTGGCCGCTCAATGGCGCAATATTTCCGGCCAGTCCAATGTCATCGTGGGGCAACAGATCCGGGATGACCGTCCCGACATCCTGATCGACCTGGCGGGGCACACCGGGATTACGAACCGTCTTCCGGTCCTAGCGCGCCGGGCGGCTCCGGTGCAGGTCACGTACCTGGGTTATCCGGATACGACCGGCGTTCCGGCGGTTGATTTTCGCTTCACCGACGGGCTGGCGGATCCCGAAGACGACGCGGATGCATTTGCCACAGAAAAGCTGATACGTTTTGCGCCGACGGCCTGGACCTATTTGCCGCCCACCGAGGCTCCTGAGGTGGCACCTGCTCCGTGCCTGACTCAAGGCCGGATCACATTCGGCTGTTTTAATGATCTGGCTAAGATCACCGATCCCATGCTGGCCGTATGGGCGCGCGTCCTCGCGGGAGTGACCGGTTCGCGATTGCGCTTGAAAGGGCGCGGACTGGGTGACCCCGTTCAGCGGGCGCAGGTCGAGGTACGACTCACGGTCGCGGGCATTGCTCCGGAGCGAGTGGAGTTTCTTGAGCGTACGCCCGACACCGCGTCTCATCTTGCGCTGTATCATGGGGTGGACGTGGCGCTGGATACCTTTCCGTATCATGGAACAACCACCACCTGCGAAGCCCTCTGGATGGGGGTGCCGGTTGTCTCTCGCCTGGGTGACCGGCATGTGTCGCGCGTGGGCGCGAGCCTGCTGAACGCGGTTGGACACGCGGAGTGGGCTACGACTTCAGAGGAGGCGTATGTCCGCACCGCGGTGGCTCTGGCGAATGATCGCGAGCGACTGGCTGCGATCCGGCGGAACCTGCGGGAAGAGATGAAACGCGGGCCGATGCTGGACTATGCGGGCCAGGCGGCGGCGTTCGGTTCCGCCTTGCGCGCATGTTGGATCCAGTGGTGTCAGCGCACCCCGTCACTCACTCTCGTTGGAATTTAAAATGATCATGTCACCTCCCCTCATGGACGTGCGAATTGAACGCAGCGAACTGCTCAAAGTGGCGCAGGCGTTACCGGCGGCCCCGCGGATCTTTGCGCGCGTCAGCGCATTGTTGAACGACGAGAATTCGTCGATCGATGAAATCACCTCCTTGCTCAGGCGGGACCCGGCGCTGACGGCGCGGATTCTCCGGATGAGCAACAGCGTGGCTTACGCGGGTAACGAACCGGTGGACTCGTTGGATGAAGCGGTTCAGCGAGTCGGATTCGGCGATACATATCGGATTGTTGGATTCGCGACGGCTGCGCAAGTGGTGCAACAGCATCTCGGGTTTTATGGCGTTTCGGCGGCGCAGTTTCGGGAGAACGCGTTGTTGACGGCCTTGATCATGGAGCGCCTCGCAGACCTGGCGGGACTTGACACCCGGAGCGCCTATACCGCCGGCTTGCTCCGTTCCATTGGGAAGGTGGCCTTGAACCGGCTTGGTGCCTCCCGGGCGGGTCCGGGAAGTTACGAAGACGACGGCCACGGCCCCTTGTTGGAGTGGGAAATGAGCCGTTGTGGGACGGACAACGCCCAGGTGGCGGCGCTCGTGTTGGAAGAGTGGCGGTTTCCAGCGGCGACGGTGCAGGCGGTGGGTGCGCATTACGCTCCGGCCGAGACATCGCCGCCGCTCGCGAAGCTGCTAAACGTGGCGGCGGCGGCGGCGGAGCGGTGTGGCCACGGCTGGCCCGGCGAGTGGTCGTATTGGGAAGGGGAAGCAAAGTGGTTGGACCTGCTTTCGATCGGAGAAGATCAGGTGCAGGAGTCCGTTCGCGAAGCGCTCGAAGCCTTTGGGCCGGTGCGAGCGGCAGTGGGGTAATCCGGTCCGGTTTAACGTTTATCTCCCCCAAACCGCGAATTCTATTGGATGTGAACGGATGCCGATTCAGCGCTTGGCAGGCAAAAGTGATTTCTGCCAGAATCTTCCGTCCGTATTTTTCGATACCGGTGTTTAAATTTTTCTATGAACGTTCCGTATTTTGATCTGAAGGGTCAGATTCAGTCGATTCGTCCCGAGCTCGATCGCGTGATCGCCGAGCAGTTGGACAATTGCTCCTTCTGCCTGGGGCCCGCGGTGGAAAGCTTTGAGCGCGATTTCGCGGCTTACGCTGGTACCACGTTTTCCTTGGGATTTAATAGTGGGACATCGGCGCTGCATGTGGCGGTGCGGATGTTGGATCTTCAGCCGGGTGATGAGATTATCACGACCCCGATGACCTTTGTCGCGACGAGCTGGGCGATTGTATATTGCAACGCCAAGCCGGTCTTCGTGGACATTGATCCGCTCACGATGAACCTCGATCCGTCAAAGGTCGAAGCGGCGATCACGCCGCGCACCAGGGCGATCATGCCCGTGCATCTCTTCGGGCAGCCCTGCGATCTGGATCCTTTGGTCGCACTGTGCGCGAAGCATAACCTGACGTTAATCGAAGACGTCGCGCAGGCTCACGGGGCCAAGTATAAAGGCAAGCCGGTGGGCACGTTTGGAAAAACCGCCGGGTTTAGCTTTTATCCCGGAAAGAACCTGGGAGCCTGCGGTGAAGGCGGTCAACTGGTGACGGATGACGAAGGGCTGTACCGTCGGGCGAAGGCGCTGCGGGAGCACGGCTCGGCGGTCCGCTATTATCATGACGAGATTGGCTACAATTATCGCATGGAAGGCATCCAGGGAGCGGTACTGGGAGTGAAGTTGAAACATCTGCCCAAGTGGACGGCGCGGCGGCGGGAGATTGCGCATCGTTATCACCAGCTGCTGGCCAGCACGCCTCTGACGCTGCCGGTCGAGGCGCCGTATGCCGGGAGCGTGTATCATCTCTATGTGGTGCGGCATCCGCAGCGCGACGCGTTGCGCGAGTTTCTGACCAAGGCGGGAATTGGCTGCGCGTTGCATTACCCGCTGCCCCTGCACCTGCAGAAATGCTTTGCCGACCTCGGCTATAAAGCCGGCGACTTTCCGCTCGCGGAGCAGGTGGGTCGGGAGTGTCTCAGTCTGCCGATTTATCCCGAGCTTACCGACGCGCAACAGGACGCCGTGGCCGCTGCGATCGTGAAGTTTTTCCAATCGGCAGGAGCGTGATGCCGCGTGATTAAACGGGCTCCCGGATCACGGGAGTCAACGCTCGCGAGGATTTGCCCCACCCTTCGCTCGTTTCGAACTGCCCCACTTCCGCACGAGCGAAACAGCGGATTATTTGATCTTGGTGCGCAGGTCTCCTTTGGTGGGTGAATCGGGCAGCGCGACGGCGCCGGGGAAGAGGCCGGCGCCGCCCGGTTCTTCATTGCGCAGCGGTCGGCAAAAAGTGCAGGCCCCGCGGCGCCGTTGCCGGGATCCGAAACGGGTTTCCTCCGGCTCAAAATAATTACCTGCTTTTGATTGTTTGTCAGCTGCTTGGGTTTATACGCGTTGGCTGGCTCGGGATTTGCTTTTTAAAGGGATATGTCCACCGCCCCATCGACTACGACCCGGTCATCACCACCTTCAACCCTGTTGGCCGAGGTTAAGCGAGTGCTTGGCAACTACACCGATCAGCCCGGAGATCTGGCGAAGTGGCAGGGCGTGCTGCAAGTCCGGCGCGCAACGGCCGCGGCCATCGCCGGCCTGCCTCCGTTGCAGAAGACCGGTCCCGAGGTCGAGGCGGCGTTCGCGCTCCTCGATCTATTCGCGCAATCCGGCGCGGGCGATCAACCGGCCGAGGCCGAGGATGTCGCGCTCGCCGCGGCGTGCGGCAAAAAAAAGTGGCCCGGTTTGCTCGCAGCCATGCTCCTGGTGCCCTCGTGGCAATGGCCGGCGTCGCCGCGCCTCGATGACGTGCCAACCTGGCTCTGGGCGCACTACACCGAATATCTTTTCCGCGGCCCCGACGGTTTCTCCCGCCCCGGCCAGACCGAAATTTTTGCCGCCCACTATCTGGTGCGCCTCGAGGAACTCGCGCGTTGCGCCGGACAAAATCGTGGCTCGGCTGCGGTGCGCAGCGCGTTGTCGGTTTATCTTTCGAAGGGGAACTGCATCCCTCTTTATTTCAACAACAGCTCTCTGCGCCGGCATCTTGAAGTGCGGGCGCGGGTGCTCGCGCTCGGTCTGGGCGTCGGCGCGCAGGAGGATATTGCCGCCTATCCGCGCGAAGGCCGCCGCTTGCGCCTCGGTTTTGTGAGCCGCCATTTTGGGTCGCAGACGGAAACTTACACGACCCTGCCGACCTTCGAGCAACTCGATCCCGACCGCTTCGAGGTGATGCTGTTTGCGCACCACGAGACCAACTCTCCGCTCGAGGAATTTGCGCGTTCCCGCGTCTCCACGTTCCAAAAGTTGACCGGCGATCTTGCCAGTCAGGTGGAGATGCTCCGCGCCGCCGTGCTCGATGTCGTGGTGTTCGGCACCAACGTGACCGCCGTGCTCAACGAGGTCACGCAACTCGCGCTGCATCGGGTCGCCCCGCTGCAAATCGTCAATAACTCTTCCTGCGCTACCTCGGGCATGCCGGAGATTGACCTCTACGTCTCGGGCGATCTCACCGAATCCGCGGCGGCCCCGACGCATTTCACCGAACGGCTGGCCCTGCTGCCCGGCCCGGCGCACGCGTTCAATTACGAATCTGATCGGCAGGAGCCGACCTCGCCGTGCAGCCGCGCGTCGCTCCAGATTCCCGAGGACGCGTTGCTGTTCGTGACCGCGGCGAATTATTTCAAGATCGTGCCCGAGCTGCAGATCACATGGGCGAAATTGTTGGCCGCAGTGCCGGGTTCGCGACTGCTGGTCCATCCGTTCAATCCCAACTGGGTTTCGAGCTACCCGATCAAGCGATTCTGCGCGGAGTTTGATCGCGTGCTCACCGAACACGGCGTCGCGACCGACCGCCTGATCGTTTCCACGACCCGTTTCCCCTCGCGGACCGACGTGAAGGAATTGCTCCGCGTCGGCGACATCTATCTCGATTCCTTTCCCTTCGGCGGCGTCAACTCGCTCGTCGACCCGCTCGAGGTCGGCATCCCCGTCATCGCGTGGGAAGGCGAGACGTTCCGCTCGCGTATGGGCGCGGCGTTGCTCCGCACTCTTGGTCTGCCCGAACTGATCGTGCAGGACGTGAATGCCTACCTCCTGCTCGCGGTCCAACTCGCCACCGATCCGACTTGGCGCAGCGAACTCCGGACCAAAATCCAGGATCGCATGGAGCGTACCCCGGTGTTTCTCGATTCCCTGGCGGCGAGCGAAACTTTCGGCGCTCTCGCCGAAGCGGCTTACGACGAGCTGGCCAAAGTCGGCCGCGAGACTTTCCGCGCCGACCGCATCCCGTTCCGGGTTCCGCCCGTGGCGGATGCCGCCGCCGCGATCACCCGAGGCGCGGAGCTGCTCGAAGCCGGACGCTACGAAGAAGCCGCCACCTGCGCGCGCCAACTCTTGGCCGTGCAACCGGCCGCGCCGCAAGTCCGATACCTGATGGGACGAATTTTGCTGGCTCAAGATCGCGCCGGTCGCGCCGCCGACTATTTGCTCGCGGCCACGCTGCATGTCGGCACCGACGCTCCGCTTTGGCACGACCTCGCGGTCGCTTTCAATCGCAGCGGCAAACCGAACGAGGCGCTGCAAGCACTCGAGGTCAGCCTGCGCATCGATGCGACGCGGGTGGACGGCTGGCTGATGCTCGGCGAACTCGCGCTCGAACGCGGCAATCAGGATTTTCTCCGCGAAGTACTGGGCATTTTGCAAGGGCTCGCTCCTACCGACCAGCGCGTCGTTCGTCTCGCCAGTCAGCACACCACGGCCGACACTCCAGTGCTGGCTTATCTGTAATTCACCGCTCGCCCGCTCCGCGCCATGCACTCAACGACGTTAGAGCGGCCAATCACCACGTCGCACCCTCGTATGATCTCTCCGCGCCGCGTGAAGTTCGCGGTCATCGGCGGCGGCTTGGTCGGCATGGGCACGGCGTTCGAACTCAAACGCCGTGCGCCGCACGCCGAGGTGCAGATCCTCGAGAAGGAGGCTGGCGTCGGCCGGCATCAGAGCACGCACAACAGCGGCGTGCTCCACGCAGGTCTCTACTACCAGCCCGGCTCCCTGAAGGCACACCTCGCCGTGACGGGCATTCGCCGGATGGTGGAATTCTGCCAACAGCACGACGTGGCTCATGAAGTTTGCGGCAAGCTCGTCGTTGCGACCAACGTGGACGAAGTTGCGCGGCTGCGCGTCCTGCTGGAGCGTGGCACGCAAAATGGTTTGCGCGGGTTGCGCTGGCTCGATGGCGATGCGCTGCGCGAGATCGAGCCGCACGCCGCCGGTCTCGCCGCCGTGCATGTGCCGGAGGAGGGGATCGTCGATTATCGCGCGGTGTGTGCGGCGCTGCTCTGGGAGTTGAACGCGCTGGGCGTGACGGTCACGACTGACGCCGACGTGCGACACTCCTATCGCGACAACGCGGCCTGGACCCTTGAAACCACCGCCGGAGATTTTGACGCGGACTTCATCATCAATTGCGCGGGGCTGCACAGCGACCGCGTGGCCGAGTCGGCGGGCGAGACGCGCGAGGCGCGCATCGTGCCGTTCCGCGGCGAATACTACCAGCTGCGCGCAAGCGCGCAGCACCTCGTGCGTAATCTGATTTATCCCGTGCCCGATCCGGCGTTCCCGTTTCTCGGCGTGCATTTCACGCGCATGATCGAGGGCGGCGTGGAGGCGGGCCCGAACGCCGTGCTCGCGCTCGCGCGTGAGGGTTACACGAAATGGACGCTGCGTCCTACCGAGCTGTTCGACGCGATCACTTACCGCGGGCTCTGGAATTTCATGCGGTGCCACCGCGCGATGGCGTGGGAGGAGGTCGTGCGCTCTTTCAGCAAGGCGCGCTTCTGCGCGTCGCTCCAACGGCTCGTGCCGGCGGTGCAGCCCGACGATCTCGAGCCCGGCGGCGCCGGCGTGCGCGCACAGGCGATGCTCCCCGACGGCACGCTCGTCCAGGATTTTCATTTCGTGGAGCGCGCTGGCGCGCTTCACGTGCTCAACGCCCCGAGCCCCGGCGCCACCGCTTGCCTCGCCATCGGGGAGCACGTCGCGACGAAAGCGCTCGGGCGGGTCGGAAAGTAAACCCCGTCTGCACCAACGTCCCTTTGCATTTGGGCGGTGCCTAATTTTGATCGTGGTCAGGGCGTTCTGCCGGCCAGCAAAACTGGGCGCGCTGCAAAGACATTAGCGGACGGCCCGCGGTCCGTCCAGAGCAGTACCCCGCGCCTGCGGGCCCGCGCTCAGGATTGGCCCGGCGGCGAGGGTGGCCCGGCCGAATTTCTGCACCAGTTGCGCCGCTTGCCCGCGCCGCCAATTGCTCCAGTCGGTCTCCAAGTCGCCCGAGTGGCGGGTGAGGTCGCGCAGCTTGGCGGCGAACAGCGCCAGACGCCGCATCTCGTCCTCCAGCGTGGCGCTTGAGCTGAAACTCTTCCGCGCGGCCGAGTCCCGCGCATGAGCGAAAATTTTAGGC
>Ga0163144_10023748_pt1 | contig 12078 bp, 13 predicted proteins | sample OliLak19BULKMAT1_FD_123175 | JGI IMG/M metagenome (GOLD analysis project Ga0163144, IMG submission 123175) | Freshwater microbial mat bacterial communities from Lake Vanda, McMurdo Dry Valleys, Antarctica - Oligotrophic Lake LV.19.BULKMAT1 | ecosystem: Environmental > Aquatic > Freshwater >...
TTCGGGAGCTCGCGATGACAAACCATATAAGCTCGCAATAACAGTAATCGTAAAGGAGTAAGAAGCGAATGAAGAAGATTGCAGTTTTGACCAGTGGCGGCGATTGTGGCGGATTAAACGCGGTTATTAAGGGTGCCGCTTTGATGGCCAAACAAAAAGGCGCAAAATGTTACGTGATTCCCAACGGTTACGCCGGACTTTATAACTTGGTCGATTTTGATTCCTTGGTGGAATTGACGCCGGAACGCTTGGACAAAATCGATTTGAATTTGGCTGGCTCCGAAGCCGGTCACTCCCGTGTGAAGATCCGTAAGATCGAAGACGAAAAGAAATATGACCGCATCAAAGCGGGTTTAAAAAAATTCGGTATCGAAGGTTTGGTCATTAGCGGCGGCGACGATTCCGGAAGCGTCATGGTCGATTTGGCGGCGGAAGGCATCAAATGTGTCCACGCTCCTAAAACCATGGATTTGGATTTGCAAAGCTATTCCGTCGGTGCGGATTCCACGATCAACCGTATTGCGACTTTTGTCGAAGATTTGAAAACCACGGCTTACACTCACAATCGTATCTTTGCCGTCGAAGTTTTCGGCCGTTATGCCGGTCACACCGCGTTTCGCGGCGGTGTTGCGGCTGATGCCGATGCGGTTTTGATTCCGGAAGTCCCGGTGGATTTCGATGCATTGTATGAGCATTGCAAAGAACGTTTTATGTGGCGGGTCAAAAACAGCGACGTCCGGGCCGGTTCGTATTTGATCGTGGTTGCGGAAGGTTTGAAAAATGCTAACGGCGAAGAACTCGTCGATGAAAATGCTCCGGCGGATTCTTTTGGTCACAAGCGTTTGGCTGGTTCCGGAAATTATGTCACCCAGCAATTAGGCAAACGTTTCAAAGCCGACCCGGCAATCAAAGATTTTATGATCAAGAACGGCCTCTACGTCAAAGGTGCCAACGAAGCCCCGGAAGTGCGCGCAGTTGTTCCCGGCCATTTGGTCCGTTGCGGTCACACGTCACCGATGGATGCGAATTTTGGTAAAGAAGTCGGCTCAGGAGCCACCCTTCTCTTACTCGGCGGCTTAAGCAGTGTGACCGTCGTGGGTGTCACGGGTCAGGAAGTCAAATATATGCCGACGGCCGACGCGATCAAACAGCGTCACGTCGATCCGGCGTTGATTTCTTATCATGAACAATTAGGGATGTCGTTTGGTCGTAAAGCGCAAGCCGCGAAGGTTGACTTTACGAAAGTCGAAGGCAAAATCGAACGGCCGTTATAACTTAAACCGTGTACGAAAGGTCATTGATGAAGCTATCGGTCATTATCCCCGTCTATAATGAACAGGAAACGGTACCCATTCTTAAAACCCGTCTTGAGAAATCGCTCGGAGATTCAAAGTTCGCTTTAGAAATTATTATCGTCGATGACGGCAGCAGCGACGGAACAACCGGTTTGGTTAAGGAATGGATTTCGACTAATCCTGATGTTATTTTGTTGGAATTGTCGCGCAATTTCGGACATCAAGCGGCCATTACTGCTGGTTTGACCAGTTCCACCGGTGATGCTGTGGTGATTCTGGATGCCGATTTACAAGATCCACCGGAATTAATTGCCGAAATGTTGGAACACTGGCGCACCGGCAGCCAGATTGTGCTTGCCGAACGTATTTCCCGTCAAGACCCTCCTTTTCGGAAATTATTTTTTGGTCTTTTTTATAAAGTCTTTATTGTTTTTTCTGAACTTCCGCCGATGCATTCCGGGGTCTTTGGCTTAATGGACCGCCGTGTTGTGCTCAAGCTGTTGGCCATGCCTGAACAAAATCTTTATCTTCCTGGAATGAGAAGTTGGGTCGGATTTAAAACAACCAAGATCACGTACCACCGCGATCCACGCACCACCGGTTCCACAAAGCAATCCCTGCGTCGTCTTTTCAAATACGGGCTCGATGCCATTTTCAGTTTTAGTTATAAACCGCTGCGACTGAGTTTTATGGCCGGTTTTTTCATCAGCATGAGCTGTTTTATATATTCATTTATCTTGGTTGTTAAGAGATTTATGGGCATCGATGTCGTCCACGGTTTTACGACGTTAGCAGTGGCCATTTTTTTTCTCGGGGGCGTGATTTTGATCAGTAACGGTATTCTGGGTGAATATCTGGCACGAATTTATGATGAAGTTAAACGCCGTCCACTGTATATTATTACCAAAAGAACTTCGTTAAACTCCGAGACAAAACTGCTTTTGACCGAACACATCTAATATGCCTACCCTTACCGATTTTCTATATTATTCTCCTAACTGGAACTATATAGGTGTGACTATTGGAGAATCAGGATCAATCATCCTGGTTTATCTTCTCTATATTATTCTTTGTGTCGCGGTTCTTATCATCGTTGGAAGATATTCGGCATTTAACCGGACCGCCGCAGTGTCGCGACGAAAAATTATGCGAAATGTTGCTCTGGGCATCTTGGGGACAATGGTTTTGCTGCAAGTAGTCTGCCAACAGTCTTTTCTCATTAAGCTTATAAAACGTTTTTCCAATCAAACCATCGGGCAAAAATACAAATATCTTTTCGGCCCCACATACAGTTATGTGCGGTTTGTTTTAAATCATGCGCATGAGAGATGTGCCGGGAAATTAATCACCGATCTGAATATCAATGGAACACTAGAACCTTATATTTTAAAATATTTTCTTTATCCAGACGTCGATGTGTTGAGTGAGACCAGCGATCCGACATGCTTGATCATCTTTAGGAAGGCCAATCCGGAGCAATCCGTTCCGGATAATTTTGAAATCGTTGGGAAGTTCGATGCACAAAGTTTAATTGCTCTCAGAAAGAAAACAGGCATATGATTTTCCTATTTATCATCGCGCTGGTATTTCCCGCAGCATTAGGTTATTTGTTGTTAAAGTCACTAAGATTTAGTTGTTCGGCAAAGACCGCTCTCTCGCTGTCGTTTTTATTGGGATTAGGAGTGATCGCTTTATGGATGCTCCTTTTACTGATTTTCCACCAGGCTTTAACGCTTTCCGGTATTGTTATCCCGCTAGTTCTGCTTTTCGGCATACTTTATGTGTTTTTGCGCCGGAATTATTCTCCGATCTGTTTTTTTCAAAGTCCGCCTGCTTTCAATTTGTCCGTACGGCAAAGAATATTCTTATATGGGGCGGTCTTTTTTATTGCCCATCAGCTGTACTTCGTTTTTCTGGCTGCAGGTCTTACTCCTATTGCTAGCTGGGACGGTATTTATGCGATCGCCGTCAAATCGAAATATCTTTTTTATGGTGGGCAGTTAGAAGGGCTTAAGAATTTCTACATCACATCGTCTTATCCTATCCAGATGGAGCTTGACGTAACCTGGCTGGCGCTCGTTTTAAATCAGTGGGATGATCAATTACTTAAATACATCTTTCCGATATTTTTGTTAGCGTATCTGCCGTTGCAGTATGATTTTGTCAAAGATTTCTCCGACCGCTCTAAAGCTTTGTTGAGTGTTGTTCTCGTCCTCTGCTCATATTTCTTGATTTATCACTCTACTATTGAATACCGATCGATCTTTTTTCTTGTCTATAACTTAATGCCGGTCTTTCTGATCTTTAGGGCTTTTCAAAGAAATGAACCGACCTCATTGATCCTAGCTGGTATTTTTGCCGGACTTAGTGCTTTTATAAAACTAGAAGGCACCGGACATTTCTTGATCTACGTTTTACTGATTTTATATACGACGCTGAAGTCAGAAAACCGCTCAATAAAAGCAGGTTTACTTTGCCAGGTTAAGTTTTTGGTGCCTGCGCTTCTAATTTCAGTGCCTTTTTGGCTGGTCAAAAATATGTATCACTTGGGGAGTTTTGAAGGGCGACTTGGATTGCAGATTACGGGATTCACGGATCGACTGATACCGGTTCTCTCAACGATATTGCAAAATTTATTTCTCAGCGGCAATTGGAGTATTTTATGGTTTGTTTTACTGATTTTTGTTCTGACGGCGCAGAAAGCCAGTTTTCGCTCTCCGGCGATCCAATACATTGGATTGACATTATTACTATATTTTGCGCTTTATATCGGCCTGGGGCTGTTCACGACGACCTTTAGTATTTTATATTATGACCCGTACACAAATCTTTCCCGTACTATTCTGCACTTTTTCCCGCTGTGCCCGATCCTGATTGCTTTATTAAGTGAACGTAATAAAGATTGAGCTCATCACCGAAACGGCCGGTAGTGGAATTGGTTGGCGATGGTCTTTAACGGGAGGTCGCCCTTGGTGTCGCCGTAGGCGTAAATGTATTCGAAATCTTTGAGATTGTATGCGGCTTTGATCCGGTGGATTTTCTCTTGCCCGTGACAATTGGGCGAAGCAAATCTTCCAGTAAACTTTCCGTCTTTGACCTCAATCTTGGTCGCTAAAAGCTGGATACCTTCCTTGCGGCACCAAAACTCTAAATAATTTTCGAAAGATGCTGAAACAATCACAATGGTGTGGCCTTCTTTTTTATGCCACGCGAGTTTTTCTCGGGCGCCGGGACGGATAAGGCGCGGCAGACGTTCATTGACGTAATGCTCGGCGAACATGGCGAATTTGGCCGTCTCCCACCCGCCGTAAAAGTACGCGAAGATTTCCTGTTTGGCGGCGGAGTTAGACATTGAGCCGAAGAGATATTGTAACAAGGCCGGAGATTTTTTTAAAAGTCCGGTAAGCGTCTTGGGGACACCTTGACTGAAAACAATAAAATCCTCAAAGCTGTCTTTGGTCGTAATAGTCCCGTCAAAATCGAAAATGGCGAGTTTCATATTAATCCGATTTTTTTTTGTAATTCTTAAGCACTTCCCAGTGAGCATTTGTGCGGTTAAATAGCCCGTCTTTGATGCCGATAAAGAAATTACGTAATTTTGCGGCCCGGTCTTTTTCCCATGCGATCACGGAAAAGGCTTTATAGCCCAATATGGCGATATAAAACATCGTCAATCTAAATTCTTTGACGACATATTCTTTAATCAGGATCGTCAGATTTCTTCCGATCAAGTAACAACGGAAGGAATTGTGATTGTTAGCGGGTAAGGTTACGGAAAAGATTTTATGGGCGGTTTTGGCACCGATCGAGTGTGTCACCAGCGGGTTGATATAGACGAAGTTATGTTTACCTAATTGCCTGGCCCGCAGACAAAAATCATAATCGGCCCAGTCCATAAAGAATTCTTCCCGGATCGGTCCCACATCCTGGAACGTCGCTACAGAAAATAAGCTGCCCGATGTAATGATTGTCGGCACTTCGGCCCAGCCATTTCGGTTGCGCGTTTTCGCTGAGAAGCCCAGCAGTCCGGTGTCTTTGTCTTTATAATTTGAATTGATAACTCCCAGCGTTGTTAGATCAGTATAACTGTTAATAAAAAGCAGATAAGTGTCGATCAGATTTTCTTCGATCAAAGAATCCTGGTCTAAGGTAACAATCCACTTATAATTGAGTTCGGCGGCTTTGCCAATGCCAATATTCAGTGTTTTTGCGGTACCGAAGTTGTCTTCATTCTTAAGGACAATAATGTTTTTGGCGATGGCTGGTAATTGTTTCAAGACGCTGCGGCTTGCTGTGGAGGCGGTATCGTCAACGATGACGATGGTCCCTACCTGCGGGGCGACCCGTGCCATATTGGCCAGAAAATTTTCATCGGGCCGGTAAGTCGTGACAACGGCACCGATATCTTTTTTTTGTATGTTTCCCAGTGGTACGGTCATGATTTTATCATTTCGTTGCGAGGGCGATGATGTTAAAAGGCGCAACAGTCACCAGGTCTTTAATATTCAAATGAAAATACTTAAGGATTGTTGTCATGAGATTTTCGTCAAATACATGGTGATGAAGACAGCGGTTTTTGAAATTATCTTCACAGCGTTTTTTGAATGATGCAAAGTCTCCTGCCGGTAGATCGAGTTCAAGGTCGTGGTTGGCCAAGACATACTCTAAGTGGGTAAGATCATCTTCCCCAATATTATTTTGAAAATCTTCAAGGAGATGTTCGAATGTCGTCACGGATCTTTTGTGGTCAAAGGTAGTCTTTCGATTTGGCACAATGACCACCAGCGCTCCACCTTTGCGCAGAACACGAACCCATTCCTTGATTGTTTTAAGCGGATTCGCTGTGTGCTCGAGAACATGTGAAGCTAAAATAAAATCGTAAGACTCATCCGGTATGCTTTTAAGATCAGAGGCTTCATTGAAAAATTGCTGTCCTTTCGGCCGGGATTTAGAGTAAGCAAAATTCTGTCCTGCCTGTAATTTCCCTTCCCAAATTGTTTCTGAGCTAAATGTGCAGCAATCCAGATCACCCACAATCGAATAAACAGGGATAATGTTCCCGTCTTGGAATATTTTACTGGGGCCGCCGATTTCCAGACCTTTCTTGGTTTTTATAAGATTGGTATAAAGATTAAACTTTATCACTTTGGCGTGAAAAATTTTTGCTCTCACCAAGATAATGGTTTTTCGTAAGCCCAAATTTTTAATTATTTTAAAGTAATGATTTGACATGCTATTTTGTAGCGAATAAAACGCTTTCGTCACCGCGATTTTTATAGTTTAAAATTGACAAAATATCAAATAGCGAGCTTAAAATGACCGCTTTTACACAGACAAGAAGCTGGATGTGTAGATATTCGTGGCCTTTCTGCTGGCTGATTAAAAAACTCCAGCGGATAAACCCATAACTGTTAACGAATGTGGTCCAGGTCCGGCATTCGGAAAATCCCGCCTGCCTTCCTATATCATGAAGAGATTCTATTGAGAAGATAGTGATATGCCGCGGTGGATCCAGGCCGATCCAGTGTTTTTTAAAGAAGGAATGGGTCAGGGCTTTTGTATTAGGCGTGACGATAACCAAATGCCCCCCTTTCTTTAATATTCTCAAGCACTCTTTGAGAATATCCATAGGATCGGTTAGATGTTCAATCACATGATTCATAATCACAGCATCAAAAATATTTTCGGGAAGCTGGAGGCTCTTTAGTTCCCCAAGATATATCTTACTATCGTTTCCCAGCGAGAATGCGGCAGCATTAGGATCGAATTCTTGACCGTATGTTTCCCATCCTTTTTTGCTTAAAAGAGCTAGCCTTTGTCCGTCGCCGCAACCAATGTCTAAAACACGGCCGGGTTTTAAATGATTCAGATAAAGTGCATCTAAATTGGCCCGATCAGGGTTAAAATTTCTAATAGTGCGCACAATTGTCCTTAAACACTCAATAAAAAAATTATCCTTGTCTATTGTTTGATGCGTCACGTAGTTTTGATACAACTTTATAAGATCTTCTTCAATAGGTTCTGGGTCAAGCCAGATGGTCGAGCAAGCGGAATTCGAGCATTGTTTTAAATTCCATTGACCACTGACCTTGGTAATGCCGTCAGATAAGTTTTGATATAAAGGCTTACCGGGGCTGTGGCAAACAAGGCAATTCACCACAGGTTTAGTGCGAATATGGTCTGGGGTTTTAATTTGAGAGTCCATAGTCTACGATTTGGCTGATTTAAATAATAATTGGCTTAGCCATATCCGGTCTTCATTTTGCAGCAAGATTTGCCAAGAAAAGGCCATAACTCCTCCGATCCCGATGATTAAGAATATTATTTTCGCAATAATCCCGGTTATTACAAAAGATATGAGAATCATAATAGCAATGACCGTTGATAAATATACTACATTATAAATCTTTTTTATGGAAAGACCAAGAAACCGCACGGTTAAAAGCGTGATGAGGACCGCATCGACCACGATTCGTAAAACCCATACCAAGGCGGCACCAAGCATTCCCCAGTTGTGAACGAAGAAATAAAGCGCCACAATATAAAACGGCAGTTCGAGCAGATGAAGTTTGCCGGGAATGTCCGGCCGTTTTAAAGCGATGATGGTAAAAAGAGAAACTTGGGTGAGACTGTTAATCAAAACCCCAATGGCCAACCATTGTGTGACCCGGTAAGCATTCAGGCCAAACTCGGGGTTAATCCATAAACTTAAGCCTTCTTTTGCAAATGTTATTAAAAGAAGGACCAACGGGATCAGGGCCACAAAAACGAATTTTAATCCTTTGAAATAAATTTGCCGCGTTCGTTCCATGTCGTTTGAATATGTCATACTGGCCACAGAGAAAAGCGGACCGCATAACGCGGCGGGAATGACCCACAGTTTCGTGACAAAATCATAAGGTGTGGCATACAACGTGACTGCTGACATCGAGATTAATGATCCGATGACAAAACGGTCCAGATAAAGCATGACCGGGCCGACCACGCTACTGATGGATAACCACCCGCCGAAATGGAGAATGGATTTGATAGGTGCTAATTCAAAGGTCATTTTGAAATTAAGGGCTGGTATCAGTAAAAGCGCTTCCCGCCAGTAATATATGAGTGCGATCACTTGTAAGATCAGCATTAAGCTCAGCATGGGGATTAAACTTTTTGTAAAAGGCAAGATTAGCAGCGGTGTTAGCGCTGCTAATACGCCGAGGGGAATTTGGATGAGATTAGCTTTCTGGAATGCTTGATAGGCAAATAATACACCTCTTAATCCCGCATTTACAACAACGCACGGAATAATTGCGGCAAGGATTTGGAATGCTCCTCTGGTTTCCGATTGTAAATGGGCGGGAATATTTAATATTCGATATGTGAGCTCATTTTGGAGTAATAGAAGGGCTAAAGAAAATAGTAAACTCAAGATAAAAAGAGTCAAAAGCGAGCCACGGACAACCGCACCAAAGTCGTATTGAATTCCCTGCGCTGGTGTTCCCTGATTTTCCGCTAATGACTGTGTGAGGCCAAGAACAAATCCATTTCCGAGCAGTCCCACATAGGCCAAAATGGCAAATAGCGTCAGTAATATTCCAAATCTTTCAGGAGAAAGACCGCTGATGATCAAAGGCGTGGCAATAAAAGCAGCCAGCGCCGGTAAGATTTGTCCCAATAAGCTCCAGACGACGTTTTTGGCTAATAAACTCATTTATTTACCCGCTTTAATTTGAAGTGATGGACTGTAAATTTGTGCAATATCCGTTAGGCGGCCAGAAGGCCCCCGAAAAAAACCTTGATAAATACCTTTAATGAATGCCGTTAATTTTATAGATTTATTTTTCTCAAAGAAAAGGATGGATATCGGCTTATATGAAACAACGATCATTAATTTCAGAATTAAAAAAGTTTCTTTTAAAAAATACTCACGGATCAGGATCATAAAATTACGCCCGATTAAAAAGCACCGTAATGGCGAATGATGGGTGGCTTTCACTTCAATAAAGAATATATGATGTTTGGTTTGCATGCCTAATCGGTGGGTTATGTAGGGGCTTGTATAAATGTAATTGTGTTTGCCAGCTTGTCTGATTTTGAGGCAAAACTCAATATCAACCCAATCTAAAAGAAAATTTTCACGGAAACCGTTGACTTGATCAAATGTTGCCGTGGAAAAGAGACATCCCGATGTTATGACAGCCGGCAGCTCTTCCCACTGATCAAACTTTTTATAACCGAAGCCTAATAAGCCGGAATATCGGTCAATATGATTCGCAGTGACAACTCCCAGTTTATCCATATCAGGATATGAAGAAATAAAACTTTGGTAAAGACTAATTAAGTTGGGTGATATTTCAGAGTCTTGATCAAAGGTTGTAACCCAAGTATAGCCCTTCCTTTGTGCCTCTCTAATCCCACGGTTAAGGGCGTTTCCTAAACCGAAATTCTCGGAATTCCTTAAGATTAAGATTTTCTTTTTAGTTTCTAGTAAATTCAGGATAGAGCCGTGTTGCGCGCACGCGGTATTATCGATAATAATGATCCGTCCAACCTGTGCGGTTAATTGTTCGACAAGTTTACATAGGAGCTCGTCGGGAAAATAACTGGTGATGACAGCACAAATTTTATCGGAAGGAATTTCTTTGATCGACACAAGCAACCTTTATTTCACAGGACAATATAAGAGAAAAACGATAAACAAAATCCATAAGAGCACGTTAATTAATAAAGGCGCGTCTGAAGCCAGAACTTCTCCCGGATCATCGCCCTGCTTTTTGACATGGCTCAGGTAAAGATATCGAAATATCCCATAAATAACAAACACGACGGAATAAATCATCTTGGAGTGTCCCAGTCGTGTCACCATATCCGGCGACATCGTGTATAACCCGTAAAAAACAATCGCTAAGGTTGAGCATATTAAGATGATTTGATCAAGGAGATAAGTGGTGTAGTGGGACAGGACGTTACGGTGCGTGGCGGCGTCTTGTCCTAGAGTGGTGATTTCGTGGCGGCGTTTAGTGAAACCTAAAAATAGGGCCAAAATGAAAATGCACATTTGCAGCCAAACAGATGGAACAACGTCCGTCGCCATCGCCCCCGCCCAAACGCGTATATGAAAGCCCAGCGCGATAAATATAACATCGAGAATGACAATGAATTTTGTGACAAAGTTATAGATCAGGCTGATGCCGATGTACAAAATTCCTGTCAGTAATAACAGTATATTGACCTGTGCACAAACGAACAAGCCCACGGCAATCAATGCGCCGACCAGTACTGTGACGTGGAGGGCCGAGAGATTAAGTCTGACCATCGGTCGTTGAGATTTTTTGGGGTGGACTCGGTCTTTTTCGCGGTCCAGGTAATCGTTAAAGACATACATCCCGCTGGCGATTAGGCAGAAGCCTAAGAAAGCCAATAACGAATTTGTCAATTGGCCTGGCTCAAAAAGTTTTCCCGAAAAAATCAGCGGAAAGAAAATGAAGGTGTTTTTGACCCATTGTTTGACGCGCAGAAGATCACAGATGAACTTGATTCTTTCTTTCATGCATTTCCTCCCTTGTGATAAGAGGTCGAACTTAGAGTTTTTTTGTAGCCACTACCTTACTCGTTGGCAATCAATTCAATTTTCTTTAAATATTTCTTGGCGGTTTGATAGAGTTTGCGGTCTGCGGTACAAAATAGGTCCGCCTCCGTTGTCGTCGCTGCGGCCAATTGGATGGCATCTTGCGACCGTAAAGGAACTCCCTCTAAAATCTTAACGGCTTTTTCTTCCAGCGCGTGATTAAATGCCGCCACATGAAAGAAACCAAAATCTTCTTTGATGCTTTTTAGAACTGTCTTGAGTCCCAGCTTATCCAGAAGTCCTTCCCGGTTAGTCCTATAAAACGCATGGTGAATTTCAATCCAGGTCACCGGCGAAACAATAACAATGCTTGCCTTTTGCAATAAAGTCGCTAATCGTTTAGCTCCATGCTCGGCAACAATATATTTCTTAACAAGAACGGACGTATCCAGAAAAAGCTTCATTCCCGCTCCTCATCCCTGTATTTAATAAGTTGTTTTGATATGGAAGCTTTATTCTTTAAACTGACTTTAGGTGAAACGATTTTCCAGGAAGGGGTTTCGATGTTTTCGTTTCTTGGAATAATTTCCGCCACAGGTTTGTTGCGGACCATAACAATGATTCGATCCCCCCTACTAACTTTTTTAAGATAACTTGAAAAATTGTGTGTCAATTCACGAACATTAACTGAGACCATGGTCCACCCCCTTTATTTATTTTAAGTCTAACATATGTTATGCAATAGGTCTACATTAGAACTTATCAAGCTGTTTAACGCTTTTATCTGTGCTAGGAAAGAAAATGAAGGTGTTTTTGACCCATTGTTTGACACGCAGAAGATCACAGATGAACTTGATTTTATTTCTCGTACGGTACGTCTCCCTCAACTTGCCGGATCGTGAATGACCCGAACGAAATTTGTCGCAATAGTTTTGTTTGGTGAACCATTTTTGCCCAACGGTCCGTTGTTAAATTACCGACCGTAATACTGACGGAATATTCCCCTTCCGGCAAGGCCGATGTGTCTATCCAATACGTTTCCTTGATGTAATCGTTGTTTTCCCAGAGTGGCGTTGGATAGACTGCATATCCGATATGGTGGCGTGCGGTCACGACTTCTTTGCCTGTACGGACTAAAATCACATCCACAATATACAGATCATTGATCGGTCTGTCGGCTTTCCAATAAAAAGTCAATGCGGTTAACGGTTCCTTTGAATTTGTGAAGAA
>Ga0163144_10023749_pt1 | contig 12078 bp, 12 predicted proteins | sample OliLak19BULKMAT1_FD_123175 | JGI IMG/M metagenome (GOLD analysis project Ga0163144, IMG submission 123175) | Freshwater microbial mat bacterial communities from Lake Vanda, McMurdo Dry Valleys, Antarctica - Oligotrophic Lake LV.19.BULKMAT1 | ecosystem: Environmental > Aquatic > Freshwater >...
GTCGCTGTCGCTGTCGCTGTCGCTGTCGCTGTCGCTGTCGCTGTCGCTGTCGCTGCCCGCTTTACGCGCGAGAGTCGATGGGGGCTGCTCGAGGTGGTGGAGTTTACCGTCGTGCTCGGCGGACTCGAGGACGAGGCTGCGCCTCGCCAGAACGCTGCAGGTCCGCGCGCGAGGAACGCGTGCTCCCTTCGCGTTCTGGGGCTGCGGGCGCGAGGACGCTTCCTTCGCCTCCTCGACTCCGCCTGCGCTCGACTGTGTGGGCTTTGGGCCTCGCGCAGGAAGCGAAGGCAGAACGGAGAAGATCACATGCTCAGGATTCAGTCGGTGGCGATTCAGTGTTGTGTGGCGGTGGGACGGCTCGCGGAGACCATTGCGCGGCGCGATGCAGGCCTTGCGGATCAAATGCGGCGGGCGATGGCGTCGGTGGTGTTGAACATCGCCGAGGGGTACGGCTCGCAAGGCAAGCTGCGCAATGCTCGTTATTACAACGCCATTGGGAGCGCGCATGAGGTCACTGCGGCGCTTCAAGTCGCGCATGCGTTTGGCTATGTCGGCGTGCTCGATGGGGTGCTCTTGGATGCGCTCGACCATGTGCGCGCGACGTTGTTTCGCATCGTGCGGGGGTGATGGCGGCGCTGCCCGGATCCGGTGAGCGGATCCGGGCGGCGCTGCCGGATCCGGTAGGCGGATCCCGGCGACGCGGCCCGGATCCGGTGCGCGGATCCGGGGAGATCGCGCATCTCGCGGCCGTGCGCAAGAACCGCGAGGACGCGGGCGATCGCGCCGTGTGGCCACACGGGCTCTCGGATCTGATCGCGTCGCGTGGCGCGGAGCAGGCGCGAGCGGTGCGCGCGGCCGTCGCTGCCCTGGCGACGCATGCACCAGCGATTCACGCGGCGCACCAGGCGCGCTTGCTCGAGCTGGTGTCGCGCGCTGCGCCGGATGCCGATCCGGCTCCAGCGCCGCACACCCGTGATCCGCTGCCGACGAGCCACTGGCATGGACGCAGGCGCTCGGCCCGCTACCGGGTGTTACCCTCCGGCGGTGGCCAAGCGCGCCGACAACTCGGCTCCCCTTGCACTGCGGCCGTCGCAGAGTGCGCAACGATGACCGGAACGAACATCGGATTCACCTGCCTGGTCGTCGCGGCCCTGACCGCTAGCGGATGCCGCGCTCACGGCGCTACCATCTCGTCGCCGCAGCCGACGCTACGAACCCCCGAACGGGTGGTGGACGACGTGTGCCTCCGCCTGAGTGGGACGAAGGGCATCGCCGGTCGGGCGCTGAGTGCACTTTGGTACGCGCTTCCGGAGCCGGAGGTGCGGCGCCAAGCAGCGGGACTCGTCGATTGGCTTGCGCACGAGGAAGACGGCAGTCGGGAGCGTCGGATACGAATCGCCGATCGTCAGTGGGCCGTCGCCATCGCCTCGCAGGATGACGAGGTCGCCTTGCCGGCAAGTCTATTCGAGCGCGACGAGGGAGGATTCTGGCGTTGGCTTGCAGTCGAGCGGAGGTTCCGAGTCCGGCCGTCTGCTGCGCTGTGTGTGGGGGAGTCATCGGTTGTGCCAGTACCCATCACGCTGGGCGAAGCCCTGGGCGGCGGCGAGAGAGAGCTTGGCGCCGCGGACTGGTCGCCCGCACTCCCCGCCGCCAGCGCACTCGTACGCGTGTCGTGCCGGGCCGCCTCCGGACCGGTGCTCCTACTGCACACCAACGAGATGGGGCCTGCTGGCGACGACTTTTTCGTTGGGGAGATCATCTATCTGCACCTGCACCAACGAGACGATGGGTACTTCCGCGTCGTCGTCCGCGCGGATGCCTATGACCGCATCGGCGCCCGGGACTTCATTCGTCGCTACTGCGAAGGTCCACCCGACCCATTGCTTTCCCAGGCAAGCGTCGACGAGGAGGAGACACGATGACGCAGAGGACATCGATACCTCGCATCCGATCCAGCGCTGTCCATGGTGCGCACTGACGTCGCCTGAGTCGCCGTTCGCTGCGATTGCGGATCCCAGGTTCGTTCCGGTGGCCGCGGCTCGGGTCCCGGTCCCATTTCCGGCTCCGGCTCCGGCTCCGGCCCCGGTTCCCGCTCCGGCTCCCGCTCCCGCTCCGGATCCGCCGTCGGCGCCACCCAAGACGCCCGAGGCGCGCGGTTCTCTGAAGCATGCCAATCACTCGAGTCATGCAGTTCGTCTCGGTCGTCTTGGGGCAAATCGCGCTCTTCACAGCGTGTGTCGCGAACTCACCGCAGCGCGCCGTGACATTGGTGTTCGCGGGCGACCAGAACGCCAGCCTCAACTCACAAGCGGCCGCGGCCGTCCGCCTGCGCGTCGAGGGCTCGCGCTCGGAACGTTTGCGTAGCGGGGTACTCATCGACCCACGCGGCTATGTCCTCACGAGCTTCTCGTCCGTGGGAAGCGTGGGACTCTCGGCGCGCCGCGAGGGTCGGTCACGACCTGGAACGCTCTACGACGCTGAGGACGTGGTGGTGGAGCTGCTCGATGGCCCATTTTCGACGGTGGCCACGTCGTACATCGCGCGCGTCGTGCGAGGGGACATTCGACTGAACCTCGCGCTACTGCGTATCACGGCGACGCGGAGTGGCACTCTCCCACCGTCGATTCGTTTTCCGTTCGTCGACCTCGCGCTCGCTTCGCGTGAGCCCACTTGGGGCGCTGCGGGGTTCGTCATCGGCGCGGAGGAAGACGTGCCGAGTCTGAGCGTGCGTCGAAGTGCAATCGTCGCGGGGCTGCGCAACTCGAATGGTGGCATTGCCGGATATCTCGTCGACTTCTCGCAATCGAGCATGGACGGGGCTCCCTACTACGGCGCCGACGGGAGCTTCCTGGGCGTTCTCGCAGGGCCCTATCTGCGTCCTTCGAGTCGCGTACCGTCGTCTTGGCGCGCGGCATTATCGACAGGACCGATCGAGGACACGCATATTTCGGGCATGTCCGCGCTCCGCCCTGGGATCTGGGCGGAGATCGATGTCTTCGGCGACAGCTTCAGCGCATCCGAGGATGAGTACGACAACTCTTCGGCACAGACTACCGAGCAGTTCTACTTCCGACTACCGAGCGGGCAGGCGGGCACGGTGGTGACCGAACCTGTAGTGCTCATCAATGCCTATCGCGCTGGAGCGCTGCTCGGAACGGCGACAGGCGAGCTCTTCGTCACTGCCGAGACCGACGCCTACGTCGCGTTGCAGATGCCCCGCCCTGACGATCCGCGCGGCCTTCAGCTGCGCGTCCGCTTCGAGCCGACACCATGAGAGCCCTGCTCTGCGCGCTCGCGATGCTCTGCGCGACCCCGGCGCCGACGCGCGCCGACGTTCTCTCGCCGGCCGCGCGGGCGCGGTGCATCCAGAGCATCGCCCGCATCGAGTCCGACACCACTCGCGGCACGATCTCCGGGAGCGGCACCGTGATCGACTTACGCGGATACGTGCTCACGAATTTTCACGTCGTAGGCCGCACTGACCCGAGCGATGGCGCAATCGGCACGCTGTACGCCAAACGACTCCGCGTCGCGTTGGTCCGCGACGAGCGAGGTACCGTGCGCGACGAGTTCCTCGCCGAGGTGGTGCGCGGCGACGTGAGGCTCGATCTTGCGCTGCTCCGCATCGTCGCGCGCGCGGATGGTCAAGCCATCCGCTCAGCCGAGTACGCCGCGGGGTTCGCGGCGATGGCGCTCGCGCCACTCGTGCCAGCGCTCGGGACTTCGGTCTGGGCGCTGGGATTCCCAGCCGGCGTTCGCACGATCAACATCACCGCCGGACAGATCTCGGGCTTCGAGAGCAACAGTGCGGGCGCCGTCGCTTGGATGCGCACCGACGCGGAGTTCAATCCTGGGAACAGCGGCGGCGCGCTCGTCGACGAACAGTGCCGACTCGTGGGCATACCGACCGCGATGTCTCATGCCCTCGAGCCGATCGAGATCGCGCGCCCTGGAACGCGCGTACCGGAGGAGTGGCGGAACGCCATGCGCGGCACCGCCGTGCTGGCGGCTGCACCCATCGAGGGATTTCACGAACTCGGCACTCTCGCGGAGTTCGTCGATACCGACTCTGGCGATGGGTACGGCGCCTTCGGGGAGATGCACTACTACAGGCTCCCCGCGGAGCGCCCCGGCGTTGTGAGCATCTCCCCGCGACTGGAGGCTGGCGTCATCGCCCCCAACCGCCCCTACGACGGCACTCGCGTCGGCCAGGTCCTGCTCACCGCGGCCGATGGTGCGAACGCGATATTGGCAGTGCTCGTCCCTCGAGGGACCGACGGCCGTTCCCCGTCCGTGCGCTTGCGCTTCACACCCAACGCGACCTCTCGCGAGTCGCCTTCGCGGGAGACGGCGCCGCCCAGGCGAGGCGCCGACAACTCCCCACACTGAGTACGATCGCCCCCAGGGGTGGTGGGCTTCGGCGGCATGAGGGTGCTCGGATGCGTGACGCGGAGAGTGCGCCGCTCAGGGCGCCGAGCGCCGCTCGCAAATGGGCACGTCCATCGGCGAAGTCTCGACGCCGCTCGGGAAGCTCAGCAAGAGGGTCCCAATGAAGATGCCGTAGGTGCCGTCCGCGCGCCGCGTGGCGCTGCTCTCGTACGAGCTCACGCGGACCTGGCCGGGGAACGAGATGACGCCCCCCGCGCCGTCGCGCGCGCCCGCCGTCACGTCCTGCGTGCCTTCGTAGGGAGCGCTGCGCTCGAAGGTGAGCTGAGGAACGCTGCAGCCCCGCGCGTCAACGCCCCTCAGGGTGAAGCCGATGAACGTGCCGGACGCGGTGTTCTCGAACGCGGTGAGGTGGGTATACGGATGATCGCCGAGCATGCCAGTGACGTCCTGCGCGCAGCTCGGTGCGACGTATGGAACGCAGCCTTCGGGTGTGCCGAGATCCGACAGCGCGAGATCGCGTCCGGCGTCGAGGAGGGTCGTCGGGCCACCCATGTCCGTAGGTGCCGCGGCGTCCGATGCGCTGCGGCTCTCGGTGCAGCCGAGAGCGAGGAGCGCGAGCAACGCGACGCTGAGGACTGGCGCGGGGCGAACCGCGATCGAGAAGGGGAAGCGAAGCAAGGTGTCAGGCATGGCCGGAGTGTAGCAGCGCGCTCCGGCTCCGGTCCCCGCTCCGGTCCCAGTCTCGGCTCCAGCCCCGGTTCCGGCCCCGGCCCCGGCCCCCGCTCCCGCGCCCCCTCCTCCTGCTACTGTCGGCGTGTGCCCCTCGAGACGCTGCCCGGCTGGGTCATCTCCGACGAGGAGTCGGTGCGCGCCGACGTCGCGCGGTACGTCGGCATGTCGGCAGACGCGCTGTGGCGAGAGGTCGAGGACTGCGCGCGCGACGCAATATGGGCAATACGAGCGAGCGGGTTCGCCGCGCACGTACTCGCGTTTGAAGAGCCGCTCCCGGAGAGCACCGTCGCGGCGCTGAAGCGGCTGCGCGCGAGTCGGCGGTGAGCGAGACGTTCCGGCGCACCGCGGCGGAGGCCGCGCGATCGATCGCGGGGACGCGGTGATCCAGCGATTGCGCAGCGCCCGATCGTCGAACGCGCTGAGCACGGACGAGATCATGACGCTGATGCGAGGCGAGCGTTAAAGACACTGGTCGACACCAACATCCTCCTCGACATCATCACCGCGGATCCGAAGTGGCTCTCTTGGTCGGAGGCTGCGCTGACCGCGCGGCGAGCGCCGTACCACTCCGTCGTTACGGCCCAGCGCCGCTATCACGCGTGAACGCGGCGATGACCTCGATGTCACCGACGATCGCGTCGTTGAGCGCTTCGAGCTCCTCTGCCGGAATCCACAGCTCGCTGTGGTGGCCGGCGCCCACCGTCTGCACCGCGTAGCGCGCGACCGCATCGGCGCGGACGGCGAAGCGCGTCACGAAGCCGGCGCCGCTGTCGGCGACGTTCCAGCGCTCGGCGATCTCGCGCGCGTAGCGCTCGTTCGTCACGGGATAGAAGATCGGCTGTTCGTCGAGGCGCGGCGGCCAGCGCTTCATCGCGCTCACGCGGTCGATCGCGAGCTCTTGCGGTCCGGTGGGCCGGTAGAGGATGACGACGTCGAGGTCATCGATGCGCGCGGTCTCGAGCGCACGCGCAGCGTAGCGCGCGACGCCTTGCGTGCCGCGCGCGTCAGTCCGCGGGCCACGACTGCGCTCCATCCCACGCCTCGAAGTCGCCGTCGGTCGCCGGGACGCGCACGTAGCCGGCGCGGTCGGCGGCCTCCGCGTCACGAACCGCGGTGGTCACCAAATACTGACGCACGGCTTCGCGAACGAGCTGCGAACGGTTGATACGGCCGCGGCGCGCGGCTCGGTCCGCGGCGGCGAGCGTTGGGCCATCGATCACGATCTGAATCGTCTTCATCGCGGGCATGGCGTGTGGAGAATGCTCCACAGCCGCGGACCACGCGATACTCAAAGATCGCGCAGCTCGCGGTCGAGCTCGTCGGCGCGCGCGACGGCCGCGAGGATCAGCGCACGCCTTCGGTCGCACCGGTGACGATGCACACGGCAGGCAGGTCGCCTTCGCGCAGGACGCGTGGGATCTCGACGACGCTCATCGCTGCACCTCGATCTCGCGGGAGCGCCGCTCGCGGGCTCACCCGCCTCACGGCTCAAGCCCGGTAGTTCGGCGCTTCTTCGGTGACGACGACGTCGTGGACGTGGCTCTCGCGCAGGCCGGCGGCGCTCATCTTGATGAACTTGGCCTTGGTGCGCAGCTCTTCGATGGTGCGGCAGCCGGTGTAGCCCATGCCGGCGCGCAGGCCGCCGACCATCTGAAAGACGACGTTGCTGAGCGAGCCGCGGTAGGGCACGCGGCCCTCGATGCCCTCGGGGACGAGCTTGTCGTTCTCGCTGACGTCGGCCTGGCCGTAGCGGTCTTTGCTGCCCTTTTTCATGGCGCCGAGCGAGCCCATGCCGCGATAGCTTTTGTAGGTGCGGCCCTGATAGAGCACGAGCTGGCCAGGCGATTCATCGGTGCCGGCGAACAGCGAGCCGATCATCACGGTGCTCGCGCCCGCGGCGATCGCCTTCACGACATCGCCTGAATATTTGATGCCGCCGTCGCTGATGACGGGGACGCCGAACTTGTCGCAAATGCGCGCGCAGTCCGCGACGGCGGTGATCTGGGGCACGCCGATGCCGGCGACGACGCGCGTGGTGCAGATCGAGCCCGGGCCGATGCCGACCTTGAGTCCGTCGACACCGGCGTTGCACAGCGCTTCTGCGGCGTCGGCCGTCGCGACGTTGCCGGCGACGAGCTGCAGGTCGGGGTACTTCTTCTTGGTCGCGCGGATGGCCTCGATGACGCCGAGGCTGTGGCCGTGCGCTGTGTCGATGACGATGACGTCGACGCCTGCGGCGACGAGCGCGGCGAGGCGCTCTTCGCGGTCCGGGCCGACGCCGATGGCCGCGCCGACGCGCAGGCGGCCGCGCTCGTCTTTCGCGGCGCCGGGGTGACGGTCCGCTTGAAGCAGGTCCTTGATGGTGATGAGGCCAACGAGCTTGCCGTCAGCGCCGACGACCAGGAGCTTCTCGATGCGGTGCGCGTGGAGCAGCTCGCGGGCGCGGTCGCTGGTCACGCCGGGCGGCACGGTGATGAGCTTCTCCGTCATCAGCCGCGCGACAGGCTGCGCGAGGTTCTTCTCGAAGCGGATGTCGCGCGAGGTGAGGATGCCGACGGGGCGGTCGCCCTCGACGACGGGCAGGCCGCTGATGTCGTGCTCGCGCATCAGCTCGAGCGCCTCTTGCAGCGACTGGCTCGGCCGCACGGTGACCGGGTCGAGCACCATGCCGCTCTCGGCGCGCTTGACCTTGAGCACCTCGTGCCCCTGCTCGGCGGGCGTGAGGTTCTTGTGTACGACGCCGATGCCACCGGAGCGCGCCATCGTCACGGCGGCGCGCCACTCGGTGACGGTGTCCATCGCCGACGAGAGGATCGGGACGTTCAGCTCGAGGCCGCGCGTGAGCTTCGTGCGTACATCGGCCTGCGCTGGCAGGAAGTCCGAATACGCCGGCAGCAAGAGGACGTCATCGAACGTCAGGGCTTCCGTCAGGCGCTCTTCGATCACTGCACACCTCGCAGGGGGTAAAACCTGCGGCGGCTTGTAGCAGAACGGTGTCAGGCGATCGAGGCGCGCCACGCGGATGTGCGTGCCGCACGGTAGCGCCTCGTGAGTTCAGTTCGGCCAGGCGGCGACGTAGGTGCGCTGCGCGGTCGCAGCGACGGGCGCGCAGGTGGTGCCGACGAGCGTCGGTGCGAACGCGCCGGAGCCAGTGCACTCGGCTGCGAGCGCGGAGATGCGTACGCGACCAAGCCCACCGTTGCCGCCGCGGGCACCAAGGGCAGAGCCACCGACGCCACCGACAGCGCTGACCGAGCCGTCGTTGCGGACGCTCGGCGCGGAGAGGAACACGACGCCGCCCGAGCCGCCGCCTCCACCCGCGTTGCGCTGTGCGGCGTTGCCGTCGCCGCCGTTGCCGCCGTTGGCGCGCACCTCGCCGCTGGCACTGAGGGTGATGCGCGTCGCGCTGGCGATGCGCAGCGCGCCGCCGCCGCCACCGCCGCCGCCCGAGGGCAAGACATAGTTGCCACCGCCGCCACCGCCAGCCGAGCCTGGGCGGAACGTCGTCACGACCGCGAGGTCCACCTCTGCGTCTGCGCCGATGGCTCCGCCACCGCCGCCGCCTCCACACATTGGCGCCGCGATCGAGCCCGCGTAGCCTGCGCCGCCGGCACCGCCGCCGCCGCCTGAACACGGGATGCCGGTTCCGCCGAAGCCACCCGCGCCGCCCGTGCCGCCGGCCGAGCTCGCGCCGCGTCCGCCGACGTCGAACTGGTAGCTCGCGCCGCCGCCGCCGCCCGCGTAGCCACCGCCGCCGCCGCCCGCCGCGCTCCCGCCAGTGCCTGCGCCACCACCGCGGTTGCCGCCGAGTCCGCACGCCGCGGCGTTGTCGGCGCCTTGCATGCCGACGGCGCCGGTGCCGCCCCCGCCCGCCGCAGAGCACATCGAGAGGTCGGTCGGCGAGCGTCCGTCGGCGAGTGGATTGCCCGTCGCGCCACCGCCGCCGCCGGAGTGGCTGATGGTGAGCGAGTAGCCGACGCCGCCATCGCCGCCGCTCACGTCGACCGTACCGTCGATGGTCACATCGCCCGACGCGTAGAGCTCGAGCACGCCGCTGCCGTTCGTCGTGAGCGTCGCGCCCGCGCGGACGCGAATCGTCGTGTAGTGGTACGCCCCCGGCGCCAGCACGGTGTCGACCATGACGTCGAGCGCGCCCTCGGTTCCGTCGCTCGGGAACGGCACCGCAGTGCAGACCCGCGCGGCGCAGACCGGGAGCGACGCGTCGCACGTCGTGCCGCACGCGCCACAGCTGGCTGTGCTGCGGGCGAGGTTCGTCTCGCAGCCGTTGGCGATGTTGCCATCGCAGTCGCCGAAGCCGGCGAGGCAGGTGAAGCTGCACGCGCTGGTCGCGCAGGTGCGCGTCGCGTTCGCGCGCGCGGGACACACCGTCGTGCACATCCCGCAGGCGTCGACGTCGGTCGCGAGGTTGCGCTCGCAGCCGTCGCTCGCGATGCCGTTGCAGTTCGCGTTGCTGCCGATGCAGCGCAGCGCGCAGGTCGCGTCGCTGCACTCCGCGAACGATGATGGGCCGAACGCGCACGCAGCGCTGCACGTGCCGCAGTGTTCGGCGTCCGCGCGGAGATCGATCTCGCAGCCGTCGCTCGCGTCGTCGTTGCAGTCGTCGCGCCCGGCGCCACACACGCCGAGCACGCAGCCGATGCCAGGGCCGACCGCGCCACACACGCCAAAGCCCTCGCTGAAGAAGCAACGCCGCGCGGCGAGCCCGCCGTCGACGGTGCCGTCGCAGTCGTCGTCGATGCCGTTGCACAGCTCGGGCGCCCCGGGGCTGCGCGCGGCGTCGTCGTCCGCGCAGTCGCCATCGCGCGTGACCGAGCCCTCGATCGGCGTGCTCGAGCGCGTCGCCGTGCCGGTGCCGTAGCCGTCGCCGTCCGCGTCGACGTACCAGCTCGCCGTGCCGCCCGCTTCGTCGATGGTGCCGTCACAGTCGTTGTCGAGTCCGTCGTCGTCGATCTCCGGCGCGCCTACGCCAGTGCTCGGATCGCCATCGTCGCAGTCGCCGAGCACGCCGCTCGGCGCGCACGTCGCGTCGGGGACGCCATCGCCGTCGTCGTCTTCGCCGTCGCCAGGCCCAGCGACGAAATCGGGTGTGCCGTTGCAGTCGTCGTCAACGCCGTTGCAGATCTCGCGCGCGGCCGGGTTCACCGAGCGCGTGCTGTCATCACAGTCGATCGGCAGCAGCGAATAGCCGGACGGGAACGTGCAGCTCGAGCGCGTCATGCCGGACGGATCGCCGAAGCCATCGCCGTCTGCGTCGCGATACCAAGTGAGCGCGCCCGCGCCCTCGTCGATCGCTCCGTCGCAGTCGTCGTCGCGGCCATTGCAGAACTCCGGCTGCGCGCCGTGGATCGACGGCTCGGTGTCGTCGCAGTCGTCGCCGACGGGCGAGGTCTGCCCGTCGCCGGGGCAGCCGCGCACGCTCGCCGACGAGTCGCCGTGCAGGTCGCCGTCGAGGTCGGCGTAGAGGTCGACGGTCACGCCCTCGTCGACCGCGCCATCGCAGTCGTCGTCGATGCGATTGCAGGTCTCGCGGCCGCCTGGCGCTGCGAGCCGATCGGTGTCGTTGCAGTCGTCGCCGCAGCGCGCTCCGTTGCAGCAGACCGACGAGACGAAGCCGTCGCCGTCGACGTCGCGGTCGCCAAACGTCGTGTCGTTGCAGTCTTCGTCGTGACCCGCGAGGTCGCAGAGCTCGGGGTTCGTCGGGAAGCGATTCGCGTCGGCGTCATCGCAGTCGTTGCCACCGACACACGCGGTCGAGCCGTAGCCGTCCCCGTCCTCGTCGATCGGCGAGTCACACGGCGTCTGACAGGCATCGAGCGTTTCGTTGCACGTCGCGTCGGTCGGACACACCGGATCCGTCGCGGCGACGCAGCCCTCGACGCTCGCGCCAGCGGCCGCGGGCTCACAGCGCTCGACGCCATTGCAGAAGACGCCATCGTCGCAGTCGGCGGCCGTCGCGCAGACGTTGCCCGCATCGCCTCCGCCCGCGTCACGACCGCCGTCGAGCGAAGGTGCGTCGTCATCATCGCCGCAGCCTGCGACGCCGAACATGGCGAGGCAGAGGAGCGACGCGCGCACGAAGCCGCGAGCGGCGATCGAGGAAAAGTATGGCGACATGGATCGCGAGCATATCGACGCCGCGGCAATCTGGGAACAGCGCAGCCGGCAGCGCGCGCGGCGCGTTTGCGTCGAGCCCCGGGCGCGATAGGTTGCGCGCCATGGACCAGCAGGGATGGGGACAGCCGCCGCAAAGTGATCCGCAGCAGCAGCAGCAGTGGGGCGCACCGCAGGGCGCGCCACCTGGACCGCAGCGCGCGCCGGGCTACTTCGAGCAGGCTGCGCCGCAGTGGCCGGCACCGACCGACGAGGACAAACAGCAGGCGTTCTACGCGCATCTTTTCTGCGCGCTGCTCAACCTTTTCTGCTGCGGGTTCATCTTCCCCATGGCCGGCGCGCTGATCCCGCTGGCGATGAACAAGAGCAAACATCCATTCGTGATGTTCCACATCAACCAGGCGTTGATCTTTCAGACGATCATCTACATCGTGAACATCGCGCTCTACATCCTCGGCGCGATTGGCAACTTCTGCCTCGTCGGCTGGCTGCTTTATCCGTTCAACGTGATCCTCTACCTGCTCGCTGCGATCTACCCGATCATCGTCGGGCTGAAGGCGAAGGACGGGCACTGGGAGAAATACGCGGTCGTCGGCGACAAGGTCATGCAGATGACGAGCCCGCTCTTCAAGTGAGCGGGGCGGCGCGCGCGGCGTGCCCACTCCACCTTCGCTGCCCCCCCTCCGAAAGCCCCCTTTCCAAGGGGGTTGGGGGTGCCTCGCAGCGCCGCTATTCGAGTGCACGCGACGCGCACCGACGCCATCGGAAAAGCCCCCTCGAACGAGGGGCTGGGGGAGGCTCAAGATTCATCACATCTCGCTTGGA
>Ga0163144_10023750_pt1 | contig 12078 bp, 10 predicted proteins | sample OliLak19BULKMAT1_FD_123175 | JGI IMG/M metagenome (GOLD analysis project Ga0163144, IMG submission 123175) | Freshwater microbial mat bacterial communities from Lake Vanda, McMurdo Dry Valleys, Antarctica - Oligotrophic Lake LV.19.BULKMAT1 | ecosystem: Environmental > Aquatic > Freshwater >...
CGCCACGAGAACGGTTGCGACGGCACCCGTGAGCAGCGACAATTCCGCTTGCCAGGTAAAAAGCTGGTTGGCCGAGTAAAACTTTGGGAAATACGCCAGTTGCAGCAACGGCAGAGAGGCCAGGGCATGTATCGCGATGAACCCGTCCGCGACAATGCCGAGGTAACTCCGATCCGACGCTTTGCGGAAAAATGGGGAAAGCCCCAGCAATATGAGTCCGGTCCAGGAGATCGCCTTGTTGGCGATGAAGAGCGGCAGTTGCTCCCAACTCACATCCTTGAAAAAAATGTAGCGCAGCAGGGCGTAAAGCATCGTGCCCAACATGATGCCGGCTGGGAGAAGATGTAGACGCATAATAGAGAAATCGTGGCCGGGGTCGGTACTCCGCCCCCGGTTTGCCAAGGCGACCGCCGGGGTCGGAGTACCGACCCCGGCCACCACCCGGCTCGTAACGGAGGGAGAGCCCTAGCTCGCCATCGCCATGCGGCGCGCCTTGCGGGTCGAGGCGCGGGCGGCGGGCAGATTGTGGGCGTCCATCAAGGCGCGAAATACTTGAATGTCCAGACCCGAGGCGGAGGCGGTGGCGGGTTGCCACTGAATGCCCAGGCAGAACCAGCTGTGCGGGGTCGTCCATTCGATCGATTCGATGACGCCGTCCAGGGCGACGCCGCCGATGCGGAAGCCGGGGGCGACGCGTTGGATTGCCGAGCGGTGCTCGCTGTTGACGACGATCTCACCCTCGCCGTAGATGTGGGCGAGAAGCGTTTGCGGTTGCACGTTGATGGCGTGGCGCAGGCCGGATTCGGGCGGATGGCGGTGCTGCAGCGCCTCGGGCAGTTCGCGCGGCAGGTCGGCGTAGTTGAGGCCGCCGTAAGCGGCGTTCATGGCGATCAAACCGTTGTCGACCGCCAGAAGGGGGAATTTGTTTTCTTTGCACCAGAGGGCGAGCGATTCCATGTCGCCCAGCTTGCCGTCGGCGCCAAAGCCGGACACGACGACACCGCGGCAATCCTCGAGCACTTCGCCCCAAGGAGTGTCGCCTTCGGAAGGATCGAGAAAGACGGGTTCGGCGCCGGCGGCCTCGACGGTCGCCTTGTAGCCGACGGACCAAAGACCGATGCCCTTGCCTTGGAGAGCGACTTCGGTTCCGTAAAGGGCCAAACGGGCGGAGGGCTTGGAAACGACGTTAAACATGAGGAGGACTCCTTTCCTAGCGAAGGTGGATCGCGTGCCAATCCTGGCTCGCGGAGCGTTTGCAGCTGGAAAGGAATAGTAATCAGCTGCGCGGCGGATTTCTAGTGAAAAATAAAAAAAATTCTAAAGTTTTACGAAAGAACCGCCGAGTGAGGCATAAGGTCTGCTATTCAGGGGAGTTGCGGAGGAGGGGTCGGCAATTCCGTCGTCGTGGGACGGCCCAGACGAACGGCGCCGCGTAGCGACGCCGGTTCCCAGCGCGCCGGTTCCACGGTCGATCTGGTGCGATCCGACGATTGCCAACGCGCGGGCGTTTCCATTTGCGATGCGGGCGGCGGCAGGATGGGGCCGGGCATCAGCGCGGGCGGCGGACCGGTCTCCGGGACCATGCCGGGCAACGGTTCCGGCGGAGGAACCACCGGAGGTACGAACCCCGGCGCAACCTCTTTTTCAGGAAAGACTTCCGGACCTGGAAGCGATTTTCCGGGCACCAAACGCACCCGAATGTCCTTGTCCGCCTCGAAGAGCCTGTCGTCCGGCAAAATCAGGCGTGCGACGATGCGCAGATTCTCGGTGTGGGGAAAGACCTTCCACGGCAGTTTGAGATAGTATCCGGTGCTGAGAAGGCCCTCTTTCCAGCTTTGGCGCAACTGCTCCGCGCTGAAATCCCAACTGCAAAGGGGAACTTTCAAGCCCTGAAAATTGATTTCCAGAACCAGCAGGTGCAGGCGCGCGCCGGGCACTTTGATGATGTGATCGTCGGAATCGCGCGGCTCGACGAATACGGCGAGGGCCTCGTCGCCGACCAAGGCGTCGTCGTCGATGCCGCCGGTCGTGCGACCCAAATTGATGCGGCGTAAGCCGAATACCGCGCCGGCCTGCTCGGGCGAAATTTTCGCGCCTTTGCGCAGCGCGGAGACTTCGTGTCGCAATGCGTCGGCGCGCAATTCCGATTTTCCCAGTTCACTGACAAGCGACCGAAGCTGCACGTCGCGCGCGTGCAGTTCCGTCTCGATGATCTCCTGCCGCGCACGGCCGCCACACCCGACCGGCGCAAGCGCCAGCCAGCTAAAAAGCACCATCCATGAAATCCGGCGTCCTGCCGACATACCCCATCCTGTCTCGTTTCACCACCCCGTAGGACAGGCTTCCAGCCTGTCCGGATTTTTTCTTGGCAATTTCAAGCAAGTGGGCGCCTTGCTTTACGACGATCAACCTTCGCTCTTCACCGGTTGCGGCAAATCGCCCACCTTCTCAAGAACCTTATCGACGATGCCATATTCCTTCGCCTCCCAGGAGGAAAGGAAGGTGTCGCGATCGGTGTCCTTTTCGATCTTTTCGAGATTTTGCCCGGTGTGCCGGATCAGAATCTCGTTGAGCATTTTCTTCAAACGTTGATACTCCTTGAGGCGAATCATGATCTCGGTCGTCGTGCCTTCCATGCCGGCGAGCGGTTGATGGATCATGATGCGCGAATGGGGCAGGGAGTTGCGTTTCCCCTTGGCGCCGGCGGTCAACAAGACCGCTCCCATGCTGGCCGCCTGACCGATGCAATAAGTCGCGACGTCGCAACTGACATACTGCATCGTGTCGTAGATGCTAAGGCCCGCCGTGACCGACCCGCCGGGCGAATTGATGTACAAATGAATGTCGGCCTTGGGATCGTCGAACTGCAAGAAAAGCATCTGGGCGACGATGACGTTGGCGCTGTCGTCGTCCACGGCTCCCTGCAAAAAGATGATCCGGTCCTTGAGCAGTCGACTGTAGATGTCGTAAACGCGCTCTTCGCGGCCGCTCCGCTCCACCACATAGGGAACCAGGGGCATGATATTTCTCCGCAACGCCCGGTTTCCGTCTAATGAATCGGCAACCGGACAGGTCGAACATAAAGGAAAGGAATAACGCTGCCAGTTTTACGGGGCCGGTCGGAACGCACGCACCGGGTTCCGCCGGAATCGCTCAAGTTCCGCGTACCGGGCAAAGGGAAGAGAGGCTGCGCCCCTCTCCCTTGCCAGGCTGGACGATGACCGCGCATCGCCGGCACGGACCGACAACCAACGCTTACTTCTTTTTCTCTTCGGTGATCTTTTGGATGACCTCATCCACGAGGCCGAACTCTTTGGCCTCCCCGGCATCGAAATAGCGGTCGCGGTCCGTTTCCTTTTCGATGCGTTCGATCGGCTGCCCCGTATGCTTGGCGAGGATTTCGTTGAGGCGATGGCGTTCCTTGACGATTTCGTTGGCCTGGATCTCGATATCCGTGACCTGGCCGCCGACTTGGCCCCAAGGTTGGTGGATCATCACCTTCGAGTTGGGCAGGGCGAAACGTTTGCCCTTGCTCCCGGCGGCGAGGATAATCGCCGCCCCGGAAGCCGCCAGACCCATGCAATAGGTCGCGATCGGGCATTCCATGAACTGCATGGTGTCGTAAATGGCGAGCGTGGCCGTCACCGACCCGCCCGGGCAATTGATGTAGAAATGGATTTCCGCGCTCTTGTTCTCGTATTGGAGGAACAACAGCTTTTGGATGGTGACGTTGGCGAGATAATCGGAGATCGCCGATTGCCCGCCGGTTTCGGGGGAGCTTCCCAGAAACACGATGCGGTTTTCGAGCAACAGATCGCCCAGCGTCATCTGCCGTTGGCGGGAATACTCCCGGTAACGCTGTGCCTGGGGATCAAAGTACGGTCCCATTGCAGTGGACATGAACATGCATCCTTCTAGGAACGAGCCAAGACCGAAGGCCCGAACGGGCAAACGGGAGGCAACAGGGTGAATCGGGACGAAGGACTTCCAAACCTCATTCTAGGGAGCAAGGCAAGTAGGGGCAGTCGCGGGGCAAAACAAAAAGCGGGGAACCCGTGCTCGCGCATCGTGTTCCCCGCGTATTCGCATCGAAACATTCCGTTTACTCCGACGACTGTTCCGCCTTGGGTTCTTCGTCCGGTGCTTTGGTCGGGTCGTTCAGTTCGCCTTCGATGGCTTGCTGATCGACGGTCGCCATGCCGCCCTCGGGGATCAGAGGCATATCCTCGTATTCGGCGCTCTCCAGGATCAGATTGAGCGCCAGGCGCTCCATTAGTTGGGCAGCCAGCGTTTCCAGTAAGTCGTCCTTTTCCATCTTGGCGCGGACGCGGCGCGCCGACTCGCCCGATTGATCGGCCAAGCGCTCGATTTCGTCGTTGACGTCGTCGTCGTTCACCTCGATCTTTTCGACCTCGGCGATTTTCTGCAAAACGAAATGCTCCTTGAGGGAGGCTTGCGTGCTCTTTACGACATCCTGCTCGAGCATGCGCGAGCGAGCCCGAATTTCTTCCTCGGACAGCCCTGCCTCTTGCATCTCCATCACGCGTCGAGCAAAGGACTTGCGCGCCTGACGCAGCAACAGATCGCGAGGCAAATCCCAATCCGCGCTGGCGGTGATGAGCTCCAGCACCTGTTCCCGGGCCGAATTGCGCTGCTGATATTCCAGCCGGCGCTCCAGCATGACCCGCACGCGTTCCCGAAGTTGATCGGTGGTGCGTACGCCGAACTTCGATTCGAGGAATTCCTCGTCGAGTTCGGGCATCCGGAGGGTCTTGACTTCCTTGATTTCCAAGGTCGCCTGCACCGTCTTGCCCTTCAGTCCTTCCTGCGCAGCCGCATCCGTCATCACGATGTCGACGACGCGGGTGTCGTTCGCATTGGCGCCGGCCACCTTTTCCGCCAAACCCTTGGCAACGCCGTCTTTGAACGCGATCGTGTCGTCGACGCGGATCGTGATTTCCTTCGACGTGCCGATCAGCGTGTCGCCCAGACGCGTCGTCATGTCGACCGTCAGGAAATCGCCGATCTGGGCGTTGCCTTCCGGCTTTGGCGCCAGCGAGCCGTAGCGGGACAAAATGCGCTTCTCTTCCTCCGCCACCTCGTCATCGGAATAGGTGTGGACGGGGCGTTTTAGCTTGAGGCCTCGGTAATTCGGCAATTCAAACTGCGGCCGAACTTCGACCTCGAACTCATAGATGAACGGTCCCTTGTCCGGGATATCCAGCTTGTTAGGATTGATGTCCGGCGGGCTGAGCGGCGCCACGTCGAAGTCGTCCGCCAGTTGCTCCAGACTCGCGAGCAATACCTGGCCGCGAACTTGTTCGGAGACGTCCTTCTTGAACTTGCGGACGACGATTTGCTTGGGCGCCTTGCCGGGCCGGAAGCCGGGCACCTGGGAATCGGACACGAGTTCCTTGTACTTTTCGGAGAACAACTCGTCGATGTCCTCGCGCTCGACTGTGACCTTGATGTGCTTGCGGCACGGACCGACGTCCGTGATGAGCACGGTTTGTTTCAGCTTTTTCTTATCGGTATCCGGCCCCTCCTCGCCCGGCGGCATTTCCGCTTCGGGAGCCTGTACCGCGACGGCGGTCGATTCCTCGGCCTGGATGGGATCGTTTTCATCAGCCATGATCTTTACTCCAACTATCCACGTATTTCGTAGCGACAAGCTGCCAGCTTGTCCGCTTTTTGCACCACCCCAACCGTGACCCGAGCAAGCTGGCAGCTTGCTCTACGACAATCACAAAAGGGGTCTAACCTGTAGCAGGTCAGACCCCTTACGAAATACACCAGAGAGAGCGGGTGATGGGGCTCGAACCCACGACAGCCACGTTGGCAACGTGGCGCTCTACCACTGAGCTACACCCGCGTCGGGTCTATCCTCCCATGGTATGCGCCACGGAAGGATCGACAACCATAATCATAATTTCCAGCGCCGGGAAATCAAGGCCGTCTCTTCCCGTTTCGCATTCCCGGCCGCCTGGCTCCCCACGTCTCCCGAATAATCGGTACGCCGGCGCTTCGTACCAAGCAAGCTGGCAGCTTGTCGCTACGGGCTATCGTCTTTGGGATTGGCCCCGCCCCGCGCACACTCCTAACATTGCTAGATCGTCAGTTCCCATTGCTTTGAGAGGTTTCGATGGCGTTTTTCCTGCTCAGCGTTATTATTGCCTTGAGCGTCTCCGCTATATGTTCCCTGTTGGAAGCTGCCCTCTTGAGCCTCACTCCCGCTCAAGTCGCGGATCTGTCGCGCGACCATCCCCGTATCGGCGCCATTTGGCAGCAATTCAAAAAACGCATCGATCAGCCCATCTCCATCATCCTGATCGTCAACACAGCCGCCCATACCATCGGCGCGACGATTGCCGGCGCCAAATTCACGGAAGCCTTTGGCGAAGGCGGCCTCATTTGGTTTTCCATCCTCTTCACGTATTTGATGCTCCAGTTCACCGAAATCCTTCCCAAGATGCTTGGCGTGAATTACAACCGCCGACTGGCCCCGCTCATCGCTTATCCGCTCGCCTGGCTCGTCCGCGTCTTTCGACCGATTCTTTTTCTCATCCACCTTGTCAATCGCCCCTTCGCGGGCAAGAGATCCAGCGAGCATGAGGCCGTGTCCCTCGACGAGATCACCACCCTTGCCGGCCTGGCGCGCATCTCCAACCTCATCACACCGGACCAGGAACGGATCATTCAGGGCACGTCCGGACTTTCCGAGAAGACCGCGAGCAACCTCATGATTCCCGCGGAGCAGGTAACATTTCTCTCCTCGGCGCAGAATCTCATGGACGCCGTCCTCGCCGCCCACGCCGATCCGCACACGCGCTTTCCCATCATCGAAAACGACAACCGCAATCGCGTCCTGGGCTACGTCAACTTCAAGGAAATGATCTACCACGCGCGCACCAACCCGCATGACTCCAGCCTCCTGGGCATCATTCGACCGGTCCATTTCGTGGGTCCGGATCAACCCGCCAACCAGATGTTGCGCGCCTTCGTCGGCCGGCACGAGCACGTCGCCATCGTCAAAGGCGAAGACGGCGAAACGCTCGGGCTGGTCACGCTCGAAGACATCGTTGAGGAGCTCGTCGGCGAATTGGAAGACGAGTTCGACCGCCTCCCCCGCATGTTCCATCCCCTGCGCGGCGGCATCTGGATGGTCGGCGGCGGCGTCCCCGTGGCGGAGGTGGCCGAGAAACTTGGGATCGCGCTTCCCAACGCCAAGGGGCCTCTTTCCGCCTGGCTGATCGACCAGATGGGCGGGGTGCCGACGGTCAATGAAGTCCTACGCGCCCACGGTTGCGAGTTCACCATTCGCCGCACCCGCCGAGGCAAGATCTTCGAAGCCTCCGTCCGCGCCGCCCCCAGTTAGCACGACGCGCAAATCTCACATCGTACCACTTTGCGCGTCGCGCGAATCCACTCGCTCGCGGCTCGCGCTAACTTGCGTCGTCGAATCGCAGGACGTACTATTGGAATACAGTCGCGATTCGCCGTGTTCAGCCCGGAAGGCCCATGTCCGAAAAATCGTCCTCGGCACTGACGGTCAGTCAGACGCAGCCATCCTCGTCGGCCGACGCGCCGCCCGCGACGGAATTCGCGACGCTGGCAAGCATGGCGCCGACAACGCCGACCAGCGAGTCGCCGGGTTCGCCGACTCCCCGATTCCTATTGCCTGGCTATGAAATGTTGGCCGAGATCGGCCGCGGCGGCATGGGCGTCGTCTACAAAGCGAGGCAAACGGGGCTGGATCGGCTGGTCGCGATCAAGACGATCCTGCATGCGGAGCACGCGAGCGCGGATGCCCTGCAACGTTTTCGGACGGAGGCGGAAGCCGTCGCGCGGCTCCAACATCCCCATATCCTGCAAATCTTCGACATCGGCACGCACGACGGATTGCCGTACTGCTCGCTGGAATACTGTCCGCGCGGCAGCTTGAGCGCAATGCTAGACGGCACGCCTCTGCCGGCGCGCGACGCGGCTTCACTGATCGAGAAGTTGGCGCACGCAGTCCATGCCGCCCACGAAGCGCGCATCATTCATCGCGATTTGAAGCCCAGCAACATTCTTCTGTCACAAGACGGCGAACCCAAGCTCGCCGATTTCGGTTTGGCGAAACGGCTCGACCAGCCGGGCGAAACGCAGACGGGGGCCGTCCTGGGCACGCCGTCGTACATGGCCCCGGAACAGGCGACGGGCAAGAAGGACATCGGGCCCGGCGCGGACATCTACGCCTTGGGCGCGATTCTCTACCAGCTTTTGACCGGGCGGCCTCCGTTCAAGGCGGCCACCACCGTCGAGACCATTCAGCAGGTCATCCGCGAGGAACCGGCCCCGCCGCGCCAACTCAATTCCCGCATCCCCGCCGACTTGGAAACGATCTGCCGTAAATGCCTGAACAAAGATCCCCTCAAGCGTTACGCGTCCGCCCAGACGCTCGCCGACGATTTGCGCCGCTTTCTGGACGGCAAACCGATCCTCGCCCGGCCAACGGGGAATATCGAACGATTCGTCCGCTGGGTGCGGCGCAATCCGGTGACGGCGAGTCTGTCGGGAACCATCGCCGCGCTGCTCGTGGTCGGCATCGCCGCGTCTTCCTATTTCGCCGTGCAGGCGCATGCGTCGGCGCAGTTGGCCCACAAGCTGTTGCAGGAGAAAGAAGCCGCCATCGCCCGCGAACGGGAAGTCAATGCACGCGTCGTGCAATTCATCCGCCGTCACCCCAAGATGGCCGCCGCATTCTCCGGCCGCGATTTGATGAATCGATTCCTGGAAGCAAACCCCGACCTGCAAACCGAGTTCTTGAATTCCGGCCCCCCCGGCATGAAAGGCGGCGTGAGCCTGTCACCAAAGATGTTCGGCGATTGATGTAGGTTAACAATCAAATTCGTTGCCCTTACTCCGCATAGGTAAACCGTAACAACTGACAACTGACAACTGACAAGGACGCCCCATGCCCCGCACCTTGCTACTATTCTTCGTTTCGGCCCTACCCGTGGCCGCCCAAGAAGGCGACCTGAAGGCGCTCTTGGCCAAACCGATTCTGCCGCCGCGACACACGCTCGCGGAGACGCAAAAGTTCATCGAGACGCGTCTGCCGTCCCTGCCCAAGGCAACCAGCCCGGAAGCATGGGACAAGGAAGCGTCGCGCTTGCGCGAGGAGATGTTTCGCAAGGTCATCTTCCGCGGCGCGGCGGCCAAGTGGCACGGCTGCAAGCAGAACATCACCTGGTTCGACGCCATTCCCGGCGGACCGGAATATCAGATCAAGAAGTTGCGCTTCGAGGTGCTGCCCGGCCTGTGGGTCCCGGCCGTCTTGTATGAACCGCTCGACCTCAAAGGCAAAGTGCCCGCGACGCTCAACGTCATGGGACACGATCGCGGCTCAAAGGATGTCGCCTATCAACAAATCCGCTGCATCAATCTCGCCAAGCGCGGCATGCTCGCGCTCAACGTCGAGTGGTTCGCGTTCGGCCAATTGAGCGGCGCGGGTTTTCAGCATGGGGCGATGAATCAACTCGATCTGTGCGGCACGAGCGGGCTCGCGCCGTTTTATCTGTCGCTGGAGCGGAGTCTCGACGTCCTCCTGAGCCATCCGCACGCCGATCCGAAGCGCGTTGCGGTGAGCGGGCTTTCCGGCGGCGGTTGGCAGACGATTTATATCAGCGCCCTCGATCCTCGCGTGACGCTGTCCAATCCCGTCGCGGGCTATTCGAGTTTTCGCACCCGCATCAAGCACTGGAAAGACTTGGGCGACTCCGAACAGACGCCGTGCGACATGGCCACCGTCGCGAATTACGACCATCTCACGGCCATGCTCGGCGACCGGGCCGCGCTGTTGACGTACAACGCGAAGGACAACTGCTGCTTCGAGGCGGGCTATGCCTTGCCGCCGCTTTACGACGGCGCCCTGCCCTTCTTCCAACTGCATAAGCGCGGCGAGGCGTTGCGGACGCACGTCAACCATGTTCCGGGCACGCACAACTTCGAAGTGGAGAACCGCGAGGCGTTTTACCGCATGATCGGCGACCGCTTCTTTCCAGGTGACAAATCGTATCAGGCGAAGGAAATCGCCTGCGCGAAGGAAGTCAGAAACAAGATGGAGTTGGCCGTGCCGATGCCGGCCAATCTCGACTTCAACAAGATCGCGCTCGCTCTGAGCAAGGACTTGCCGCGCACCGGCGAGATGCCCACGGATCGGAAAGGATTTCAAGCCTGGCAAAAAGAGAGGCGGGCGAAGTTGGCCGACGTGGTTCACTTGCCCCGCTATGCAGTGATCGCCGAAAAGACGGGCGCGGAGACCAAGGGCAAGACGATGGCCGTCTATTGGAAGTTGAAGCTGGGAACCGAGTGGACGCTGCCCGTCGTCGAATTGACGCGCGGCCCGGCCAAGGGAACCACGCTGATCGTCCACGACGCCGGCCGATCTGGAACCGCCGGCGAAATCGAAAAGCTGCTCCAATCGGGCCGGCGCGTGTTGGCGGTCGACCCGTTCTACGTCGGCGAATCGCGCATGATGGAACGCGACTATCTCTGGGCCCTCCTGGTCGGAACCGTGGGCCAAAGACCGCTCGGCATCCAGGCCGCCCAAATCCACGCCGTCGCCGCCTGGTCCGCCGCCGCCCATCGCGAACCGCTCGCCCTACGCTCCATCGGCGAACGATCCGGATTGCTCTGCCTGACCGCGGCCGCCCTCGAAACGGAGAAGATCACGGGGCTGGAAATGACGGGGGAACTGAAGAGTTTGAAACAAGTGATTGAAAGCAATCGGGTGTTCGCGTCGTTTCCCGAGGCGTTTTGTTTTGGGTTGTTGGAGGAGTTTGATTTGGCGGGGATGCGCGGGATGGCGGGGCGGTGAATGCCTTCGACGCGCGTTGTGTGGCATGCTTTTGCGGGTCGCTCGCCTTGGTTGCTTCGACAAGTAACCGTCCATTCCCGATGCCAAACACCTCTCCCGATCGCCCGTCATGGCACTCGCTTTGCCCGGAGGAGCTTTTCGAGATGTTGCGCGTTTGCAAAAATCCCGGGAAATCGTTTCCGGTTTTCGTCGCGATTTCGGAGTGACGGTTCAGAGGGGTCATGTGTCTGGGTTGCAGTATACTCGGGATGCGCGAAGGCGGTGCCAGGACTTGACGCGATGGTCTCATCCGTTCCTGAACCAGATTACCAAGCCGCTCATTACCTACTGCCCGACCAATTGGAGCCCTACATCGACCTCACCCCGGATTTAGTCCGGGCCATGATCGAACGTCGCACGGCGAAGCAACCCTAACATCGGCAGGGTGGCCGGGGTTGAGCAGGATGCGAAACCCTGGCGAAGTACCAAGCAATCGGTCGTTCCAGCCGGGGCTTGGCGTAATGAAGGTTTAAGGTTTCCGACATTTCACCAGCCCCAACCACCCTGCCGAGATGGCGCTGGCGAACCCGGCCCTCATGTACAACGCCCTCTTCCAGGCGGCGTCGGCGACTCTGCGCGACGTGGCCGCCAACCCCAAACGGCTCGGCGCCCAGGTCGGCATCCTGATGGTGCTGCACACCTGGGGCCAGAACCTCTGCCATCATCCGCACGTGCATGCCGTCGTCACCGGCGGCGGCCTGTCGTGCAACGAGCGGAGTGACATCCATGTGTCACCCCAGTGGCGTTCGTGCCGGCCCGGCTTCTTCCTACCGGTCCGCGTGCTCAGCCGAGTCTTTCGGGGAAAATACCTGGCTCTCTTGCGAACCGCCTTCGGCCAGGGCAAACTGACTTTCCCCGGCCGACTCGCGACTCTGGCCGAGCCCGACGCCTTCGCCGTCTGGCTGCGGCCCTTGTACGCCAAGGACTAGGTCGTCTACGCCAAGCCTCCGCTCGGCGGGCCGGCCCAAGTTCTCAAGTACCTGGCCCGCTACACCCATCGCGTCGCCATCAGCAACTCGCGGGTCGTGAATGTCGCCGACGGCCAGGTGGCCTTCCGCTACAAGGATTACGCCGACGATCATCGCACGAAGTCGATGACCGTTTCCGGCGAGGAGTTCTTACGTCGCTTCGTACAACATGTGTTGCCGCGAAGCTTCGTCAAGGTGCGCCACTACGGC
>Ga0163144_10023751_pt1 | contig 12077 bp, 7 predicted proteins | sample OliLak19BULKMAT1_FD_123175 | JGI IMG/M metagenome (GOLD analysis project Ga0163144, IMG submission 123175) | Freshwater microbial mat bacterial communities from Lake Vanda, McMurdo Dry Valleys, Antarctica - Oligotrophic Lake LV.19.BULKMAT1 | ecosystem: Environmental > Aquatic > Freshwater > Lake...
CGCACCGGCGACCAGTGGCAGATCGTGGACTACAAGACGGATGTGGGCGGCAATTCCGCTGACCTTGCTGCCAAATACGTCGGCCAGATGCGCGCCTACGAGGGCGCGTGGAGCAAAGTCAGCGGCGGAAAGACACTCGCCACCTTGGTGGCGACTCGGGGGTGATGTCTGTAAGCAGTTTGTGTAGCTTCGAGATCAACTGTTTGAAGGAAGCTGGGTGAACTCCCGAGTCATCATTCTGGCCGGATCCCCTCCGCAGGCCTCAACGATTCAACCAACTTCTCAACGTTCTTCACGAAACGAGTCTGCCACTCTTCATCGAGACCAGACTCGATGAATTCCAGGACTCCATTCTGCGCGGAATCCTCAAACCAGATGCGGAGGTGGGAGGCGATGCGGTCCCTGAAACCATGACCTTTCCCGTATTCGGCGGCGCAGTCGTTCCACAGAGAAATCGCTCCCTTCAGCGCCGGCCGGAAGGCATCTTTGCCCAGCCGCGTCGCGGCCTGAAGAAACTCGTCGCGCCAGTGGCCGACACTCTTCAGGGCTTCCTTCAAGAATCCGTGAACCGGAGCGAAGTCGTCGTCCGCCAACAATCGGCCAAGTGCCGCCTCGTATTCAAGGACAGAAACCCTGCATCGTTCCTGTGCGTCCGCCGCCAGTCCAATGCCGAGGTAGTGATAGATATCCAGATTGATCCAGCTGCCCTGTCTGACCACCGACGCCCAGACGGTGCGCTGGTGCAGACGCGGAATCGCAGAGATTAACCTCTCGAACGGCGCGGTCGTTTGGACTGAAAGTGCTCGCGCGTCAATTGTGCGCAGTCGCTCATGAACCTTGAGATAGATTTGGGCCACGCTGGTCTTGTGAACGTCCTCAGCGAGTGCCGCAGCGGCTCGCGCAATCTCCTGGATCCGAGCAACGTGAGTGCTTCTCATCGACTCAATGCGAGCGATCAGGGCTGCGGTGAGCGCTTCCGCGTCGTCAGCGTCGGAGTTGTAGGCGACGACTGGGAACCCATCGATACCGACACTGGCGATCTTGCGGAGGTCACCCCTGACCTTGTCAGCCTTGATTTCGTAGCCTTCCTCGAAGGACTCGGGCAGCTCTCCTGAGTCGTGCTGGACTTCAAGCGCCTCGTCGTTCTTCGGAAGGAGAAGAATGACGCTCCGCTGCGCAACAGACGTCCATGTGCCCGTCTCGACTGTGCCGCGCAACAGTTGCACCACGGACGGATCGAGCGCACTCAGAAACTCTGAGCACAGCACCGGAATTGTCCGCGGGTCCTCCAAATACGATCTGAGGTCCGACCGGTCAGCCAGGGGTTCATCAATTCCCCTGGTATCGATTACGCGCAGCTGGTAACGCACTGCCGCGAGCGCCGGGAGAGGCGCGATGACAGTGATTTGCTTGGGCAAGCTGAAGTCAGGCGCGAGTCCCTTGTTGACAGCGGCAAACGTGGCACGAAGCCAATCCGCCGGTTCTGCGCCGAGGCTCGCGTGATACCACAACTCTGTCTGCGTCCGTTGCCAGAGTTTGAGAAGGTTGAAGACCTCGGACGCCAAGGTCTCAGTATTGCGACCGTCGGCCAGTTCGAGCATGGGGTCGATAGTGACGCGCCTGCCCTCGGTACCCTTGATCTGGCGCTTGGGCAGTTTGGACATGTTCCGGAGAGCCTTGTCGATCTCCTTCGAGACGCCTCGTGGTTCGCCGTCGAGACCTTCCTGATCTCCGGGTGTCGACAGCACGCCTGCGCACAGGTCGTTGACGCTGATCGCAATCTCCTCCTCGCTCTGGGGGATCACCATCAGGCCCCAGCGGTGCGGATCGTGAACAGCGACGACTTCGCATATCGTCGTGTTTCCTCCGCCAACTTCAAGAACAGTCCTCTTGATCCGGCGCTGGTTCGGCGCCGGCGGCAGCATCAGGCCTGTTGATGTGCTGAGGGCCGTGGTCTTGCCAACCGCGATTCGGCCAATGAACGCGATGTCGTGTAAGAGCGGTTGGAGGTAGATAGCCTCGCGCTTCATCGCGGACTCGAGCAGATCCGCCTGCGCCCGCGCCGAGTCCGTGCCAACCGTTTCGCGAACGGCGGCAAGGCTCTGAAGCGTCTGCTCCGCGGTTCGGAGGCTTGAGTACTGGGGATGACCGTAGGGAGGTCTCGGAAGGGATCGCCAAGACTGTCCTATGAAGTCAGCGTAGTCCTTTGATTCCGCTGTGCCGATTGCCAGCAGCAACGCCTGCGCATCCGACACGCTTGGGACGAGTTCTCCAGTCTCGTAGCGGGAGATCGTGCTCCCGTCAACGCCAACGGCTCTGGCCAGCTCGGCCTGCCTCATATTTCCTTGGCGAAGCGACGCCAGTGTTCGGCCGAAGTCATCCGGCAGCTGCATAATTTCCATTATCGTCCCCCTAGAACCTGGATGATACCGTTTTAATGCATGGACTGGACAGAAAATTTGCATCACACGTATAGAAAGTATTCGTTGGGTAATTTGACACGGTCTCAACCAGCCTTTGGCGGTCAAAAACAGGCTAAAACCGACGAAACTCGTATATGATTCTCAGGCAATGGTCGGTCAGCTAGGTGACTCCTACCGGTCTGTCGAGCAGATAGCCGACTACCTCGGCGTTAGCAGGGACACCGTCTATACCTGGATCTCGGCGAAGGGGATGCCCGCACACCGCCTCGGCCGCTTGTGGAAGTTCAAACAAGAGGAAGTGGACAGCTGGGTGAAGTCCGGTGGTGCTGCGCCGCGACTAGGGCCCGATCAGGACCGCGAGGACAACCGATGAGGACTGCCTTCGCTGAGCCCGTCGAGGCGCTCAGCCAAGTCGTCGCACCTGGGATCGACCCGGCTTCGCCTTACTTTTCTCGCCTATCAGCGCGATCCGCGTTGTACGGAGAGCTGTATCAACTGCTTGATGCGGACACTGATCGTCTGACAGTGGCCGACTACCGCGCCCTCGTCCTTAGAACAAATGTGCTCGGCCGCTCATCGTCCTCTGCACGCGCCAAGCTGTGGCAGGAGCTGAAGAGCCGATATCGCCTGGATGGGAACGACCCGCTATTCGCTGCCTTCTGGGGCGAGTGGCGACGCAGTGAAAGCGACCCAGAGCGAGCCCAGACTGCCTATGTGCTCCTGGCTCTGAATGATTTCTTCGTGGCGAACATTGGAACTGAATGGCTGTTCGCATTGCTTCGCCGCGCCCCAGCGGAGATCAGAGTGGCGGACATCCTGGCGTTCATTGCTCGGTCAGAGGCTGCGCATCCAGAAGTGCGGGCGTGGTCCGTGAAGACTCGCCTTGCTGTCGCGCAGAAGTACGCGGCTAGTATTCGCGACTTTGGTTTGGCCAAGGGAACATCGAGAAAAGCGACGATCCGCCCTGCGCTCTATGCCAGTCCAGTGCGTCTACTCATTCGTGCGCAACGACTCGCTGGAGTCGGCCTGCTAGATATAGTACGTGCGCGAATTTTTCGATTACTCGCCCTCGACGAGACCGAGGTCATCGACGCACTCGCCGACTTGAATCGCCTTGGGGCGATCCGCTTCCGTATGCAGGGTGACGTTGTCGAATTGGATGTCAGGGAGGGCGCCTGATGGAGACGATGTTTCGCGGGTTGATCGAACTGATCAAAGCGCCGATTCGTCCCGACCGCGGTGTCAAGACAGACGACTCAATCCTCCTAATCTACCCACCTGAGCGCGAGCTAGACTTTCGCGAGTATCTGCTCGATACCTTCGTCCCAGTGCTCGACGCCAAGGGAATCCCTTACCGTCTTGTGGACCTTACCGGATTCCTGTTCTCTGGCCTGTCTGAAGAACAGATCGCGTCCCTGCAGGAAGAAGAGTTTGAGGACTACCGGTGGATGCAGCAGGGGCTCTCGAAGCGCACGGAGGCGAGCCTTTTGCGCCTCTTGACCGAAGAAGCGGGGAAGGTGCCGGGGGGTAATGTGCTCGTGTACGCGACTGTTGCGCTGTCCCCGCTTGTTCGTTACGGGGAAGTTCTTCGTAGCCTCAGAGATCTCGCAGCCCGGATTGTTCTCGCGTTTCCTGGTGAAGAGCGGGGCGGGAAGCTGCATTTTATGAATCAGGCCGACGGCGCCAACTACCTGGCCGTCAAGTTGTTCATGCGCTGAGGAGCGAATCATTGAAGACGGAGAAGGACCATCACACGACCACAGTTCGCGACACCCTCAAGCGCGACATCGGCGTAAAGGTTGAAGGCGTCGTCAAAGTGTTCGATCGCTCGGCATTGGCGAGCGAAGTGCGCGAGTACGTCATCACCGACAAGATCGAGGACGAGCTGAAACGTATCGTCGACACGTTCGCCCAGGTGAGCGAGACGATCCGACGCGGAGGCACTTCGCGCGACGTGGTCGGCATGTGGGTCTCGGGTTTCTTCGGTTCGGGCAAGTCTCATTTTGCCAAGGTGGTTGGCCACCTGTTCCAAAACGACGAGCTCGGCTCTGACGGGGAGCGGTGCATCGATGCGTTCGTCAAGCACCTCTCGGACAGCCAGCGCGGTAAGGATGTTCGACTGAGACTCGGCGAGATCAAGCTAAATACGCAGATTCGAACCATTGCTTTTGAGATCAAGAGCCGCCAGTCGCTGACCAACCCCAACTCGGTAGGCGAGATTTTGCTTTCTGAGTTCTACCGGGACATCGGCTTCGCCGAGAACTTTGTCGTCGCTCGGATCGAGCGCCGTTTGCAGCAGCGAGGCCTCCTCGACAAGCTCGCCGAGACGTTCGAGTCCCTACACGGCGTGCCGTGGCGAAGCGCCGAGGGACGCGACGATCTTATGACCGTCCGGCGCCGCCTGTCGAAAGTGCTGCCGAAGATCGATCCGAAGGAATACCCAGACGAGCAGTCTGCCCTGCAGGCGCTCACCGACATGTTTCGGCACGAGAAGCTCACGGCGGAGGGCATCGCCAATGAGCTCGTCGGGTGGGTCGACGCGCAGAAGCCCACAGGTGGTAAGGCGCAGCACCTCGTGTTCGTCATCGACGAGATGGGCACGTTCATCGGCGACTCGAACGAGCGCATCGGCGAACTGAATAGCCTTGCCGAGATGATCGGCAACAAAGGCAAGGGCAAGGTCTGGCTCATTGTCACGAGCCAGCAGGACCTCGAAAAGGTTGTCGATCGCACCAACTTCCAGCCTGCTCTCGTCGGTCGACTCAACGCCCGCTTCGAGTTGAAGCCTCACCTCATCTCCGACGAAATCAACAAAGTCGTTTCGGAGCGGATCCTCAAGAAGCGCCCGGCTGAGGAGGGGAGTCTGAAGGCGCTCTACGCGGCGCACGAGGGACACATTGCGAACCTCGCTGATATCAAGGCAAGCCGACGACTCGCAGGCATCACGGAGCGTTTGTTCATCGACGCCTACCCGTTCCTTCCTCATCAGGTGCGGCTGGCGCAGGACATCTTCGAGGCGCTGTCGGGCTTCCGAATTTCTGGGGGCGTACGTTCGATGATCGCCGTCGTGATGGAGGCGCTCCAGGATCTGGCCGACAAGCCACTCGGCGTCGTCGTCAGCTTCGATCAGGTCTTCGACGGCGTCGAGAATGATCTTCTGTCGCAGGAATACTTGGGCGCGTCGGGCGTGCGTTCAATCTACGAATCCGACGAGCGTGTACCCAACATGCTGGTGGAATCGTCGCGTGTGCTCAAAGTACTCTGGCTTCTTCAGCGCATCACATGGGTGCCTCGCGTGCCAGAGACGATCGCCAAGCTGTTGATTCGCGATCTGACCACTGAGATCGCGCCACTGCGCGTCGAGGTTGAAGCGACGCTCGCCTCCCTGCAGGAAGCGGGCTACGTCGCGCGCGATGAAGCAACTGGCGAGTGGAAGTTCCTCAACGAGCGCGAGCGCACGATCGAGCAGGCGATCCAAGAGATGGTTCGCCCGGGGGGCGTGAAGAGTATCAGCATCGCGACAGTGCGGCGGACAGCCCAGCAGCTCTGCCGAGATGAGGTCGTCACGCGAAGGAGGCTTGCCAACTTCGTGGTGACCCACGGCGCGACTAACGTCCCGTTCTCCTACGGCGTGCGCCTCGACGGCGAGGCAGTCGAGACTGACCCCGAGCTGGACGTCATCTTCACGAGCCCCCTCGCTCCGGGGCGGAAGCAGGAGATCGAGGACGTGCGTCGGCAGAACCAGGCGGCCGGCGCAAAGGGCAAGACCGTGTGGTGGGTGGCCGAGGCGCCGGACAACCTCGAATCCCGCTTCAAGCGCTACGAAGCGCTGGTCAAGGTCACGAGCGACAAGCGGTTCACCGAAGACAGCTCTGCCGACACACAGGATGCCCTGGCCGAGAAGCGCAAGGAACGCGACGAGCTGAAGACTGCAATGGTGCGCGACCTTGAACGCGCCTTTCTCGCGGGTACGCTCTTCCACGGCGGGCAGGAGATCAGCGTCGAGGGCGTCTCCGACCTGAGGGAGCCCATCAGGAACGCGCTCTCATCGGTGATCCCGAACGTGTACCCGCGGTTTGCCATCGCGGATCGGCCGTTCGAATTCGCGAAGAACCTCAAGGCGCTCCTCAACCCGGCAACGTCGGAGCTGCACAAGGTCGCGCCCGAACTGAGCCTCTTCGACACGCAGGGCAGCCTTCAGCGCGAGTCGGCGCTCGTGGCCCAAGTCCTGGAGGTTCTTACGGACCTCCGCGATGAGGACGCCGACGCGGATGGCGCGCGTCTGCTTGATGCCAGGGACGACAAGGGATTCAAGGGGTTCGCGCGCGCGCCCTTCGGTTGGCCAGATGAACTGGTACGCCTGGTCCTCGCGGCGTGTTTCCGAGCGGGCGCCGTCTACATCGAGCAGCAGACCGCCGCTGGTCCGGCTCCGCTTTACGACTACAAGGGCGCGGACGAGATTTTCTCAAAGATCACATTGTTCAAGAAGGCTGCGTTCCGCATCGCGGAGACGAGCCTCTCAGTCGAGCAGATCAAGCGCGCTAGTAAGGCGCTCATCGCAATGGGTGTCAGTGGCACGCCTGAGTCCGGGAACGCGATCGCCGCGGCCGTGCGAGGACTCGGATTCTCACTCAAGGCGCGCATCGAGGCTGCGCGCAGTAGAGCGCAACAAGGGCTTCCGATCGCTGACGCCATCTTGACAGCCGAGAGCGCTCTGGCGAAGCCAACCACAGCCAAGGACCCGACGATCGTCGTGACCGCCTTTCTTGCGGAAGAGGAAGTATGGAAGGCCGCTTTTCAGGCGTCGGAGGCGCTCCGGTATTTTCTCGACGCGAACCGGGACAGGGACTTCGAGTTGTCGCGCCGTTTGATGTTGCTTGCTGGCGACCATCCGCTGCCAGATCTGCATGCCAGACGCGCGGCGTTCGACCTCGCGGTGGGGGACCTCAAGGCGATCATCGACGCGAAGGCGGTGGTGGCTCGATGGCCGGACTATGGCTCGGCTTTCGACTCTGCGTTCGCGGCGTATCGCAATGCCTTCGTCCAGAGCTACGAAGAGGTGCGCCAAGCGGCTGACGCGGCTTTGGTTGCGGTTCACGAGAGCGAGGCGTACCAGAAGGCGCCTGCCGGCCATCGCGAAGCTGTTGTGGCCAAGGTTTTTGGTCATGGGCGCGTGTGCCATTACCCGCAGCTGTTGCTGTCGTCGGTGGAGTCGCTCCTCGACGCAGCGGGGAAGCGCAGTCTGACGACGCTTGAGCAGGCTCTGGTGGCGCTGCCCGCATACCGCTCGCAGGTGGAGGCGGAGCTGACGGAGCTCGTCCTGCCGCCACCTCCGCCCGGCGAGAAAGTCTACGAATGGCGGGCTGGCTCCGTGCTCGTCGGAAAGCGCTTCACGACTGAGGCTGAAGTCGACGCGACGCTCGACTCCGTGTCAAAAGAGCTGAAGGCCCGAGTGAGGCAGGGATTCACGGTGATAGTGAAGTGAGCTCAGGCGACCGGAACGACACGGGGACGGCCTCGGCACAGGCACTTTCTGACAGCCTCAAGGAGGCGGTCAAGTCGTGGGTGCCAAAGGTTCGCAAGGCGCTCGACGACGAGTTCGGGGCGCAGCTCCAGCGACTTGGTCTCCGCCGCAATGGCAAGCACGTCCCGCTCGACAAAATGAGTCTGCCTTTGTCGGCTACCGACGTGCGGCATCGTGCCGAGGCGCTCGTTGCGCGCGAGTCGCTCTCTGAGGGGACACCGGAACGGGGGTACGACAATGTCCTCCGCGAGCTGAACTACACCCTGCTCAACAGGCTCGTCGGTCTGAAAGCGATGGAGGCCCGCAAGCTGCTCTACCTACCGCCGCCTGGCGAGGCGAGCGCCGCGCCTGAGGAGACCGAGGTCGTCACGCCGATCGCCGGCCAGGCGCGGTCCCGCTATTTGCGCGACTTCCGCGTGGCTGCGGGGGGGCGGTACAAGTACGAGGACGACGCCGAAGAGGCTTTGCTCCGCGACGGGCTCACTGCAGCGTTCCGGCAAGTTACGGGCGAGATTCGAGTCCTCTTCGATCCCGACCACGAATACTCGTGTGTTTGGCCGACCCACGCCGCGCTCACCAACGTGCTGCAACTCATCAACGAGGGACTGCCCGAAGAGGCGTTTCGGGCACCGGATTTCCTCGGCTGGGTCTACCAGTTCTTCGTGGGTAGACCAGTTCCCGGTCAGAAGGAGTCTGAGAAGGACCGCGTCCGCCGAGTGACCAAGGGAACGCCCACTTCCTCTTACGAGCTTTCGGTTCTAAACCAGTTCTACACGCCATCGTGGATCGTAAAGACACTCGTCGATAACACCCTAGGCCGTCTCTGGCTGGAGATGCACCCGGACTCCGCCCTGCAGCCGAAGGCGCCGCCGCCGCTCCCTGGACAACGCCAGCGCGTCGAACCGGTTGCGGATTACCTGGTGCCCCGCACCGGAGAGCGAATTCGCTACCAGCGCCTGACCGACGAGGGCCAGGTGGAGGAGTTCAAGCGCGCAATCGATATCACCCTGATCGATCCGGCGTGTGGCACGATGCATTTCGGCCAGTACGCCTTCGGCCTCTTTCATCGCATGTATCTGGATGAAATCGAGAACGCAGGAAGGCCTGGCTGGCCCGCAGAACCGTCCGTGAGCGATGTACGGCAGATTCCTGCGACGATCCTGGAGCGCAACCTGTTCGGCATCGACATCGATCCGCGCGCGATTCAGATCGCCTCGCTGTCGCTGATGCTGACAGCTAAGGAGGCCGCCGTCGCGGGCGGGTACCCTCCGACCGATGTGAAGGTGCGACGGAGCAACCTGGTTGTGGCTAACGCGGTAGACCTCGGCGAAGAGCGCCTGCGTCGACTTGTCGAGCGAGTCGGCTCAAAGCTCGGTTCCTCAGAGCTTCGCCAGGTCCTGTTCCAGGCACTCTGGGACAATCTCCGGTACGTCGGCGAGCTTGGTAGTCTCGTGCAGGTGCGCGAAAGCGTTGGCCAGGTCATGGACGAATGGGTGGAATCTCGTGCTAGAGCCAAGGGGCTCACGAAGCTTGTTCGGAAGGAACTTGGAGCGCAACTCGAGCTCGGTTCGATTCTGGACGAGCTGATCCGCGCGAAGGTGCGCCAGCTTGAACTCGAGCGCACGATTCTCGAGGAGGAGGCCACCCGCCTACAGCACGAGCTCCTGGCGGCGGTTGAAGCAGCCGCCAGCGAACTGGGGGCAGAGCCGAGCGAACGTCTCTTCGCCGAGGATACGGCGCGTGGGCTCAAACTGCTGCAGCTGCTGTCTCGCCGCTACGATGTCGCCGTGATGAACCCGCCGTATGGCTCGTTCGTGCCAAGAGTGAAGGAGTTCGTGAAGGCCACTTACCCACTGACCTCGAACGATATCTACGCGGCGTTCATCGATCGCGGTACCCAGTTGACGGAGTCGGGAGGGTACGTGGGCGCGTTGGTGTCAGGGACCTTCGTTAACCTAGCGAGTTTTGAGGACTTGAGATCCGAGATCCTGCTTAAGCGCAACCAACTGGTTTTGATGCTCGAACTCGGCTTGGGCATTCTCGACGACGCCAATGTTCGCGCGACCGCGCTGGTCATCCGAGGTGGAAAGTGACGACTCGAGTGCTTTGGCGATGGACTGAGCGGGACTTTGGCTTTCGCTTCCGCAGTGGTGCCGGCAAGGCGAAAGCCGAATACTATCAAGCGAACGAGCCGAGCACCTTCTACGTCGTGCCTACGAAGCATCGCAAGCTGACGAAGGAGCAGATCGAGGATCTCGCAGTCGCCGTTGTTCCTACTGCACCGCGCGTCGTGCCGATTCCGTGGAGGGACTACGACCGCGAATGGGACTGGATCGAGACCGCTGACGGTATCCTGCTGAACCTGGCTGGTTGTCTCGATCGCGAAGAAATCCACCGCCGGGAAGACGAGGGCGTCGCCCGCGCGATGGAGCTGGTGGCGAGTTATCTTGATCGCGCCGAACCTGTAGCGCTGTCGTTGGGGCTGGTCCAGCAGGTCCACACCGAGTTGATGGGAGCAATTTATCCGTTCGCGGGCGCATGGCGAATGGTCTCGCTCCATAAGGGTGGCGGTCCGACGAAGTGGCCGCTGCCGCCCGGGGGCATGGCACCCCAAATGGATGTCGTGGAACGCGACGTCTTTTCGCGGTCATCCTTCATCTCAGCCGACAACAGTAAGGTCTTCGACTTCGTCGCCGAAGTGATGGGCGAGCTCATTGCGCTTCACCCTTTTCGTGAGGGCAATGGCCGCACGGCCTTCATTGTCGGCAACCTCATGCTCATGCAGAACGACCTCCTGCCTCTGGACGTCTACGACCGGGTGGCAGATCAGGACCGCTACTACGAAGCATGCGAGGAGGTCCGGATTCACAAGAACTACTCACCGCTCGCGATGCTCATCGATGAGTGGGAGCAGGCCGCGCAGGCGCGGTGGGAGGCTTCTCATGGTCAATAAGCGCGTAAACGTGAAGGCAATCCTTGCGGACGCCGATCTCCGTCGAAAGCTGATGGTTTCGACCATCCGGGCCACGCAAGCGCGCGAAGGCATAGAGACGAGCCATGAGCAGGCGGATCGGGCCTACTACACCGTGACCGAAGCGGAGAGAGCCGCGTTCTTTGATCTCGAGAAGTTCCGCGCGGTTCGTGGTCAACCCGAGCGACGATGGGAGATGTTCGTCCGCTGTCTGAACGGTGAAGAGAGCACAATAAGGCGAGACGTTGCCCTCCGTGACTTTGCGTTTACCGGCGGTATTCTTGCGTATCGAAGCATCGACTGGCTGGCGCCCCTGTTTCGAGACCATCCTCCGTTGTCACCAACTTTCGGAGTGACCAGGAGCGGACTGAACACCACCGAGATTCAACGATTCACCCGGCAACGCTGGGAGGTTAACGCACCTAGTGCGAAGCATCGATGGGTTCTGTTCGCTAAAGGTGGCGACTACTCGCGCTTCTACACCGACTGGGATTTGGTTATCGATTGGACGGACGACGGTTCGGAGTTCAAGGGAATCGTTGAGTCTAAGTACGGCAGCGCGAGCCGCTTCGTGAAGTCAGAGGGAGACTACTTCCGTGAAGGCGTGACGTGGATGCAGACGACGAACCTCGGCGTGAATGCTAGACGATTACCGGCTACCGGCATCTTCGGAGTGGCTTCCCCCTCGTTCTTTCCGAACCGGGAGGAGGACATTGACCTCTTTTTGGCATTAATGAACAGCACGCTGTTCGATGCGATTGCCAGATGCGTAGCAACTCGCAACTGGGGGGCGACCGCGATTGGGACTATACCGGTTCCGCCTGTACCTTACGAAGTGAATCTTCGGCTTCGACAGATCGCCGGGGAGATTCACGACCTAAAGGCTGCGTGGGACTCTGGAAACGAGGTGTCCGCGGCATTCTGGGCGCCGTGGCTCGTCCGTGAGGACTTTGCTCAAAAATCGATACCAGAACGACTTGACTCGCTGAGTCGCGAGGAAGCGACACGAGAGCAGCGGTGCCGAGACCTCGACGACAATCTGAATCACGAGGTTTATGGCCTCTACCGGGTCTCGCCAGCTACGCGCGCGGCGATTGAGCACACGGTTGAGGAACGCCCGGTCGAGGTTCTCTGGCCCCAGATGGAGGGGAAGACCATC
>Ga0163144_10023753_pt1 | contig 12076 bp, 8 predicted proteins | sample OliLak19BULKMAT1_FD_123175 | JGI IMG/M metagenome (GOLD analysis project Ga0163144, IMG submission 123175) | Freshwater microbial mat bacterial communities from Lake Vanda, McMurdo Dry Valleys, Antarctica - Oligotrophic Lake LV.19.BULKMAT1 | ecosystem: Environmental > Aquatic > Freshwater > Lake...
CGCGCGGGGCAAGTGCGCAAGCCGCACAGTTTCGAGAGGTGCCCAACCGCTCGCGCGGCCGGTTCCGTTGCCGCGCGCCCGACCGCACGCCCTCTCCAACAATCCCCCGTGAAGGAATCCGACCTCCTCGCCCACATCCAGAAGCGCTCGGCCAACCTGGCCGCCGCCTTCGGCCAGGTTGTCGTCGGCCCGGGTGACGACTGCGCCGTCATCCGCACGCCACGCGGCGACGAGATCCTGCTGACCGTCGACCACCTCGTCGAGGGCCGCCACTTCGAGCCCGGCACGCCCATCGACCTCATCGCACGCAAGGCCGTGGCCCGATCCGTCTCCGACATCGCCGCCATGGGCGGCACGCCGGCGTGGGGGCTGGCCACTGGCTGCCTGCCGCGCGGATACGCGCACGCGGATGAGCTCTTCGAGGCGATGCACAAGTGGGCCAACCACTGGGGGTGCCCGCTGGTCGGGGGGGATATCTCAACCAGCAGTGGGCCGATGGTGCTGACCGTGACAGTGGGTGGAACAATGGTGGATGGAGCGATCGCACGGGCCAGCGAAGAGGCACGCGAGCTCGCGGCCTGGCCGCACGAGTATCCCCGCCTGCCCATCCCCCGCAGTGGCGCCTGTCCCGGCGATGCCCTGCTCACGACCGGTGTGCTGGGGGGTTCGCTCGGCTCGGGCCATCATCTGAGATTTGAGCCGCGAGTTCACGAGGCCAGGCGCCTGCACATGCTGGCGGGCCGCGACCTGCACGCGATGATCGATATCTCCGATGGGCTTGGGCGTGACGGGGCGCGGCTCGCGCGAGCTTCCGGCGTCGTGCTGGAGATCGATGCGTCCCGCCTCCCGCTGCGGGAGGGTGTGGAGTCATGGCGGCACGCGGTGCGTGACGGCGAGGACTACGAGCTGCTGTTCCTCGTGGCCCCAAGCGCCTTGGGCGAAGTTCGTCGTGTTGACGCGACACGGATTGGCACCGCCCGTGCCGCCGCGGTCGGAGAGCAGCCGGGCGCGTGGGTGAACGATCCAGACGGGGGTCGCCATGATGTGGGCAACTGGGGTTGGGACCACGAGTAGGGCGGCTTGACACACGCGAGAACCTGCGCCGGTCGGCTCATCTCACGCGCCGCCCGGCCCAGCGGCAACTGCGGAGGGCTGGACGACCAACCCCGAGGCTTCCGCCGGAGGCTCGGACTCGCCCCGCCACACAAGCCTCCCCAGCCTCCGCGCGTCGTCCAGAATCAGCAGCAGCGCGGGCAGCACGATCAGCGTCAGAAGCGTCCCCGCGATCAGCCCGCCCGCCAGCGTGATCGCCATCGGGATCAGGAACCGCGCCTGGAACGACTGCTCCATGATCAATGGCCCCATCCCGATCACCGTCGTGAACGTCGTCAGCACGATCGCCCGGATCCGCTCCCGCCCCGACTTCATGCACGACCCGAACACCGACATCCCCGCACGCCGGTTGATGTTGTAGAACTCCGTGAACACCACCGCGTCGTTCACCACCCCCCCCGCCAGCGCCACCCCGCCGATCAACGAGATGATCGTCAGCTCGAACCCCAGCACCCAGTGGCCCCAGATCATGCCGATGACCGAGAGCGGGACGTTGGTCAGGATCAGCAGCGGCTGCGTGTAACTGCCGAACAGCCACGCCAGGATCACATAGATCATCGCCATCGCCATCAGCATCGCCAGGGGCAAGGACGAGAACGAGTCGGCCATGTCCTTCTGCCGCCCGCGCACCTCGAGCCGCACCCCGGGATGACGCGCCACCGCCGTGTCCAGCGCCGGCTGCAGGTCCGCCACCACCGCCTCCGGACTTGCCACGCTCGAATCCACATCCGCCGTGATCGACACGATTCGCTCGCGATTCAGCCGGCGCACCGACGCGAACGACTCGGCCATCTCGAACTCGACCACCTCCCCCAGCGGAACCGCCACGCCCTCGGGCGTGAACACATGCTGCCGCTCGAGGTCCCCCAGACTCCGTCGCACACCCGCGGGGAACGTCACCCGCACGTCCACGTCCTCGCGCTCACCCGCGAACGTGTACGGCTCCAACCCATACACCATCCCCCGCACCTGCTCCCCCACGCTCGCCTGCGTGAACCCCAACTCGCTCGCGCCCGATCGCAGCGTGAACCGCGCCTCGCGCTGCCCCTGCTCCGCATCATCCGTGATGTCGAACACACCCTCATAGTCCCGCAGCGCGGCCTTGATCTCCACCGCCACCGCCAGCAACTCCTCCGTGTCATCCCCCACCAGTCCAAGATTGATGTCCGCCCCCGACCCGCCCCCGCCGATTTCCTCCAACCGAAAGCTCTTCACCCCCGCCATGTTGCCCAGGCTCCGCCGCAGTTCAGAGATGACCGCCTCCGCCGGCTTGTCGCGCATCTCGACCGGCTGCAACTCAAGAATGATCTGGGCCAGGTGACCGCCGTTGCTGTTGGGCGAGTTCCCGTCCAGACTCCCCACGTTGCCCACGTTCACATACACGCTCTTGACCTCGGGCATCGCGACCGCCGCCGCCTCGACCAGGGCCGCCACCTCGTTGGTCCGGGCCGCGGGCGTGCCGATCGGCATCCGCAGCTCACCGTTGATCGTCTCCGCGTCGCTGCTGGCCAGGAACGAGAACGGCACGCGCCCGCCGGCCACCATCCCCAGCGAGGCCAGCCACATCGCGATCACCGCGCACATCGTCATGTACCTGTGCCTCAGGCACCGCTCCAGCGCCCACGCATACGCCGGCACCATCCACTTGTCGAAGACCACCACGCGGATCGGCGCCATCCTGCGATCCATGATGTCGATCCACGACCGCTTCCCGGCCGCCTTGCGCTTGTCCACCCCCGCCAGGCTCTTGGACATGTGCACCGGCAGCAGGAACAGCGTCTCCACCAGCGACACCACCAGCGCGATCCCCACAACAATCGGCAGCACCCCCATCAGGTCGCCGATCCGCCCCTCGAGCAGCAGCAACGGCATGAACGCCACCGTCATCGTCGCCACCGTCCCGATCACGGGCCACGCGATCTCGTCGGTCCCGCGGACCGCCGCCTCCTGCGGGCTCATCCCCGCCTCGTGCTTGGCGGTGATGTTCTCCGCGATCACGATGCTGTCGTCCACCACGATGCCGATCACGATGATCAGCCCCACCATCGTCAGCAGGTTCAGAGTAATTCCCGCGGCATACATCACCACCAGCGTGCCCAGCAGCGACACCACCATCCCGCTGTTGACCCACCATGCCGCCCGCCAGTTCAGCGTCAGGATCAGCGTCAGGAACACCAGGAACGCGCCCGCCCCCACGTCGTCGGTCAAAAGATGCAGCCGCCCGACGATGAATCGGGCAAGGTCGGTCGTCACCGTCAACTGCCCTGGCAACACCGACTCCCCCGCCCGCTGCCGCCCGAGTTCATACGCCCGCAGCCGGTTGCTCACCGGGTGCTGCCCGCCCATCAGCATCGAGGCCCGCTCCCACCCGTCGGGCTCGATCGTCTCGCCGCGCCGCCCCGCGGCGTAGGCCTTGACCATCTCCGCGATGTTCACAGCGTCCTCGTCGCCCACCTTGAAGACCGTCAGCGACACCGCCGTCTCGCCGTTGAGACGCTGCAGCACGTCCACGTCTTGGTACGCCCGCCGCACGTCCGCGATGTCGCCCAGCGTCAGCAGGCGACCCTCGCCCCCGGCCGCCACGACGATCCCCCGCACCTGCTGGGCGTGCTCCTCCACCGCCACCGTCCGCACCGGCACGCTCTGGCTCGGGTTGCGCAGCGTGCCCGCCGGTAACTCCTGCATCGCCTGCCGCACGCGGGCCGCCACCTGCGTCAGCGACAGCCCGTGCTCCAGCAACGCCTCGGGACGGACCTCGACCGAGATCTCATCGCGCCGCGTCCCGCTGATCTCGATGTCGCCCATCTTGGGCAGCGTCCGCAGGTCATCGCGGACCTGGCGGATCGCCTCCTTCATCGCCGTCTCGTCGCTCCCGCCGTGCAACGAGAGCACGATCGCCGGCAGGTTCGGCTCGAACTTGCTCACCGTGATCCGCTCGGCCCGCTCGGGAAGGTCCTGCAGCGCGTCCACCTCGCGCTTCACCTCCGCCAGCGCGGGCTCGATATCGATCCCGTGCTCGAACTCCACGCTGATTGACGCCCCGCCCTCGCTTATCGACGAGGTGATCTCCTTCACCCCCCGAAGCCGCTCGATGCGATCCTCGATCTTGATCACAAGCGACCGCTCGATCTCCTCAGGGCTCGCCCCCGGATACGGCACCGCGATCACCACCCGGTCCGCACGCGACTCCGGAAAGAACTCCCGACGCAGCTTCAGCCCGAACAGCACGCCCGCGATGATCACCGCCCACATCACCAGCGACGCCACCACCGGCTTGCGCACGCCAAATGCGGCCAGGCTCATCGCTCCTCCCCCGCCGTGCCGGTCGACTCTGCCCCACCCGGCGTGGCCGTGGTCATGTGCGCGCCACCGCCCCCGTTCACGCCGATCAGCAGCCCGTCATGCAGGTCGTCCAGATTGCTCACGATGATCGCCGACCCCGTGTGCAGCCCCACCTCGGACCCCATCACCGGCCGGACCGCCATCCATTGATTCTCGATGGGGTCAAGGTCAGGCCGCGATCCGACCAGACTGAACAGCACCTCGACCGCCACACGCCGGGCGACCATCACCGAAGCGCCCTCCACATCCTCGGACTGCGCCGCGACATACACCGCGTCCTCTTCCACCGCGTGCCGCGGCACCAGCACCACACGCTCCAGACGCCTGGACTGCACCTGCCCCACCACGAACTGCCCGGGCCTGAGCAGCGCGGGCGGATCACCGCTCGCACCACCGGCCAGCGTCGCGCCCGGCTCTGAAGCGCTCGACTCCGCCGCCCCCGCAATCGCCTCGCTCTGATCCACCTCCACATACACCGTCAGCGTCCGCGTCTGCGCGTCGGCCTCGGGCGCCAGTCGCACCACGCGCCCGCGCCATTCCGCACCACCTTGCGTATCGATCCGCAGGACCGCCTCATCCCCCACCGCCACCGCCGTCCCCGCCGCTTGCGGCAACCTCAGCGGCACTTCGATCCGCGACAAGTCCACGACCCGCGCGATCGGCGTGCCCGCCTGCGCCCACTCGCCGGGACGATACATCACCTCCTGCAACACCCCCGCGATCGGACTCGTCACGACCGTCCGCGCCAGGTTCTGCCGAGCCACCTCGGCCGCCGCCCACTGCTCCCGCACCATCGCACGCAACTCCGCGCGCCGCGGCCCGATCCGATCGACCTGGTCCAGCAGGTTCGTCTCGTTCCGCTGAGCCAGCAACAGCAGCCCACGCCGACGCTCAACCTCCGACTCGTTGCCGCCACCCTGGGCCGTCGCGCCCACAAGCCGCTCAAGTTCCCGCTCCTGAATCTCGCGCTCCTCGATCACCAGCGCCACCATCTCGCGCGTCCGCGACTCCTGCACGTCCAGACTGTCCAGTTGCGCCCGCGTCGCCTGCACCTGCTCGAGCGCCGAACTCAGCCGCGACAGGTAGTCCGAGGGCTCGATCCGCAGGATCAACCCGCCCGACGCCGCGTCACGCACCGCGCCAAGATACGCCGACGGGTCGATCGTTCCCGCCTCCACCGGCCCGGCTCCGCCCTCGCCCAGTTCCACGCCAGGGCCAACCGCGTTCAGGTCACGCCCCTCGATTGCGAACCCAGCCTCGAACTGCGCCGGTCGCTCGACCACCAGCCCCGACACCTGAGCCGGTATCTGCGCCACGCGCATCGCCCTGGCCGTCCCGTACCCCTCCCACGACCGCGGCACCCGGGCCTCCGTCGCGGTCATGGTCCGGACCTGCAAAACCGGCGCGCTCCGAGCCGTTCGCGGCACCTCGGGACGGGTCGCCACCAGCACGCCCGCAATCCCCAGCCCCACCGCCAGCACCCCAACCCCAACCACAACGCGGACAACCCGCGCCACCGCCTTTGCCACGGGCCTCGCTCCGCGTCGGGCCTGGGGCTGCGATGTCGTACCAGTCATGCGACGGCGTTCCGGGAGTGCGAGAGCGGATCGTAGTCTGGCAATCGCCAGCCTCCGCGCTCCACATTCACCGGTTCGGAAGGCGCAAGCCTTCCGATTCGCGGCCTCGCCTCGCGTGCCCCCGATCGCGCCTTCAAGCGTTCTCGCTGCCCGAGAGCAACCGACCATCCGGCACCGATCGTGCTGAGCCACGATCGCCGGCACCATCACCCGCTCACATCCAACCGCCGCGGGCCGTCTTTCGATCCACCCTTGGCACCCCGCCCGCCGTACCGCTCCTTCGCGTCCCGGTCTTCCTTGCCCTCTTCCTGAGTCGGGTCCTTCACCACCCGGACGCCCTCAGCGGTCTGGGCTCCGCCCGATAACTCGACCTCATCCGCCACACGCCGGGCCCGCACCCGCGTCCGCTCATCCTTCGAGCGTTCCACGTCCTTGGCCACCGCCCGCTCGGCGTTCGACACGCCTGCCATCGCCTGGGCCGGGTTGACTCCCATGCTGCTCACGCCACTTGCATCGGCACGCCGACCGTCGGAACTCCATCGACCGATAAAGGCGTTGTTCGGGGTGCCCCCAAGCGTCCGGCTTGCCCCTGCGGAACGGCAAGCAACCCATCGGCCAGACCCCGTTCTCACCCTGCTTAGCCCAGCACGCCCTTCATACCCAGCGCCCGGCGCAGGTCCATGATCTGCCCCGTGTGAACCCCGTTGTGGAACGCCATCCGGGCCACCAGATCGGCCCACACGCTCTGCCCGCCGCCCCACGGGAACTGGCGGTCCAGATCGGCGTCCGTCGCACGCTCAACCGTCGCCGCCAGCCGCTCGATAGCGGCCTCAAAGATCGCCCGTGCCCGCTCCGCGCCGGGGTACCGGGTCCGGTCGTCCGCCGGCGTCGAGCCGAGCGCCACGCTCTCGCTGTCGAAACGCCGGGCGTCGCCGCCGCGCCCATCGCCCTTGACGAAGTCGGCCTCCGGCATGATGCGCCCGTCGACCATCCCCGCGACGCGGTGCATGGTCAACGCCAGATGTCCCAGGTTCCACGAGAAGTGATTCGGCAACCCGGGCGCCTGACGCGTGCAGTTGGAATCGTCGAACCCAACGACGAACCGCAGCGCGAGCATCCGGCTGAGGCGAACGACCTGGGCGAGCGTGATCTGACGCGACATGGCGTGGCTCCTGCGTTCTGGCAGGGGTGGCGGGCCTCCGGCCCGCGCGGGGGCCAAAGGCCCCCGACCCCTCGTGTGACAGCCACATGCTACTTCCAGCGAACAGAACAGGGGCAGCGGGCAGGCTCTCCCGCTGCCCCCGGGTTTGGAGGCTCGCAATGGGTTGGGCCGGTCGAACCTCGCCCGGTCAGTGGCCCGCCCCGCCGTCCAGCCCGGTGCGGGAGCGGATCCACGCGGTGATCGCGTCCAGGGCCGACGGATCGACCGTGGTCTCGATGGTGGCGTACTCCATGACCGAGCCGGACTCGGCCGGCTGGAACATGTGGTTCAGGCCCGGCAGAATCGCCACCGTCACATCACGGTTGCCGCCCTCGCGCAGCGCCTTCTCCACCTCCGGCACGTTCTGGTCGTGCAACACCTGGAGGTCCAGATCGCCGTTGAGCACCAGCACCGGGCAATCCACGCTCCGCAGCGCGGGGCGCGGGTCGTGCATCATGAACGTCCGCATCCAGCGGGAGTTAAACGCTTCCATCTGAGCGTCCACCGCCGCGGCGAGCATCTCCTCGGTCATCGACGCCCCGCCCTGCAGGTACACCAGCTCGACCATCGCCGCCCGGGCCGCCGGCTCATCCTCCGCCTTCACCGCCTCAAACAACCGCCGGCGCACGGGCCTCTGCTCCTCGAGCGACGACGGGGTCGCCCCCATCGCCAGCGCGATCTCCTCGCCCTGCCGCATCAGGATCTCATCGCCCGGCACGCCGGGACCCGCCAGCAGCACCACGAACGACACACGCTCGTCCTGGCTCGCCACCAGCGGCGCAATCAACCCGCCCTCGCTGTGCCCGATCAGCCCCAGGCGCTCCGCATCGATCCCGTCCTGCGTCGCGACGAATGCCAGCGCGGCCCTGATATCCGTCACGAAGTCCAGGGAGTCCGGGCTCTCGGGCTTGCCCGCGCCAGTTCCGCCCACGCCCCGGTCGTCGCACCGCAGAACCGCGATGCCGTGACGCGCCAGATGATCGGCGATGACCAGGAACGGGCGGTGCTCGAAGATCGTCTCATCGCGGTCCTGCGGCCCCGAACCCGTGATCATCACGGCACAGGGGAAAGGCCCGTCACCCTCGGGCACCGTCAGCGTGCCGGCGATGGTCAGGTCGCCCGCGTCGTTGCGGAACGTCACCTCGCGGGCCTCGTACGGGAACGGCGCGACCGGCACCTGAGGGCGGCGCAAGCCCTCCGGGGCGGCCTCGGTCCGCTCGATCAACGCCGGGAACTCCATCCCCGCCTGCTTCAGCGTGCCGACGTGCTCCGCGTCGCCACCCGCCAGCGCGAACTCGAAGTTGGGCCACACGCTGGTGTCTTGCCCCGGCAGCGCGACCGCGAACGCGAGGCGCGCGTCGGTCCACACCAGATCGAGCAACGGCTGGTCAAGGAAGGCCTGGATCGGGATGTCGATGGTGCCGGCCGGCGCACCGTCCAGCCCACGCGTGAGTTCGAGCGAGAACTCAAGAGCCATGCTGGGCAGCGTGATCGCACCCTTGAAGTACACGACCTGCCCGGCGGTGGGGACCATCCCCGGGGCGGTGGCGACGCCATCGGGCTGCGCGACCGCGACGCCCAACCCCGCGCACGCCGCCCAAACCGCCGCCGCCGATGCCAAGACCACTGCCATTCTCGATTTGCGTGCCATGTCCCGCTCCTTGCTTGGCCGTCCGACTGGGTCGGGTCGTCCCACACCCCAGGCGACGTGGGCCTTGGGAGGGGGCCAACGCAGGCGACCATCGGGCGGAAGGGCAACTCCGGACGCCCCCACCCTGCCAATCGCCAACACCCGAGCCGGAAGTGGCGGTGCGGGCTCATCCATCCTGGCTTTCGGGCGAGACAGGCTCTTCGGGCTGCGCGGCGGCCCGGGTCCGGACTTCCAGCTCAACCGACAGATCCTCGCACGTCGCCGCCACGCCCGCAGCCAACGGCCCGAACTGGGCCGAACGCGTGATGGTCCCGGCGGACACGCCCGCCTCCAGGTCCTCGAAGTTGAGCCGGACGAACGCGTCGATGCGCCGCTCGCCCCGCTCATACTGGCCGATCGCGTCGCTGGGCCCGGTGAGCGTCACATTGCGAAGATCGCGGCTGTTGGCGCTCACCAGCACATCCCAATCGTTGTAATCCACCGGAGCGACCATCAGCAGGACGCTCACACGGGGGATGACGATGGTGCGCACCTGGGCGCGAAGGGTCAGCGTCACGTCAACAACCGGAGGCGAGACGGGCGATGTCCCCCAGAACTGTCCCGCCGGGATCTCCACCGGCAGACGCACCTCGACACGGTTGACCGTCTCCGACTGCCCCGGGATCAGGCGATCCAGGTCCGCCTGGGTCAGTTCCACCCGGGCCCGGCTTGTCTCCGGGTTCAAGAGGTCGATCAGCGCCTTCGGGCCCGTGATCGTCACCCGGGGCGGATTGATGACCGGATCGCCCTCCAGGTTCAGCCCCTCCCGCTGCAACTCCACCGCGACCTCGATCGACTCCTGCTCGGCCACCTCGACCATGATGCTGGATGGCTCCACCGACGCGATGGTCACCCCGGTGGCGGCCACGGCGTCCAAAGAGATCAGAGCCGACCGCAGGTCCTGCGAATAAGTCCCCGGCTCATCCCGCAATCCCCGGGTCGGCGCCAACACAACACCCTGACCCAGCGCCCGCCCCAGCGCGTCCAGGGCCGCCGCGGAACCCTCCGCGACCACCTCGATCCGGGCAGGCGGCAGCCGTGAATCCGGACGAGCCATGTGGCCGCCCACGCCCGTCTGGTCGATCGCCAGGATGGGATTGAACGTCTCGGTCCGCACGCTCTCCGCCTCGGCGACCACCCAGATCGCAATGGCGACGGTCGTGACGATCAGCAGTGTCGGGAGGCCTTTGAACATGGCTTGACCAGCAAAGAGTTCACCACAGAGGCACAGAGACACAGAGAAAGGCAGAGGACGCGAAGGGGAAGGATGAGAAGAGGCGGGACTTCGCGTGGGGTTGAGGACGGACGCGACGGCGTTCAGGTCGGGTTGGGCTCGGGCGATTCGGGGCCGCTCACCGGGTTGGACCCGGCGTCAGAGTCGCCGGGATCCGGGGATTGTTGCTCCGCGGCGGCGGCCCGCCGCCGGCGGGCGATCGGCGCCTCCAATCGCTTGGAGAGCTGAGCCTTGAGGTCCGCCAGCGTCAGCGGCGACGACAGCCGCCCGCGCTCGGCGATCCGGATCGCCCCGGTCTCTTCGCTCACCACCACCACCACCGCATCGCACTCACGCGAGATGCCCACCGCCGCCCGGTGCCGCGAGCCCAGATTGGGGTCGGGCATCTCGGCGGGGTCGGCCAGCGGCAACTGCACCGAGGCGGCGGCGATCCGCCCGCCCCGCACCACCACCGCCAGGTCGTGCAGAGCCGAGCCGGGGTAGAAGATGGTCTGGAGCAGGCGGGCCGACAAATCGGCGTTGACCTTGGTCGAGCCCTCGATGATCGCCTGCAGCCCGATCTGCCGCTCGAACACCATCAGGGCGCCGAAGCGGGCCTTGGAGAGGTACTTGCACGCGTCGGCGACCTCATCGACCACGCGGGCGATCTCTCCCGGCGTAGACCGGAAGAACGGCGTCTCGCCGATCCGGATGGCGGCGCGGCGCAACTCGGGGGCAAAGATCACGATCAGCCCCACCGCCACGACGGCCAACAAGCGGTCATAGAGGTACCGCAGCCGCGGGAAGGTGTCCTCTCCGGACAGCACGCGACCCACCACCGTCAGCAGCACCAGCAGCACCAGCAGGCCCTTGAGCGCGCCCGCCGCACGCGTGCCCTGGACGAACCGGGTGATGGCGTACACCGCGCCCCAGATCAGCGCGATCTCAAGCACAACCTCCCACGGGTTGTACGACGCGAGCCTGGCCAGCACTCCCCGGATGTTCTCGAACCATCCCATCAACGTCGCGCCCTCACTGCCGCCCGCTCCCGGGGCGAGTCTAGCCCGCCCGCCCGCCTCTACCATCGGCCTATGGCCCTGTCGGTCACCGCTTTCGAGCCCACCCCCAACCCCAACGCCATCAAGTGTCTGGTGCAGCCCACCACCGGCGACCGGATCAGGTCCTACTTCAACGCGAGCCAGGCCGAGGGCGACCCGCTCGCGATGGCCCTGTTCGCCATCCCGGGCATCACCCATGTGCTCATCCACACCACGTTCATCACCCTGTGCAAGACGCCCCAGACCGGCTGGCCCGCCGTCAAAACGGCCATAAAAAGGGTGCTGCGTGAGCACGCGTAAGCAGGCCGCCCCCCCTCGCCCCATCGCGGCGTTGAGCGATGGGCAGAGGGGCGCGCAGACGGGTGTGCCGGCCCCGATCCCGTGTCCCGCCACGCTGGCATCCGCTGTCGAATCCTGGTTTCGCCACGCCGCCCGTCCCCTTCCATGGCGCACGACCCCCCGCGACCCTTGGGCATCGCTCGTCAGCGAGGTCATGGCCCAGCAGACGCAGATCGCCCGCGTGCTCGAGCGGTTCCCGGAGTTCCTGGCCCGATTCCCGACGCCCGCCGCCCTCGCCGCCGCCGATGAGCAGGTCGTTCTGGCGATGTGGTCGGGCATGGGGTACTACCGGCGGGCCCGCCTGCTGCACGCGGCGGCCCGGGCGATCGTCGCCGACCACGCCGGCCGCGTGCCCGAGTCGATCGATGCGCTCCGAGGCCTTCCCGGCATTGGGCGGTACACCGCCGGTGCCATCGCCTCGATCTCGCTGGGGCGTCCCGAAGCGATCGTGGACGGCAACGTCGCCCGCGTCCTGCTCCGCGTCCACGGGCACGAGGGGCGCGCCGGCGACCGCGCCACCGACGCCTGGTGCTGGGCGCGCGC
>Ga0163144_10023755_pt1 | contig 12076 bp, 9 predicted proteins | sample OliLak19BULKMAT1_FD_123175 | JGI IMG/M metagenome (GOLD analysis project Ga0163144, IMG submission 123175) | Freshwater microbial mat bacterial communities from Lake Vanda, McMurdo Dry Valleys, Antarctica - Oligotrophic Lake LV.19.BULKMAT1 | ecosystem: Environmental > Aquatic > Freshwater > Lake...
CAAATTTCAAGCGCACAAATTGGCAACACGGGAAAATACAACTACGAACCTTGTTTTCGCCACGTAAAACCAATTTTGGAGCAAGCCGACCTGGCCATTGGCAACCTGGAGCTTACGTTGCCGGGTAAGCCTCCTTACAACGGGTATCCGATGTTTCGCAGTCCGAATGAGCTTGCCGTTGCGCTTAAAGGTGCCGGTTTCGACATTTTGGTGACCGCAAACAACCATTCCAACGACAGTAGAGGAGCAGGAGTGACCAATACCATTCTCACCTTGCGGGACAACACTTTTTTACAAACCGGCACCTTCCTAAATGCCCGGGATCGCGCCGCGCATTACCCTTTGATGGTGTATAAAAAAGGGTTCAAAATCGCTTTGCTCAACTATACCTACGGCACCAATGGGGTGCCCACAGAAGCGCCCACAGTGGTTAATCTCATTGATAAAGATATAATAAAAAAAGACCTTGATGAAGCCGTGGCGCGCAAACCTCACTTCATTATCGTCGTCATGCACTGGGGATTGGAATACCAACTTACGGAGAATGCCGAGCAACGCGACCTGGCGCAATTTCTCATAAAAAACGGTGCTGATATGGTGATTGGTTCGCACCCGCATGTGGTACAACCCATTCGCATGGAGCGCGTTGCCATGCCCGATGGATCAAAGAAAGAGGCGCTGGTGGTGTATTCTCTGGGCAATTTTATTTCCAACCAGCAACAGCCCAATACAGACGGGGGCATAATGTATCAGGTGGATTTGTTGAAACGCAAAGGCTCGCCAGAGGTACTACTCGGGCAACAAGGCATGATCCCCGTTTGGCGCTATATCGACAAAGCCGCTTCTGGAAAAACAACATTTTATGCTGTTCCTATTGCTCGCGCTGAAGGAAATCCCGATTTGGTACCTGGCATGACAAGCAGCGCTCAAAATGCCATGACAACCTTTGCCAGAAATTTGCGTAAAAGAGTGCCATACAAAGAATTGAAACGCTGATGTTCCAGTATCAAAAACCCGAGGTAATCAACAAATTCAGATCCGTACTGCGCATTTGAAAGCGCTCGCCGATATGCGAATTGGTCAGCGAACCTTTGTAGGCATATACGCCATTGCGCAAGCCAGGATGTTGGGTAATAAGGGAGAGTATACCACCTGTTTCAGCTTTCAATAGCATAGACGTAAGAATATTACTAATGGCATCGGAGGCCGTACGGGCCACCCTGGAGGGAATGTTGGGTACACAGTAATGGATAACCCCGTGTTTGATAAAGGTAGGTTTATCGTGCGTCGTCGTTTGCGATGTGCCAAAGCAGCCGCCTTGGTCTATGCTGACATCTACAATTACGGAACCCGCTTTCATGCGCATCACCACATCTTCGGGCACGATCAGCGGACTGTTGGCATGTGCCGAGTGCATGGCGCCAATGGCCACATCCGCCGTCAACAGCTGTTCTTTCAAATGCACAGGATTCATCACAGAGGTGTGCAACTGTCGGCCAACCTGGCTTTGCAGGTGCATGAGTTTGTGCACATTGTTGTCGAAAATACGCACTTCAGCACCAAGCCCGTGCGCCGTGCGGGTAGCAAATTCTGCCACCACACCTGCCCCGAGTATGATGACCTTGGCTGGCGGCACACCGGCAATACCCCCTAACAGAACCCCCTTTCCCCCGCGCGTAGTGGCCAGCAGCTCTGCCGCGATGAGAATGGCGCTGGTGCCGGAGATTTCGCTCATCGCATTAACGATGGGGAAATGGTCGGTATCATCGTCGCGGATATACTCCATGGCAAGGGCGATGACCCGCTTTTTTTGTAGCCTGACGATGTATTCCGCATCCAACAGCGGGAGATGAATGGGTGATATCACCACTTGCCCCGGTTGCATCAGTTCTATTTCGTCCAGGGTGGGTGGTGCTACTTTCAGCAATACATCTGCCTTAAAGACCTCCTCTGCGCTGTGGGCCAGTTGCGCCCCGACTTCCGCATATTCAAAATCACTGAAATTCGCTTTTTCGCCCGCGCCGTTTTCTACCAGCACCCGATGACCTTGGGCAGTGAGGGTTGCAACGGCATGCGGCACCAAGGCCACTCGGTTTTCCTGGAGCGTTGTTTCTTTGGGTATGCCGATGAGAATACGGTGCTGCCGGGGCAATACATCAAGGGTTTCGGGTTGTGTGCGGAGGTGTGCGAGGGTTTCCATGTGCGCGACTTTCGTATCAGAATTTTTAGGGTTTTAGAATTTTTCAAGATTGCCGTTACTAATCATTGTGCAAAAGTGGCGATAATATCCTGAAAGGAGGTTGGTTTTCGTATCGGGATTAGCAGGATTTTTAGAATTATTCGGGATTGCTGCTGCCTAGACATTGTGGAAAAAAAGAATATTAAAAATTCCATGCTCAAAAACAGCTCGGCATTAAAATCGTTATAAAAATTCCACCATCTAATAAATACAATACAGGGAACCGCTGCTTAGAATCAGCCTGCCCACTGTTTGGCACATATATCCAAATTTTTCTTTGTTCTCCTAATATTTTTGATTGGATGCTGTCAATAGTTCCGATCGTCACTTTATTGTCCTTCTGGGCGAAGGCACAAATTGAAAACAGGAGGAAAAAATTGAAAAATAAAGTCTTTTGCAACTATCCAGCCGCCCTCACCATCGCCCGCTTCGCTTAGCCTGAGTTGTCGTGCTTTAAGCATCCGTCCACGTTTAAAGGGGAAAAGTAAAACAGGATGTTGCTGTATTGGTACGTTCAGCGCACTTTACGTGGACAGATGCTTACAGCACGACAACTCAGGGTAAGGGAAGCAATTGGCGGAAGGGCAGTTGGATAGTTACGTTTAATTTTGCACACATTCCGCACGCAATAAACATTATTCAAGATGGCTCAATATTTTATAGGTCGAAAAAAAGAGCTCGAAATCCTCCGGAAAACCCTTCAATCCGATGAATCGGAAATGGTTGCCATCATTGGCCGTCGGCGTGTTAGAAAGACCTTTTTGGTGCGGACAGCATACTCGGATCATCTGTACCTGTTTTAAGGGCTTTGTCCCGGAAATGGAAGGGCATGAGCCGCCACGAGATCGTGTCTCATACCCAAATACCCGACGGAGGCGGACTCCGTGATGTGCTCGAAGAATTGGTCGTTTCTGGCTTTGTCAGTCGCTACTACCCTTTTGGAAAAAAGAAAAAGGACATGCTCTACCGCCTGACGGATGATTACTCACTTTTTTTCCTGCAATTCATCGAAACCAACCGTACACCGGGCAAAAGTGTATGGCTGTCGCTCAGCCAGACCCAAGCCTTTAAAAGTTGGAGCGGCTTTGCTTTTGAAAGCATTTGGATCAAACACATTCCCCAAATTGAAAAAGCATTGAGCATATTGGGCGTGCACTCAGAAGCGTCAGGCTTTGTACACCGAGGCAATGCTGACACTCCGGGTTTGCAGATAGACTTAGTGCTCGATCGAAAAGACCATGTCATCAACCTTTTTGAGATGAAATTTTACCACGAACCCTGGGCGTTGTCCAAATCCGATGCTTTGGCGCTCCGCGAACAAGTTTCCCGATTCAAAACCCTATCCAAAACAAACAAACAGGTTTTCTTAACGGCTGGAACGCCTTTCGGCCTACGCAAAAACGAATACAGCATTGGTTTGGTGGATAGCGAAGTGGCGATGGATGATTTGTTTGTAGCAATTTGATCTTTTAAGCTATTGGCGTATTACGACGAGAGACTATTGACTGTCAGCGACTTGCGCTCAGCACTTCCCCAAATTCTTCCTGATACAATTTTGGAAAACAGAAAGGGTATTTAAATCCCACCTGCCACGCCACTTCTGCTACATTGGCCGCGCCGCTCTCAAGCAGGACTTTGGCTTTATTGAGCCGGTGCGTTCAGATCAGATCGGAAGGCGCAATATCCGTCAGGGCCTTCATTTTGCGAAACAGCTGTGAGCGGCTCATACCAATTTTCTGGCAGAGTTGTGGAAGCCCAAAATCCTCCTCGTGGAAATGGGCATTTATAATGCCCCGCACCTTTTGCAGTAAGCTGCCTTCCCGGTCCTTCGTAATTATCAGCTCAGATGCCACCGGAGCCAGCGTGTTTTGCTGGTATTTCAACTGCAATTTTTTGTGTGTTTCCAGCAGATTAGCCACCTTGACCAGGCGATCAGGTATTCCACGACGTCGGGATTGTCTTCGATCAGGAGTATGTACGGCTGGGAGGAATCGATTGTGGGCTGGGCACCTTCCTTCAATTGCATTTTGGGTGATGAGGGAATATTGGGGGAGCTGCGCTTTCCAGCCCTCCATGCCCGTGTTGGTCGTTTTTTCTGCGAATGCGCTGTTGTTCGTCACCGGCAGTTTCACCCAAAAAGCGCTGCCCACGCCGACGGTACTTTCCACCGAAAGTTCCCCACCCATGGCTTTCACCAACTCCTTTGTCAGGGAAAGTCCAATGCCCGTGCCGCCAGCCTTGGCGTGTTCCTGATTTTAGCCTGGAAAAACCGTTCGAACAAATGCGGCAACTCCTTCTGCGGGATACCTGAATCAGAAACGGATATATTAAGACTTGGCAGGTTTCTCGGGTATAATGTTTGAACTTGCACGATGACTTGTCCAGGCGGTTCAGTCCGCCGCCATCGGTGCCCACCCAGGGGTAGCGCCCGGGTTCGATGGGGTCTTCCAATAATAAGTCAGCGTATTCCCCAGAAAGTAGGGTTTTGAACCGAGGCTTTTCCACTTGAATTTTGACAATGCCAAATCCATTTGTCACCGTTTGCGCGGAAATGTGGCAGTAGAACAGGAAAAATAGCAGGATGGCAAAGGTATTCTTCATCAAAACGCGCCGGTGGACGGGGTGCAAGGTAAGCGTTTAGACAGGAGAATCTACAATCAAAGGACTCGGGATTCCGACACAGTACCAGTGCTTAGAAACATTGCCAGGCGTGCATCCCGAAACGCTGTTCCGGGAAAATTAATGAAGGAAAAAAACCAAGCAGTGCGGGAAACCCCTTCCGTCTTGCGCCAATCAACGACACTCCAGGAATGTGTTCTGCCTTTGACCCAGTTTTTTTGCACATTTGCACTCAAAATACTGCTATGACATTTGTCCAACACAAACTGAACACAAAGCCATTCTGGATACTACTTTTTTTTTGTTTCACCTTTTCTTCCAAAGGTTTTGCCCAACTTGTTTTATGCCAAAACGGTTCCACAGCCTTCGCTGATTGCGAGTTTATGAACTGTTATGTCTGCAATCTCAACAATCTGGGAGGGAATATGATCTTATTTGGGGGCGACCCCGACGGGGATCTCGTCCCGTTTTTTGTGGCCCGATACAAAGTGTGCAGTATATTGGCTTTGTAGCCGGCCTGCCAAACGTCAGCATTACAGTGACCACTTCCGGCTGCACCATCAATAGCGGCATAGATATTGGACTAATGTCCCCCTGCGACGATTATCACCTAGTTGATTGTCAGGGTGGAGATGGCACCAACAGCAACACCCTGGCACTGACTGGCTTGACCGTTGGTCAGCAATATATCCTCATTATTGACATCGATGGCGGTGGCATTTGCAACTACGTTATAACCACCGATCCCCCCACAGGAACTGTTCCGCCCGACCAGGTCATACCGCCGGATTTTAGCATTGCTGGCGACCAGATCGTGTGCGCAAACACTACATCCGAATACCATACAATATCAGACGATTTTACGGGCCAAAACCTTACCTGGACATATCCGGCAGGTACTTTGATCAACGGCCAGGTTTCTCCCTATTCTCCCGGTTGGTCGAACGGAAGATCCGTAGATATTACCTGGGGCACTACCAGCGGGAATTTATGCGTAACAACCTCAACCTTTTGCCTTGGTAGTGTCACCACCTGCATTCCCATTACCGTGGAGGTACCATCGGTCACCACGCTGCCTCCGATAACCATCTGCTCCAATGAAGCGCCTTATGACCTCCCATGGGGCCAAAGCATCACTTCAAGCGGGAATTATTCTACCGTGTTGTCGTCCAATCAGGGTTGCGACAGTACGGTCAGTCAAACCGTGACCGTACGCCCACCAAATGTGCATACCCTGCCCCTAATTTCCTTGTACCCCGGCACCTGCGTCAATATCTGCGGGGATGATTTCTGTGATTTCGGGACATTTGTGGCAAATTGCCAAGCAGCGAATGGCTGCGACAGCACCCTTATTTTTACCATCATTCCTGCGCAGGTCAAGGCAGAAATCCTAGGTGGTGGCAGCATCACCTGCGATACCACCTCAGTCGTGCTAAATGCGGCGGTTTCTCCGGGCAGCAACATCTGGCAGAACAGTTTGGGGCAACAGTTGGGAACAGGCAACGTGCTGACGGTCACCAGCCCCGGACTCTATTTTCTGACAGTCAGCCTAGTGCTACCGACAGGCATTTGCTCCAAAAAAGATACAATCCTAATTCCGCTCGACAACGCCCCACCCGGTCTCACGGCAAATGGCGCGATATTCGGGTGCGACACAATGCCTGTTTTTGTACAATCCAGTTCCCCCGTGGGCTCGGTGCAGTATTCCTGGACAGGGCCCAATGGATTTACCTCAACCCTTCAAAATCCGCAAATACCTTCTATCGGAAATTATATAGTCTCCGCCCTAAACCCTGAAAATGGCTGTGTCAACATGGACACAGCTCTGGTGACGGAGTGTTGCCACACGTTTGCGGGCGCTATGGACACAACACCCATAATGGTCTGTAATGCGAAAGACCTGTTCGTTCCCTTTTTGGGCAATCAGACTTTATCGCCTGGTGACACCCTGTATTTCATCCTATACAGCAATCCGGCGGATCCGCTGGGCAGCACCCTGATGATCATGACAATGCCCGTTTTCCCTTTTATTGCAGGACTTGTTTTTGAAAACACAGAATATTATGTAGCTGCGGTGGCAGGCCACTTACAGCCGAATTTCATGTTCGACACCATTGGGTGTTTCTCCCTGAGCGCCGGCACAAGGGTAAAATGGTTGCCTAAACCAACCATCTCTACAATTCCGGCACCCCACGATGTCTGCAAGGGTGAATGCCTGGATGTCACCTTTACTTTTACAGGCACGCCACCTTTTGAATTTTCTTTTGAGGTGAGCCAGAACAGCCAGGTGGTATTTTCCCAAACCGAAATTTCCAATACCCTGCAAAAAACGATCACGGTTTGTCCGGATCTTTTCAACCCACCGGGAACAGGAACTGTTCAGTTTCAGGTAAGAAGCTTGAGGGATTTGTTTTGCCAGTGTAGCGATTGAGGGGCAATGTAAAAGGCAACCTTAAGATGCTGTCTCCCAACACCAGATTTGAATTGGGTGTATCAACATACCTGGGTAGGCGACATCGGCATACTGCTTATTGGACCAGGCGGTCAAGTACTGGAACTCTCTGCAGGCAATGGCGGAGCTGGGAATGATTACATTAATACCGTTTTTTGCGATTGAAATCGTTTCCTAAAAAATGTAAGAGGTTATAATTCGATGCGTCTACGCTGTGCCGCCCCCCCCTCCCTGTATTTATAAGCATTGCCACGCGCCGCATCAACCCTCTCTTTTTTTAAGGATTCGATGACGCGGTCAACACACGGTCTTTTTTGAACCGAAAAACAACTTTTTCAATTTCCACCGCTATAAACACTACAGACGACAAGGCAAGTGCTATCATCAACTCCTTGAACGTGAGGGGTGCGGTTTTGAAAATTGGATTTAAGAAAGGCACATAAATAGTTGCCATTTGCAGCCCAAACGTGAGCAATACCGCTCCCAACAACGGCAGATTGGAAAACGGCCCCTGCGCGAAAAACGACTGCCGTTCCGAACGGATGGCGAAAACGTGCCCCATCTGGGAGAAACACAAGACGGTGAATACCATCGTCTGCCAGTGCGCACTTCCCATCTTGATGGACATGGCCTGTGTGCAGATGCTCACAATGCCCATCAACAGCCCCACCCACAGGATGTGCGTGCCCAGCCCGTTGGCAAAAATGCTTTCTTTTGGGTGGCGCGGCGGGCGGCTCATGATGCCTTTTTCCGACGGTTCTGAAGCAAGGGCAAGCCCTGGCAGTCCGTCGGTCACCAGGTTTATCCAGAGAATATGGATGGGCAACAGTGGAATGGGCAGCCCAAAGAAAGGGGCGAGAAAAATGGTCCATATCTCGCCCGAATTGCTGGTCATCGTGTATTTGATAAACTTGCGGATGTTGTCAAAAATGCGTCTGCCCTGTTGGACGGATTTTACGATGGTGGAAAAATTGTCGTCCAGCAAAATCATGTCTGCCGCTTCTTTTGAAACATCGGTGCCGGTTATGCCCATGGCTACGCCAATATCGGCGCGTTTGAGGGAGGGCGCATCGTTCACGCCGTCGCCTGTCATGGCGACAAACTGCCCTTTGTCCTGCAAGGCTTTTACGATGTTCAGTTTTTGCTCGGGCGATACGCGGGCATACACCTTTATGTGCTCCACCTTGTCTTCAAATTCTTTGGAAGACATTTTCGACAGCTCCATCCCCGTTACCACCAAATCCCCTTCGGCCTCAATGATGCCCAATTGCTTTGCTATGGCTTTTGCGGTGAGTGGGTAATCGCCCGTTATCATCACGGGTTTTATGCCTGCGGTCTTGCATTCTAAAATGGCCTGTTTTACTTCTTCCCGCGGCGGGTCTATCAGGCCGGCGATGCCGATGATGGTCAAGTTTTTTTCAATAGAATCAGGGGTCATCTGTTCGGGCACAGCATCGAAGCTCCGCATCGCAAAGCCCAGTACACGCAGTCCTTCGGCTGCCATGGTGTCGCCTTGTTGTGTCCATTGTTCTTTTTCAGTGTTTGATAGCCCCACTGATTTTTCCAACAACACATCCAGTGCGCCTTTTGTATAAGCCACGTATTTTCCCTCATATTGGTGAATGGTGGTCATACATTTTCTTTCGGAATCGAACGGCAGCTCAGCAACCCTTGGCAGTTTTTCCTCCAATTCCCTTTTGATAAACTGGTTTTCTTTTGCCAAATTATAAAAAGCAACCTCCGTGGGGTCGCCCAGGATGGTGCCATCGCTGCTTTCAGCAATATCATTGCTCAACGACATGGCTGTGAGCAGATGGCCAGTTTTTTCGTTTGTAGAATGTTGAAAAATGTCCTTAGCGGCAACAAGGTCAGTTTCACCTGAAAACACCACTTGCACCGACATTTTATTGACCGTCAAAGTTCCTGTTTTATCCGAACAGATATAGGTGACCGAACCCAATGTCTCCGCGGCAGGCAAATTGCGGATAAGGGCATTTTGGCGTATCATCCGCTTTGCCCCGATGGCCAAGGCAATTGAAATAATGGCGGGCAGTGCCTCCGGAATAGCAGCAACGGCAAGTGAAATAGCCGTGAGCAACATCAAAAAAACATCTTCCCCCCGCAGTACACCGACCCCAAAAAACACCGCACAGATAATCAGGACAATGAAGGCAAGTTTTTTCCCGAACACCGCAAGTCGTTTTTGCAGGGGTGTTTTTATTTCCTCCTGTTGCAGCAGCCCGGCGATTTTCCCCAGTTCGGTGTCCATCGCGGTGGCGACTACGATGCCTTTTGCCCTGCCATAGGTAACAAAAGTGCTTTTGTAGGCCATGTTTTTACGGTCGCCGAGCGGCACGCTCTCGTCGGATAGCGTGGCTGTGCTCTTTTCGACCGGGTGCGATTCGCCGGTCAGCGAGGCTTCTTCTATTTTCAACAAATTGACTTCAATCAATCGGATATCGGCAGGGATAATGTTGCCTGTTTCCAACAAAATGATGTCTCCTATTACGAGTTGCGCCGAGGGAATGCTCAAAACGCCGCCTTCGCGCATAACATTGGCATTGACCGAGACCATTTTTTTTAGGGCATCCATCGCCTTTTCCGCCCGGAACTCTTGAACGAACCCGATAATGGCATTCAAGATAATAATAATGAGGATAACAATGGTATCGGTAGCATCGCCTATTGCACCGGCAATAATGGCCGCCCCTATCAGTACCAAAATCATAAAATCGGCGAATTGGTGCAGCAGCATCTGCCAGACGGTCTTCTTTTTGTATTCCGCAATTTCGTTGGGCCCGTTTTCGAGCAGGCGTTCTTCAGCAGCCGAATGGCTCAACCCATTGGGGGAAGTGCCGAGCAAATCAATGGCTTTTTCTATGTCGAGGATGTGGAAATTCATATTCGGAATTGATTTTATTCGCCCCAATGGGGTAACAGGATTTTATGTAAGGAACTTTGGTGGCCACAAATTCATTTCAAGGGAAGGTCGTACGCGCCTTTCTTGCTAGAAAAAGTGATCAATGCTGGGGTGAAATGATGCGCGCGGCCAGGCCTATTTGTTGGGAGGCGGTGAAAAAATGCTACAGTGCAGTAAAGGTATGGCAAGATGTCTACTAAAAACAACAGCGGACTAGAGTCAGTGACAAATATAATTAAAGTCACTAGTGCCGAGTCCACCAGTTGGCGTATGAATCTGGCGGCCATATTTTCCACGCATCTTCATACGCCAACTGGTGGACTCGGCACTAGAAGTGGAAAATAAGATCAACACGCTACAGTAATAAATGCACATGAAAAATATCCGCCCCCAATCGACCGCATCGATCTTTATGTGGAAGTGACACACCCGTAAGCTACGACGAACGCACCTCCACCGAATCATCAGTTTGCAATGCACCCTAAAAAAGATGATAGGTTTTTAAAAATGCTTTCAAAGCCTTCGGATCGGACAAGGTCTGCAAATCCAGCTCGATGCGTTTGATTTGTTTTTTCATCGCTTTGATGTTTTTTTCAAGTTCTCGTTCCAGGGTGAGCAGGTCGCAGGGCATGGACGGCGGCAGGTCGAAAAGCATGGACAGGCTCATTTGGATGTCGTACAACATCATCTCCAGTTCGCGGGCTTGCTCCAGCAATATTTTGTTGTAGTATTTCAGGCGGTCGTCGGCCAGGGTTTCCAGGTGATCTTGATCGATCCGTTCGAATTCAAGCTGGAGTTGCAGCAGGGTGAGCAGGTCGTTGTTTTTGTATGCCTCGGTCACCCGCTGGATGATGGCCGTTTTGCGCGTTTTTTCCGCTTCATCCTGTTCCAGATCGGGGTGGAAAGCCTTAATCAAATCCATATAGATGGTTCGCACGGACTTGGTCTTGTGCTCGGCTTCCTGCGCTTTTTTTGCTTCTCGCGCCTGTTGTTTGGCGGTTTTGGGGCGTTTTGCGCGGCGTTCTTCGGCTTGGCGTTTTTTTTCGGCCATCGTTTCTTCTGCCTCCTCCATAAGACGATGAAGGTATTCCTCCATTTTTTCGGGCGTATCCACGTCAGCATCTTTGTCGATCTCCACGCCGAACATGGTTTCCATCATATCTTTTATCTCGTCCATATCCAGGTCACCCGATTCCGCTTCTTCCGCATAGACCTCGCCGGTATGTTTTTCATAAATGGGTTTTAATTCCGCGTGACCGTATTCCACCATGAGTAGGCCTATCATGGACAGGAGGAGGTCTTGTATTTTTTTCTTTTCCCGGGCATTAAAAAATCCGCTGTCCCAGGCCTTGTCCAAGAGTCGCACCATGTTGGCGCGGTGCTGCGCGAAGGTATCGTACAGCGGGTCCAGATTGCTGGCCATGCGTTGCTGCAGGCGCAGCGTTCCGGCTTCGAATTGTTGGATCGAATCGCGCAATTGCGGAATTTTCCGGGTCAGGCGGTTGAATTCCTTTTGCGCTTTGGAGAGCTGCGCTTTGTTTTGGCCGACGGCGATGATTTGTTTCGTCACGGAGGTATGGTTTTGAAGGGGTAAAAGTCGGGATTTTTGGGGGGAACGTTTTAATAAAAATTGTCTGTTTCATTTATTAAATTGGCTTTGCTGGGGTTTTTGCCGCTGGCGCTTGCTTTCCCTTTTGTTGTCTCAAAAGGATAACCGACAGGGCATGATAACGAAGGCTTGGCGAAGGGAGGTGAACACCTGGCGCGGCGAAAATACCCATTTAAACACAATTGAGGATAAAATTCAGGCGGATTATTGGCGCGAAATGGCTATCTTTGTGCAAAG
>Ga0163144_10023756_pt1 | contig 12076 bp, 10 predicted proteins | sample OliLak19BULKMAT1_FD_123175 | JGI IMG/M metagenome (GOLD analysis project Ga0163144, IMG submission 123175) | Freshwater microbial mat bacterial communities from Lake Vanda, McMurdo Dry Valleys, Antarctica - Oligotrophic Lake LV.19.BULKMAT1 | ecosystem: Environmental > Aquatic > Freshwater >...
ACCACGCCGCGCAAGTACGTGCTCAAGTCCGTGCGTACCCCCGCATAGGCCGTCCCTGTGCGCGCCGAGACCAACTGGCCGCACGCCTGACACAGGTAGCGGTTGGCCTGGCGATGGCGGCCCCGAAACTTCAGGCGCGCAGCCCGGCCCACTTCGCCATAGCTCACACAGGTCGCTCGTCGACAGTAGCATGTCCGGTCGTCCATCGCAGCCATACCTCCAGGGTTGGGAAAACCCAGAGGATACTGGCTTTGTGACTAAATTCGATATGTTAAAGACCTTGTACCCGTTACAGGGACACTACCGAATTTCACGAATTTCACAAATGGGGGTCGCGGAAGCAAATGAGTTGCGCCAGAGTCGGGGCGCGGACGTGGTGAGTCAAACAAAGAAGCAGGGGCGAGCCATCGCCGACTCGCCCCTACTCGTCTATCTGCATATACCTCTGACTTCCGACCTCTGACTTCCGACTTCCGACCTCCAAACCCGCTAACTGCTGGCCCCGCTGTACCGCCGAATGCCGGCCTTCCAGACGCGCGAGGCGACGAAGGCGCTGGCGGCGCTGATGACGAGGAACATGCCAATCTGCCAGGGGGCCAGGTCGCCGCGCAGGGCTTGCAGCGGCACAGTGGTCGCCACCGCAATGGGCACCACAAAGGTCACCAGCATCCGCAGCCAGACCGGGTAGACCGTGGCCGGGTAGCGCCCGGTGTCGAGCAGCGCTTGCAGGATAGTGACGTTGTTGTCGAACTTCACCAGCCAGAAGGTGATGGCAATCAGCACGACCCACAGGCTGTAGAGGATCAGGCTGCCGGAGGCCACCAGCAGCAGAAAGGCCGCCACGTGCAGCCAGGTGGTGCCGCCGCTCTGGCTGACGCCGATGACGATTAGCGCCGTCGCCAGCGCCAGGTCCCAGGCGCGCCACAGGACGATGCGCGAGAAGGTGATCAGGAACAGGCTGTTCACCGGCTGGAGCAGCGTGTAGTCGAGCGTGCCATCGCGCACGCCGGTGTTGAACTTCTCGGTGGCCGGCCAGATCAGCGCCGCCATCATCATGTTCATCAGCCGGAACACGCCCAGCAGCGCCACCATTGCCGCCGGCCCCCAGCCGCCGAGGGTAGGCGTGGCGTTGAAGATGATGCTCAGGCTCAACAGCTCCCAGCCGAGCCAGACCAGGTTGATGAGGATGTTGATCACCGCATCGGTGCGGTAGGCCAACTCTTGCTGTAGGTTGATCTTGAGCAGGGTGAGTAACAACTTGGGCGTTTGCATGGTTTAGGCCCCCACCGCCGAGAAGCGCTTGACGCCGTTGCGCCATATCCAGCGGAACAGCAGCGCCGCCGCCACAAACCAGATCACGTCCAACGCCAGGTTGCGGGCGATGACCTCCGGCGGCAGCTTGCCCAGGATGAGCTGGATCGGAAAATACTTGAGCAGTTGAAACGGCAGATACTGGGCAATGTTCTGGATCAGGGGCGGCATGATATCCAGCGGCACAAACTGGCCGGAGAACAGCACCACCACGGCGTAGTACAGCTCGTTGAGCGAGTAGACCCGCGTGGTCCAGAAGGCCACGCAGGTGATGCTGGCGCCAATGAAAAAGGCGATGCCGAACCCCAGCGCCACCGCCGGCACCGCCAGCAGGACGTTAAAGAGCGTCACGCCGGAGAAGTCGGGCTGGAACAGCAGGCACAGCACCAGCCAGACCGGGATGAGCACCAGCAGTGTCAGGGCCTTGAAGGCCAGGTTGTTGGTGAGCGTGCCAGTGATGATCGGGTGGATCGGCTTGAGCAGTTCGCCCGAGAGCGTGCCGTCCTGGATCTTATAGGCCAGCAGGTGGATGGTGATGTCGCTGGTCAAGTTGTCCACGATTAGCAGCGTCAGGTAGTAAGTCGCAAAGTCGTTGGCGGTCAGGCCGTTGATGCTGCCCTGGGCGCCGGCGATGGTCGTCCATACCGCCAGGTAGACGATGGGCGACACCAGCCAGAACAACAGATACATGAGCAGGTTGGCGCGGTACTGCCACTGCTCGGCCCAATTGACGTGCCACAACCGCTGATAGATGCGCAGCATAGGTCGGTTCTCCCCGGAGCTAGCTCAGGCCGGCACTTGCTCGTTGAAGGCGCTCTCGATCACGGCCTCAATCGGCGGGTCTTCGATGGTCAGGTCGTGTACCGGCAGGTCAGACAGCAGCCGGGCGGTGATGGCCGCCACCTCGGCCGCCGGCACCTGCACCAGGTATTTGCCGTCGTTGTTCTCGTTCGGCAGCAGCGTGCCATAGCGGCTGAGGTCGGCCGGCTGGCCGCTGGGCAGCGCCACGCCGATCAGCTTGACCGGGGCGACCCGGCGCGACAGGTCGTTCAGCCCGCCATCGTACTTGAGCTTGCCGTGGTGGATGATGACGATGCGCTCGCACAGCGCGGTGACGTCGGCCATATAGTGGCTGGTGAGCAGGATGGTAGCCTGGGTGCGGCGGTTGTATTCTTTTAAGAAGGTGCGGATGCGGGCCTGGGCCGTCAGGTCGAGGCCGATGGTCGGCTCATCGAGGAACAGCACCTGCGGGCGGTGCAGCAGCCCGGCCGCCAGCTCGCACTTCATGCGCTCGCCCAGCGAGAGCGTGCGCACCGGCTTGCGCAGGATCGGGCCGAGTTCCAACAGCTCGTCCAGCTCGGCCAGGGTCTTCTTATAATCGGCGTCACTCAGGCGGTAAATGGCCTGGTGCAAGAGCAGCGAGTCGGCGGCCGGGATGTCCCACGACAAGCGGTTGCGCTGGCCCATGACCAGGGTGATGGCGCGCAGGAAATCGGGCTTGCGCTCCCAGGGGGTGAAGCCCAGCACGCGCGCCGAGCCGGCGGTGGGGTGCAGCAGGCCCGACAGCATCTTGAGCGTGGTGGTCTTGCCGGCCCCGTTTGGCCCCAAGAAGCCCACGATCTCGCCGCTGCGGACCGTGAAGCTGACCTGGTTGACGGCCTCCACGTCTTTGGTCTTGCGCTTGAAGAAGCTGCGCACGGCGGCGCCCAGGCCAGGCTCGCGCTCGGGCACCTGGTAGGTCTTGCTCAATGACTGGACTTGCAAACTCTCGGTTTCAATCACCGGCCATACTCCCTCTCGCGGCGGTCATCTGGGTCAGATGGGGGCTTGTGCTGGGTAATGCGGTCATTGTAGTATAAACAGACGGCCAAAGTCAAACATTTGTTCTGATATAGGGCCAGTGGATCAGGGTTTGTGACAGGCGGTTGCCCAGGCCGGCATTCGCGAAAATTGGCACAAGATTTCCGTTGACTCTTTCCGTCAATATATACAAGGCCGAACGTCTTTATCGCGGCTATAGTGTCTAAATATGAACTACCGGCTGGCTGCTGAAATGTGTTGCCTGTGCGCGTGTCCAAACTGGGGAGTGTCTTGCCCTCCGGCCGGTCGCGCGTGGTTGCCTGACTAACCCGCTCTACCGATAAGCCGCCGGGCACTAGCTCCCCACTAGGTTGTATAGGGAGCGCCGCCTGAGACCGTGACAGCCCAGGACTACGCTCCTGGGCTGTTTTTTTGTTGTCCGGACAGGAGACCGCATGAAAGTTTCTAACCGCGCCTGGCGCGACCGTTTGGCCGGGCAATTGCCTGCCGACCTGGCCGAGGAAATAGACGTCTTCGACACCGAGATCGAACTGCGCATGGCCGGCAAGCTCGACGAGAAGGTGTTTGCCGAAACCCGGCTGCGGCGCGGGGTGTACGGCCAGCGCTACGACAACGGCCAGCGCTGGGACGGCGAAGTGACCCAGGCCCTGACCTACCCGGCCGCCCCGCTGACCAAAGGCCCCAACACCCTGTGGGATGCGCCCGGGATGCAGCGCATCAAGGTGCCGTTTGGCGGCTTGAACGCCCGCCAGCTAGAAGTGATGGCCGAGCTGGCCGAGGAGTACTCGGACGGCATCGCGCACGTGACCACGCGGCAGGACTTTCAACTGCACTTCATTCATATCGGCGACACGCCGGCGCTGATGCGGCGGCTGGCGTCGGTAGGCATGACCACGCGCGAAGCCTGCGGCAACGTGGTGCGCAACGTCACGGCCTGCCCGATCGCGGGCGTGTGCGATACCGAGACGTTCGACGTGACGCCGTATGCGCGTGCGATCACCGACTTCCTGATGGGCCACCCGGACACGCAGGACTTCGGCCGCAAGTTCAAGGTGGCCTTCTCGGGCTGCGCCGGCAAGGGCTGCGGCCTGGTGAACATGCACGACCTGGGCGCGATCGCGGCCACGCGGACCGTTGCCGGCCAGGTGCAGCGCGGGTTTGAGCTGTATGTGGGCGGCGGGCTAGGCTCGGTGCCGCACCAGGCCAAGCTGTTCGACGCCTTCGTGCCGGAGGGCGAGTTGCTGCCGCTCTCCCAGGCCATCGCCCGGGTGTTTGCGCGGCTGGGCGAAAAGACCAACCGCAACCGGGCGCGCATCAAGTTCCTGGTGGCCAAGCTCGGCATCGAGGAGTTTAAGCGCCTGGTGCTCGAAGAGCGCGCCATCCTGCCCTACGACCCGGAGTGGACGGCGTATCTAGCCGACCTGCACCTCACCGACGAGCAGCCGCTGCACGCCCCGGCCGATCTGCCCGCCGGCCAACAACCCGAACCGCTGGCGCGCTGGCTGCGCACCAACGTGGAACCGCAGCGCCAGGCGGGCTACTACACCGTCACCGTCACGCTGCCGCTGGGCGACCTGACCGGCGATCAACTGCGCGGGCTGGCCGACATCGCCCGCACCTTCACGCGCGAGACGCTGCGCACCACCGTGGATCAAAACATCATCCTGCGCTGGGTCAGCGGGGCCGACGTGCTGGCCCTGCACGCGGCGCTGGACGGCTTCGGGCTGGCGCGGGCCGGCGCGGGCACCATCATAGATGTGACCTCCTGCCCCGGCACTGACACCTGCAAGCTGGGCATCGCCTCGTCGCGCGGGCTGGCGGCCGAGTTGAGCACGCGCCTGGCCGAGAAGGCCCACACGCTCGACGCGGCCGTGCAGGGCCTGCACATCAAGATCAGCGGCTGCTTCAACTCGTGCGGCCAGCACCACGTGGCCGACCTGGGCTTTTACGGCGTCAGCCGGCACAGCGGCGACTTCATCGTGCCGCACTTTCAGGTGGTGCTGGGCGGCCAGTGGGGCAACAACGCCGGGTCGTACGGCCTGGCCGTCGGCGCGGTGCCGTCCAAGCGCATCCCCGACGTGGTAGACCGGCTGACCGAGCGCTACGTCAGCGCGCGCGAGGCGGACGAGACTTTCCAGAGCTTCGTCAAGCGCATCGGCAAGGTGGAGATCAAGCGGCTGCTGAACGATCTGACGGCTATGCCCACCTACGACGCCGACCCCAGCTACTACACCGACTGGGGCGACGCGCGCGTGTTCACCATCGGCGACATGGGCGTGGGCGAGTGCGCGGGCGAGGTGGTCTCGCGGATTGACTTCGCGCTGACCGGCGCTGACCGCCAAATTTTTGAGGCGCAGTTGCAGTTGGAGGCCGGGCAGGCGCAGAAGGCCGGCGAGACGGCTTACGCCGCGATGCTGCAAGCCATCCACGGGCTGGTGAAGGAAGAGTTCTACGACGTGCCGACTGACCCCGACCGGATTGCGGCCGAGTTCCGCGCGCGCTTCTACGACACGCGCATCTTCTGGGACCCCTACGCCCACGGCAAGTTCGGGCAGTACTTCTTCCAGGCGCACGAGGCCAAGCATCTGCCCTACACCGCCGAAGTGGCCCACCAGCGCATCGAGGAAGCGCAGTTGGTGCTGGAGGCCACGCACGCCGCCTATCGCAAGCTGCGGGCGGCGCGCCTGAACGCCGGCCTGGGCGAGGCGGCCCAGCCATGAGCCTGCAACACCTGGCCGTCAAGCTGTTCGCTGCCAACCCGGCGCAGGTTGCCGACACCCATTGGGTGGCCTACTTCAACCGCTGGATTCAGCAGCACCTGGCCCCAGAGATGCTGATTGACGTGGCCGACTACCGCCACGTGCACCACGGGCCGGGCGTCATGCTGATCGCGCACGAAGCCAACTACAGCCTGGACGAGACCGGCGGTGAGTTGGGCCTGCTCTACACCCGCAAGGCCGAAGTGGCCGGCGACGACCAGGCCGTGCTGGCGCAGGCGGTGGGTGCGACCCTGGCCGCCGCCCAGCGCGTCGAGGCCGACACACCGCTGCGCTTCGACCCGGCCCGGCTGCTGGTGATCGTGAACGACCGGCTGCTGGCCCCCAACACGCCCGAGACCCTGGCGGCGCTGCGGCCCGCCCTGACCACCTACTTCGACGGGCTGTACGGCGCGGCGGCCTACACGCTGCAAGCCACCGCGCCCGGCCGCGAGCGCTTCAGCGTCACGGTGCACGTGCCGCAGCCCCCCACCCTGGCCGCGCTGGCCGCCCGCCAACCGGCCACCGAGGTCACCTCCCATGTCTGAAACACTTGGCAAGGTCTATCTGGTGGGCGGCGGCCCGGGCGACCCGGGCCTGATCACGGTCAAGGGGCTGGGCTGCCTGCGCATCGCGGACGTGGTGCTGTATGATCGCCTGATCGCCCCCGCGCTGCTGGCCGAGACCCCGGCCCGGGCCGAGCTGATAGACGTGGGCAAGGAGCCGGCCCAGGCCCGCCGCGCCCAGGACGACATCAACGCGCAGTTGATCGCGCACGCCCGCGCCGGCAAGACCGTGGTGCGGCTGAAGGGCGGCGACCCGTTCGTGTTCGGGCGCGGCGGCGAAGAAGCGCTGGCCCTGGTCGAAGCCGGCATCCCGTTCGAGGTGGTGCCGGGCGTGTCTAGCGCCATCGCGGCCCCGGCCTACGCCGGCATCCCGGTCACGCACCGCAACGTGGCCCAGTCGTTCACCGTCGTCACCGGCCACACGGCCGACGGTGGCGACGCCAGCGGCGCGGCCTGGGACGACCTGCCCCGCAGCGGCACGCTGGTGCTGCTGATGGGCGTCAAACACCTGCCCGAGATCACCGCCAAGCTGATCGCCGCCGGGCGTAAACCAACCACGCCGGTGGCCGTCATCCACTGGGGCACCACGCCCTACCAGCAGGTGCTGGTGGGCACGCTGGCCGACATCGCCACGCTGGCGCGGGAGGTGCCGCCGCCGGCCACCATCGTCATCGGCGAGGTCGTGGCGCTGCGGGCCGCCTTGACCGCCGGGCTGCCGCCTGAGCTAGCCGCGCTGGCCGCCGACTGGCCGTTCGGCCCGCAGGAAGCCGTTCACTCTCAACCCACTCCGACTGACGCAATCCGTGACTAATTCTGTGGCTGGACCTAACACCGTGTGGACACCCGAGCAGTTGCGGGCCACGTCGGCCGCGTTTGAAGACGCCGACCCGGCCGCGGTGCTGCGCTGGGGCGCGGAGACCTTCGCGCCGCACCTGGCGCTGGCGACCGGCTTCGGGCCGGAGGGCGTTGTGCTGATGCACCTGGTGAGCCAGGTGGCCCCGCAGACCACCGTGTTCTACGTAGACACTGGGCTGCTGTTTGAAGAAACCTACGCCCTGCGTGACGCGCTGGCCGAGCGGCTGGGGCTGACCTTCACGCGCCTGTCTTCCGAGCTATCGGTGGAAGACCAGGCGGCAGCCCACGGCCCGCGGCTGTGGCGGCGCGAGCCAGACGCCTGCTGCCAGATCCGCAAGGTCGCCCCGCTGCGGGCTTTCTTGAAGACGCAGCGCGCCTGGATCACCGCCATCCGCCGCGACCAGACCCCTCACCGCGCGCTGGCCGGGCTGGTGGAGTGGGACCGCACCAACGGGCTGGTGAAGCTCAACCCGCTGGCGCGCTGGACGTCCGAGCAAGTGTGGGCGCACCTCAACGCCTACGATCTGCCCAACAACCCGCTGCACGACCAGGGCTTCCCCAGCATTGGCTGCTGGCCCTGCACCTCGCCGGTTGCGGCGGGGGCCGACCCGCGCTCCGGCCGGTGGGCGGGCACCACCAAAGTTGAGTGCGGCATTCACTTCAATCCGCCGGTGTCACAGCCGGCGCATTCCATGGCGCTGGCGAGCCAACCGGCCGCCGGCGATTAGAGGCCCTGTGTCGAATTTGAACGTTTCGTCCTTGATTACTCCGTATGGCGGCCAACTGGTGGATTTGTTGGTCGCGCCCGAAGCCCGCGAGGCCCAGCACGCCTACGCCAACCGACTGCCGTCCATTCAACTCTCCGAGCGGTCGGTGTGCGATTTGGAACTGCTGGCGACCGGCGGCTTTTCGCCGCTCAGCCGCTTCATGGACCGGGCCGATTACGTCCGCGTGCTGGCCGACCTGCGGCTGGCGAACGGGCAAATCTTCCCGATCCCGATCACGCTGCCGGTCGCGCCCAGCCCGACGCTCAAGCTCGACACCGACGTGGCGCTGCGCAACGCCAAGAACGACCTGCTGGCGATCCTGACCATCGAAGAAATTTACGAGTGGGATCTGAACGAGGCCGCGCAGCAGGTGTTCGGCACGCTCGACCCGCGCCACCCGCTGGTGGCCGAGATGCACCGTTGGGGGCGCGTGAACCTCTCCGGCCGCCTGCAGGTGTTAGTGCTGCCCGCGCACCACGACTTCCGACCGTTGCGCCTGACTCCGGCTCAGGTGCGCACCCGGCTGGCCGAGTACGGCCGCGAGAACGTGGTGGCCTTCCAGACGCGCAATCCTTTACACCGCGTGCATGAGGAACTGACCAAGCGCGCCACCGAGGCAGTAGACGGCGTGCTGCTGCTCCACCCGGTGGTCGGCCTGACCAAGCCGGGCGACGTGGATCACTTTACCCGCGTGCGCACGTACGAGGCGCTGGCGAATCGCTACTACGCCCCCGGCCGGATTCTGCTGGCGCTGCTGCCGCTGGCGATGCGCATGGCCGGGCCGCGCGAGGCGCTGTGGCACGCCGTCATCCGGCGCAACTTTGGGGCCAACCACCTGATCGTCGGGCGCGACCACGCCAGCCCCGGCAACGACAGCACCGGCCAGCCCTTCTACGGCCCGTACGACGCGCAGGACCTAGTGGCGCAGTATGGACCCGAACTGGGGATGGGCATGGTGCCCTTCCGCGAGTTGGTGTACCTGCCGGAAGAAGACCGCTACGAAGAGAGCGACAAGGTGCCGGCCCAGGCCAAGACGGCCTCAATCTCGGGCACGCAGGTGCGCACCAAGTACCTGAGCGCCGGCCGCCAACTGCCGGAGTGGTTCACGCGCCCGGAGGTGGCTGAAATTTTGGCCGAGAGTTACCCGCCGCGCCATCGCCAGGGGGTATGCGTGTGGCTGACCGGCCTGAGCGGCGCGGGCAAGTCCACCACGGCCGAGGCGCTGGTAGAATTGCTGCTGGAGCGCGGGCGGCAGGTGACGCTGCTGGACGGCGACGTGGTGCGCACGCATTTGTCGAAGGGCCTGGGCTTCAGCGCCGAGGACCGCGACATCAACATCCGCCGCATCGGCTTTGTGGCCTCGGAGATCGTGCGCCACGGCGGGGTGACGATTGCGGCGGCCGTCAGCCCGTACCGCGCCACCCGCGACGAAGTGCGCCGCATGGTGGACACCGAGCGCTTTGTGGAGGTGTTCGTGGACACGCCGCTGGAGGTGTGCGAGGCGCGCGACGTGAAGGGCATGTATGCCAAGGCCCGGCGGGGCGAGATCAAGGGCTTCACCGGCATTGACGACCCCTACGAAGCGCCGTTGCAGCCGGAACTGCGGCTGAGCACGGTGGGCGCGACGCCGCGCGACAACGCCGAGCTGATCCTCAACTTCTTGCTGGAGGCCGGTTTCGTGCGCACTCCGGCGGTGGCGCCGATCCCGGCCGTGGTGACGCCCAAACTGGTGCCGGCCAACTAGGCGGAGACAGCGGTGACGCATTACCCGGTCTTTCTCGATCTGGCGGGTCGGCTGGTCGTCGTCATCGGCGGCGGGCCGACCGCGCAGAGCAAGATCGCCGGGCTGCTGGCCGCTGGGGCGCGGGTGCGGGTTGTTGCCCCCACGCTGACTTTGGAACTACAGACTCTCGTGAGCGAGGGGCGGGTGGACTACCACGCCCGCCCCTATGCCCCTGGCGACCTGGCCGGGGCCGACCTGGTGATCTGCGCCGACAGCGACGACGCCGTGAACGCGCAGGTCTGGCAAGACGCCACCGCCGCCCACTTGTGGGTGAACGTGGTAGATGATCCCCCCCACTGCACTTTCATTGCCCCGTCCATCGCGCGGCGCGGCGACCTGAGCGTGGCGGTCTCCACGGGCGGCAAAGCGCCGGCGCTGGCCGTGCGCGTGCGCGAACAGATTGAGCAGCTCATCGGCGACGAGCACGCGCAGTTTCTGGAACTGGCCGGCCGCCTGCGCGCACCGCTGGCCGAGCGCCACCCCAACTTTGCCGACCGCAAGGCCGTCTGGTACGCGCTGGTGGACTCGGACGTGCTGGCCGCCCTCAAGCGCGGCGACGAGCCGGCCGCGCTGCGCACCATCGCGGCGATCACCGGCATCACCCTCGCGCCGAGCGGGCCGGGTACGGCCTGACATGACGACCGACGCACCGGGGCGGGTGTACGTGCTGGGCACACGCCCGTCGCGGCTGGCGCGCTGGCAAACAGACTGGGTGTGCGGCCAACTGCAAGCGCGCTGGCCGGCGCTGCGCCTGGAGGTGCGGCTGTTCACCACGGCCGGCGACCGCAACCCCAGCCAGCCGCTGCCCGAGATCGGCACGCGCGGGCTGTTCACCGCCGACCTGGAACGCGCGCTGCTGGCAGGCGAGATTGACCTGGCCGTCCACTCGCTCAAAGACCTGCCGGTGGACGACCCGCCCGAGACGGCGCTGGGCGCGATCTGCGCGCGGGCCGACGCGCGCGATGTGCTGGTCTTCGCCAAGCCGGAGCAACAACTGGCCGACCTGCCGCCGGGGGCGCGGGTGGGCACGTGCAGCCTGCGCCGCACTGCGCAATTGCTGGCGCTGCGGCCGGACCTCGACATCCAGCCGGTGCGCGGCAACGTGGACACGCGGCTGGCGAAGGTGCAGCGCGGCGACTATGACGCCATCGTGCTGGCGGCGGCCGGACTGGTGCGGCTGGGGCTGGGCGATCACATCGGCCAATACCTGTCGCTGGACGAGATGCTGCCCGCGCCGGGCCAGGCCGCGCTGGCGGTGCAGTGCCGCGCCGGTGACGCGCAGGCGTTGGCGCGGCTGGCCCCGCTGGATGACCCGGCCGCGCGCGCCGCGACCTCGGCCGAGCGCGCCTTTCTGCACGGGCTGGGCGGCGGCTGCGCGGCCCCGATTGCGGCCTACGCCCACGCCGTGACCGCCGGGCCGCCCTCCGAATTGGAATTGACCGGCCTGGTGACGAGCGCCGACGGCCGGCAGCGCGTGAGAGTGACGGGTAGTGGCACCGGCCTCGGCGCGGGGGCCGTGGCGCTGGGCGCGACGCTGGCCCGGCAGGCGCTGGCCCAGGGCGCGAGCGTTTTGTTGTGAGTGCCGCTGAGTACAGCGGGGCGCTGCAGAACAAGCGCATCGTCATCACCCGCGCCGGCGCGCAGGCGGCCGAGGCCGGGCGGGCGCTGGCCGCGCTGGGCGGCGTGCCGATCTACTTCCCCACCGTGCGCATCGCCCCGGCGGCCGACCCCGAGCCGCTGGCCGAGGCGCTGCAAGTGGCCCCGACGTATGATTGGATCGTGTTCACCAGCGCCAACGCCGTGCGCGCGGTCGGCGGGCGGCTGGCGCAGCGCGGCCTGACGATGGCGGCGCTGCGCGGCCCGGCCCTGGCGGCGATTGGCCCGGCCACGGCCCGCACGCTGGCGGGATGGGGGCTGACGGCGACCCTGTTGCCCGAGGAGCAATCGGCCGAAGCGCTGGCGGCGGCGCTGGGCGAGGTGCACGGCAAGCGGGTGCTCGTGCCGCAGAGCGACCGCGCCCGCCCGCACTTGGCCGAGGCGCTCCAAGCGGCCGGCGCGCAGGTGACGGTGGTGACGGCCTACCGCACGCTGACGGCGGTGCTCGACCCAGCGGCGCTGGCCGAGCTTGAGCGCGGCGTGGATGCCATCACGTTTGCCAGCCCGTCGGCGGTGGAGGGCTGGGTGACACTGACGAGTGGACAAGCACTCGGGCCGGCC
>Ga0163144_10023757_pt1 | contig 12075 bp, 8 predicted proteins | sample OliLak19BULKMAT1_FD_123175 | JGI IMG/M metagenome (GOLD analysis project Ga0163144, IMG submission 123175) | Freshwater microbial mat bacterial communities from Lake Vanda, McMurdo Dry Valleys, Antarctica - Oligotrophic Lake LV.19.BULKMAT1 | ecosystem: Environmental > Aquatic > Freshwater > Lake...
CAGCCCCAAGAAGAAGACGCCCGCCCAAAACAACAGCTTCTCGCCAGCATTGAACCGGTGCGACGCCACCTCGGCGCCGCCGAACATGCCACCCCCACGCAGCAGCCACGTGAGATCTTCCTTTCGCGGCACGTTATCGCGCACGAACGTGAACAACACCACCAGCAGCGACACGGCGAAGAGCGGCCCGGCGAAGTTGTGCGCTGTCTTCAGCGCATACGTGAGCCAGCCGAAGAGCGATGCGCCGATCACCGGCAGCAGGAAGAACTTGCCGAAGGCAATCACCAGCCCCGACACCGCCAGCACCACGAAGGCGATTGCGTTGCTCCAGTGCGCCGAGCGCTCGAACGGCGTGAAACGCTCGATCTTGCGGCCGGTGTTGGGCGTGTGGCCGCCGATCGTGCCGCGCCGCCAGTAGAACAGCGCGATCGTGAGCACCATGATGAAGAGGATCGCCGCGCCGTAAGGAATGATCCAGTTGTTGCGCACCTGACGCCAGGCTTCGCCGGCGCTGGCTAGGCGCGAACCCGGGTACTGCACGAACGGCTGGATCAGCACGCCGTTCTCGGCGCCGGGCAGGCTCGAGGTGCCCGGCTGGGTGCCGGAGTCGCGCACGCCGCGCCAGAACGGCGAGTTGTTGCCCGGTTGACTCTTGCCGCGCTGGGCATTGTTCTCGTCGGCCCTGGGCTCGGCCGGCGCCACAAAATCGGCCGGCGCTGCCGTCCTCGCGGGCTCCGCCTCGGGTGCCGCTGTCTGCGCCTGCAAGGCCAGCGGAAACGCCAGCGCCGCGGCGACCAGGAGCATCCGCAGTGGCTGTTGCATGGTCGTCACCCCCGACAGGTTCACGGTGTCTTGGTCGGCGCGATCGACGGTGCTGTACCGGCCGTGCGCGAGTATTCGTTCTGGCCCTGCACGCGGCTGTGCATCTGCGCCTCCCACGCGGCCTTGTCGCCGCCTTTCCAGCCGGCCGCCAAGTAGGTGGCCTGTGAAGACTCCCAGGCCTTGGCGTCAAATTTCTTCGCCGTACCGGCGGTTTGCGCCTTCTCGCCGCAGCCCGCCACGGCGAGTGCCAGCAGAGCGAGTCCGACCGTGCTGCGGTGGATCATGACTTGGTCGCTTGAGTCGGCTTGCCGTAGGCCGTGCCCCAGCCCCAGACTTCGCTGCCCTTGCCGCGTTGCAACACGCGGGTGCGGAAGATGTCGGCAACCACGTCGCCGTCGCCGCCGAGCAAGGCCTTGGTTGCGCACATCTCGGCGCATGCCGGCAGCTTGCCTTCTGCCAGGCGGTTGCGGCCATACTTTTCGTTTTCGGCCGCCGAGCCATTGGCCTCGGGGCCGCCGGCGCAAAAGGTGCACTTGTCCATCTTGCCGCGCAGGCCGAAGGTGCCGTTGGTCGGGAATTGCGGCGCACCAAACGGGCAGGCGTACGAGCAGTAGCCGCAGCCGATGCAAACATCCTTGTCGTGCAGCACCACGCCCTCGTCGGTGCGGTAGAAGCAGTCGACCGGGCAAACTGCCATGCACGGCGCGTCGCTGCAGTGCATACAGGCCACCGAGATGCTTTTCTCGCCCGGCACGCCGTCGTTGAGGGTCACGACGCGCCTGCGGTTCACACCCCAGGGCACGTCGTGCTCAGCCTTGCAGGCCGTGACGCAGCCGTTGCACTCGATGCAGCGCTCGGCGTCGCAAATGAACTTCATTCTTGCCATGGGGTCTCCTGCCGGGCCGCCTCAAGGGAGGCCCAAGCCCCCTTGGGGGGCAGCGAACAAATGTGAGCTTGGGGCTGCAAGGTCAGCTCCTTACGCCGCGCGCTCGACCTGACAGACCGTGGTCTTGGTCTCTTGCATCATCGTCACGCTGTCATAGCCATAGGTCGTGGCGGTGTTGACCGCCTCGCCGCGGACGATCGGCACGGCGCCGGCCGGGTAGTACTGGGCCATGTCCACGCCCTGCCAGTGACCGGCGAAGTGGTACGGCATGAAGGCCGTCGTCTTGTCCACCCGCTCCGTGACCTGGGCCTTGACCTTGATGCGTGCGCCTGTCGGCGTCGTGACCCAGACATCCTCGCCGTTGCGGATGCCGCGGTCGTTGGCCGTGGCCGGGTTGATCTCTATGAACATGTGCTGCTGCAATTCAGCAAGATAGCGGTTGGAGCGCGTCTCGTCGCCGCCCCCCTCGTACTCGACGAGGCGCCCGCTGGTCAGGATGATCGGGAACTGCTTGCCGATGTCCTTGTTCTTCTCCTGCACCGACTTGAACAGCGTGGGCAGGCGCCAGAAGGTCTTGCGGTCTTCGTGGGTCGGGTACATGGCGACCAGTTCCGGCCGCGTCGAGTACAGCGGCTCACGGTGCTGCGGGATCGGGTCGGGGAAATTCCAGACGATGGCCCGAGCCTTCGCGTTGCCGAAGGGGTGGCAGCCGTGATTCTTCATCGCCACCCGGATGATGCCGCCTGAAGGGTCCGTCTTCCAGTTCTTGCCCTCGGCCTTCTTCCGCTCGTCCTCGGTGAGTTCTTCCCACCAGCCGAGCTTCTTCAGCAGCAGATGGTCGAACTCCGGGTAGCCGGTCGTGATATCGGCCCCTTTCGAGTGCGAGCCGTCGGCCGCCAGCAGCGATTGGCCGTCGCGTTCGACGCCGAAGTTGGCGCGGAAATTGCCGCCGCCGTCCATCACGTGCTGGTCGGTGTTGTACAGCACGTGCGTGCCCGGATGCTTCATCTCCGGCGTGCCGTAGCAGGGCCAGGGCAAGCCGAAATAGTCACCGTCGAGCTGGTAGCCGGTCTCCTTGTCGATGCCGCCCTTGGCGCGCAAGGTGGTGACGTCGAAGACGTTCATGTTGCGCATGTGCGCCTTCAGGCGCTCCGGACTCTGGCCCGTGTAGCCGATGGTCCAGACCGACTTGTTGATCTCGCGCAGGATGTCTTCGGGCGTGGGTTCGTCCAGGCCCTTGATCTTCTGCATCTTGTAGTTCTTGACCAGTTGCTCGCCAAAGCCGAGCTTCTGCGCCAGCTGGTACATGATCATGTGGTCGCTGCGCGACTCGTACAGCGGATCCATGACCTTTTCGCGCCACTGCAGCGAGCGGTTGCTTGCCGTGACCGACCCACTGGTCTCGAACTGCGTGCAAGCCGGCAGCAGATAAACGGCGCGCTTGCCGTTCAGGTCCTCGGCCTTGCCGGGCATCGCCGCCATCGCCGCCGTCGCCGACGGGAAGGGATCGACCACCACCAGCAGGTCGAGCTTGTCCATCGCCCGCTTCAAGTCGAGGCCGCGCGTCTGCGAGTTGGGGGCGTGCCCCCAATAGAACATGCCGCGCAGGTTACCTTCCTGGTCGATCAGCTCCGGCTTTTCGAGCACAGCGTCGAACCAGCGCGAGATGGTCAGGCCGGGCTTGGTCATCATGCCGGGCGCGTACTGCTTCTTGATCCACTCGAAGTCCACGCCCCAGACCGCGGCGAAGTGCTTGAACGCACCTTCGGCGATGCCGTAATAACCAGGCAGCGAGTCGGGGTTCATGCCGACGTCGGTGATGCCCTGCACGTTGTCGTGGCCCCGGAAGATGTTGGCACCGCCACCAACCTTGCCGATATTGCCCAGCGCCAGCTGCAGCAGGCACGAGGCCCGCACCATCGCGTTGCCGATGGTGTGCTGGGTGTGGCCGACGCACCAGACCAGGGTGCTTGGGCGGTTCTCGGCCATGGTCTTGGCCACCTGCAGGCAGGTCGCTTCGTCGACGCCGGAGGCCTCGAACACCTTGTCGGGCGTCCACTTGGCGAGCACTTCCTCGCGCACCTTGTCCATGCCCCAGACGCGGTCCTCGACGTACTTCTTGTCTTCCCAGCCGTTCTTGAAGACGTGGTACATCACGCCATACAGGAACGGGATGTCGGCTCCCGAGCGCATGCGAACGTACTGGTCTGCCTTGGCGGCCGTGCGCGTGAATCGTGGATCGACCACGATCATCTTGCAGCCCTTTTCCTTGGCATGCAGCATGTGCATCAAGGACACCGGATGCGCTTCGGCCGCATTGCTGCCGATGTACATCGCCGCCTTGGCGTTCTGCATGTCGTTGTACGAATTGGTCATTGCACCGTATCCCCACGTATTCGCCACACCGGCGACTGTCGTGGAGTGGCATATTCGTGCCTGGTGATCGCAGTTGTTACTGCCCCAGAGGGACATCCACTTTCTGAGCAGGTACCCCTGCTCGTTGTTGCTCTTGCATGAGCCGACGATGAAGATGCTGTCGGGGCCGCTCTCCTTGCGCAGATCGAGCATCTTGGCGCTGATCTCCGTGAGCGCGGTGTCCCAGCTGATGCGCTGGTACTTGCCGGCGACGAGCTTCATCGGGTACTTCAGCCGGAACTCGCCATGCGCGTTGTCGCGCACCGCAGCGCCCTTGGCGCAATGCGCGCCGAGGTTGATCGGCGAGTCGAAGACCGGTTCCTGACGGACCCACACCCCGTTCTCGACAACCGCATCGATGGCACAACCCACCGAGCAGTGCGTGCACACCGTGCGCTTGACCTCGATCTTGCCGCCGCCAGCTTTGTCCGTGGCGGTGGCAGCAGCCTCGGCCTTGCGCACCAGCGTCAATTGGCTGGCCGCAATACCGGCGCCGACGCCGAGGCCGGAGCGGCGCAGGAACTTGCGCCGATCCATCGTGGGGATGGCGCGGGCAACACCGCGCGCCAGGCTGTCAACGAGTGCGCCGGAGGGGTTGGCCCCGCCTCCTGCGCCCGATGACCTTCGTGTCAACAACATCGCACACCTCCTCACGGACGCATCAAATTCGGGCGGTCTTGTAATACTGCTTCACGTGCTCGGTGAGGCGGTAGCCTGCACTGCTGTCGGGCGCCGGCTCGGCACTGGCCACCTTGGTGGCGGAGCCGGCGTCTTGCGCCCGCGGCAACAGCGTTGCGGCGGCCGCCAAGGCGCCCACGGCACCTGCGCCGGCCAGCATGGCGCGGCGGTCAACCGGGTTCCTTGCATCACCCATCTCACACCTCCTGTTTACTGCCACGGCAGTACAAGAATTCAGCTTAGCGCTTATTCGAGGTGCGCGACGGCATGCTTGTCATAGTGTTTGCCCCTAGTCGATCTTCGAACACGTTGCGCATGCAGCTTCACCGCCTAGCCAGCCGCTAACATCCTGTCTCAACCCCTTTACGTGCGCTCGCCTTGATCATCGGAACCGCAGGTCATATCGACCATGGCAAGACCTCGCTGGTCAAGGCGCTCACCGGCATCGACACCGACCGGCTGAAGGAAGAGAAGGCGCGCGGCATCACGATCGACCTGGGCTTCGCGTACCAAGCCTCAGCCAACGACGGCGTGCTCGGTTTCATTGACGTTCCGGGCCACGAGAAGCTGGTGCGCAACATGTTGGCCGGCGCCACCGGCATTGACCATGTCCTGCTCGTGGTTGCTGCCGACGACGGCCCGATGCCGCAGACACGCGAGCACCTGGCGATCCTGGACCTGCTCGGCCTGTCGCGCGGGGTCGTCGCGTTGACCAAGTGCGATCTGGTCTCCGAAGTCCGCCTGGCCGAAGCACATGCCGAGGTGCGTGCGCTGCTCGCACACACCTTGCTTGCAGACGCCGAAGTCATCCCGGTCTCGCCCGTCACCGGCGTCGGGATCGACGAACTCCGGCGCCACATCGCCCGTGCCGAAGCCGAGTTGCCTGCGGCGCGCGCCGGCGGCCACTTTCGCCTCGCCGTCGATCGCTGCTTCTCGCTGGCTGGCATCGGCACGGTGGTCACCGGCACCGCTGTCTCCGGCCAGGTGGTGCTGGATGACAAGCTGGTCGTCTCGCCCAGCGGCAAGCCAGTGCGCGTGCGCGCCCTGCATGCGCAAAACCGCGAAGCCGGCGCCGGTCATGCGGGTCAACGCCTGGCGCTGAATCTCGTCGGCGTGGAGAAGAGTGACATCGAACGCGGCGACTGGATCGTGGCCGAGCGCGCACACGCGCCGACGCAGCGCCTGGACGCACGCCTGCGCGTGCTGGCCAGCGAAGCCAAGGCGCTCGCGCAGTGGACCCCCGTGCACCTGCACCTGGGCGCCGTGGATGTGGGTGCCCGCGTGGTGCTGCTCGAGGCGCAAGCCATCGCACCGGGCGCGCAGGCCTGGGTGCAACTCGAACTCGACCGCCCGATCGGCGCGCTGCGCGGCGACCGCTTCATCCTGCGCGACCAGTCGGCCCTGCGCACGCTGGGCGGGGGCAGTGTGATCGACGCCTTTGCGCCCCTGACGCGGCGGCGCAAGGCGCAGCGCCTGGGTGTGCTGGCCGCGCTGGAATTGCCTACCGCCGCCGAAGCCTTGCAGGCCTTGCTGGCACTCGACCAAGCCCAGGGGGTGGATCTGGCGCCGTTCATGACCCTGTGGAACCTGCTGCCCGACGAACAGCAGACCCTGCTCCAAGCCGTGCCGCACCGCGTTGTCAGCGACGGTCCTCAGCGCCTCGCGTTCGCCCCTGGCCAGCTCGAACGCCTGACCTCGCGCATCGGCGAGACCCTCGGCGCGCATCACAAGCGGGCACCCGACAGCCCGGGCATGACGCTCGAGCAACTGCTGGGCGCCTTCAGCGTCAAGCCCAGCGCCAGCCTCTTTGCGCTGCTGGTGCGTGAGTTGACGGCGGGCCGCAGCCTGGAACGCCACGGCCCCTACCTGCAACTGACCGGCCACGAAACGGCGTTGCTGGGCAACGAACAGAAGATCTGGGAGCGCCTGAAGCCGTGGATCGGCGAAGGCGGCATCCACCCGCCCAAGCTCAGTGACTTGCTGCTGCGCGACCGATCACTGCACCGCGATCCCGTCGTGCGCCTGCTGCAAAAGCTCGCGCGCATGGGCAAGCTGTACGCGGTCGGCGTCGAGTACTTCATCCTGCCGCAGCACTTGTGCGAGCTGGCCGTGCAGGCCCAGGCCCTGGCCGAGAAGGACGAGCACCGCCGCCTCAACGTCAAGACCTTTCGCGAAGCCACCGGCATCAGCCGCCACCTCTCGATGCCGCTGGTAGAGTTCTTCGACCACATCGGCTTTACCAAGCGTGATCCGCTCGGCCGCAAGATCCGCCGCGACGCGCGCTCCATGTTCGACAGCAGCGCGCCGGGCTAGCCCAATGCACAGCATCAATGGAGGAGGATCGTCCCCCGGTGGGGCGTCCGGTCTGCAAAACCGGATGGGGCTGCTCTGCGGTCCCAGGTAGGTTCGACTCCTACCCTCTTCCGCCATCGACGCCCGCATGAACCCGGCCCGCCCTCCCTCGCTCGACAAGCTGCTCGACTCGCTCGCGCTGCGCGCATTGGTCGACCGGCACGGCCGCGTCAGCGTGCTGGCATGTGCCCGCGAGGGGCTCGAAGCTTGGCGCGTCGACGCCTCCCAGCCTTTCGACGCGGCCCAGTTCGAGGCGCGATGCCATGCGCAGCTCGCCGAGCGCGCGGCGCCGCGGCTGCGGCCGGTGTTCAACCTGACCGGCACGGTGCTGCACACGAACCTGGGCCGCGCGGTGATGCCGCAGGAAGCCATCGATGCCGTGCTGGCGGTGATGGGGCAGCCGACCAACCTCGAGTACGACCTCGTCAGCGGCGCGCGCGGCGACCGCGACGACCATATCGAAGGGCTGTTGCGCGAGCTGACCGGCGCCGAGGCGGCCACAGCCGTCAACAACAACGCCGCGGCGGTGCTGCTGGTGCTGGCCGCGCTGGCCGAAAGGAAGGAAGTGATCGTCTCGCGTGGCGAGCTGGTGGAGATCGGCGGCGCCTTTCGAGTCCCCGACATCATGCGTCGCGCCAATGCCAAGCTGGTCGAGGTGGGCACCACCAACCGCACCCACCTGCACGATTTCGAAGACGCCATCACGCCGCGTACCGGCCTGGTGATGAAGGTGCACGCCAGCAACTACGCGATCCAGGGCTTTACCGCCAGCGTGCCGATCCACGCGCTGGCCGCGGCGTGCAAGGCGCGCGGCCTGCCTCTCGCCGAAGACCTCGGCAGCGGTGCCTTGATCGACCTGACACGATGGGGCCTGCCCATGGAGCCGACGCCGCGGCAGTCCATCGCTGCGGGTGCCAATGTGGTCACCTTCAGCAGCGACAAGCTGCTGGGCGGCCCGCAGGCCGGCCTGATCGTCGGCGACAAGGCGCTGATCGCCAAGATCAAGCGTTGCCCCTTGAAGCGCGCCATGCGCCTGGACAAGATGACGATCGCCGCGCTCGAAGCCGTGTTGAAGCTTTACCGCGACCCCGATCGCCTGGCCCGGCGCCTGCCCACGCTGCGCCTGCTGACCCGGCCGCTGGTGGCCATCCAGGCCACGGCCGAGCGCGTGCTGCCCTGCATCACGCAGGTCCTCGGTGACCAGGCCAGCGTGCAGCTGCTGCCCTGCAAGAGCCAGATCGGCAGCGGCTCGTTGCCGGTGGATCGGCTCGACAGCTTGTGCATCGCCATCGGCCCCGCCGCCAGCAGCAAGCGAGCCGGCAGTTTTCCCGACCGGCTGGCCGCCGCACTTCGCGGCCTGCCGGTGCCGGTGATCGGGCGGGTCGAGGAAGGCCAACTGCGTCTGGATCTACGCTGCCTGGAAGGCCAGGAGCAGGAGCGGGCCTTCATCGACCAGTGGCGCGCGTTGAGCCCGATCGCCAAGCTGTAGCCGGCGACGCACCGCCGCCTGGCAGCGGCCGATTTGCCGCAGCACGCCCTACTCGATCATGTCGAAGCCCTGCGTCTCGACCTGCATGAAGGCGCGCGTGAAAGCCGCCAGCGCCGCGTAGAGACGGGCGCGCGGCTGCGCCTCGACGGCATCGCAGAGCGAGCTGCCGACCCAGGGCTGAAGGTGGTCGCGAAAGAAGCGGCGCTGGCGTTCGAGGTTGCACAGCGCGACGTCATCGCCGGCAATCAGGTAGCGCATCACTTCCAGCAGGAACGCCACATGGTCTTCGGTCTCGCCGGCGGCTTCGTCGCGGGTGAGCCCCAATTCGGCCAGGTCGCTGCGCAGCATCACGAGCGGCCGCTCATTCAGAGAGCCCGCCAGGTGCAACGAGCCGTAGAGCATCACGTCGGGCTTGCCGACACCGACGAAGAGAGACTCGTACTCTCGCGCCGCTGCCACCACGCTGCTGGCACGCATGGCGACCACCAGGTCATGCCACGGCGCTTCAAGAAAGGAGCCTGGCTGCGGCGCCTGCGTCACGGCCACGGCAAACTGCCCGAGCAGCGCCGCGTCCGGCGGCGCGAACCACAACCGTGCCAACAAGCCATACAACTCGGCGCGTTGCAACTCCTCGCCCTGGTCGCGGTCGACCAGATTCAACGTCGCCGTTGTCGGGATCATCATCGGGCCAAGCTCAATCGGCGGTCTGACCCTCGATGGCCAGCGGCAGCCAAGCAGCCGCCGCGGCTCCGGCGGCGCCAGTGCGCCAGCGCTGCCCCCTCGAGAGGGAGCGGCCAAGCCGCGTCGAGGGGGGTCATAAGTCCGTGATCCGGAGTTCGTCCGGGTTGGTGTGGATGTCGATCACGCGGCAGTCACCGCACATCTTCAGGCGCTCGGCTGCGGCGCCCTGGAACATCGAATGGCCCGCCAGCTTCGTGACCATCGACTCGATGGCCTTCATGGTGCCGAAGGGTTTGCTGCAACGGATGCAGGCATAAGGCTGGGCTTCGGCCAGGACCCGCTGCGACTTGCGTGCCTTGCCGGCGTCGGCCAGCCAGAGGCGCGGCGACAGTCGGATGGCGTCCTCGGGGCAGGTTTTCACGCACAGCCCGCATTGCACGCAATTCTTTTCGATGAAGCGCAGTTGCGGCTTGTCGGGGTTGTCGGCCAGCGCGCTCTCGGGACATGCGCCGACGCAGGACAGGCACAGCGTGCACTTGTCGGTGTCGACGATCAGCGTGCCGAGCGGCGCGCCTGCGGCGGGCAAGGCGATGACTTCGGGCAGCGCCTGCGGCGCGTACGCCACCAGGTGGTCGAGCGCCAATTCGAGCGTCGCGCGCTTGTCGGCCTGCGGCGACAGTGTGGCGGCCTTGCTCACCGCCAGGGCCGGCGGCGCTTGCAGCGTCGCGTCGAGCGCCGCCAGATCGCGGGCGTCGCGCGCCTCGATCAAACGCAGGTGCCTGCCGCTGTAGCCCAGGCCGCTGAGGATCGCCTGCGCCAGCGCCATTTGCTCGCGCAGCGCCTGGCAGTACTCGGGCGCCTCTTCGTCGGTGGTCAAGACCCAGACCTGGCTCGCCCCGAGCGCCACGGCTGCGAGCCACAGGTCGATGCCGACACTCGCCGTGTGCCACACAGCGAGGGGGATCACGCGTGCGGGCACGCCGTGTACCGCTTTGTCGGTGCGAGCGGCGCGGCCCAGATCGTCGATCAGGCGCGTGCCGGCGCCCTGGCTGTGGATCAGCAGCGCGGCATCGCGCCCGCCCGCTTTGCCGTACGTGGCCAGCAGGGTACGGATGAGCTTGCCTTGATCGACGGTGTTCGGCGTGGCGTAGGCCAGGGCGCCGCTCGGGCACACCGTGGTGCAAGCGCCGCAGCCGACACACAAGTGCGGCTCGACGATGATGCCGCCGCCCAGGCCACCGGCCACCGGCGTTGCCGGGGTGGTACCACTGCGCGCCCTGGCAACCAGCTTGCCCTTCTGCGACGCGTCGCTGCGAATCGCGCGGGCCGAGCAGACATCGATGCAGGCGGTGCAGCCGATCTGTTCATTGCGGCTGTGGGCGCACAGCTTGGGCTTGTAGTGGAAGAACTTGGGTTTGTCGAACTCGCCCACCAGGTCGCGCAGCTTGAGCACGGCGTCAAACAGTTTTCGCTCGTCGGCAGCGACGTGGAAGTAGCCTTGTGGCGGCGCATGCTGGGTGAAAGCCGGTGCGGCCCGCAGATCGAGCACGAGGTCGAACGCCGCGGTGGTCTCGAGCGCGGCGCGCTGGAAGTCGATAGCGCCGGCCGCCTCGCACACGCGCACGCAGTCGCGGTGCGAACTGCACTTCGCGAGGTCGATCTGGTAGCTGAAATCGATGGCGCTTTCGGGGCAGGCATCGATGCAGGCGTTGCAGCGCGTGCACAGGTCGAGGTCGATCGGGTTGTTCGACGACCACGTGGCCTCGAAGGCGCCGAGCCAACCGCGCAACGCGGTCAGTTGGCCGGCATGCACAGCCAGGTCGCGACGTTGTGCCAGCGCCCCACCGCCAGTCGCCAGCAGGCTGACCTGCAGGCCGGCGCCGAGCAGGGCAGCGGCGCGTTCGGCGGCGTCGGCCGCACCGATCACCAGGCAGTGGCCCGCGCTCTTGTAGCCCGCGGTGGCCACCGGCTCGGATTCGGGTAGTTGCGCTGCCGCGATCAACGCGGCGATCTTCGGCGTGGCCTTCGCGCTGTCCTTCGACCAGCCGCCCGTTTCGCGGATGTTGACGAAGCGGATCGGCCGCTCCGCAACGCTCGGCGCACCGACGGTCTGCTCGTTGAGCTCGAGGAACAGTCGGCTCTCTTGCGTGCAGGCGATGATCAGGTCATCGCCCGACTTGGCGGCGCGCTGGAACTCAGGTGCCTCGCGGCGGCACAGGGTGGTGTGGATCGTTGGCGGCGCCGTCGTCGCCGAGGCTGTTGACGTCGCTGACGCCGGCAGGACCGACAGGTTCGGCAGCGCCTTCAGCAGCGCCGCGCTGTCCAGCGGCATCGTCCGGTTGCAATTGCAGATCAGCGTTCGGGTCATGGTGGGCAGTCGCATTATCGATCATGGGTTGCTCTTCGAGCTCGTCGTCGAGCAGGCCGAGCGCGCGCGCATTGACCATCTGGCGCAGCATCGATCTGGGAATCGGTTCGAACTTGTTGTAGTCGTCGATGTAGGTGTCCAGGCCATCCATCACGTTGAAGTGCGGGTCGGCGAAGAGCTTCTTCATCGCGGCGTTCCGGACCGCCGGATCGACGTTGGGGGCGACGAAGCGGGCGAAGTCCGACTCGCGCGTGAGCTGCGCCACATCCGCCAGTGTCGGCAGTGGCGCTGCCTCGGCCGGCGCTGGCGCGGCCCGCGGCGGCGCCGTCTCGCGCACGACGGGCGCGGGCGCCGCCGGGGTCGCCGGACGCGGCTCGGGCGCTG
>Ga0163144_10023758_pt1 | contig 12075 bp, 10 predicted proteins | sample OliLak19BULKMAT1_FD_123175 | JGI IMG/M metagenome (GOLD analysis project Ga0163144, IMG submission 123175) | Freshwater microbial mat bacterial communities from Lake Vanda, McMurdo Dry Valleys, Antarctica - Oligotrophic Lake LV.19.BULKMAT1 | ecosystem: Environmental > Aquatic > Freshwater >...
ACGAAGAAGCCCCCTCATCTCCCGGCGCGCCGGGATCGGCCACCTTCTCCCCCGCGGCGGGGGCGAAGGGAAAGAACGAAGAAACCCCCTCATCTCCCGGCGCGCCGGGATCGGCCACCTTCTCCCCCGCGGCGGGGGCGAAGGGAAAGAATGACGAAGCCCCCTCATCTCCCGGCGCGCCGGGATCGGCCGGCGTCGGCAACTCAACATGCCGACGCAGCGAAAACCGCTCCCCCGAAGCGGGGGAGAAGGAACAATGCGACGACGACATGGAGGTCCATGTCGAACATGGTGCACGGGCGGGCTGGTTATCGCCGATTGCGGAGAATCCGCAACGCCAAGCGGTGCGTGAGAAAGTGACAACTCGGCGTGCATCGAACAAGGGATGTCTGCCGATGGCCCTTGGCGATTACCTGCAGTTGCTCGATTGGACGGGTCGCCAGATTCGCACGGATCAGCGAGGAGCAATGCCGCCGCATCTGGCATCGATGTTCGAGCGTCTTGGGATTTCCGCCGAGTTGTGGGTGGACTGTGTGGTGAACTTCCGCCGCTGGTTCCGCTCGAGCGTGGGTCGCCCGAAGTCGATGCAGTCGGCCGCTGACACTCGCGGCCACAACCGGGCGATCTGCATCCGCTCGGCACGAAATGCCTTCGCATAGACCGGCATTCTTGCAAATGTTGTTGTTGTTTGAGGATCTAATCTGAGCTTTTCTGACAGCGTCTGGTCCTCAACGGCACGGTTGGTCCGGCACTTTTACATTCGCGGCACAGTCGTACTGTTCACGCCTGCCTGGTCGCTCGGACGTCGCGCGGGATGGCTGTACAGGGCGGCCTCAGATCAGCTCGCTCCAGGGCGGCCTGACGTTCGAGCTCTGTACGCTGATGCACAATGCGGAGCAGTCGTTCAGCATGAGCGGTCAACAGCTGTCCTCGACGGTGCATCACGACCCTGGCTGTATCGATTGCTGTCTCGATCGACCATTCGCATGTAAGTTCGCCGAACGTCACGCTGCTGAATGATGGAATGTGGCGAGGCAACAAGCGGCCGCCGGGAAGGATCATTGTCATCACGCCGATCGATGAGCCCGAGTTGAACATGCTGTCCAGTGCTGTCTTGCTGTGATCGCCGATAAAAGAGCCTACTTTGTGCAGGCCGGATTCGATTGGCTGTCCCTGCAGCGGGATGCGCACGGTGCTGTAGTCATTCTTCAGATCCGAAGTCGACGTCATTGCACCGATGTTAACCCACGGACAAACATAGCTGTGCCCAAGAAACCCTTCGTGGTACTTGTTGACGAAGCCGTGCAGGATCGACTCTTCAACCTCGCCGCCGACCCGGCAGTGTTCTCCGATCGTGGTGCCTTTGCGGATCAGCGCGCGAAAAACCTGAGTGCCCCGGCCGATGTGGCACGGTCCTTCAATCCTTGTAAACGACTGAATCTGAACTTCGCGATCGACCGATACCGGCCCGCTGCGCGTGTCCAGCACGACATACGGATCAATCGTCGCCTGGGAGGAGATATAGACGTCGGCCGGATCGCCGAGAATCTGGACATGCTCCAGCGACGGACGATGTGAGACACCTTCGTCCGCAAAGTCCCGAATCAGCTGACTGGCATTGTTGCTGACAAGATCCCAGGGATAATGAACCAAGCCTCCCGTTGCCGGAATCATCCTTTGTGACTGCGCGAACTGGGCCAGTGACGACTGCAGATCTCCTTCCAGCAGTTCCGCCAGATCCGGCCCGGAAATGATCATCCAGACCGGCAGTCCGTCCAGAAATCCCGCCTGATGCGTCACAAAATCCAGCGCGGTGAGTCGCCGTTCGGGCAACCACCGTCCGTTGATCAGCAGCACCGGTCCTTGTTTGAGCCAAGTCGCGTCATTGACATGAATCTGTGGATGTTCCTCACGGTACGCATCGACAAGCCACGGACGAATCCATGCTCCGAATTCGGCCTGAGGAAACCAGCGCTGCAGTCGTCGACGGAGGGATTCCCGGCCACACACCAGCTCAAACACCGGTCGTAACAGAGCGACCGGGGCGAGATTGTCCGTCAGGGAATCTTCAATCAGAAAGATACGCATCGAAAGATTGTAGTCCGGTCGTGGCACCGACGGGAATTCCTCTCACCTGCAGGCCTCAATCATTGATGGTTGCCGGGAATACAGCCTTCACTGACCGCAGCTGGCTTCGGAAAATACAGCCGAAGGCATTTCTCCATTCGGCAGTATCTGCCGGACTGTTACACTTCCATGAAGATTGCCTGCCGCTGTTCTGCCTCCTCTGGATTCGCGAAAGTTTGCCTGATGAATGTATTCCGACAGTCGTTGACGTTCAGCCTGACGGTGATCACCGCGACCTGTTTTCCACCGTTGCTCCAGGCGCAGACACGATCCGCCGGACTGCTGAATTTCAGCAGCGACGGCAGTTTGGTTGCGTGTTCAAATCGGGACAGCGGCAGCGTGACCATTCTCACATGGCCCGGCCTGAACGTCGTCCGCGAAATCGCCGTTGGTGCGCACCCTGAGGGGGTTGCCTGGATCGGCAAATCGAAACAGTTGTCGTGCTGTGTCTACGGCGACGATCAGGTCGTGATCATTGATGCGGAGTCCGGAGTCATCACGAAAACTGTCGATGTGTTTGATGAACCGTACGGCGTCGTCAGCACGGACGATGGATCCGCGTTGTTCGTCACGCTGGAGTATCCTGGCCGGGTCGCGCGCATTAACACAGCACTCGGCATCGTCGATGCCGAGTGGTCCGTCGGTCAGATGCTTCGCGGCCTTGCCATCAGCCTGGACGGAAGCTTTTTGCTCGCCACGGAATATCTGACGTCGCGGCTGCTGAAAGTCTCGACGACGGATGGCAACGTAGCGACGGTATGGGACGGAGCCTCGACCGACAATCTGGCGAGGCAGGTGGTGCTTGCTCCGGACGACAGCAAGGCGTACCTGACTCACATCCGTTCGCGAGTCACAGCCGCTCACGGCAATGGGTCCATTTTTCCCTATGTGGCCGTCGCACGGCTCACCGGTGAGAAAGCCGGAACGCGACATCGAGTCCCGATGGATTCCTTCCGCGGAACGCGTGTCACGGCAAATCCCTGGGACTGTGATATCTCTCCCGATGGCCAGCGATTATGCGTTGTCTTCGCGGGAACAAATGACATGTACGTCTGCCGGATCACCGGCGATGATTATGTGGAAATGGATTATGAGTCCACGATACGACTCGGCAGCAACCCGCGGGCGGTGCGTTTCTCACCCGATGGTCTGACCGCACTCGTCTACAACACACTCGACTTTGAGATCGCTGCGTACAGGATGACGGACGGTTCAGTCACCGCCCGTGCAGCAATTACGAAGAATCCGTTGAGCGACGAACTGTTGCTCGGAAAACAACTCTTCTACACAGCGTTGCAGCCAATGTCGGCTCGCAATTGGATTTCCTGTTCCAGCTGCCATCCGGACGGCGATTCGGACGGTCGGACCTGGCAACAGCCCGAAGGACTGCGAAGCACTCAGCCGCTGGCGGGACTGTCGTGGACTCATCCTCTTCACTGGTCGGCCGACCGAGATGAAGTTCAGGACTTTGAACATTCGATGCGGGGCAAACTGATGCAGGGAGAGGGTCTGCTGAAAGGAATAATTCCGGATGCTCTGGCCGAACCGATCAGCGGGCGCAGCGCAGCGCTCGACGCCCTGGCGACTTACACGAATTCGCACAAGTACTCGATGAGTCCTCACGCAAAGCAGGGCCTCAACGAGGCAGCCGTGCGAGGCCGTGAGTTGTTCTTATCATCGACGACTCAGTGCGCGACGTGTCATTCCGGGCCGGTGTTTACAGATTCGCAGCCGAAGTCGAGTTCCGGATTCCTCATGCATGATGTGGGAACCGGTGGCGATGATCCGTCGGAGTTGATCGGGCCAAAATACGACACGCCGACGCTGCTCGGACTTTATCGGTCTGCTCCCTATCTTCATCACGGCAAAGCAACGACGCTCAAAGATGTGCTGACGACAGACAACAGGGGAGACAGGCACGGTCAAACCAGTCAATTATCGTCAGACGAAATCGATGACCTTGTCGAATATCTCAAGGCGTTGCCATACGAAGACCCCGAGCCAGCGGCGAAAGCAGCCGGGTTAAAGCAGGTAATTCATTGATAGGCGGTCGTTCAGAACCTGCGTCGAAATGACTTCGGCTGTCACCTTCCTTGTGTGTTTCTGTTGCGGTCGTTTCGACCGCCGCCGAAGTGCCGCCGCCACAACGACGGTTCGTTTAAACTGTCGTGCCCCCGTGACAGAGGACGGCGGCGATTTTGCGAGTGACCTGCCTTCCTTTGACATGCGGAGGCTATCGTCGTTGGGTGGGAAATCAGGGGATTGCCGCAGGGCCTGCCATCCGATAGAATGACGGCATGCGACAGATGTTGATCGTCCTGACAATGCTTACGAGCCTCGTGGCCTGTCCATTTGAGTGCATGGAGTGGTCCACGTCTGGAGACATTGCTGGCGTTTCGGCTCGCGGATGCCGTTGCTGCTCACATTACGACACGGGTACAGACGATCCCGGAAAGAGGGATTCCAGCAGCCAGCGTTGCGGTTGCATATGTAACGGAGCGGTTCTCGCTCAATGTGTATCGATTTCCTCGGACACAGGGACAACATGGAGCGTTGATGCCATTGCGGTCGTTGCCCCCGCGGTCGTGGCTCTCACAGTTGCCGGTCATGAATGCGACGCTGCAGTTGACCGAGTACGACCGGGACGGTCGCTGTATCTTGCGCTGCATTCTATGCAGATTTAGATCGTGGCGATCTGCCGCACGGGTCATTGCTTCGATCCGTCGGCTTGCCTTCGAGGTCATCGATCTCAGCTGCCTCTGTAGAGACCTCCTGTCGCTGACGGGCATTCGTATCATCCCGGTTCCATCGCACACTGTTGTCAGGTTGTGCGGAACCGCGAGGTGATTCTCAGTTTCCTGTGTCGCGGGATTCACTTCGTCTGGTCGTTGACCATGCTGATGTTTCGGCCATTACCCTGGGACTACGGCGTCCGCAACCTGTTGCGACGACCCGGTCGCAGTGCGCTCACGATGCTGGGACTGGGGACAGTGGTGTTTCTTGTATTCCTCGTCGTGGCGTTTGTCCGCGGGCTGGAAATATCACTGGCGGTCAGCGGCGACCCATTGGTTGTACTGGTCCATTCGCTCGGCGCGGGCGAGAACATTGAAAACTCCACAATCCCTGGACAGGGTGCAGGAGTGCTGTCGGCAAGTCTGAGACGCGTCGAGACGCGGTACCGTCAGAAGTACGTCTCACCGGAGTTGTATCTGGGGTCGGAGGTCACCACAGAATCAGTCAAAGAGCCGGCCATGGGGATTGTCCGTGGCGTCACGCTCACGGCTCCGCTGGTGCGCAGTCAGTTCCAGCTGGTCGAAGGCGTCTGGCCTGCTGCAGGAGAAGCGATTGTGGGACGACTGACGGCGGCCAAGCTGGGGTGCGATCCCGCAGAACTGGTCATCGGCCGCACGTTGCGGATCGAGGGACGGAATTGGAAGATCAGCGGGCGATTCGCCGCAGCCGGTGCGGCCTTTGAATCGGAGATCTGGTGTCAGGTCGATGACTTGCAACAGGCGACAAAACGACAGGACTTGAGTCTGGTCGCAGTGGCGGTCAGCGAACCGAAGGGCCTCGCGGATGTCAGCGAGTTCTGCAAGGAACGCGTTGATCTCGAATGGGAAGCAACGCCCGAGCTGAGTTACTACGCATCCCTGCAAACACACTATGGACCGGTGCGCCGCGTTGCGTGGCTGATCGTGCTGCTCGTATCAGGAGCGGGAGCCTTTGCCGGTCTCAATACGATGTATGGCGCCGTGGTGGGCCGGGTTCGCGAACTGGCGATGCTGCAAACTCTCGGATTCTCTCGACGGGCCATTGCTCTCAGCATCGTTCAGGAGGGCGTGTTGCTCGCTGCCACTGGCTCGTTGCTGGCTGCGGCCGTGGCTCTGCCCCTGCTCAGCGGCCTGGCAGTGCGTTTCACGATGGGAGCATTCACGCTGCGATTGGACAGCGTGTCGTTGATCTACGGGTTTTCGATGGGTCTGGCGATTGGCGTGCTGGGGTCGTTACCTCCCGCCTGGCGAGCCCTGCGAATGCCCGTGGTGGATGGTTTGAAGGCAATCTAGTTTTCACTTTCAGCAAAGGAAGAAACGATGTCGAGCAAGACTCTCTCGGGATTCATCATGATCGCGTTCGCTGCCTTGACCGCAGGCTGCGGACAACCGGCCGCTACACCGTCCCCGCAGGCGACAATCCCCGCTTCGGTGACTGGAACTGCCAATGCGGACCTGTTGTTGCACGAGCAGCCCGCGGACGCCAAGCCTGTCGCGGAGGTGCTCAAATCGGTCAAAGATGGCGTTGCTGTCACGATTCTGGGACGAATCGGCGGAGCCCGGAATCCATGGGTCGATGGTAGAGCCGCATTCACGATCGTCGATCCCAAACTCGATCCGTGCGGTGCGGACGAAGGTTGCCCGACGCCCTGGGATTATTGCTGCTCGACCGATCAGCTTCCCGACAACCGGGCGATGATCAAGTTCGTGGATGCTGCCGGAGACACGCTTGAACAGGATGCGCGGCAACTCCTGGGTGTGAAGGAACTGCAAACCGTCGTCGTGAAGGGAAAAGCCAAGCGCGATGAAACGGGGAATCTCACGGTGCTGGCGAGCGCAGTGTTCGTCATGCCGGACACGAAATAGCACAAGCGGGGACTCGGATGAAGACAACGCCGGTGAATTTGCAGGAATTGGCGGTCGAGCGCGGCCCGCGCGCAGCCGTGCGCTCAGTGCGCAGGCCGCGTAACTTTGTGTCCCGCTATCTTGCCCCAGCGGCAATTCTGTGCGGTTTCGTCGTAGTACTCGGATGGTCATTGCGCGACAGGCTTTGGCCGGCGACACCGGTCACGGTTGTGTCGGTGACAGCCAGTCGTGCGGAAATGGTCGCGACCGACACTCCTCTGTTTCAGGCGGCGGGTTGGGTGGAACCCCGTCCGCAGGCGGTTGTCGTCTCTGCACTGACAGAGGGCATCGTCGACGAAATGCTCGTCGTGGAGGGACAACCGGTCGAGGCTGGGCAGGTTGTCGCCAGGCTCGTGCGCCGAGATGCCGAAATTGAACTGGAACGGGCCGAGGCAGATGTGCAGTTGCGGGAAGCCGAAGTACTGTCGGCCGAGGCCGTATTTGCGGCGGCCAGAACGCTGTTCGATGAACCAATCTCTCTGCAGGCAGCGTTGGCGGATGCCGAGGCGAATCTGACAAAACTTGAGACAGAGCTTGCCCGCCTGCCATCTTTGATTCGCGCCGCCGAAGCGGCGCGAAAACTGTCCGAGCAGGAAGTTGCCAGTAAGACCAAATCGCGGGATGCGGTGCCTGCGATTCTGGTTCAACGGGCCGAAAGCGAGCTGGAAACGGCTTTGGCGAAACTGGACGAGTATCGGCAACAGACCCAATCACAGGAACGTGAGCGTCTGGCACTGGCGAAACGCCGCGACGTGCTGCGCCGCCAATTGGAACTCAAAGTCGATGAAACGCGGCAGGTCGCCGAATCAAAGGCGCAAGTGCAGGCCGCGGAAGCTCAGGTGCAGCAGGCTCGTGCCGCTCGCGACGCCGCACGACTGAAACTCGAACGCACCGAAGTGAAAGCCCGAACGGCAGGGCATGTCCTTGCGCTCGTCGCAAAATCGGGCAGCCGACTGATGGGAATCAACCAGGCCGCGGCGCACGACGCGAGCACCGTCGTGACCATGTACGATCCGCTGAGCCTCCAGGTCCGGGCAGATGTTCGGCTCGATGATGTGCCGCATGTGGTTTCCGGACAGGAAGTGCGTATCGAAACACCGGCGAGCGCACTGCCGTTGACGGGACACGTGCTGTTCGCGACCGCGCTGACAGACATTCAGAAGAACACGCTGCAGGTCAAATTGTCGATTGACAATCCACCGGAGGTCCTCAAGCCCGACATGCTCGTGCAGGTGACGTTTCTCTCGCCGCCCCGCCCCGATGTCTTGAGCAGCAGTCCACCGCTGCGACTGTTCGCTCCCCGAGAGGTCATTCAGGGATCGGGCACCGAAGCGACCGTCTGGCTCGCCGATCAGTCTTCAGCGACCGCCAGGCTGCGTCGAGTGACCGTTGGCTCTGCAACGGCGGACGGACTGGTGGAAGTTGTTACAGGCCTGAATGTCGGTGACCGTGTCATTTCGGGCGGACGTGAATCCCTGATCGATGGCGGACGCATCCGCATCACGGGAAATGATCCGAATTTGGGGCGCACCTCCCTGGAAACTGCACCGACGGATGCCGCACCGATCAAGTCGTCGCACATTCCGCGCTTTGGCACAACGGATTGAAGGAACTGAAGATGTCACTCGTGGAAGTCCAGCAGGTCACGAAAGAGTACGTTAAAGGCGATCAGACGATCACGCCGCTGAAGAATGCCGACTTGACGATTGAGCGAGGTGAATTCGTGTCACTCATGGGAGCCAGCGGGTCGGGTAAGAGCACATTGCTGAATCTCATCGCTGGTATCGACCGGCCGACATCAGGCCACATCTTCGTCGACGGTGAAAACATCACGCAGTTCTCGCGCACCCGGCTGGCGCGCTGGCGTGCGGAGAACGTGGGATACATTTTCCAGATGCATAATCTCGTGCCCGTGCTGACTGCGTATGAGAACATCGAATTGCCATTGTTGCTGCTGGGACTGTCGTCGCGAGACCGCGAAAAACGCGTCAATATCGCGCTGGAGGCAGTTGGGCTGATGGATCGGGCCGACCACTATCCCCGTCAACTCTCCGGCGGACAGGAGCAGCGCGTGGGCATTGCGCGGGCGCTCGTTGCCAATCCGACGATCATTGTCGCCGATGAACCAACCGGCGACCTGGACTCAGAAACCAGCGAACAGATTCTGGAGTTGCTCCGGCGACTCAACACCGAACTCGGGATGACGCTGCTGATGGTCACCCACGATGCTCACGCGGCAGGCATCGCTTCGCGCCGCCTGAGGCTGGAGAAGGGTGTTTTTGTCGAAGTTCTTCCGATCGTGTCGTTCGCCGCTGCTGAGAGGAATTGAAGCATGCTGAGATTCATTCCTTACATTCTGAAGACGCTCTGGCGGCATCGCACGCGGACGCTGCTCACAATCAGCGGCACGGCCGTGGCAATGTTTGTGTTTACATTCGTGGGAGCCGTGCAGGAAGGCCTCGACCTCCTGCTGAACGATCAGCGCCAGGATCGCTCACTGATCGTCTTTCAGGCGAACCGGTTTTGTCCCAGCACGAGCAAACTGCCGGAAGATTACGCGCTCGGTATCCGCAAACTGCCCGGAATCAAAGACGCCGTTCCCATTAAGGTTTTCATGAACAACTGTCGGGCCAGTCTCGACGTGGTGGTATTCAACGGGTTGCCAGCCGACAAGCTCCGCAGCGTGCGATCAATCACACTGCAGGACGGCGACTGGTCGCCTTTCGAGCGGCAGCGAGATGCAGCATTGGCGGGCCGCGGCGTGGCGCAGCGTCGAAAGCTGTCAGTGGGACAGAAATTTTCGATCGGCGCCCTCACCGTCACGGTCGTCGGCATCTTCAGCTCCTCAGTCCCGGCCGAAGAGAGCATGATCTACACGCACTTGGAATTCCTGCAACGAACACGCGGCCTCAACTCCGTGGGCACTGCCACGCAAATCGAGGTCTTGCTTGATGAATCCACCGACGCCCACGCGGCCTGCAAGCTGATCGATGACTTGTACCGCAGCGGCCCAATCGCAACGAACACACGCACGAAGGGCGCCTTTCAGGCAAAAACTGTCGGTGATCTGATCGAGCTGGTGGGCTTCACCCGTTACCTCGGGTTGGCCTGCGTCGCGATGGTCCTGGGACTCGTCGCGACAACGACCGTCATGGGAGTACAGGACCGCATTCGGGAACATGCCATGCTGCAAACGATCGGATTCACCGGCTGGCACATTTTTGCATTCATCGTCAGCGAGAGTCTGCTGGTCAGCCTGATTGGCGGGAGCATCGGAACCGGAACCGCATTGGTAATCCTGCAGACATCCAGTCTCGCTCTGGGAACAGAGGGAATTCTAATTGCATTCCTGCCGTCCGCGTCTCTGGCGGTCACAGGATTGGTCGCTTCGGCGTTCGTCGGACTCGTGGCAGGTGTTGTTCCCGCATGGCAGGCCGCTCGCGCGGAGATCGTACCGGCCTTGCGGTTTGCATAACGAGGACTCCGAACCGGCGGCGGCACCAGATACTGGCTCAACTGGACAGCGCCCATTAACGCCAGCCGAACGCGCGAGTGTCGGGCCTTTGCCAGGGAATAGTCGGCGATTTCCCGCCCGCAGCGAGCGCTGTCTGATGTCAGTCGTCAACACCAATGATCAGATGCCAATCATCCGGCACAGACAGTATTGAAAACGCTGACTCTTTCCCCACGGCGTGACATGTTCTTCCAGCACCGACTTCTTCAGCAGAAACGGCTCACCGAATTCGGCATGCAGCGAACTCGGCGAATATCGGCACACATCCAGCCCGCTGCATTTCTCCGGACCATCTTCAGCAAACGTTCCGACAATCACATGTCCGCCCGGACGGATCGCATGGACAACCTGCTGCACATACTGTCGGCGATCCGCGGACGATGTCAGAAAGTGAAAGACCGCGCGATCGTGCCAGACGTCGATCGAATGGCGTTGAAAAGGGAACTCAAGAATATTGGCCACAATCCATTGAACCTGCCGACCTGGATCGCCCAGTCGACGCCTGGACGCGTCCAGTGCCGTATTGGCAATATCAAGCACGGCCACGCTCCGGAACCCAGCCTGCATCAGACCATCGACAAGCGTCGAGGCTCCTCCGCCAACGTCGATGATCGCCGAATCCTCCGAGGCAACTTGCTGAATCAGGGAGAGTGAGACTTTCGCCTGGGCCTGGTACCAGCTCACTTCCGTAGCCGATTTGGCCGCATAGACATTTTCCCAATGTTCTTTCGCATCCACCTGAAATTCCTCCCTTTCGAGGGTCAACTTAGAACCCCTCACAAAACAGGATAGCTGAATTCGCAAGAATTCAGAAATGGGGCTGAATTCTTGCGAATCCACCTACGAAGAGTGGTTTTGTTAGGGGTACTTAATGTTTGTGCTCGTCTTCGTGTTTGTGCTCTCCTTCGTGTGCGTGTTCGAACTTTCCGGAGTACGACTTGCCGTCAATAGTGACAGCCAGCTTCGCGACCGCATCCGCACTGTCCAGATCCCCGGCGAGTTCTTCATCCTTCAGCGAGAACCGTGACGACTTGCCTTCCGGGTCGGACGTATCACGATCCGCCGGCAGCTGGAACTGTTCGGCTTTCCCGTCATGAGTCATGTTGATGGTCACTTCCTGGGCGTCAATCGGCACAGCGACTTTGGCACCGCTGTCCAGAATGTAGACCGTCACACTGCCGGCTTCGCCCTGAACGATCTCGGCGTGGTATTCCTCATTGCCAAGTTCCACAAGGTCACCGTGGTGTGGTCCTTCACTTGGATGAGCATGCTCTGCGTGCGGCACGGTCGCCGGTGGCGCGTCCGGAATGGTGGTTGTTGCGTCGGGCGCGGACTCATTGCAGCCGGAGATCCAGAGCACGATCAGGCCGGCAATCGGCAGACTCAGGCATTTCAGGGATTGCAAACAGATTGAAATCTTCGTCATCACACGTTCAACTTTCAAAAAAGGAGGGTTAACCACAGAGGGCACAGAGGTACACGGAGAAGGCCGGATCGCCGCCATGTTTGCGTTTTCTCTGTGAACCGCGGTGGTAAAAATAGACTTCGTTATTGGGTTACGTGCGAAGCCCTCACCGGGATTTCAATGGTAAATTGCCGATTCGATTCTGGTATCCCTGCGCCAAGCGACTTTCAACCTCCCTGGCGATCCCTCGCTGATCACACCGTCCTGCAAAACCAGCCGTCGCCCCCCCCCCCCCCCACCCGCACGCTCGCGCGTCACCATCACCATCGTGCGCCCCTCTTCGTCCCAGTCAT
>Ga0163144_10023759_pt1 | contig 12075 bp, 11 predicted proteins | sample OliLak19BULKMAT1_FD_123175 | JGI IMG/M metagenome (GOLD analysis project Ga0163144, IMG submission 123175) | Freshwater microbial mat bacterial communities from Lake Vanda, McMurdo Dry Valleys, Antarctica - Oligotrophic Lake LV.19.BULKMAT1 | ecosystem: Environmental > Aquatic > Freshwater >...
ACAACTTCTTTTAACTTTTCAAGAGCAGTTTTTCGGTTTTCGGGATTGCTATCTTTGGCTTTCTCGTTATCATTATTGTCTTCTGTACGCGTAAACACCGTGACGTCTTCTTTTTTTTGATAAGCTGTCGGTAACCGTTGCATAATTTTCGGGCTTATCTTTGCCTGACATTCCACTTATCAATAAGTAAGAAATACTTTAATAAAATGTGTGTGAAAGGCATAACCAGGAATAGTTCCGTTGATAGAAAGCGCTATTCACTTCTTTCCTGAGAAGTTGACCTCTAACTCGACTATATACAGATCATATTCCACACGATTTTTACTTGTTGGCTGTATGCTATTGAGCAGGTTAACAAAACAGGAAAGAAGAAAAAAAGCTTCCTCATTTAATGAATCATTTCCTTAACGCTTCCACACTTCATCATTTTATCGCCATAGTATGGATTTTTTATTTCTTGCTCATTTGATAGCCACGATGCTTTTACCATTGGGCAATACGCCAAATAAATCATGCCCATTGAAAGCTTTCCACCTTTTACCAATGTTGTCATTTCATTACTTAACCCTTCGAACGCTTCGCGTTGGTCGGCAAGTGTTGAGGCACTTAGCAATTGCGCTGCTTTATCGGCAGCCCTTTTACCGTTGCTTACAGAAGCTAAAGCAGTTTGTAATTCACCTGCCATGTTTCTTGCTTCAGTTTGGTTAGAAGCTACAAAAGCATCTTTAACATGGATGTAATGTTGGCAGGCTGTTCCCAATTTAGCGTCTTTAAACATAGCAAAATTGTGATCCACACTGCTCATATTCGGATCTATTTTCTTGTCCATTTGGTGCGTTGTCGAATCGTGCTGCGCAATGGCCGCACCGCTTACTAAACCGAAGCAAAGCAGTATCATTTTTGTTTACATATTTATTAAAAATTTAGAGTTATTAAATAATTTCATAATTCAGCATCATGCCGTCATCTTCGTGCTCCAGATTATGACAATGAAATACAAACACGCCCTTGTCCTGTGGGAAGGTCATGATCACTTTCACATTTTCACGAGGCATTACCAGCACAGTATCCTTCCAGCCTTGTTCAGTAGCAATTAAGTTTCCACGGCCTCCGGTTCTGCTTAGTATCTGGAACTGCACACCATGAATGTGCATAGGGTGAATTTCATCACCGATGGAGTTATCAAATTCCCATATCTCTGTTGCGCCTGCCTGAACGGTTTCATCAATACGGTCGAGATCATAGACCTTATCGTTGATGGTATGCATTCCGCTTCCCATGTTACCTCCCATATTTCCACTCATACTCTCCATCATGCCTTTTATTTTCATGGTGCGTGTTTTGGAAGAAGAGTCCGGTGCAATGGGTTGGATAACCGATAGCTGAGAAGGCTTGGTAAACGTATCGGACTCTTGCCTGTTCACCACAAACCTCATGATTTTAAACTCTTGCTGACCTTGTGCTCCACCGCTGAAGGTTTTGCTCCACAAATGGATTTCTTTGCCAACCGCATAATTTTTAAAATCCACTAAAATATCGGCACGTTCACCGGGACCAAGAAGGAGAGAATTCACGGTGGTGGGTTGTGCCAATAAACCTCCGTCTGCACCGATTACATCGAATGATTGATTATCGCTCAGGGAAAGGTTGTAGACCCTGGCCGTAGATCCGTTTAGAATTCGTAAACGATAGTAACGAGTAGCGACATTATGAAACGGTGCATAAGTACCATTCACCAACACATACTCACCCGTGTAGCCCGTCATGATTTCATTCATCGAAGGAGAATAGTTCAATTGGCCGTTTTCAATACGTTTATCCTGTACAACCAGCAGAAGCTCTTGATCCCCTGAAGGAAGATTAAGCGCTTGCTCTTCTGCATCATTTACTATGAAAAATCCGGCCAACCCCATGAATACTTGCCTCGCTGTTTTACCATGAGGGTGCGGATGATACCAGTACGTTCCGGCTCGTTGATTTATAGGTAAATTGAAATTGAACGAAGCTCCGCTTTCAACAATATTCTTAGGATGGCCGTCCATAAGGGCGGGAACCAGCAGCCCATGCCAATGAATATTGGTCTCTTCAGACAGATTATTTTGGAATGGCACTGTCGTCACTGACCCCCTTGCGACTTTTAAAGTAGGGCCTAAAATTCCACCTGAATACCCCAGTACAGAAGCACTTTGGTTATTCAATAGAATAGTCGTGTTACCCTTGGCGTTCATTGAGAAATTGGACGTCATTACAGCGGGGAAAGAAAGTGGTGAGGTAAATAAACCTTCTTTAACAGGTACTGCATTGGAACCCATGTTCATATTGTCCATGCAACTTTGCAAGACGGGTGGTATTACTATTACGGAAGCGGCTGCGGCTCCTGAAAGTTTTACAAATTCTCTTCTTTTCATTTGCGTAAATATTTTTTGGCGTTTTGTTCGGATTCAAAATAGAGCATGCTGCCGGGCTTGGCTCATGGTTACAATGGCCAATGCCTTATCCACCTTGTTTTTGCTATACGGATCTCCTGCAAAGCCCGGTATATCAAATATAAACAGGGGGAAGGAAAACTTGGTAATAAGCCTATATCTAATTTCATTATTGCTGGATAATTTTCAATGCCTTTGAAATCTGTATGATAATGAGCGATGTAAAATTCATCCCGATTACTATTAACCAATCTGTCGGCCTGATATAAAGACAGAATATCATTTTGTGATTTGCTATGAGCTACTTGCTTAGAAACTTCCGCGTTGATCATGTTAATTGCCATGAATTAATTACATCTTCATCCCACCCATCGAGGCGTTTGCTCCTTGTTTCAAAAGGAATTCGCTATTGAGCAAATAAGCACCAGAGGTTACCACTCGCTCTCCTTCTTTTAATCCTGAAATTATTTCAACAAATTGTTTGTTTTCAATCCCTGTCTCAACAGTTCGGCTTTCAAACATACCGGGCATGACCTCAATCCAAACCATTGTCATGCGACCAATTAATAAAGCTCTTTTAGGGATAACAAGTGTCTGTTTCGGATGATGATTGATTGTAACACGCGCCATCATGCCAGGCTTTATCATGTTATCATTATTTTCTATGCGAAAGCGAACAAGATTTATTTTTGAGTTTTCTTCCATGGCAGGGTTTTCGAACACCATCTTTGCCTTGAATGTTTTTTGTGGGAATGCTTCAATACTAATAGATGCTTCAGTTTTCTCATTGAAGTACTTTATTTCATTTGTATACACCTGCGTCTCTACCCAAACAGAACTAAGGTCTACAATCTGAAAAAGTGGTGTGCCTATTTGTGTGTACTCTCCTTCACTGACTAGTAGTTTTGTAACAAAACCAGTATGGCCGCTATGGTATGTTAGTAAAGCAGATGCATGGCGACTTGTTTCAAGCTTTTTAATCTGCGATTCAGTCATACCCCATAGCAGCAATTTTTTTCGTCCGCCCTGAATCAATGCATCCACTGTTGTTTGTTGCCCGGGAAATTTATTGCGCTGTTGAAGCGCTGACAGGTAATCATTCTGATCGGACAGCAATTCTTCACTGTAAATACTGTAAAGAGCTTGTCCGGTTACGATATGCTCACCTTCCTGGCGAACCAACAGTCGATCAATTCTCCCCGGTACTTGTGATGCAATGGTTGTCTGTTTGCTTTCGTCAGTCGATATTTTTCCTGTCAAGGTGGTTTGCATGGCTATCATCGTAACCCTTGCGGTATCCACTATGATATTGGCGAGCATTTGCTTCTCACTACTAACTGTCAACATAGTAGAGTCATTCCCTTCCATGCTTTCACTTTTCTCCTTCACTTTAATGAGCCCCATTCCACACACCGGACAAGCTCCAGGTTTATCCGAACGCACTGAAGTATGCATTGGGCATGAATAAAATTCTGCTGCCTCATGCTGATGCTCTTTCTTTTTACACGAGAACGTCAACATCAAAATTATCAGGATGATAGTGTACTGTCTCATTGTTTCTCGTTTAAAATACTTTCACTATCCAGCATATAGCCTGCGTCCAATGCAATCTCTTCATCACCTTTCAGTCCGGTGATAATCTCAATCCAGTTATCCAGCGTCATTCCTATTGTTACCACTTGTGGTTCGAACAGGCCAATTCCACTAGAGCTGCTCTGTCTTTTTACCCACACAATTTTGCGTGAACCTAAGTCGTAAACAGAAGACAATGGAACAGTGAGCGTGTTAGCCTGGATAGAAATTTTACCTTTTATAAATGAATTGATCTTGAAGATTCGCCCCGCATTATCCAGATAAATCCTTGCCCGTACGAAACGTTGTTTATCCTCATAGACAGGTTCAACGAGATCAATGTTTGCGTTGATTGAATCTGTTTGTACTTCAGAATATAACGTTACAGGAACTCCTTTTTTAAGTTGAAACTGTGATGAAATGTTAACTGAAAGAAGCGCCCATACCTGTCTGAAATCATTGACGACAAATAGTGTTTGACCTTTGTTTACATACATGCCTTCTCTGATCTGTCCTGTTGACGCTACCGAAGCTCCCGTACTTGATGAGGAAGTTTCTGGCATTGCACCCATTCCAGTTGAAGGTGGTGTTTTCCTCTCTTCTGAAGAACCACGCTCTAACGAGAACCTGATAAATCCATCAATAGGAGAGGTAATTGCTATTGCATGTGTTATGCTATTTGATTTTTCGACTTGCTGGATTTGGCTTTCCAAAAGTCCAAGAAGTTTTAATTTCTGTTTGGCTTTTGCCGCAAGACTGTCCTCTCCGGATTTTAACAGAAATAAATACTCTTCCTGATACGTATTAAGTTCAGGACTGTAGAGTTCTGCAATTCGTTCTCCTTTTTTTACAAACTGGTAATTATATTTTACGTAAAGTTTTTCGATTCTTCCTGAAGTTCTAATAGCTACTATATTATTCCTACGCTCATCAAAAGCAATGTATCCGCTGGCTGTTACTGTTTGCTTAGAAAGATTTTGAGACAGCTTTATGGTTTTCTGTGATGAGAGCACAACCTGATTGACAGAATGCGAAATCATACGGATAGCCTCATTGACTTTCGTGCTATCATGGCCGGTATGATTTGTATGATCTTCAGGTGCCTGCTTTCCACACGCTGTCGCTAAAATTAAGAACCATGCAATATGTAAACGCGTTCTGGTCATTATTACCGTTCTGTTTCGTATTCGTACTCTGCCTGAAGCCGCAGCAAAAGACCAAGCTTTTCCAGTTGCTCCAACTGTTTCATGAACAACATATCCCAGGCATCGAGCAGCACAAAAAAGTTTCCTGTGTTTTGTTTGTAGGCCAAAAGATTTGCATCCATACTTTTTCTGTATAAAGGATTGATGTCCTTTTGATAGTTATCAAATTGTTGCCTTTCGTATTTTAACATGGCAAGTTTTTCGTTGATCATCCGCGTAGCCATCAGCTTCATATTCTCCTTCTCCAGGTTCATAGCTTTAATTTCATACGTCATGGATTGAACTTCAGTTTTATACATCTTTGATGACCACGGAACGATGGGGATTGTAACCATGCCCATGATGGAAAACTGATTGGGCATTCCCAACATCGTCATGTGACTGAGTCGTAAACCGAAGTCTGGTTTGCTACCGGTTGCCATCCAGCTCCGGTTTAATTCCATTGAGCGTATGCTGCTGGTCATACTGGTTATGTCACTGCGTTGAACAGAAGCGGTGTCCTGTGCAACCATTATTGAATCATAGTTATTGAGCACCACAACGGTGTCTATTGTAAAAGGAGTTTCTGTTGGCAGGTTCAATAATGTATTCAAACCGATGTTACTTTCGGTAACCTTGGCCTTCGCCATAGTCTCCATATTATTAAGTTCCTTCAACTTGGCTTTGGCTTTAAAAATGGTACTGAGATCAGCCTGGTTGTATGTATATCGGGATTCTGAAATATTGATAAACAACTTCAACAACTCACGGTTTTCTGCAATAAGGCCAAGCTTATGCTCGGCAACAATTCGTTGATAGTATAGTAGGCGAATCTGTGTACGCAAAATATTTTTTGTCCATTCCTCATTATTTTGCTGCACCTGTTTCAGGGAAGAATAGTAGCTTCCTTTAGCGCGCAGTTTGGTCGAGTTGGGCATCATCTGTTCGGCAGAAAACATGAGTGCTGCCCAATTCATAGGATCTTCTTTTCGTTTGATCATATCCAATTGGTAGGGAAACGAATTCAGTCCGAACGAAAATGTAGGTGGCATCCAGCTTGAGCTACCATCAGCTCTAGCTTGCAAAGACCGGATACGAGAATCATACTGCAATACAAGAGGATATTCCGTCTCAACTTTATTAATAATTTCCTCCAGACTTAATCGGACGGTGTCCTGGGCACGCAGGTTTAGTGTAAATAGACAGGACAGCAGGACAATTCCTGAGAGTGCCCGCAATGATGATGAATATGTTTTAAGTCTAAACATTTAGCCGAAGTATTTATTCAAGATGTTTTTAATCCTTAATCTCCATGTATTGAAATTTGCCTTTTTTTTGCGAATACCGGACCGTTTTAAAGTTCTGTCAGATTTTTTTAAAATAAATTGTCGTCCTGACCACTTTAGTTTTAAGAAACCAGGACGACAATTTTATCATGCTTCAACTGAATTCATCGCTCTACATTCCTCTGCACACTTGCGACAAGCTGCCGCACATTTTTTACAATGTTCGTTCGAATGCTTTTCACATTCATCAGCACAAGCATCACAGATTTCTGCACATTCATGACATAAATGTTCAGCATGTGCTCCCCCGATGCTCATCAGTTGTGCTGCTGCAAAACAAATAACAGCACATTGCCTTTCTAACTGGATACATTCAACAAGGCCTTTGATGTCCTTTTCATTCAGGCACTCGGTTGCGCAATGGTTACATTCTACTGCACATGCTACGCAAGCATCAATGCAGGTTTGGAATTTTTGGTGACTCATTTTATTTGGTTTTATTATTTCTCTTCAGTTACACTGTCGCCTGTTCTTCAGTTCCGCTGTTGTCCGGTTTTGTATTCACTTTATCAGCCTTGCTTTTCAACTATGAATAGTGAGCCCTCAAAATGAAATACCCATTCCTACTTTAATCTTTAATCTCCATGTATTGAAGTTTACCGTTCTTCTTTAGCTCACGTTCCTTAACAACTTCATAGACCACGGGCAATACAATGAGCACGAATAGTGTAGAAGTAATAAGCCCAAACACGAATGGAATAGTGATGGGCTTCATTACATCACTGCCCGTTCCAGTAGCCAGTAGTATAGGAAGCAGGCCAACCATATCAGCCATGACGGTCATCAATTTGGGTCTTACCCTCAGCACTGCACCCTCAAATACAGCATTCTTTATATCGTCATTATTAATTTTCTCCGGAGAGTTACCCTTGCTTTGTGCTAGTTTCTGTATGGATTCGTTCAGGTATACAATCATGAGAATACCTGTCTCCATAGCAACCCCAAACAAAGCAATGAAACCAACGGCCACCGCCACGGAAAAATTAACATCGAAAAAATACATAGAATAAACTCCACCGATAAGCGCCACTGGCAAGCTCGAAAGCACAATCACCATTTCTTTTACTGACTTAAAAGTGAAATACAATACAAAGGAGATGATCAATAGTGTTATTGGAATGATGATCATCAATCGGTTTTGGGCGCGTACCTGATTTTCATATTGTCCACTCCATTCGATGAAGTACCCCTTTGGTAATTTTTTGAATTCATTCTCAATTCTCTTCTTTGCATCCTTAACTACACTGCCCATGTCTTTACCACGGATATTGAAGAGCACAGTACCTCGTAACATAGCATTTTCAGAACTGATCATCGGTGGGCCTTCTGAAATGGTTAAATCCGTTACAGCTGAAAGAGGAATTGTGCCGTAACTTGCAGTTTGAATTGGAATACGTTTAATCTCCGAAAGGTCATTCCGGTAATCTTGTCCTAATCGCAGGCTTACTGTAAACCGTTCTCTTCCTTCAACGGTGTTGGTAAGGTTCATACCACCAATAGCAGTTTCAATGAGCATGGTTACTTCGTCAGTGCTAAGACCATACCGTGCTAACTCTTCGCGATTGATTTTAATGTCGAGATATTTCCCTCCGGTAAGTTGTTCTACGTATAAGTCAGCAAGACCTTCAGTTCCCTTGAGCGCCTTTTCGAGACCCAAAGAAATGTTATAAATACTATCAATATTTTGTCCGTACACTTTAATACCCACATCCGTGCGGATACCTGTGGAAAGCATATTGATCCGGTTGATAATGGGTTGAGTCCATCCGCTAGTCACCCCAGGTATCTGCACTTTTTCATTTAGCGCTGCGATAAGTTTCTCTTTTGTCATCCCATCACGCCATTCATCTTTCGGTTTTAAAATGATGATCGTTTCGATCATGCTTAAGGGTGCGTTATCGGTAGCCGTGGAAGCTCTTCCTGCTTTGCCAAGCACATTAACGACTTCAGGAAATTCTTTTATAAGTCGGTCTTGTAGCTGAAGGATTCGTTTGATTTCGGAGTTAGAAGCATCAGGAAGTGTAACCGGCATAAAAAGCAGTGAGCCCTCATCTAAAGGCGGCATAAATTCAGAACCCATCTGCAACAGTAGAGGAATGCAACCAAGACTTATGATGAATGCAATGGCTAAAACAGTCTTCTTCCAACGGAGGCACAGACGAAGTACAGGACTATACAAACGGATAAAGAAATTGGAAATAACGTTTCGACTTTCAGGCCTAAGCTTTCCTTTCATTAATGTTCGCAGCAACATCGGCACAATAAAGAGTGCCACAATCGCTGAGCCGATCATCGTAAAAGTTTTGGTAAGAACAAGAGGAGAAAATAACTTTTGCTCCTGACCTGTAAGGAATAAAATCGGAAAAAATGAAATCAGCGTAATGAGTATAGAGTAGAACACGGCTCTACCGATCATTCGTGAAGACTTTTCGATGATGCTGATGCGTTGTTCTTCCGGAAGTTCGTTGGTATGGCCGATGCGTTCTTTTTCCATCACGAATCGGATTGAGGTTTAACAACTGCCTGAGTGAGTTGGCGGTAAGCATTTTCGGTCATCACAATACCTGCATCGATTAGGTCGCCAATTGCCAAGGCAACGCCACCAAGTGACATAATATTGAGGCTTATGCCAGCAAATCGAATAATCATGAAGGCAATGAGAATGGAAAGCGGAATTGTAATGATAGCTACCAGCGCACTGCGGAAATGAAAAATGAAAATCATCACCACGAGAGAAACGATGAGGATCTCTTCCCACAGTGCTTCACTAAGCGTTGCAACGGCTGCTTCGATCAGGTCACTTCTATCGTAAGCAACTTTGAATTTTACTCCGGAAGGCAAACCCTTTTCAACATCGGTTATCCGCGTTTTAATCCTGTCAATAACTTCTTTGGCGTTCTCACCATAGCGCATTACTACAATACCACCAACTACTTCCCCATCACCATTTTGCTCTGTTATCCCTAATCGTAAGTCACTGCTCATTTGCACGGTGGCAACATCCGAGATTTTTATGGGTACGGATTTGTATGTTCCCAAAGAAATGTTTTTGATATCGTCAATGCTCGTGATATAACCCAATCCGCGGATCATATAACTGGTAGAATTCATTTCGAAAGTACTTCCACCTACATCACGGTTGTTTCCTGTTATGGCTTTGGTCACATCCATGAGCGGAACATTAAAATATACCAGCTTGTATGGATCGATAGTAACCTGGTATTGTTTCTGAAATCCACCAAACGAAGCGACTTCACTGACTCCTTCTACATTCTGAAGAGCGAACTTGACATACCAATCCTGTAAGGCACGCAACTCGCCAAGATTAAAACCAGGGGCATCCAGTGTGTACCAGAAAACGTGTCCTACTCCTGTACCATCAGGACCAAGCGAGGGAGTCAATCCAGCAGGTAAAAACTTTTGAGCGTAGTTAAGCCGTTCGAGTACGCGTGAGCGGGCCCAATAGATATCTACATCATCGTTGAAAATGACAAAAACAAAACTCATCCCAAACATAGAAGCCGCCCGGATACTTTTAATTTCTGGCAACCCTTGAAGGTTGGATACCAACGGATAGGTAACCTGATCTTCTATGATTTTGGGATTACGTCCCATCCACTCAGTATAAATGATCACCTGGTTTTCGGAAAGGTCAGGAATAGCGTCTATTGGTGTAGTAGCTACGGCAAACACTCCGCCTATGATGATAATGAGTATCCCTAACCAAACAAAAAAGCGGTTGTGTGTTGACCATGATATTATTTTTTCAATCATACCTAATCGGTTAGAAGTCCTTTGATGCATTGGGTAGCATCGCTGGCACTGTTAAGTCTGTAATACGTTTTCCCTTTTCTTACTTCTCTTTTTAGAATCACCCACTTTTTCATAAACGAAAGGCGATGTCAATCTCAATCTCAATCTCAATAGGAATACCTAAGCAGACCATCTGCCTGGGTTTACACTAATACTAACTATGGCGCATTCCCTTTCCTGTCCATATATGATCGCTCAATAATAATATTTTACTTAGCGCTCGCATATAGCCTATTAACCTTATACATTTTGTGAAATGAGTCGTATTGTGAAAGTTGATCATCAGATTTAAACCCTGCATCAAGGGCATCGCGCAGTTTATGATTTTCTGGAAATGCTTTCTTAAGATTCATTAGTGTTAGGGCTTGCATTTCGCCTGCACCGGAAACACTGAAGTAGTAGTGTACTTCTGCCTTTTGATTTTTAGACCCTTCAATGGAGTGCTTGTACAAAAGAATATCTTCTGTTGGATTTAAGATCGCGTAGTGACTCTTGTCTGCAAATCTATAAGTAAGATTATCACAATCTTTGTAACCAAAGATTTCCTTCTTTAGCAATTTATGCGGTTGCTTATCATGAACAACCGTAATGTGATCCTGGTTAAGAAATTCATTAAGCTTGATCTTATGTTTCTCCGTTGCGCAATTAATTTCATACGTGAGTTTGCCAGAAGCAAAATCAGAAGCACTTAAATAGACACCACTATTTTGCGCAAAAGCAAAAAGAGTTGTTAAAGAAAAGAAGCTGAGTAAAGTAAATCGGGTTTTCATGTAGTTGGTTCTAAATTTTTAACATGTAGAAATGGGTAAACATTGACATTGATTGATCTTATGTTTTCTTACCAACTGATTTTAATCAGCTTTTTAAAAATGTTTAGCGAAAAAGACTCGGTATGGTTGTCAAAAGGGCGGGACTTGAACTTCAGTATACCGTTTACTGAGTTTTTACTCATGGACTTGATGGATGCTGCAAAGCGTGTTTTATCAAGAGAGCAATCTATGAGTGCCCTTTACATAGGTGAGAGAAATGCTCTTGATTCTGTTTGACAATTTCCATGCCCCGAGAACGCGATTCTGAATAATAGTAAGATCGTTCAAGGCCGTCTAAAAATGGTCAGCATGGTTCATCCTGAGGCGATTAGGCCAATATGCCAACAATAACCGTTTGGCTTAGGATAGTGGATTGTGTTGAATTGTGTAGAATCTGCTAGTAACGTAGAAGAAATTACACACTAGCTAATTCAGTGGCCAGCTTTTTTGCTTTGATAATAATCGAAAATTGGCTTCGGATGAGAACGCGGCATAAATTGGTAAGTCTACTTAAACTCTCTCGGCCTTAAATCCGGCCTTCCCGATTGTCTCGATAATTTTGAGAGAGTGTGTTTCTCCCACAACTGTTATTACCTTTGAAGGATCGGTTGTGTCAACCTCCCAGATTTTTACTGCAGTGGCAGCCGAGTCATCGGATCAAGCAAAAAACCATTGATGGGATAAAGCAGAAATGACAACGCAACAAAAACAACCCGACTTTTTTTAACACTTATTTTACAATACGCTCCAGATCATCAACTCGACAACCAGCCGTTCGAAAAACCTGCGCGGCTCAGCCCGGTAATGAGATAGGGACATCGCCTCATTAGCGCCCAGAGAAAACCTGATCGATAGTTCTCTATCATTAAAACAATCGGACCTTGATTAATTCCGAAGTGCCACGGTGATACCCACCATCCATAAG
>Ga0163144_10023760_pt1 | contig 12075 bp, 10 predicted proteins | sample OliLak19BULKMAT1_FD_123175 | JGI IMG/M metagenome (GOLD analysis project Ga0163144, IMG submission 123175) | Freshwater microbial mat bacterial communities from Lake Vanda, McMurdo Dry Valleys, Antarctica - Oligotrophic Lake LV.19.BULKMAT1 | ecosystem: Environmental > Aquatic > Freshwater >...
GAAGTGCGAAGTGCGAAGTGCGAAGGTACTCCAGTGAGCGCCGCGCCGGGCCGCTCCAAGCAAGCTCGCACCGCAGCACGAAGTGCGAAGGTACTCCAGTGAGCGCCGCGCCGGGCCGCCCCAAGCAAGCTCGCACCGCAGCACAAAGTGCGAAGGTACCCCAGTGAGCGCCGCGCCGGGCCGCCCCCAAGGCGCTCGCTACCGCAGCCGACAGGCGAAGGTGCTTCAGTGAGCGCTGGCGCTGCCTTAGGCGTTTGGGGCATGGAGCCTGTCACGTGAACCGACCGGCATTTGCGACGCCTCCGATGGAACCGCAACGGGCACAGGAGATCGCTGCCAGCTTCGATCTGCGCGCGCTGCCCGGCGACTTTTATGCCGACCCCTACCCTGTCTACGACTGCCTGCGCACGCAGCAGCCGGTGCGGCCCATGCCCGACGGCTCGTGGTTCCTGACGCGGTATGCCGACCTGGTGGCGGTGTACCGGGACGACTACAACTTCAGCTCCGACAAACGCGTCGAGTTTGCGCCAAAGTACCACGACAGTCCCCTGTTCGAGCACCACACCACCAGCCTGGTGTTTAACGACCCGCCCTTGCATACGCGGGTGCGCAAGCTCATCATGGGCGCGCTCACCCGGCGTGCGATTGCCGGCATGGAAACCGACCTCGTGCGTCTGGTCGACCGTTTGCTGGACTGCATCGAAGCAAACGGCGGCGGCGACCTGGTCGAAGACTATGCCAGCGCCATTCCGGTCGAAGTGATCGGCAACCTGCTGGGCGTACCCCACGCCGACCGCGCACCGCTGCGCGGCTGGTCACTGGCCATCCTGGGCGCGCTGGAGCCCGCGCTCACGGCCGCACAGGAGTCTGCTGGCAACCGCAGCGTGACCGGGTTTCTACACTACCTGCGCGAGCTGGTGCGCGAGCGGCGCCAACGGCCGGGAGACCCGGAGCGTGACGTGCTGACCCGCCTGATCCGGGGCGAGGCAGTCGACCCCGGCGGAAAGTTGTCAGAACCCGAACTGCTGCACAACTGCATCTTCATTCTGAACGCCGGCCATGAAACCACGACCAACCTGATCGCCAATGCCCTGGTCAGCCTGCACGCCTGGCCCGACGCCCGCCGCGGCCTGCTGTCAGACATGGCTGCGCCATCTGGCGCCGCACTCGAAAGCCGCCTGGACGTCGCGGTGAACGAATTCCTGCGTTTCGAGCCGTCCAACCAGCTTGGCAACCGGCGCGCGCTGCGCGAGTGCGCCGTGGGCGGCGTGCCCATGCCAGCGGGCGCCTTGGTGACGCTGTGTATCGCGGCAGCGAATCGCGACCCGGCACAGTTTGCCAACCCGAACCAGCTCGATCTGCGACGGGTCGACAACCGGCATCTCGCATTTGGGTTTGGCATCCACCAGTGCGCCGGCCTGAGCCTGGCCCGGCTGGAAGGACGCATCGCGATTGGCCGCTTTCTGGCGCGTTTCCCCGACTATCGGCTGACGGCGCAACCGCAGCGCGCTGCGCGTGCGCGTTTTCGGGGGTTTATGCGCGCTGCTTTTTCCATTTGTTGAGCCTCGACTGAACGGTTGCCAGCAAGACAGGGTCTACACAGCGCGCCCCAAATGCTCTCGCCCACGGTTCCAGCGGTTACGATTGTTCCAATAACTTTCATGATGTCCACTCTTCACCCCGCATCATGAAAGTTATTTCACGTTAACCAGGAACATCTGCACCATGACCAACATCTCGGCACGTTTTGGCAGCGGCCAGGCGGTGCGCCGCATCGAAGACGAAAAACTGCTCAAGGGACAGGGGCGTTACACCGACGACATCACCGACGACGCCGCTTATCCAGACCATCTGCGCCTGTGTTTTGTGCGTTCTCCGTATCCGCATGCACGCATCGTCTCGGTCGACAAGTCAGCGGCGCTGGCGATGCCGGGCGTGGTTGCGGTGTACGACGGCGCCGACCTGGTGGCAGCCGGTGTGAAGCCCCTTGCCGGCAATTCGTCGTTCAAGCGCGCCGACGGCGCGCCAGGCGCCTCGGCAGAGCGCCGTCCGCTGGCGCATGAACGGGCGCGTTACGTCGGCGAGGCGGTTGCAGTGGTGGCGGCTAGCACCATGCAGCAGGCGCGCGACGCCGCCGAGGCGGTGCTGGTGGATTATGAAGACCTGCCCATGGTGGTGGCCCTTGCCGACGCCGTGGCAGGTGGCGCAGCGCTGGTATGCGACGATGCACCCGACAACATTGCAGCGGAAATGCGCCACGGCAACGCCCAGGCCACTGCCGAGGCATTCGCAAGAGCGGCCCATGTGGTCGCGCTGGATATCACCAACCAGCGTCTGGCTGCGCTGACGTTGGAGCCACGCTCGGTACTGGCGCTGGTCGATCCGGCCGATGGGCGCCTGACCATCCGCATGAGCACCCAGATGCCATCGGGTATCCGCAATTCCTTGTGCAACGACATCCTGGGCCTGCCGCGCGAGATGGTACGCGTGACGGTCGGCGACGTGGGCGGCGGCTTCGGCATGAAAGGCGGCATCCACCCGGAGGACGCGGTCACGGCCTGGTGTGCCTGGACCCTCAAACGCCCGGTCAAATGGATCGCCGACCGCAGTGAAGAATTCCTTAGCAGCGCTACCGGGCGCGACACCCAGAGCCATGCCGAACTCGCGCTCGACGCAAGCGGGCGCATCCTGGCGCTGCGGGTGCATGGGCTGGCCAACGTGGGCGCCTACGCCACCGGCACCGGCGTGGCGATTCCGCTGCTGATCGGGCCCTGGGTGCAGACCAGCGTCTACGACATCCAGACCATCGACTTCCACTTCCAGGCGGTCATGACGAACACCGCGCCGGTAGGGGCCTACCGTGGCGCCGGCCGGCCGGAGGCGATCCACATCATCGAACGCCTGATGGACGAAGCTGCACGCCAGACCGGCATCGACCGCATCGCGCTGCGCCGGCGCAATTTCGTGCAGCCCGAACAGATGCCCTACAAGAACCCGATGGCGCAGGTCTACGACAGCGGCCGCTTCGAACACGTGATGAACCAGGGCCTGGCGCTGGCCGACTGGCAGGGTTTCTCCGAACGTGCGACGCAGTCGGCGCGGGCGGGCAAATGGCGCGGCCTGGGCATCGCGACTTTTCTGGAGTGGACTGGTGGCAATGTGTTCGAGGAGCGTGTCACTGTCACGGTGCTGGCGGACGGCATGATTGAGGTGTTTTCGGCAGTCAACGGCATGGGCCAGGGCATTGCCACCTCGCTGGCGCAACTCGCGGTGGACGTGTTTGGTGTGCCCATCGAGCGCATCCGTGTGGTGCTGGGCGACACCGACCGCGGTGACGGATTTGGCAGTGGCGGCTCGCGCTCGATATTCGCCGGCGGCTCGGCAGTGCGGGTCGGTTCTGAGCGCACGATTGAGCATGCCCGCCAGCTCGCCGCTGGCAAACTCGAAGCCGCCGCCGACGACATAACTTATCAGGACGGCCGCTTCCAGGTCGAGGGGACCGATTTGGGCATCGGGCTGTTCGAACTGGCAGCCGCCCAGGACGGACAACGCATCCATCTTGAATCCACCAGTTCGGTCAGCGGCCCTTCTTGGCCCAACGGCTGCCACGTCTGCGAAGTCGAGGTCACCCCCCAAAGTGGTGAAGTCGCAGTGGTCGCATACGCGTCGGTGAACGATGTGGGGCGGGTGGTCAACCCGATGATCGTGGTCGGCCAGCTTGACGGCGGCGCCATCCAGGGCATCGGACAGGCCCTGATCGAACAGGTGGTGTACGACCGCGAGTCCGGGCAGTTGCTCACCGGCAGCCTGATGGACTATGCCGCGCCACGTGCCGACATCACACCGGCGTTTCGCAACCAGATGGACCAGTCCACCCCGTGCAAGAACAACCCGCTGGGCGTCAAAGGTGTAGGTGAACTCGGCACCATCGGAGCCACGCCCTGCGTCGTCAACGCCGTCGCCGATGCACTGGCGCGCAACGGCTTGGCAGCACGTGCGCCGCTGCTGCAGATGCCTTTGACGCCGCACCGGCTGTGGGAAGCGCTGCAGGCTGCTCCGTGACCAGGGCCAGTTACGGCTACGCCACAGTTGGAGGGCTCACGCCTACCTGCCACGCGACGACAACACGATCCCGCCGACAATCAGCACAAACGCCAGCGCGTGGTACAGCCTGGGCGTTTCGCCCAGGAAAGCCGCCGACATCAGGGCCGCAAACAGGGGCGTGAGGTTGGAGAAAAAACCAGCAATGTTCGGGCCGACACGCTCCACGCCGAGCGCCCAACTGCGGTAGGCAATGATGGCCGGGCCGACCGCCACAAACACCAGTGCCGCTGCCAGGGGCCAGCCCCACTGTATCGGCGCGGCGCCGACACCCCACTCGGCGGCAGCGAAGGCGCCGGACCAGCCCAGGCCGAACAGCATCTGCGCGACCAGAAAGCCGGCCCAGTCGCGTCGGATACCTGAGGGCTCACTGGTGCGCACCAGCAGCTAGCTGTAAAACGCCCAACACAGGGTGGCCAGCAGCATGAACACGTCGCCCGGCACCAGGCGCAACGCCAGCAAGCGGTTCCACTCGCCATGGCTCAGCACCAGCACCACCCCGGCAATTGACAACAGCGCGCCACCGAGCTGGCGCCGGGTCACCTGGGAGCCAAAGAACAGATGCCCCACGGCCAGCATCCAGATTGGGGTACTGGCGCCAACCAGCGTCGCGTTGATCGGGGTCGAAGTCTGCAGCGCCAGCTACTGAAAAGCGTTGTAACAAGCCACCCCGAGCAAACCCAAAAGCAGGTAACGCCGCCAGTGTGGCCACAAGGCACTGCGCGGGCGCAGTACGGGCCAGGCAAACGGCAGCAACATCAGGAAGGCCAGCAGCCAGCGCAGGAAGTTCAGCGTGATCGGCGGCACCAGATCGGCCACCAGCCGCCCCACCACCGCATTACCCGCCCACAACAGGGGTGGCAGCGTCAGCAACAGGGCCGTGCCAGGCGTCAGTCGCTGCTGCATGGCATGGCCGCGCCGGAGCTACAGAACATCGCGCAGCAACAGGCTATCCAGGCGCACGCTGCGCCACATCGGCTCGGTTGCCTCGGCACGGCGCAGCAGCAGGGCCTGCAGCATGGGCGCCAGCGGGGTACTGTCCGGGTCCGCCAGCAACACATAACGGGCGTCGCCCTGGCCCGGTTGCGGACCAATGCGCGCCACCCAGTCCAGTCCCAGCAGCACCTCCAGTGCCTGCTCGATGCCAGGATGGCTGACCTGCGACGCGTTGGCCAATTGCTCGAAGGTTTGTCCGTGCGCACTTGCCGCGCGCGTGCGGTGCAGTTGTTGCAGGATCTCCAGCGCGATCTGGAAACGCCAACCCGCGCCCAGGTGGCGGCGCACCAGGCCACTGCGCAGGCTCGGCAGGTAGGCGGTGATGACCGCGCCCAGCAACACGATCACCCAGGCCAGGTATATCCAGACCAGCAGGATCGGCACCGTGGCAAACGTGCCATACACCACCGAATAGGTCGGCACTTTGGCCAGGTACACCACCAGCAGCTTTTTCGCCAGCTCCATCGCCGTCGACACAAACAGACCGCCGGCCCAGGCATGCCCCCAGCGCACGGCAGTGTTGGGCACGTAGTAATACAGGGCGGCGGCGGCAGCGGCCAGCATGGCGTACTGGGCCAGATCGAGCAACACCGAGACGCCGCCGGGCAATACACCCACCAGCCCCTTGGACGCGGAGACGGCATACGAAGTAGTGGTGACACTGACCGCCAGCAGCAGCGGACCCAGTGTCATCGCAGACCAATAGACGAGCAGCCGCTGTGCGAGTGGCCGCCGCTGGCGCACCCGCCAGATGTTGTTGAGGGTACGGTCTATGGTCAACACCAGCGCCAACGCCGTCACGAACAGAAGCAGCAGCCCGAGCGTGCCAAGCTTGCTCGCCTGCCCGGCAAACTGTGTCAGGTAACCCAGCACCTGGCGCGCAATGTTGTCCGGCACCAGACTCTCGACCAGCCAGTTTTGCAGCACCAGCTGCAACTTGCCAAACATCGGGAAGGCGGAAAACACCGCCAGCACCACCGTGATAAAGGGCACCAGGGCGATGGTGGTGGTGAAAGTCAGGCTGCTGGCGGTCAGTCCCAGGCGCTCTTCCCGAGAGCGTTCGAACAGGGTGCGCAGCGTGCTGCGCCAGGGAAAGGCAGCAAGGCTCTGGATGATCACGGCGACACTCCGGGGAGATTGCATGGTGGGTATGATGCCACTGCAATGACCCTACCCGACCCGGCCGTAGCCCAGACCCGGCTTCTCGCCGTCACCAGCCTGCTCGGCTTGATCGTGCTTGGCCTGGCGTGGGAATTGTGGATCGCACCCATCCGTCCCGGTGGCTCCTGGCTTGCGCTGAAGGTGCTGCCCCTGTGTATCCCACTGGCCGGGCTGCTGAAGAACCGCATGTACACCTACCGCTGGGTCAGCCTGCTGGTGTGGTTGTACTTCACAGAAGGTGTGGTGCGTGCCTGGGGCGACCCGGCACCAGGCAATTGGCTCGCGTTCCTGCAGGTCCTGTTGTGCTGCAGCCTTTTTTTGGCCTGTGCCCTGCATGTGCGGCTGCGCCTGCGCAACGCCGCCGCCCTGGCAGCGCCAACTCCTTGAACGCTAACTTCGCATGACGCACGCGTCCAAACTGCTGCTCGGCGCGCTGCGCGACGCGGTTGGCGCAGCGCATGTCCTCGCGCATGGGGAGGTGGACCTGAGTGCGTGGGAGCAGGACTGGCGACGGCGCAGCCATGGCAAGGCCCTGGCCGTGGTGCGCCCGGGCTCCACTGCGGAAGTCGCCGACGTGGTGCGCATCTGCTCCGCGCACCAGCACGCCAGCGGTGTGAGCATCGTGCCGCAGGGCGGCAACACCGGGCTGGTGGTGGGCTCAGTCCCCGACACATCCGGGACGCAGATCGTGCTGAGCATGCAACGCATGCAGGCAGTACGCGCGCTCGACCCGGCCAACCTGACGGTCACGGTTGAAGCCGGCTGCATCCTGCAGAACCTGCAACAACATTGCCAGGCGGCGGGTTTTCTGTTCCCGCTGAGTCTGGCCGCCGAAGGCAGCTGCAGCATCGGCGGCAACCTCGGCACCAATGCCGGCGGCACCCAGGTGGTGCGCTATGGCAATACACGCGACCTGTGCCTGGGTCTGGAAGTGGTGACCGCGCGTGGCCAGATCTGGCACGGCCTTAGCGGCCTGCGCAAAGACAATACCGGCTACAACCTGCGCAACCTCTTCATTGGCTCGGAGGGGACGCTCGGGATCATGACGGCGGCCACCATGAAACTGGTGCCCATGCCACAGGCGCAACTGACCGCCTGGGCGGCCGTGCCTTCACTCGACCATGCGCTGGCGCTGCTGGTGCTGGCACAACGGCAACTGGCTGCGGGTCTGACCGGCTTCGAGGTGATGGGGCAGTTCGCGTTGTCGCTGGTGGCGCAGCACTTCCCCCAGCAAAAGGTGCCCCTGTACCAATCGACCCCGTGGTGTGTTTTGCTGGAGAACTCGGACCATCAGTCGCAGGCCCATGCGCGCGAAGGTTTCGAGCGCCTGCTCGAGACTGCACTGGAACAGGGCGCGGTCAGTGATGCAGTGGTGGCGGAGAACCTGGGTCAAGCGCAACAGCTGTGGCAAATTCGCGAACGCATTCCGCTGGCCCAGTCCAGCGAGGGCCTCAACGTCAAACACGATATCTCGATCCCGATCTCGCGCATTCCCGAGTTCGTGCGTGTCACCGATGCGCAGTTGCAGGCGGCGCTGCCCGGTGTGCGCATGGTCAACTTCGGCCATCTCGGCGACGGCAATCTGCACTACAACGTGCAATGCCCCGAGGGACAGGATGGCGCCGCCTTCCTCGACCAGCATGAAGCTGCCATCAATACCATCGTTTTCGAGTCGGTGCGCCACTTTGACGGCTCGATCTCGGCAGAACACGGTATCGGCAGCCTGAAGGTCGACAAACTGCCGCAATACCAGTCAGCGGTCGCACTCGACATGATGCGGGCAGTGAAGCGCGCGCTCGACCCGACCAACCTGTTCAACCCGGGGCGGGTGGTGCGGGTCTGAGCGGCTGAGGCCGCACCGTTGCGGCGCAAATGTGTGGCACCAGAGCGGGGCCTACCACACCGATATGCGGCGTTCCCAGGCCCCATTCCGGGGCCTCCGTTGCGCTCTGATTTCGGCATCGCGCATGAAACAAATCGGTTCTTGCGCGTACGCCGTGGCGTCATCAGAATGGCTGCACGCCCACCCACTTCAAGAGATTCTTGATGACACCAAAGTTCAACCCCACCCGCCGCCGCCGCCTGGTCGGCGCGACTGCCGCCGCCGCCGGGCCAGGAAGGGCCGGGGCTGAAATGGCTGCCGCGTTACCATGGACACATGTCCGATCTGCCACCGCTGCCCAACACCCCACTTGGCCTTTATCGCCACTACAAGGGTGGTGATTACCAGGTAATCGGTGTGGCCCGGCACAGCGAGACCCTGGAGCCGCTGGTGCTTTACCGCCCGCTTTACAGCGACACCGGCCTGTGGGTCCGGCCACACAGCATGTTCTTTGAGCAGATCGTTGTCGACGGGACAACCCAAGCACGATTCGCGTTCGTTTCTGCTGCCCCCGCCTGACGCGAGCGCCGTTGCACGGCCAAGCTTCGGACAGTGCAAGCTGGGGGCACAATTGGATCGTTGCGGCCTGTTCCACTCGGGGCCGAAACACAGTACAAACGCGACCGCCAGCACACAATTCCAAACATCCGGGGATACCTTCCATGAAACCAGTATCACTCTGCACCGCGGCCGCCTTCGCCCTGGGCTCGACGCTCGTGCTGGCCCAGTCGGGCCAGAATCCGCAACCCTCTCCGGAACAAATGCGGCAGACCATGCAAACAACCACGGGGGCCATGGTTTCCGTCATGGGGCCCATGACCGATGCGGTACTGGAGGCACAACTGAGCGCGGCGGCAAAGCCTGAAACAGCCGAACGCATCGCGGCGTTCAAGAAGAACCTGTACGACGCATTGTTGAAGAAAGGATTCAACGGCGTCGATGCGATGCAGATCGTCATCGCGACGCCTGCGCCAAGTGCATCGCCCGGCTCAAGATGAAGTCCTGCTTGCGCACGCGCACCCGCACTCGACGCGACAGCCAGCAACGGTTATGCCTTGCTGGGATCCGAGCAGGACTTGCGCATCGACCGTGTCAGCGCCACTGCCGAAATCCGGATCAAGACCGCCGGCTCGCGCTGGTGACGGATCGCCATCTACGGTAACAGTAGCGATGGCAATTGCAAATATGGACGCCGCGCACGACACGCCCGCAGACGCGCCACCAGGCTGCGATCAGCAAGCCTGCCCGGGCAATCGCGCGCCGGTAGGTCGGCCGCGACCAGCGGCCGGAGGCCATGCTGCAGTCCGTTGGCTGCCCCAGGCACCGGCGCAGCAGGTGCCAAGGCGCTGGTTTGGGCGCTTTGCGCGCAAATGGCCAAGCCCCTGCACAATACGGGCTGCAGCCGCGAATCCCGACTCGGTGCCCACATCCCTGCGGCGCTGGGCCGGCACTGCACCATGAGGAACCCATGAAGCTTCCCGTGTCTTTCCTGTGGCCGGATTTTCTGTGGCTGTTGCTGGCCGTGCCGCTGCTGGTGTTGGGATACGTCTGGCTGCTGCGGCGCAAGAAGAAGCTGGTTCTGCGTTATGCCAGCCTGGCCATCATCAAGGGTGCGATGGCCAGGAATCTGCCATGGCGGCGCCATGTCCCGCCGGCCCTGTTCCTGCTCGGGCTCACGGCCTTGCTGCTGGCAGCCTCGCGCCCACTGGGCGTGATCACCCTGCCAGGTTCGCACGGCACCATCATTCTGGCGATGGATGTGTCGCTCAGCATGCGCGCTACCGACGTACTGCCAACGCGCCTGGAAGCGGCGCAAACTGCCGCCAAGGCGTTCCTGGCCGAACTGCCGCGCAACATCAAGGTCGGCATCGTCACCTTCGCCGGCACAGCCCAACTGGTGCAGCCGCCAACCTTGAACCGGGAAGACCTGGTGGCGGCCATCGACCGCTTCCAGATGCAACGCGGCACCGCCGTTGGCAGCGGCATCGTCACCGCACTGGCCGAACTGTTTCCCGACGAGGGCATCAACCTGAGCGACATGATTTACGGCAACGCCCAGCGCGGCAGAAGCATTGACGATGCGGCTGGCAAGGCCAAACCGAAGAAGGAGTTTGTCCCGGTCGCCCCCGGCAGCTTCGAATCGGCCGTGATTGTGCTGCTCACGGATGGTCGGCGCACCACCGGTGTGGACACGCAGGAGGCGGCCAAGATGGCGGCCGACCGCGGCGTGCGGGTCTACTCGGTGGGCCTGGGCACGGTGGACGGCGAAGTCAAGGGCTTCGAGGGCTGGAGCATGTACCTGAAACTCGACGAACCCAGCCTCAAGGCAGTGGCACAAACCACCGACGCCGAGTATTTCTACGCTGGCACCGCCGAGGCCCTGAAGAAGGTCTATGAAAAACTCGGCACCCGGCTGCAACTGGACAAGAAAGAGACCGAACTCTCCGCGCTGCTGGCACTGCTGGCGGCGGTGCTGGCCATCAGCTCGGCCGCGTTGTCGCTGGCCTGGTTCAACCGTATTCTTTAACGTGAAGTAACTTTCATGATGCGGGGTGAAGATTGGACCTCATGAAAGTCAGGGCGACGGCTGACTGTTTTTGTTCATGCACGCTGTCGTCCTGAAGTATTTCCTGGAAGTCGCGCGCAGCGGTTCCATCCGCAAGGCGGCGCCGAGCCTGTTTGTGGCGTCGAGTGCGGTGAACTGCCAGATCCTGGAGGCTGTCGGGCTTTGGGTTGGGTCCGCGCCGGGGCGAGTCGCGGCGACAGGCCAGGCGTCGGTGAGGCCGTGTGGCGAGTCCACACAACGAGCCGGCACCGACGCATGGCGCTGCGAATCGTCCCGGCCCTTCGGGTTGGGCCTGCAAGGGGGCCCATGCGGCGTTGCAAATGCTCGCCGGTTGTGCTTTTCCGGTGCGCATTGCGCCTTGCCTGCACCCCCTTGCAGACCCAACGCGGACCCAACCCAAAGCCCGACAGCCTCCTGGACGCTGAACTCGGCACCGGGCTGTTTGACCGGGTACCGAGGGGCATGCGCCTGAACATGGCCGGTGAACGGCTGCAGCAGCATGTGCGCGCCACGCTGCATGACTTTCACCTGATGGCACCGAGCTCGACGCGCTCAAGGGTGGGCGCAGGGGCCATGTGTCGGTGGCTGCGATGGACTCCCTGTTGATCGAGTTCCTGCCAGCCGCGGTGGAAGAGTTCTCCAGCAGCTACCCGGCCGTCCAGTACACCATCGCCTCGGCCATGCCGAGCGAGGTTCCGGAGCGGGTGGCCAGTGGCGACTGCGACATTGGCATCTGTTACCTGGGCAAGTTGCCCGGTGCCCTCAACGTGGTGGCGAAGGCGCCATTCCCGCCCGGTGTGGTGATGGCGGCGTCGCATCCGCTCTCGTGCAAGGCGCGAATCAGCTTCGACGACTGCCGCGACCAGCCGTTTATACAAATCAGCCGCATCTCCCCCATCCACACCCTGGTGCAGGCAGAGTTTTCGCGCTTCTGGGGCGACCTGGTGCCGGCAATCTCCTGCAACTCCACCACCCTGGCCAAACGCATGATCATTGCCGGACGGGGTATCTCGTTCTTTTCGCGCATCGGATTCATGGCGGAGATCGCTTCTGGCGAAGTCGTCTGGCGCCCGCTGGACAACCGGACCGTGAATGCGATCGAGGTCGGCATTGTGATTGCCGCGCAGCGCGAGCTGTCACACGTCACCAAACCGTTCCTGGAGCGCCTGACCCGGCGCCTGAAGCAGCTCGAACTCGCCGCTGCGATCTGAGTAGCCTGCGATGAGCCCGGGCGTTCCAGCCGGCCGCGCTGCGCCAGCGCCGGCAACAGGCGCATCCAGCCAGCGCCGATCAGCAGCGTGCCAACCCCACCCAACACCACCGAGCGCACCGGGCCCCACCACTCGGCGGTAACGCCCGACTCGAACTC